>Ga0207646_10000356_pt1 | contig 62109 bp, 53 predicted proteins | sample KBSK5502metaG_FD_184343 | JGI IMG/M metagenome (GOLD analysis project Ga0207646, IMG submission 184343) | Corn, switchgrass and miscanthus rhizosphere microbial communities from Kellogg Biological Station, Michigan, USA - KBS K5-50-2 metaG... | ecosystem: Host-associated > Plants > Roots >... | reverse complement strand
AGCCGTTGGTCGGCTTCAAATCGGAACCGGCGCGGTTCTGCCTGAACAATCCGCTCGAGGTTACTCTAAATTTCAAACAGCAGGTCTGATATCCTCCAACCATGGAAAACCGTTCTTTCAGTGACGTGGGCGGAACACCTGGCGGCCTCGGGTATTTCCTGATCGGCTGCGCCTTGGCCTGTGTAGGGGGATACTTCCTGGCTAATCAAGTCAGCGTTGTAGGTTCCTACTGGAGTTTCTACGGGGCAAGTACCTTCGGGATCACCTTGGTACCTATGCTGATCGGCGTGGGCATACTATTTTGGAACGGCCGAAACACCGTGGGCTGGTTTCTCACGATCGCCGGAGCACTCTTCATCCTGGCGGGCGTCATCGCCAACATGCATATCTATTTTCAGCCAACGAGTCTTTTCAACACTCTCGTCATGTTGATCTTGCTCGTCGGTGGACTTGGACTGATAGCGCGTGCGCTGAGTTCCCATCCAAGGCAATCGAGTGAGTGATTCCGTCTGCTTGTTTAAGGTTGCCGAATTCCGCGGTGAGTTGGAGAGCCAGGATGTGTGCCTGAACGCGCTAGATTGCTCGCGGGGGGATCAAGCTACTTCCCACGCATAATCAGGAACAATGGAGATACCATTCACAGATTTCTGTGCACGCGTTCAGCAACGGATCGAAGGATTCTACGGCGTCAGAGTAGTGACCAGGGACATTCCCGACCCGCTCACTGGGGATCTGGATGGGCTCGAAATCCATATTGATCAAGCGGTAACTCCAGAGCAAAACCTGTTCTTGTTGGCCCACCTATTTGGACATACAGTTCAATGGAATTTGGATCCCGGTGCGTTTGAAATCGGGAGGCAGTACCGGCCCCCGGTCGAAGACGCGCTCTTTCCCAAAATCATCGAGTATGAGCTTGAGGCCGCGAGGTATGGGCTAGCGTTATGTCGTGAGGCGGGCGTCAGCGGCATTGAAACCTGGTTCGCGGCCTACACTGCCTGTGATCAGGCATATCTGCTTCATTTTTATCGTACTGGAGAAAAGCGGTCTTTTAGCAGTTTCTGGTCGGAGGACGCTCCGATTGTTGAGCCGAAGGCGATTCCACCGTTTACGCCGAAGAGAAGATCTTTTCGGATGGATGGAGTCGTGATTTGAAATTATCAAACAAAGGGTTAATCCACATGTTTAGTCCAACTCAGTCAGCGAAACTTATCCTTGAAAAACTTGGCGGGACGACACGAGCAATTCGTTAGCCCGCCGGATAAGCTCACTCCGTTCTATATCGCGGTACTTTTGTGGTAGCAGGCTTCTGCTCGTGCACTCCAGCACGGCAACAAGGGTTTGTAGATCGATCTCGGTCGGATAATAAGGCGGGATGAAGTCTTCCAGTGCTGCCTTCAGATCCTCGTTGTTCACTGCGGGCTGGTTGAGTAGACGGCTTCTTAACTCACTACGGATGAGCACGGCCTCAATATCAGCTCCCGATAAATTCCCCGAGTGCTCGAGGAAGAATTTCTCGACTTCCACGGGAAAGAGCGTCATTCCAATTTTCTTCTGCATCGCACGCAGCAGAGCAAGTCTCTCCTCTGGAGTATCCGGATAAAACAATGCAATATGCTCCTCGGCCCTACCTTGGCGCTTCAAGTCTACTGGCAACAGGTCCGGCCTGCAGGTCAAGAGAAACCAGATGACCTTGCCTCGCAGTTCAGTATTGCCCATGAACTGCGCGATTTGCGCAAATACCCGATTGCTCACTCCGCTGTCGCCCGAACTTGATCGATCTCCAAGTTGTGCGTCAGCTTCATCGACAATCACGGCAATTGGGCTCATTGCCTTGAGCAAATTCAGCACGCGCTCCAGGTTACCTTCGGTGACGCCCTGCCACATGCTCCGGAAGTTTTTCAGAGTCACCGCCGGTATGCCAACCTCTCCAGCAAAACACGTGGTGATAAATGTTTTCCCAGTCCCTACCGGCCCGCAGATAACGTAACCCATGGGCAGCACATCGGCGTTCCCCGCGCGAATGGCGACCGCAGCATCTTGCAGTTTCCTTTTAGCTTGATCGTTGCCGGCAACGAAAGAAAGATCAAAGCGACTCTGCACGAATTCGAGCAAGCCTCCAGATTCCGCTTCAATAAACTCCTTTTTCCGTTGGGCTAGGAACTTCATGGTCAGGGGTTGGCGATTCTGTACGGACTGTGCGATTAGACTCAGCAATTGAACGCGCTTCAGTCCCGCTCCCAGTTTCGCCAGAGCTTCGTCAGTGACGTCGGACCCCGCGGGAAGAGGATGGCTCTTGAGCTGTGTACGTATGAATTGCAGCCGCTCCTCGGCATCGGGTAGAGGTATGGCAACCGTAGACACTCCCGGATTTTGAACGATACCTTGATTCAGCTCGACCTGATTTTCCGAGATCAGACAGATTGTCAAATCGGCGCTGAGAAATGCGGGATTCCGCGCCCAGCGCTTGAGAATCACTAACGCGTTGCGGTCTTCGGCGGACATGCTTGAAACATCCCCAGCCGGAGCGACTGTTTCCGCAAAGTCGATCACCACTGCAATCTTCTTGCCGTCAGCAATGCGCAGCCGCAGGAAGTTGTCGAGGACATTCAAGACCGCATCGGGACTCCGAGGCAGGCCCTGCGCATAATTGCTGCCGTGGAAACTGTCATATCCTTCCAGCGCCCGTTTGAAGTCGGCTTGACTCTCTGCTGAGCCAAAATTCAACCCTCCGCGGTCGTAATGCAGGATCAGGTCCCGCTGCCCAAACAGCGCAGTTGAGAGAAATTGCTCCAGTGGAACAAACTCAGTCGCGTCGGACCTCCTCAGCGGTACAAGGTCGCGTACATTTCCGTGGAGCACGAATACCGCGAAAGACCGCGAGTAATATTTCTCCGAAAGTTCACGCGCCCACCCAGGCAGGCCGTCAAGGAAAACAGGCGAAAGTGGAAAGCGTGTGGACATTCAATTTGTCGTTCGAATGCGAGGAGAACCGGCGGATGAAGAAGGCGGATCCCCAATCGACATCAGTCCTTCCATGTCTTGCGACATACTTCCGAAGACTGCTTCGACCTGTTGGACGGTCTGTTCTGTCTGTTCCACCTCACGCACCAGGTTCTCCAACTGATCGCTCACTTGTTGTGGGTCGCGCATGGTCACTGATTGATCGCGCACCAGGTGGAGGACATCTTCAACCGCAGCGCATTGAGCGGTAACGACGTCCTGGTTCTCGGAAATCTTCTGATATTTCTCCAGCCGCTTGTTCAGGATCTCGATTCGCTTTTTATTTATCTCTTGCACCTTCGGCGAATCGCTGTTCATGGCTCGCTGGAGCGCCGCGATTTCTCGTTTTATTTCATTAAGGTCCGTACTTTTCAAGTACTGCTCTTGCTGAGAAGAAGTCACCAGGAGGCGTGCGTACCCCCGAAGAAGGCCGTCCAGCCTGGTATTCATCTGCTCGAGAAAGATCTGGGAAGTCGAGGATAGCTGCGAGAAGTTACGCCGCACGGACGCACAGACTTGGGCCAATTGCGCATATCTGCTTTTGGCTTCGGACGGAAGACCACCCAGTAACTCGGCAAATTGTTGCTGACGCCGGCTTAGTTCCTCACCTAACTTCCAGGACCGCACAAGCCTTTGAAAGCGAGTATTTTGAGGGACTATTGCGAGATACATCAGTTCGAGGCCTCCGGCCAGCATCATGGGTAACAGGCTGCCGCTTACGATCGCGAACAGGCCTGCTCCAACCAACGCGATCCAGTTATATTGCAAGCGGAAGGCTTCTCTTACGAAGTTGATCTCTCCGTGGTCGGTTGGCGGGTTGGACCGGTCCTGTAAGCCATCGAAGGGCATCTAGACACTCACTCGCACCTGTCCGTTCCCCGGAGCACGACGCAAGCGGCCGAGAACGTAGTTTTGCAATTCGTGAAATTCATTGCGTTGCTTGAGGCCCAGATCGCGGGGCCGATCGAACGGCACCTGAACATCTTCGACAATTGTCCCGGGATGAGCGCTCATGATGAAGATACGGTCGGCAAGATAGATCGCCTCCTCCACATCATGAGTCACGAAGAGAATCGTGCTGGCTGTTTCATCCCATATACGTAACAGGAGCTGCTGCATCTCGCTTCGCGTCTGCGCGTCTAACGCCCCGAACGGTTCGTCCATTAGAATCACCGACGGCCGAACTGCGAGAGTTCGCGCGATCGCGACTCTCTGTTGCATGCCTCCGGAAAGTGTTTCCGGATAGGCATTTTCGAATCCGCTCAGACCGACTGCCTGGATCAATTGCGCTACTGTTCCTTTGCGCTTCTCGGTCGGTACACCATCAATCTTCAGGCCATACGCAATATTATCAGCCACGGTAAGCCAGGGAAACGATGTGTATTTTTGAAAGACCATGCCACGGTCCTTGCCCGGGCCGCGGACCGGTTGGTCATTGACCAGGACTTCACCGGATTCTGGCCGGTCCAGTCCCGCGATGAGCCTCAGCAGTGTTGACTTTCCGCACCCGGACGGTCCAAGTAAAACTCGAAATTCCCCGATATCGCGGCCCTCGCGCGAGAAAGCGTCGTCTACTTCAAAGTTGACGTCCTGCAGGGCATCGATTCTCTGGCCACTCGGCGAGAAAAAGCACCGGCTTACATTGCGTACCGCGATCTTCGCCTTCTTAGTTTCCATCTTTTACTGCCTTCAGGCGCACACTGGCGCTGGGGATCGCTGCGCCTGTAGCAGCCAGTGCCAGCGTCGTCCTGCGCCATGGAAAAAGCTTGGCCTCGAGGAACGTCAATAAAAGTCGGAAGATAAACGCAGCGATACCAATAGCAATAATTCCCGCATATACGCGCTCGAAATCCAATACCTTGCGTGCAGCCTCGACCATGTAACCCACGCCCTTCCGAGCGTTCACCATTTCGGCCAAGATTACGTAAGTCCAGCCTATGTCGTACAAAATGCGGAAAGAAGAGAAGATCGCCGGAAAGGAAGCGCGAAAGATCAGCCAAAGGGCGTGCCGGCGTTTCGCTCCCAGCGTGTATGCGGTTTCGAGCAGGGAGTTGTCCACGCGGTTTACTTCTTCAACGACTACGGCAAGAAGATAGAAAAACATTCCGAACCAGAGAAAAGCCACTTTCATCGTTTCGTCCATGCCGAATAACGCAATGAACGCCGGCAGGAACGCCGTTATTGGCATGGCACGCATTGGCGCAGCGACCGGATTAATCAGCTCAAAGAGCCATCGAAAACTCGCCATCAATATCCCGAGCGGGATGGCGAAAATTGTGCACCAAGCGAATGCCTGCGCAATCCGCCACCAACTCTTTATGACGTTGCCCAGTAAGTCGTACTCCGTCCAAAGCTTTCCGAATGCGCGCACAACCCCGAGCGGTTTGGGCAACGAGAACGGCGGCAGAATCTCCCACTGGGTAAGGACAACCCACGCAAGAAGGATTATTCCCCAGCTCACGAAAGCCAATGCAACCCGAACGCGGGGGGAGACTTCCTTCCGAATCGTAAAGAGGTCCATAGTTGTAGCCAAATCAGCTAACTCGGGTTTGCATATACCTTGATGTCGGTGCGGCGATTCTTTTCGCGGCCCTCGGGCGTGGAGTTCGAATCGATTGGCCTGTCGGGACCATTGCCAGCCGTCCGGATTCGCGACACCGGGAACCTGTATTTGTCGATCAAGTACCGCTTAACTTCGTCAGCGCGTGCGTGCGAAAGTTGAACATTGTAGGCCCGGCCGCCCGTCGAATCGGTGTTCCCCTCGATGTCCACAACTGTGTTTTCGTAAGCCCGCATGGTGTTAGCCAGTTCATCCACCACCGCCCGCGAATCGAGACTCATATGAGAGGAGTTCGGATCGAAAAAGATGGAGCGATGCTGAGTCGCAAGTGGCGTTGAGCCCCTTGCAGGTTCTTTGTATTCAATAGGAGTTTCCGTCGAGGCAGTTGAAAAACTCCCCGCTAGTTTCTCGATATAACGTCGATCGATGCTCTCTTCGGCACTGTTTGTGTGCTTGATGATTCGTAATTCTCGGTACATGTCCTGGGCCATCTGAAAAATGTTGGCATAATCAGAGTTTGATCCGGGCGTCCCCATAAATGCGCGGTTGTCGGCGTAGTCGGCCAGCTTCACTCCCCCAAGCATAGTCTTAGCCAGATCCGACGGAATGTTGAAATCCTTGACGGCTCCGATCAAGTTATATGCGCGGGCAGGCTCTGCCTTAATGAACTCGACGCCCTCGAGCCAGCCCTGCGCGAACTTTACAAGCGTTTGTGGATTCCTGGCGGCGTAGCGATCGCTTACTACCAAAATGTCCGCGACCAATCTATTCGCGATTTTCGTATCGTAGATTTTCTTTGCTCCAGGACGTTTCGCGACGGCATCGCTCATGTCCGGATCCCAAGCTACGGCGGCATCCACCTTCTCCTGGGCGAAGAGGGTCGCGGGCTCGATGCCGTCTTTCGTGTGGACGGCCCTGTTAAAGATTTCGTTGCGCTGATCAGTGCTCAGTCCAGATGCCTTGAGCCCATTCCACAGCAGAAAATGCGACGGCGTGTATGGTGCGAATGCAATGGCCTTGCCGGCGAGATCTTCGATGCTATTGATCCCCTGTTTCCCGATGACGCCGTCGGCTCCTCGCGACCAATCGACCATCAAGAACGCGTGAGAACCAAATCCCTTCTCGCGAAATTGGGCGTAGTCCTTCGCATATACGTCGGCAGTCGTCAGCATTATGTCCACGTTATTTGTGGCCAGCACCGACGCGCCTTCTGTCCAGTCATCGATAATCTTGAAAGAAACTTTCAATCCCTTTTTCCCGAAGATCGAATCCGGAGCCGTATCCAGCCCACCATTGGCGACCAAACCGCCTGCGCATCCTACCCAGATGTTCACCCGAACCCGTACCTCGCTATCCGAGTCGCTCGAGGAAGCCGGAAGGACCAGAGGCTTCGACGCGTCCACGACTTCCCCTCCGGCACTGGAGGCTTTCTTGCCGGCCCATTTTTCGATGTCAATCAAACCGTACCTATTCAGGCTGTAACCAACCAGTGCCAGCCCGATCAGGAAGATAAGCACCCATCCGCCTTTTTCAATCTTCACGGCCATTGCCCGTCCTCCCGGCCCCATCTCGGAGCCAAATTCTGATGCGCGCTATAGTGCTTCTAAGAAGTCCGCTGAGGTTCTTTTCCTCCGATTGTTTTCTCGACTTCTGCCGTTCCAGTCGCGGCTTGAGGTGTCGCAAGTCCCATTTCAATTTTGAATTGCTTCACGAGTTCATTCGCCTGGATCTTCTGTGCCTCGTCCTCGATTTTCACTTTTTGCTGATCGACATTGCTAAGCGCCATGTCCATCCGTGCTTCGTTGACTGCGGTCATTTCTTCAATCTTGCGGACCATTTCGTCATGCGTCTGGCTGATACCAGCGACCTCAAACTGTTCCATAGCGTCGGCAACCTTCTTTTGCCACTGGGCACGGCGATAGTCCGCGATCGCATTCAGCGCTTCCTGGGTTTTACGTTCCTTTTCACGCATGAACGCCTGTTTGACGGTCATCGCCTTTTCAAACGCCGCTCGTGCGGTCGTCAGTTGTCCCTGCGTTCTCGCCAGTGCGCTCTTGGTCTGCTCGAGCTGAACGGCAAAGCTGCCGGCGAGATCATCTCGGTTCGCCTGAATGGAGGCCTTGACCTTTGCCACCAGGTTAGCGAGATCGTTCTTGTATTTCGCCTCTTCCTTCTCCAGCAGCGTCACGTTAGCCTTTACCATCGCGATGCTCTCGTTCATTCGTGGAACCTGATCATTCATGTCACGAATGTTTTGCTGAAGTATGAGCTCCGGATCTTCCGCAACCGAAATGAAGAATCCGATGAAAGAGCGAAGAACCCTCGTAAAACGTTGCCACATAAAGTCGTCCTCCTGTTCAGGAACGCTGTATCGTCTTGGAACTTGCCGGTGTCAAGTTACTGTCGCCTGTCGTGATCGGGTTCTCTGACACGAAATAGCCGACCGCTTCCGCAATCCTTTTTTCCTCTTGCTGCTTTTTCAATCGCCAGCCCGTGAATCGTTCTTTCTCATGCAACAACGCTTCGTTATTCGACTGAATCTTCGCGCGTTGTTCTGTAACGTAGCGGTCAATTTCGGCCTGAATCTGGGCGTTGTCTTTACTCTTACTGCTTTCCAGTTCTTCCAATGCCCGCTGTTGAACCCTTTCAAAGGTGTCCAATGCGCGATCCCGGCGAATAGCATCCTGAATCACGTCCTTGATATTTACGCCGGCAGCGTCTAGCGCGACCAAGACTGACGAACGCTTTACATCGGAAGGCAATGTGCGAATGTGCTCACTCTCGAGCATCTGAGAAACTTTCAAGATCGAATATCCTTGGGGCGGTGACGGAATTTCGGCGGCCCGGTAGATTTGATCGAACGAAGTGGGATCAGAGATCGGGCTTGTAAACTTCGCCTCAGGGGCAACGCCAGCAGCGATTTCGGCGACGCTCTGCGCGGCACTCTTGCTCTGACTAGACGGAGTAGTGGCATTTGATCCGCTTTCTTGGTCCTGAGCGGCCTCATCAACCGAAACGAAGTAGTTGTACCACTTCTTCATCATGGAACCTCCACCGGGGCATAGAAATCCCCTTAAGTGCTGCCTTCCGGCTAGGGAGGGCAGTTCCCACTTCTAGTTCTAAGATGAGTACGTGCAACATCGCAAAGTACTTCTGGGCTGCGCCTTTGTCAATTGTTTTCAAATACTTCCAAGAGAGGCCTCGCTATCCGTGTTCCTGACGCTGAGCCCTGCTGCCGCCAGCCACGACACTCTAGAGCAATATTCAGAACCAGCGCAATTCAGATACAATAGGCACCTTTACCGTTCAAAATGAACGCTTTTTTGAACAGGCATGTTATTGAAACTCAGAGGTGGCTGTGCCAGACGATGATCTGTCCTCCGTGCTTAGCCGGGTCGTTGAAGCCAAAGCCGAATACGACATACGATTGCTGGCGCAGCAACTGGGAACGAACTACCGTTCCCTGATGTACTGGCTCCGCGGAGAACGCCATATCCCCGCGTACTTACTTCCGCAGATCTGCATTCTTCTCAAGAACTACGGGCCTCTTGACTTGCTTGAGGGTCAGGCGGGACGCGTGGCATTTAAGATTCCTGATTCGCGTCTCACTTCGGAGAAGGAATTGCTCGCTGTCTCCAATCTCCTGAGGGAAGTTGGAGTGGCGCTTGAAAGCGTAGCCGAGACGCTAGCGGACGGCACTGTCGAAGAAGGCGAGCTGAGAACGACAATTCCCAAGCTGGATGCCGTCATCCAGGAATGTGCCTCCTTGAAATATCTCCTCGAAGACCTTTGCAAGAAGAAAAAGAAGAAACTGAAGCGCTGAGTCAAACTGAGGGCTCCAATCTGACCAGCGGCCGGCAACCCAGCGGAAAAATTGATTCCTTTAGCCGCGCTTTGATTTTCGACCTCGACGGCACGCTTGAGAACGAAAAACGTCATGATAGGCGGAGCGGCTGAGTCGGAAGAGAATCCGTTCGAGGCCATATTTGACCCTCTAACGAATTCGCCGAGGCGGACCAGAGTTCCCCCATAGACCGATAATGGCTAGTATTGGCAATCTTTGCCAGTCGTGTTACAGTGAACTCCAAATGTACATCGATGGGGAGGATCTCGGTCATGCCTACACGAAACGTGAATTTGACCGACGAGCTTGATCGTTTCGTCGCTAAAAAAGTTAAGACCGGTCGTTACGAAAACGCCAGTGAGGTCGTGCGCGCCGGGTTGCGGACTTTGGAGCGCGAGGAACAGCAGTACGAAGCGAAAATTGCCGCGCTGAGAGCGGCTATTGACGCCGGCGACGCCAGCGGTATCGCCGAGGGCAACGTATTTGGGCGTGTCCGTAAGGCCATTAAGCTTCCTGTGTCGCCGCGCTAGCCGTGGCTGCGTTTCGTTTTTCGCGTCGTGCTGAGGCCGACTTGCTGAGCATCGGCGATTACACCCTTCGCACATGGGGCAAAGCCCAAGCCGCCCGTTACCTCGGGGAGCTTGAGGTTTGTTGCCAGACGCTGTCCGACAATCCGGCGTTAGGCCGACTCTGTGATGAGGTTCGCCCTCGCTTGCGTCGTCTGGAGCATGGCAAGCACGTCGTGTTTTACCGTCAGGAGCGCGGTGGCATTCTAGTTTCTCGAATCCTGCATCAGCGCATGCTGCCCGAACTTCACTCGATAGAGGATCAAGACGACGAGCCGTAGTATGCGGTCTCTTGCTTGGCCCCGAAAAACTCTGTCCGAGGTTGGGACAAAAGAAGCTCCGGATTTGTTACTCATGTTACTTTTTTTGGGCACTTTCGATTTGGCGGGGTCCGTGTCTAGCCCCAAATGAAGTATTACTACTTCGTGTTTGAAAGCTCGCCCGAATGCAGTAATCATTATGGTTCCAAGTCTCGCATAAAACGTCCATGTGAGGAAAAGTCGGTAGATGTGGAAAAACCAGAAAGTAGTTGGGGAACAACTGGGGAACAGTTGCTCCCGAACGAGACGATCTTCGCCCGAAAACGAGCATCTCGTCCGCCGTAAGTTGTTGATTCCGAGCAACAGGGCCAGAGACGGTGTCTCTTGCTAAACCGTTTTACAATGTCCCGGCACTCGTCAATTCGGTATTATAATGGCCTTTTTCGCTTACCTATCTATGCCCTAAAGAATTAGCATTTCGGAGCCTCGTGAACGAAGCGCTCGGTCAAATGTGACAAGCTTCAAACCCGCCACGGTTGCGAATGCCAGAAGATAGGAATCCGCCCACACTTTCGGCGAAGAAGTACCGAGTCTAGACTGCCGGCGGAATTCAGGCTCTAGTGCCTCGGGTTCTGAGAGGTACGCGACCCTGTCGTCCGCGCAAACCTTGTCCCACAGTTCCCAGGCCTCAGGCATTTTTCTCACGTCGTTTCCCATCACAGCTGCCGATGTGAGAAGCCGAAGTACTGTCAACTGCGTGAATCGGCAGAAAAAGAACTTCTCCTCTGGGAACTTCTCAAGCCACTCCCGCGCCCTTTCGGAATGAATATGCCGACCCCACAGCAGTGCCAGCCAAACATTGGCGTCAAGGAAATTCAATGTGTTCATAGATCTGTTCGTTGGTCAAATCGACTTTCGGTCCATCTGACGCGATGAGGGGAAACTTGACCCTCTTGGAACGAGGACGCTTGCCCTCGATGAGAGTGACCCGCACGCCCAAAAGGATCAATTCGCGGATCGACCGCCCTTGCGCGGCGGCTTGCTCCTTAAGCTTCCGGTAGAGGGAAGCTGGGATATCAACGGTCGTCCGAATGGATTGCTCTTTCATACACCGATTCTCCCACGAATGCCATAAATATGGAACATCACTTTTTAGCGGTCTTTCGCGGGCCTCTCCAGGGAAAGGCGAAGCGACACTTGTCACCGGTCGAGAAAGACTGGGCGGTTGTATCGTCGGCGGCTCGGGATATCGTGAAGGAGTCGCCGCTTCGAGAGCTGCATTCGACGACTTCCATTTTGGTTCCAGATGCATTCTCGAGAGTCAGCAGGATGCTGCCACCACTGGGACTAGGGAAGTTGTCTCCCTCCCCAGATTGCACGGTAAGCGTCGTATCGGTGTCGGAGAGATTGGACGCCAAGCTTCGAAGATACGGGCGAAAAAGCAAAGTCGCGGATTCCCCGAAACGGGGCGTGGAGAGCTGCAATGTCCAAGGTGAGTTCTGTTGAATCATAATCCGAACTGGCCGGAGTGGTGTCAGCCCAGCGCGTTGAGAGAGCGAGGGTAGTCAAACCAAGAGTATCGAGACCGTTGTTCTGAACGTCCTGCTGGACATCGGATGGCGTGATCGTTGTTATCGTCAGAGGTTGCACGTTACGTCACCGTTTTTTCTACGAACGTTCCGTTTGGCGCGGCCCGCTGCATTCATCAACGACGATGTCCTAGCGATCACCGGCGGTTGTCCTGCACTGATACTGGCGCGCTCCGGTGACGAATTTTCTCAAATCAATTTTCCAGGGTATCTGACGGGAGGAGACCTTCAATCATCGCGTGGCGGCCGGCGCTTCGCATTCTTTCGGACGAGAGGCAAAGAAAAACCTCCGGGCATCACCTACCTGGAGCTTTGCGTATATGATTTGGCAGAGCACAAGATCGTCTTCAGTGCGGTTGCCTCTCCGCCGCCTCAACATAAGCTCGCATTCGCCGTCTCACCAGGCGGCTCTCTTTTCGCCTTGCAAGTTGACGGATTACTGCGCGTGTGGCGTCTTGACTAGCTGCACTGATTCCTCAAGTGCGCACGGCTTTCGGATGCAAGATGAGAGCGGATGCGCCCCTCTTTGTTTCGTCAATCTGGGATAAGTCCCGATTACCGCAATTACCGCAATTACCGCAGAAGTGGATTCGAGCCCCGGATCAATGGATCTAGAAATGACTCCTCTGATTCGCTTGATTGTGAAAGCTTTGTCGGGACCAGCGTCGACGGCTTCATTGCACGATTCGGATTCCCGATCAATGATTTCACTACTCCCCTTGTTAAAGCGGAGTATGAGAGGCGACGTAGCTCCCAAGTCGCTGTTGTGAATCCCCATGTCACAACTCACGCACACTAATCAAGAGTTGTGGTCGCAATTTCGGTTCAAACCGGAACTGCCCGACAAGCCGCGATGCCACTAAACCGCGGGCATGGCGACCTGAGCTTGACGGGAGAGGGGCGTCAGCCTATGGTTTCAACTTGCGGCGACCTTGAAGTCGAACATTCCGGACCAGAGGTAAGCGAAAGCAAATAATCCGTGGAATTGGACGTGGACCCGCCTCTTCGTTCAAATTTCCCCAGCCAGACATGTACCGGACCCCGAACTTTCCGAGGGCGCGAGCAAACGCCCCGCAGGCCAGACCGAGTGCAAAGGAGGATTTCAATGAGGAGACACGGGCCAAGGCTGGTATCCCTCTTTATTTTCGTTGGGGCAGCACTCATTGCGTCGTGTTCGAAGCCCTACCACGAGACAAACGAACGCTACGTGTTTGTGGCCACCAATATTAACCTTCCGTACTGGCAGGAGGCGCAGGCGGGGTTTTTGGACGCGGCCAAGGCGCTCGGAGTAAAAGGTGAACTCGTTGGTCCGACGGGCTACGCCCCGAACGCGGAATTAGGAATATTCCGCCAGATCGTCGAAGAGCACCCCGCCGGAATCTGCCTCTCCGCGGCGCGGCCCGAGATTTTCCAGGCGGAGATTGACAAGGCCATAGCCCAGGGCATACCGGTCATCTGTGTGGATGCGGATGTACCGGGTTCGAAGCGCGTGTTGTACATCGGAACGGATAACTTCAAGGCGGGCAAAGAGAGCTTGAAACAGATGGCCGCGCTCGTTCCGGGTAACGGGAGCGTTGTGGTCATTACAATTCCGGGACAGCGTAACCTCGACGATCGATTGGCGGGCGTGGCGGACACGCTGAAGAATTTTCCTGCCATTAAGCTGACAAAGATACTTGACGACAAAGGCGACGCGCGAAGCGCGTTTGACCAGGTCTCCGAGCTGATACAGAAGAAGGAAAAAGTGGACGGAATCATTTGCTTGGAGGCAACAGGTGGTTCTGGGGCCGCCGAAGCGCTGCACCGCTTAAACATGGAAGGCAAGCTGCAGATTGTGGCATTCGACGGCGATCCGGAGACACTTGATTGGATCGACCGGGGCGCAATTACGGCGACGATCACGCAAAAGCCCTACGTCATGAGTTACTACGGGTTAAAGTTTCTCGACGACTTGCACCACAATGCGGTTCACCAATTCAAGGACTGGCGCACCGCGTTGGCGGCGCCGATGCCAACGTTTGTGGATACTGGCACGGTTATCGTGGACAAGAGTAATATCAAGCTCTATCGCGAGGCACTAGCCGCACACCCCAAGCCGCTTTAGAGATTACATTTTCACGTGTGGGTCGTTGTCGCACATCGCAATGGCTTTGGTCGCGCAATCTCTTCGTCAGCTCCTCGGCGTCTCCTAAGTCGCCACTTCGAGGACCGTTGCAACGGTCTCGTAAACCGTCGACAAGAACTATGGTTTGGGCTGAGACCGCCGGTCACCTTTCGGTTCTATGCCTAATCGTCCGCATTCGGTTCGCGACCGAATGCGCATCGCGGCAGTTCCAGAGCTCCATCAGCGTAACATTCGTGGATCCTCATGGGATAAAGATGGGTTTCGATGCAACGCCGCGCTTCAGGCTCCCTGTCCGCACGGTCAGTTGATCGACTCGTTGCGCATTTGTACCGCCTTGTTGACGCGACGAAGCGGCCGTTTGAACATCAAATTACGCCAGAATTTCGCTTGAGGAGAGAATGGCCATGAAGCGCCGCCCTATTTGTGTCGCCTTGTTTTTCTTGCTCGCTTGTGCGTTCGCGCTCCCGGCGCAGCAGAGTACGGTAAAGGTCCGCGTCCGGATAGTCCTCGTTGATAAGGACCTGAACCAGAAGCCCGTGCCCTTTTTTGTGGTATCGCTCAAGGGTGGCGTCAAAACCGCGGAGGTTAAGACTGGATTGGACGGCACTGCGGAGACGTCTTTGCCGCGAGGAATATATACGGTCACGACTCCAAAGGCAGTGGAGTTGGCCGGAAAGCGTTTCAGCTGGAACTTGCAGGTGAAGTTTTCGGGTGGCGAGCAGAGTCTAGATCTGAACAATGACAACGCCAAGACTGAGGAGGTCTCCGAAGCGGCGCCGCCGGAATCCGCTAATAACAGGGGCGGCGATCTATCAGAACAGTTTAAGCGGCTGAAGAACAGCGTTGTGACTGTGCGGAGCGAACTGGGCCATGGCACGGGTTTCTTTGTAGACAACAAGGGGCTCGTCCTGACCAACCAGCATGTCGTGGGCAGCTCGGGCTATCTCGCCGTACAGTTTGATCGCGAACACAAGATCGTAGCGAAGCTGATCGCCGCCGATCCAGCGAAGGACGTCGCGCTTCTCTGGGTAAACATTGCCTCCTTCCCGAGCGCTGTTCCAGCTCCTCTGGCCCCGACATCAAAAGGGGCAACGCCAGTTCAGGAGGGAGAGCGCGTGTTCACCATTGGCAGCCCGCTCAGCCTGGAGAAAATCATTACCACTGGCATTATCAGCAAGGTCCAAGAGCATATTCTCATCTCAGACATCAATATCAATCCTGGGAACTCCGGTGGGCCGCTGTTCAACAATGCCGGCCAAGTGGTGGGATTGACTACATTTGGCGAGCGCGATGGCGCAGGACCGGGCGTATCGGGGATTGTTCGCATCGAAGAAGCGTTAACGCTGATGGAAATGAACCGCGCGAAAGCCACGGGCGTTCCCCCTTCTGGCACTTTGTTACCTGTCGAGCCCCTGACTCCGTATCCGATCGAAGGTCTCAAGGCGGCATTAAAGAGAGAAAAGTTTGACGCGCGTCCTTACTATCTGAGCGTCGGAGACTTTAATGTCGCGCTCTCTACGCCTCCGCTTGACTTTCGCGAGCAGGAGGAGGAGCGTCTGCAAGCCGAACGCGCGCGCCAGAAGCGCAACAAAAAGCATCAGGACACCGTAGCAAGCGAAGACGATTCCGACGCTCCGAAAGAGTGGCTGGAGGACGCCGGCGTGCACCCGGCGGTTTTCGAAGTTTATGTCCAAGCGAAGGCCAAGGAGGGAGTCGGTGCAGGCTTCGGACGCGCCTTCCTTACTCCCAACGCTCCGGCAAAGCTCAAGTTCAAGGACGACTTCCAGAAAATGCAGCTCTTCTGCGGAGAAAAGGAAGTGCAGCCGATCCATCCAGGTCGCGTGCCGGTAAGCGTCTCGGTGCATAATCGGGCCGTGAAGATGGAGGATGCAACCTTCAAAGGTATCTATTTGTATGCTCCCGACGCCATCAATCCGCAGTGCGGACAGGCGAAGCTTGTCATCTATTCCACGAAGAGCGATGAACCCATCATCAAGGTCTTCGACGAAAAGACCGTGCAGGCTGTCTGGGCCGATTTCGACGCATTCCGCAAGGCCGCTGAGGAGAAGGCTTCCAAAGACAAGGATAAGCGTAAGACTGATTCGATAACCGCCTCAGCCGCCGCAACCAAGTAAGGCTTGGCGCCTGTTCAACACTCCGGAGCGGGTAGAGCTGCGGTCATCGGTGGAACCGGCCGGTGTGGAACAACCTCGGTGACGGCGTCCGGTTTGTCCATTTCCGTTCAGCTGATGGTCAAAATCATCAATGATGCCTACCCTAACTCAAAGAAAATCAAAACCATAATGCACCGCAGCAGTCCAGGCTTTGAAGATCTTTGGAACTTCTTCTCCCAGAGCTATTTACGGGTACTTGTGCACCCTGAAGCTGTGTCAAGACAACTTAGCAAAAAACTACTTGACATAGTGTCTCTAAAACACTTATATTGGTGTCTGTAAGACACTAATGGAGGCATCCGATGCTTGCTATCCGATTCATGAAAGCCCCTCCCACGACTTACGTTTTGCAGTTCAAGAACGGCCAGGTGCGCCGGGAAGGGCCGGGGCTCTCATTCTTTTATTACGCTCCCACCTCGACCATCGTCACGGTACCGTTGGAGAGCGCCGATGTTCCTTTCGCTTTCCAAGAGAGCACGGCGGATTTCCAGTCCGTCTCCATACAAGGGCAACTTACCTACCGCGTGTCTGACCCCAAGAGACTCTCCTCGCTCCTCGATTTGAGCGTTAACCCACTGGGCGCGTTTCGCTCCGAGGATTATCGCAAATTGCCAGAGCGATTGGTTCACACAATGCAAACGCTGATGCGGGCAGAAACGCAAAAGCTCTCGCTAGGAGAAGCACTGACGAAGAGCGGATCGTTGAGCGCCTCGGTACTGGCCGGTTTGAAATCGTCCGAAGGTGTGGCTCAGCTTGGCGTTGAAATATTAAATCTTTCCTTACTTTCGATTCGTCCGACGCCCGAGATGGCGAAAGCCTTAGAGGCTGAAGCCCGCGAGGCGCTGCAACGCCGCTCTGATGAAGCCATTTATGCTCGGCGAAACAACGCTGTCGAGCAGGAACGCCGAATCAAGGAGAGTGAACTGAACACCGAAATCGCTGTCGAAGAAAAACGACGCCAGATCCGCGAAACGCAAATGGCCGCGGACATAGCGATTGAACAGCAACGCGCCGCTTTGACGGAAAAGCGCATCGAAAATGATCGCAAAGAGGCGGATAGCCGTGCATACGCACTGGAGGCGACACTCAAGCCCGTGCGTGATGTTGACTGGAGAACTTTGATGACACTCTCCCAGCATGGGGATGATCCCAAGATGATGATCGCCATGGCCTTCCACGAATTGGCGTCGAACGCACAAAGGATCGGGGAGCTGAATATTTCACCGGACCTGCTGCGGAGCCTGATTGCATCCGCTACCACCAGCACAGCGATTCAAACGCAGCAAAAAGGGAAGTAGTCATGCGTCAATTCGTGCACGACGTAAAACGGCGGGCCGCGTTTGAGAAGATCGTCTTGGTGACTCGCAAGACCCGGCTCGCCGAGTTGATCGAACGATTTAACACTTTGGCGCAAGCCAAATTCTACATCGAACATGCAGGAGGAAATTTCCAGGAATACCAATTGGAGGATGACGCGTACAGACAGTCCACTGACGTTGTCCGCCGCTCGATCGAAGTTGGGCTGAAAGTGCAGGAAATCGATCGAGGACTGGTGCCGACGTTCACGTTTCTGCCGGCCGATCTCGTGGTCGCGTTAGGACAGGATGGGCTTGTCGCCAACACAGCGAAATATGTTGGCAAGCAACCCGTTATCGCTGTAAATCCGGACCCAGAAAGATTGGATGGCATCCTCCTTCCCTTCCTTCCCGGTCAAACAGGGCAAGCTATAGAAGAGGTGCTTTCTGGAAAGTGCCGCATTCGCTCCGTCACGTTAGCGGAAGCACGCCTAAACGATGGCCAGCGGTTGTTGGCGTTCAACGATCTCTTCCTTGGGGCTCAAACTCATGTTTCGGCACGATACCGGATTCGGTGGGCCAAAGCCGAGGAGCCCCAGTCATCCAGCGGCGTTCTAGTCTCAACCGGCGCGGGCAGCACGGGCTGGGTTTCCTCGATATTCAACATGACTTCCGGGGTGGCCGCCCTGACTGGCGGCCATGCTGAGAAGCGGATACGTTTAGATTGGGAGGACCCGCGACTCCTATTTGTAGTTCGCGAACCCTTCGTCAGTCGTCATTCACGGGCAAATATCGTCGCCGGGATTCTCGAACAACAGCAAGCCCTAGAGCTAGAATCGCTGATGCCATCGGGGGGCGTCATCTTCAGTGATGGTATTGAGGCGGACTACCTGCAGTTCAATTCAGGTTCGAGCGTCATCGTAAGCGCAGCAGCGGAAACCGCTCAGCTCGTCGTGGGGTGACCCATGGAAAACTTGCGCGTGACTGTTGACATCGTGATCTTCACCGTTACAAACGGCTCACTTCAGGTGCTTTTGGTAAAACGCGGAGTGCCGCCATTTGAAGGTCAGTTTGCCATCCCGGGAGGTTTCATTCGGGAAGACGAATCGCTTGAAGATGCGGCGCTACGGGAGTTATACGAAGAGACAGGAGTGCGGAATGTGTTCCTCGAACAGCTGTATACGTTCGGGGATCCCAAGCGGGACCCACGGGGGCGAGTCATTACGGTCGCCTATTACGCCTTGATTGCTTCGGATAAATATTCTCTTGTTGCCGGTGCTGATGCCGCTGAGGCGCACTGGCACGGCGCGAACGACCTTCCTTCTCTGGCGTTCGACCACCGATCCATTTTTGACTACGCCCTCGAGCGCCTGCGCAACAAATTGGAATACACGACTGTTGGGTTTCAGCTTCTTCCGGAAAAGTTCACGCTGGGTGAGATTCAAGCGGTCTACGAAGCAATCCTTGGCAGGCGATTAGACAAGCGCAACTTCCGCCGCAAGCTCGCGCTGTTGGGCATCTTGAAACCTCTGCGCGAGTGGCGGCGGACTGGACACAAACCAGCTCAGCTTTTTCGGTTTGCCGCGGGTCGATTCGAAAAACTTAAGGATAAAGGAATCTTTTTCCCCTTCTAGAGGTCTTGCCATCTTCGTTGTCTCAGAATTTTGAGGCCTCTATGTAATTCGCAAACACCCGCCACCTGATGCTCGCGGATAAAATCAAATCGGCGGTGAAATGAGAACCCTGAAAGAAAGCCAGTCTTTGTCTCTACTTTGCTACTACTCTGGAGCTATTTGAGGTCATCTGGAGCCGCATAGAATGCGGCGATTAGCGCAAATCAAAACCGGCAGGCATTGAAACAAGAGACATGCCAACGCTCACCAACCCCTCGCGGACCGCTCACCAACGGAGGTTTTAAAATCAACCAGCTAGCCTGAAATCCACGATCTTGCTTCTCATCCCGCCAAAAAGCTAAAAGCACCAGGTGTAGCAAAAGTGTCGTGGTTGATCGGGGAGAAAAGTTGTGCGTCGTTGATCCATGGGAACTCCACATTCGGAGCCCACAATCGAAGGGAAGCTCCTATGCCTGAGTCGGCTTGTAGGCCGGAACTGGAACCGATCGTTCGGGATTCACCTGGCGGATCACAATTGGGGCCCACGGGGAGCCGACAAGGCTTGCAGAATGGGTGTGGTGGCAAGGGTTGTGACGACGGCCATGAGCACGAACATTGCAAAAAGTGTCGGGGAGAGAACGCCGAGGTCGAGCCCAACGTTTAGGACTACGAGTTCCATCAGGCCGCGAGTGTTCATGAGAATGCCAAGCGAGGCAGCTTCTCTGTTGTCCGATCCGGTTATGCGCGCTGCGAAAAAACTGCCGCCGAACTTGCCCGAGGATGCGATCAGAATGATGACCACACAAACCAACCAGTCGGAGGGTTCTTTCAGAAGGCCGACCTGCGTGCGCATTCCGGTGAACGCAAAAAATACGGGCAGGAAAAGCACGATGACGAGGTCCTCACACTTTTCTCGGATGTCGCGGGCGAGCTGAGAGTCGTGAGGAACAACCGCGCCGAGAAGAAACGCGCCGAAAAGCGCGTGAATTCCAATGCGCTCCGTAACCAGCGCCGAAACAAGCAAAGAAACACAGACGGTCGCAAACATCTGCTGTGTTGTTCTGCCTTGGGACATCTGGCGCCGGGCCAGCCACGCGGCACCTCTTCTGGCGATCATCAGCACAAAAAGAATAAACGCTATGGCCGCCCCGACTGTTACCAGAACTCGCCCCGGCTGCGCGCGAGCTACTCCGACAACAAGGGCAAGAAGGCACCAAGCAGTGACATCGTCAACGGCGGCACATGCCAAGGCCAGTACACCCATGCGGCTCGTTTGCATTTTGGTATCGGTAAGAATCCGCGCCAGTACCGGAAACGCAGTGACCGACATGGCTACGCCAATAAACAGAGCAAACGCGGTGAAGGAAATGCGGCCGTCGGCGAAACGCGGATAGAGCCAAAGGGCAAGGCCCGCACCGAGGAGAAACGGCACAACGATGCTGGCGTGCGAAATGGCTATAGAGGCCCGCGTCCGCTGCCGCAACAAACCCGTGTCCAGTTCCAATCCGACTAGAAACATGAAGAGGATGATTCCAACCTGCGCAATGATAGCCAAGAACGGCGTTATCGCCGGGGGCAGGAGTTGCAAAGAAACCTGCGGCGCCAGCCAGCCGAGAAATGAGGGTCCAAGGAGCAATCCGGCAATGACTTCGCCCATCACCTGCGGCTGATGTAGCCATCGAAATATCGCGCCCACAATGCGCGCGGCAATTACGATGACCACCAAAGCAAGCAGGACATGCAACAAGACGCTGGCCGTTTCAGCGGGCGGAAGTTTTTCGACAATTCCAGGAGATTGCGCAGCCTGGGGCGCAAAAAGCCTGAGTCCGGCGGATCGAATCAAAAGAAAGACGCCAACCGCTGCAACCAAACTCGCCGCATAGAAGAGGATGACGCGCGATTTTCGCATTAGGACAGCGCGAGAAATTTTCCCGCGCATGGGGCGAACATGCGACCTTTATGGTCAGCGTGTCTCATTGAGGTTTCTATGTGGTTCCTTTTCGCGTTGCAAATGTTGCTCGAGCCGCTTCGCTTGCGTCCGGCTGCGCTCAGCGCTTGCCGTGTTCCAGTAGAGAAGCCGCAGCCCGAGCGGAAGCAAGTTTACTGCCAGGAGCGAAGGCCACAACAGCTCGTACTCGGATCGCCAGTCGGCAACGAACAACACTCCGGCCGCGACCAGCGAAGCAATCGCAAAGACCTTGCGTCGCTTCACCCAGGTTGGACTTAGCTCGTCTTTTCGGGCAGCACTGGGGTGCATGACGACGAGCAAGGGAGGCTTGGCCTTCCCTTCCGCGTCGAAAATCTCGCAGCACATGAAAGGATACCGCTGCACTTGAGCTTCACAGAATGTGCGCGCCTCTTCCAGATGGTCGAAAAGTAGAAACCGGCAATCGCTTAGGTGAGCGATTTCGCTGCCGTCGGTCGTCAGCGGGTTGGCCGTCTTCACGTCCTTGAGGAATGCGGCGCACTGCGTGGGTCCGACGAGGGAGGTCCATTCCGCAGGCTGCCGTGTTCTGTCGTAGACCTTGAATTCTCGAAACGCGCTTTGTTGAATGGGAGCCACCAAAGTGCCTTGTCCGCAGCGGAAGCCGATGAAACAGCATTACCACAAACCGGGGAGTAGGCGGAAGGGCACAAGTGAGCAGAACGCCGCGACCCACTATTCTGGGCCGCAATGGGGTGTCGCCAGCATTCACGCAGGTTTTGCAATTGAGGCCGCTGGAGAAGCACACAATTCTCTTTGGGTCTGAAGAGTGATGTAGAGATCGCATGTGGTGATCTTCGACGGAGTAGCCCGTTTGATGGGCGCTAGCTCTGGTTTGGGATTCCGGGGTTGGCTTTTGCAGCCCACGAGAAGTACGACCGCGATGAAGGAAAGGATGGTTTCCTTGACATTGGTCTCCTCTTCGCAACTGTCTGTGAACCTCGAGTTCTTCGCCTTTCGCGTCTTAATTACTCTGCGCTGACGCGGCGCTGGAATCGTCGGTAACCAGCAAATTCAGGAAGCGAATGATTTGTTTCTGCTCGCGTTCCTGTTCGGGAGTGGTGTCCGTCTTTTGCGCGAGCTCCGCGAGCCGGGCCGACAAGACTTGCAACGCAACCTCACGCTTGACGTAAGCGGCTTCCTGGATGGGACTCATCACCCAGCCTCTTTTCGTCTTCTCGAATTCCAGAGACTGTTCTTTCCAGCGAAGCTGTGGGTCCGTTTGCGTATTCGGAGGAGCGCCTAACGATTCGATCCGAACGACCGCAGTTCCGTGCTTGCCCTTGATTTGTATTGCTGAGACGCGTACCTCGCGGTAAACGACTATGGGTTTGCCGAGACTGTTCAGACTGCGCGTGCGGAGGGATTCACCGGAATCCTGATTCATTTCGACAAATGCGGCTGCGACCTCGTCTGGCGAAGGATTTTTTCGGGCCACTTGCAGAACGATCTCTCGAGGAGTTTCGACTGTTGCTGAACTGGGGGTTTCAGCTGCGGGAGCAGAGCTCGACGCGGACGCAGGTGCCGGCTTTGGCAGTCTGGAAGGTGGTCGACTCTCCGAACTGCGGCTGGCGGCCTGAACAGGTTGCTGGTCCGCGTGACGCGTAGCTTCGAGCGTTCGGCCGGAACGGAGCGGCTTCTCGGTCATGTAGCGGAAGAAACGAGCGCTACCACGCGACCGCCAGTAGGGCGAGTCATAAAACTGCGTGTCGGGACCCGAACGCACAGAGCTGAAGAAGGAGTGTTCTTTGGGATCGATGACGATGCCGACATGGCCGCGCCAAACAACTAGGTCGCCCACTTGGGGCGCGCGCACGCGCGTGAAATTTGCGCTGCCAATGTAGAGTTCCCGCGAACTGACATAATCGTATGGAAAGCCAGCTTGTTCGTAAACGTCGTGAACTAGGTGGGAACAGTCCGTTTCGGATTCGGAGTCGGCGCCTACCGTGGGAATCGTAGCCAGAATCTTGCGACCCTCTGTTCTGGCAATGGGACGCGGTCCGGACGTTTCGGCAGAGGCGGGCCGGACATTCTGGCCGAGCGCCGCCGAGGCCGTCGCGAGGCACAACGCTACAAAGATGAATCGACGCGTCATTTTGTAAGTCTCGCAGACCGCGGCGAAAGCCGAACTGGCCATGCCGCGAAGACAGCACCGTCCAACAGTACAGGTCCCCTTTTCTTGCGTTGGGCTGGAAAACAAAAAACGTGCGAGAAGCTTTAAGGCTGGAAACTAAAAAAAACCGCTGCGGACTGCTGTTACTAAGATGTGTGGGCGATTTCCTGGGTTGCAGAGCGAGTGTCTCAGTTCGCCACGGCATCACTCCCTAGGCCCGGCCCTTTTGTTTGGGAGTTTCCGTCCACGGAGCCAAAATCGCATTTGCACAATCTTCGAAAAAGTCCTTGTCGCGTGGGCTGAAGGCATTTGGGCGATCGCTCTCGACGTCGATGGCTCCGACGACTTCGCCGGTGGCGGGATGGAGAACCGGCAGATCTGCTCCGGCAATGTATTGCCGAAAGCGGTGAGATAGAGCGAATCGTTTCGGACGGCGACGCCGACGACTGCCTTCTTTTCCCGAATGGCCGAGCTGGTGAGGCCTTTAGTGACTGGAAGGGTTCGAAACGCGGGCGCGTCCGAATGTGCACATAGTCGCCATCCTTTCTCCTTACGGTATAACGATAATCGTTACAGCATAGAGTAATGGGCGCAAGGAGGAATAGGACAGCACTTGATCAACAATCCGTTCAGAGCGCGTTGAGTTCAGCGGATCCGATGCGAGTCATCGCTAAAATTCTAGGTCTCATAGATACAGTTAGATACGGAAAATTGGCAATGAAGGCTGGTCCTTTATATGTATAGGCGGATCCCTGGAGCGATGGTGTCTATAACATTTGCGTAGCCAGACCCACCTTCCGTGAATTTGCCGTCATCATCCGGCGATCCTATTCGAGAGGAAACCAATTGACGACGCATTTTCTTCAGTGATCGGCCTTGAAGTGCCCCTGCGTCACGGGAAAAGTAGGACACGCTGGCACACAGGGTTTGCTATTCGCCAAGACTCAGATCCTGTGTATGTTGATGATTTATTTGTGCCTCATGGCCAACGGAAAAATTTGTGTAACGCATCCGAACGAATCGGATAGGTCGAATGGACAGTTTTTTATCAAGGAGAACACCATGACTCAGACTCAACTCGACAAAGTGCTGTACACCGCCAAAGACCACACCACGGGTGGCCGGGACGGCGGCGCGTCACGTAGCTCTGACGGCCGCCTGGACATAAAGTTTTCAGTTCCTGGCACTCCGGGCACCGGCACCAATCCGGAGCAGCTACTCGCCGCTGGTTGGTTGGCCTGTTTCATCGGGGCGATGGGCCTTGCGGCCGGCAAATTGAAGATCAAGCTCCCGGCTGAGACGGCCATTGACGCCGAAGTGGACTTGTGCCGAACCGGCGGGGATTTCTTCCTTCAAGCTCGCCTCAACGTCAGCCTTCCGGGTTTGGAGCGCGAAGTCGCTCAGGCCCTGGTGGACGCCGGGCACCAGACCTGTCCTTATTCCAAAGCCACACGGGGCAATATCGATGTCGTGGTCAAACTGATCTGAGTCGGACCTGTCTCGGATCTAGCCTGCCCGAGTTTATCGGGCAGGAATCAGCATGGTGAAAGGAACCGCGGAACATTCACTTCTCTGCCGAATACTTTGGCGAGGGATATATTTCGCGAACTGCGGTGTTTTTGTTCAGAAGCCGATTGGTCCTGCCCGACAACGGGCAATCGGGGGCTGTGGACTGAGCCTCTAATTCGAGGGAGGTTTGGCGCCTCGTCCGATGAGTCGAAGGCTGGGACTGAGGCTGAGGCGCTTAACACAGACTTGAAGTGAAATGCACCTGCAATGCAGAAGGTGTTCAAGGAGCGATTTCAGGCGCCGCGAGCGCTGGATGCTGCCCTCGACTTCCTGAATTTTTCGGTGCGCGAGTTTTTTCCAGCGTGGCCCGACTGGCGCGTCGTCCCGCAGCCCGTTGAGAAAAACTTTGATCTCGTTCAACGTGAATCCCATCTCGCTCGCAAACCGGATGAGGAGCACGCGGTCGAGTGTGTCCGCCGGGTACCGCCGTTGGCCGCCCGAACGGTGGGGTACGGGAAGCAAACCGCGTCTTTCGTAGTAACGGATTGCGGAGGCGTTTAGCCCCGAACGGCCGGCGAGTTCGCCTATCTTCATTTCGTTCCCTCCCGCTAGGGCCCTGTATATAGATGGTTGACTTAAAGCTGGCTTTAAGTTCTAGCATTTTGCCATGGGACCTACCAGGTCTCACGGAGGAAACTCATGACAGTGCAGCAAGAGCGAAACGGAAGAAAACGGAAGCTGCGTGTAGCGGTTGCGGGGCTCGCGGCGTTGCTTTCGAGTGGCGCGCTGGTGCAATCGTCACCGCAGGAAACGAAGTCCAAGAGAAAGGAGAAACAGGTGCTGACGACACAAAACAAATTCCACTGCAACAGCAAAGCCCTGAATCCGGCCGAGCGCATTCGACACAAGGAGTTGACCCAAAAGCTGATCGCGGCACGGAAAGAGATCGTGGAGACGGAAAAGGGTTACGAATTTCAGTACGGTCCATCGAATGTCTCACTCGCGGAGCTGGCCGACTGGGTACAGGCTGAGGGCAAGTGCTGCCGCTTTTTTGATTTTCACATTGACCTCGAGCGTGAGGGCACGCTGCTCTGTCTTCGGCTGACAGGCGAGGAAGGGATCAAACCGTTCATCCGCTCAGAGTTTCAAGTACCTGCGAAATAACAATTGGGCGGTGGCAGCCGGTCAGTTCGACCTGCGCCCATTCGACTGCTTGCGCTATAAGTCCCTATTTTGGGATTACTACAGGCTTCAGTCCGGTTTCGACCTGATCGCGGGTGTCGAAACATCAAGGTCTGAAGCACGCACTCGATTTTGCACTTTTTTCTAGGGCAACTCTTGCGCTCGTCCTGTTCGGAGGGACTCGCGAGCCGCATCTAAGATCTCCACCACCTGCACGTTCAGCCTCGCTGAAACAGGATCTTCAATCGGTTTATCTTCTTGAATGCAGTGAACGAAATAAGAAATGGGATTGCTCTTTTCGCGCGGCAAAGGATTCACCGGCATCGGCTTCCCTTCCAGTCCTATTTTGCGGGGATCGTCGTTTGCCTGACGAAACAATAGTTCGTTCCCAGTGGCGAGAAGGCTTCCTTTTGGACCAACCACTTTCACTCGTTCCATGCCGTATGGCCAGTCCCAAGAGGCCTCCAGGATGGCGGTGGCATCGGGATAATCCAGCACGATCGTCGCGTCGTCGTCCACGCGATTGTGTTGCTCCGTCTTCAGTTTTTTCGCAGTCGCATAAACACGTGTGGGCCGCCCCTTCAGCCACAGCGCCCACTCAGCCCCGTAGCACCCAAAATCGACGATTGCCCCTCCACCGTTTTTTTTCGGATCGTAGAGCCAATTCGCAAACTGTTCGGAGACTCCAATTTCCTTCGGGCCAGAGTGCCCATACTCGACGATAATTCTTTGTACCGGCCCTACTTCGCCCGATCGAACCCGTTGAAACAATGCAGGTGTCGGCGACGCCCAGGCATTCCAGTAATTCACCATCAATTTAATTCCGGAGCTTTGCGCCAAACGCTCCATCTCGCGAGCGTCTGCTCCGTTTATCGCCATCGGTTTTTCCGTCGAAAAATGAATATGACGCTTTGCGCATTCCCGCAGGATTTCAAGATGCCGCGCATTGTCGGTTGTCGCGATCACGGCATCTGGCTTCACTTCATCCAGCATTTGCACGTAATCTGAGTAAAGCTTGACTGTTGCCGGAATTCTGGCCTTGGCCTTGCTTAAAAGCGCTGGGTCGCTCTCCGTAATGGCCAGCAATTCGGCTTGTGGTTCTCCGGCAATGTCCTTCAATATTCCCCATACATGATCATGATTCAATCCCACGATTGCGAGCCGGACTTTCGCATCGTGCGATGAACCCGCAGATGTTTCCTGGGAGGAATCTGCATTCGGCGCTGCAACAAACAAAGCGATGACTAGTGTCGAGCACGAGAACATCCGCGCTGCCCAATTGAGAGTCATGAAGTCTCCGAGAGTGCCCTCAGAAAATATGCTCCGCATCGATCAAAATTTTCGCGGATTCGGAGCGAGACGCACACAGACTAGAGGTCGTTATCAAGGCGCACGGGAGGAAAGTCAAGGCGGACTGATGTCATTTCCATCATCCCTTTTAAGCTTCTGAAGGGACGGAGGTTATGTATGCTTGTTCCCAGTCCCAAATGTTAGAACATATTGGAACATACCGGTCCGCAGTTGAGACAGATTCAGGTCGGTGGGTTAATTAACCGCCGTTTTTGTCGATGTGGCACTCAATGCGGCCGAAGCTCGGCGCGCGATGAGTAGGTAGCCCGACTGGCTTGAATCGTTCTCAAGCCTCTCCAGTCGGGAACGTCCTGTTTCTCGGTCTCCTCTTATCTCCAGCTCACCGGCCACAAGGCGCGCTTCAAAGCCCACCTCTACAAACGATGACTCGGCCGCCGTCGATATGATTCTATTCAAACGCCTAATCAAGTTGCTCATGTCCGGAGAATTGCCGCTTACACCATCAATGTGGGCTGCGACCGTCTCGGACCGGAGTTGCAACTCTTGGTCCCGGCTACGGCTTGCAACATTCATGACCTGTTCCGCAATCGGGCGAGCTTCTGCAATCTTTCCCTGGGCCAGAAGCGCTTGGGCCAAGACCAGCTTCGCTATTGCTGCGGAGCGCCCGGCTTTCTTCTCTTCCAAAATGTTTATCGAACGACGTGCTGTTTCACTGGCTTCCAAACTCTTTCCTGTTTTGAGGAGTAGTTCGGCCATCTGCATTCGCACACGCTCAGCTTCGCTCTTGTTTCCGACCTCTTCCAGCATGGCAACAGCTTCTATTTCTTTTTTCCGCGCCTCTTCTGTAGCGCCTTCGAGCTGCTGCACTCTTCCCAAGCCCGCAAGCGCCACTGCTTGTCGGTTTCGGCTGCCGAGTTGTCGGCAGATTTCGAGCGCGTCCTGATACATGTCTCTGGCTTCGCTTAGTCTTCCAAGAACAAGGAAAACATCGCCAAGACCAATCTTAGCCAACGCTACCCCATTTTTGTCACCTATGTCTCGATAGGTCGTAAGCGCTTGGCCGTAACTCCTTTGCGCCTGCGCAGTGTCCCCAAGATAGAGCAGAATGTCGCCGAGATTGTCGTATTCGGCCCCCAGACTGACTTTGTTTCCCGAGGCTCGATAGATGACCAGTGATTCTTCATATTTTTGCTTTGCGCCCAGATAGTCGCCTTGCCGTTCAAGGGCAATTGCCTCGAGCGTGGCAACTGCGGCAACGCCAAGTTGGTCGTGCGCGGCAACATAGAGCTGCATTGCTTCCGTCACCGCCGCCTCCACCTGATCCTCTCTGCCGGAGTTCTCAAACAGCCAGGCTTGTTCCCGACGGGCCTTGGCCAACAATAGAGAAGCTCCTGCGGCGCGGGCCTTTTCCGCAGCTCGGCTCAGCGCAGCCTCCGCTCGCTTGGTATCACCGAGCGACCTGGCGGCATCATTTTCTGCCAGATCGATTCGCGGATCATCTCGCAATGGCGCGGCCAGCGCACGCAATGCCGCCACGGTAGCCAGCGCGTCCTTCCATTTGTTGGCGTCGATTTCGGTTCTGGTTAGATCCAGCCCATATTCAAGATTGTCAGGAAAGAAATCGAAAAGCGCCCGATAGATCTCGATTGCCCGATCCCAATCGCGCGAGACTTCCCTGTAGCGGCCCTCCACAAGGAGCCGTTCCGCTCTGGACAGATTACCGGAAAGGTCAAATGCTTTTTTGGCTTCAGCTACCGCTTGGCTGTCATAGCCAAGATGTAACAAGGTTGTAGCCAGGGCTGCATGCGAGGGCGCGTAATCCGGTTCCTGGGTTACTGCCTTCGTCAACAGCTCGCGGGCCGTAAGTGCGTCAAAAATTCGCAGTTTAGCCAAACCCTCCGAATACAGCTTGGCAGTTTCTGCCCTCGACGGAACTGCGATCGCCACTTCCGCAGCTTCCTCTTTGGTGACTGCACGCACTCCTAATTTTTCTCTTAAGTGCTCTCCGGTGCGGGAAACGAGGTCCAACAAGTGGGCCTCTGTTCCTGATTCAGAAAACGTCCCAACGGTTTCTCCGCTCTGCGTATCCTGCAGGCGCAAATCCAATCGGATCTGTCCATCGGACTCCGCGCCAAGCTCGGCGTAGGAACCTACGACCACATAATCCGTTCCGAGGTTCTTTCGGATCCGGCTCAGAGTTTCCTTCCCAAGCGAGTCAACATCCGGAAGCGAAAGTTCCATTTTCATTCTTATGACGCCTTCCGCGGGTATTGCACGTAACTGCTCGCCGGCTGTGAGTTCCGTCATGAGCCAGTCGGAAAGAGCGGTCGAAAGCCAGGCCTCTTGCGCATCCCCCGATAAATTCTTGAAACCCAGGACGGCAACTGAACGCCGTGCGTACGGCGCTGCGGGAGACACACCGTGGACTACGAACTGCTTTATCTGCAAGTATCCTAGCGTCGCGAGGATCGCGGCAAGGCCGGCAGCCGCGATGGTGTAGACACGCCGGCGACGATGCGGAATTGCGAAGTACGATGCGTGTAAGGCACGCCTTAACCGTCCTCCTGACGGTCTCAGCGCCTGGAGGGGGACGTCGCGAGAAGCTGCGCTGTAAACCTGGGACGCGGTGATCCCATGAAGCTCGTCACGATGGGCATGGACTTCGGCGAGGAAACGATACCCGTGGCGGGGAACAGTTTCAATGTAACGGGGACTCTCCGCCGAATCGCCGAGCGCTGACCGCAGCTTGGTCATCGCCTTGTTCAAACTACGATCGAAATCGACGAACGTGTGCTCCGCCCAGAGTTTCTGGCGGAGTTCATCGCGCGTTACAACGTCACCGGCATGCTCCATGAGGAATGCCAATATCTGGAAGGGCTGCTCTTGCAGTTTGATTCGAATGCCGTGTTTGCGGAGTTCGGCTGACTTGAGGTCAACCTCAAAAGCGCCAAAACTTCTCGTCCGAAGCCCACTGTCAGCGACTTGCATGACCACACCCCTGCGGATGCTGCGAAGGTTAGCATGCGTATCTACACGGGGCAATACATGGAGCCACGCCGATAGCTCCGATAGCTTTGGTACGGTGGTGGACTGCCCTCCATGGGTGTAAAATTCCGACGGTATGGCACGTTCCCACCGCCCCGATCCGCCCATGAACACGACGCCGCCGGCATTCTTTTTGATGCTGGTATTGCTATGCTTTGCAAGCCCTGTACGTGCGCAATCTGGGGCGGCACCAGACAACGCAAGGGTGCAGCAGCTTTATGCGGAAGCAAAGTCAGCTGAAGCACAAGGCAACCTCGCCGCCGCCACAACGAAATATGAATCCCTCTTGGAGATCGCTCCCCGGCTTGCGGCAGCCTATAACAACCTTGGCGCGCTCTATCTAAGACAGCGCGAATTTAAGAAGGCTGCTGCCGTGCTGGAACGGGGTCTCAAGATCGATCCGCATATGTCTTCCGCTTCCGCATTGATGGGAATCTCGCTGTACGAGTTGGGCGATTACGCTAGCGCCCGAACTCGTCTCGAAGCGGCGCTTCGCGCGAATCCGAAGGACGACAACGCGGAACTTTTTCTCGCCAACGATTTGATCAAGCTCGGCGAGCTGAATTTGGCCGCCGGGCACTTGCAGCAGCTTTCGAATCGACAGCCTAAGAACCAGGAAATTTGGTACATGCTCGGCAAGGTTCACATGAAGCTTTCAGAACATGCCCTTGCGAAACTCAATGAAATTGATCCCGACTCGGTTTGGGTCCACCAAATCTCCGGCGAAGTCATGGAGAGCATGAAGAACTACGACGGAGCACTGATCGAATACAAAAAGGCTGTTGCATTGGCGCCCAACCAGCCTGGCATTCACTATTTGCTGGGCAATGCATACTGGGCGCTGGCGAATTGGAGCGACGCGGCAAGGGAATTTCGGACTGAAATTGCGAATGACCCGTCAAACTGCGCCGCCCAATGGAAAATCGCCAATACCATTCTTGAACAGCGCCTGGATCCAGAAGCCGCTCTTTCGAATGCCGACAAGGCTCTGGCGTTGTGCCCTAACCTGGCACAAGCCAAAGTTGATCGAGCTCGTGCACTGATTCGAATGGACCGCAACGAAGAAGCAGTGAAAGATTTGCAAGTGGCCGAGAAAATCACCCCGGAAGAGCCCAGTATTCACTTCTTACTTGGCCAGGCCCTGCGGTCGCTAGGCCGCACGGCGGAGGCAAAGGTGGAAATGGACATCTTCACGAAACTGGAAGAGAGTGCCCGTGCCACAACTTCGGAACGGGCCAAGCAAGTATTACAAAACAAGACCAACACTTCTCCAAATAATTGAGACTTTGTTAAACCCGAAAATCCAATGTTTTCAAGTTACTAGCGTGAGGGATGGTTCTTTTCTTCTGGATCTCAGCTTAAGGATGCGGCGCTGCCAAAGCGGGCCGGGGATTACTCAACGATGAACAACGTTCGAACTCCGCTTCTGCCTTCGCTAGAAAACTCTGTTTGCGATAGATTGGTCCAAGCATGCAGTGAAGACTGGCAACTTGAGGAGACAGGCTTATCGCCCGCTCAAGTTCGGCCTGGGCAAGCACGAGTTGATTCAGCCTTGTGTACGCTTTCCCCAAGAGTTCATGTGCTTTAGAGTTTTCAGAGGAGATTTGGGCCGCTTGCTGGAGGTAAGACACCGCTTCATCGGTACGATTCTGATCGAGGAGCAGATCTCCCATATTGATATAGGGCCCGGCGTCCTTGGTTAGGGCATTTTCCTGCCAGGCCATCGCGGTTTTGTAGGCTGAGATTGCATCCTCAGTTCGACCGAGCCCGGCGTAGGCAAGGCCCAGGTTTTCTTCGGCCTTCACATTTTTGGCATTGCGTTTCAGACACTGTTCAAATGCATTGATCGCTTCTTCAAAACGGTTTTCGTTGTATTTCGCACGGCCGAGGTAATACCACGTCTGCTCGTCTTCAGGATCCCCTTGAACGGAACGAGTTAACCATTTGTCTGCGTCGGCGTAATCTCCTAGCAAGACGTAATCGAGCGCCACAATTTTCAGATCAAATGCACCGGGGGGGTGGTACTTCGCACCTTCAGTAAACTCTGCCAGCGAAGCCTTGGCGAGGGCATCCCGCAAGCTGGAGCTGGTGTGTGGTTGACTGGACTGTTGATATTCATCACGCAGCGAGCTTCGGTTGCGTTCGGCGTCGGTTTGAATTTCCTTGAAGAGGATATATCCCAGAAAGAAATGAGCTTCCGCAGAATCCTGGTGTTCGTTCAGGAAGGCACGAGCAAGGCGCTCGGCATCGCTGACCAGACCCTTATCAAGAAGGGATTTAGCTTCGGCCAATCGCGCCGCCTCCGGGCCGGAGGGCACAGTTTGCGCCTGATTGCATGGACTGAAAACCAAGAGGAGCAGAGACAAGGGAAAAAGCGCGAGACAAATTCTTGTAACGCGAAGGGATACGCGCGGCACTCGTTCAATCCTGCACGCTCTGTGTGGGCCGATTACCAAGCGAGAGTATTCGCGGGGCTTCATCTGCGCATTAAGATTTTACAATTGCAGCGCTTTTGAACGAACACTTTCTCCGATGATTAGAAGTTTTTTGTGAACCTGCCGAAGGCCGCCTGCGCGGCGTGGATTCTGTAAGGCAATGGAAAGCCGGGACCCCGTGGGATCCCGGCTCCTCGACTGATCTCAGCGGAGGGGTGTCTTCCGCGGTGATCAGAAGCTGACTTTGAAGAAACCCTGCCCTTGACGTGGCGTGTTCGCCTGGCAAGTGCCGTTACCGCTGCCGGTCGGATTAATTAGACCGAAATGGCCGCTTCCGTCGTTTACGTTGTTATCTAATCCGCTTCCGCCTTGACCCACTCCACAGACCTGCATGCGATTCAGGACATTGAAAAACTCGATGCGCAACTCTGCGGTGACGCGTTCGCCAAAGAAGAAATGCTTGGACAGACCAATGTTCTCGTTGGCATTGAACGGATTGCGCAATTGGCTGATGACGCGCGCTTCATTCCCTGGTGCAAATCCGGCGTCGGAGAAAGCCGCAGTGTTGAAGATCGACAGGCCCTTGTAATAGTTGTTGTAATCCACTTTCAAGGGAACGCTGCGATCGAAATTGGCACGATTGAATCCATTCTGAAAAGGGTCGTTGGTGGCATCGCCTTGGCTGGAATACACCGTTTGCGGCGTGCCAGTCGCATACTGGAACACTCCGCTCAGCTGCCAGCCACCCACGATGTTCTTGGCGAGATGCCCGCCTTTGTTCAGGAACTTCTTCCCCGGGCCGATTGGCAGTTCATAAACACCGCTGATGGCCAGCAGATGGGTCTGGTCATTGCCTGCGATGGACCATTCGGACTTTTGATTGAACTTGTTTTCTGAGCCGTAGTTAAACGTCGAGAAGCCAGTGTCGGTGTTCGACATGGTTTTCGACAGAGTGTAGGCGACCAGGAAGCTCAGGCCTCCCGAAAAGCGTTTCTGCGCCTGGACTTGAAACGCGTTATAGAGGGCTGTGCCGTTGGTGTCGAAGTTGTTGCAGATTCCGCCGCAGGATTTGCTGGCGTTGAACTGAGGAAACGGCAGCAACGCCTGCGACAGATTCTTGCCGCTTCCGTAGTCGCAAAGGAAATTGACGTAGGGGGTGAAGAACGTTCCAGACAGCCCTGGATTATTGGTGTTCGGCCCGCATGTAACCGACGCCTGGCTAAATCCAGCTGCTTGAAGATCGGCCTGCGACACGACCGAGGTCCAAGCCGCGTTTGGCGATGCCGGCGACATTGGGCAGTTCGGATCTTCCGGGTTGGCACTGGCACAGAACATCGTCAAGTACTGCGGATTGGTCTGGTTGATGGGATTTAACAGCGACGGTAAGTGGAGAGACCGGTTGCCAACGTAGGAAACGGAGAGAAACATATTGTTGGGCAGTTCGCGCTGGAACCCAACGTTCCAGCTTTCGGTGTACGGGATTTGCCCGGGATCCCTGCCAAATTGCCGCAACGCGCCGGTCGAGTTCAGCAGGCTGCGATCCGTGAAGTCTATGGGGCTGGGCTGCGGAACCGCGTTGCCGTCCCATTGGCCGTAGCCAGGAACGTTTGAACCCAGCGAGTTGACGTTGAAAACTCCCCCAAGCAGGCTGCCGTAGTTCACGGCGATTTTGTTGTCGCCGTACTCATACGCACCGCCATCCAGGAAATTGATGGCAAAACCAGACAAGATGACAGTCTTGTTGTTCAGTTTGTAGGCAACGCCGAGTCGCGGGCTGAAATTCTTCCAGTGAATATCCGCTCGCCGGTAACCGGAGCAGACGGAGCAATTCCCGAGCTTGTTGGCCGCGCCCAGCAATTGCGTTCCATCGGGAGCCAGGGCACCCGGATTTGCAGCGGTTGGATCGAAAAAGAGCACGTTGTCGTCGTTTTCCAGGAATGGGCGAAGAATATCCCAGCGAAGGCCGGCGTTAATGGTCAAACGCGGCGTGATTTTGATGTCATCCTGGAAATACGGAGCATAGTAAATATTTCGGAGCCTGCTTTCGATCGCAAATTGGCGCTGGCTCGCATCTGCATAGCCCAGGAGATAGCTGGCGAACGCGCTCCCCGTGTTTTGCAAATCAGCGGGGTTGGCCGTGGTCAAGCTGCTGAAGGTGAAACTTCCACCGCATTGCTGGCATTCCTGGTCGTCCTGATAAGAACGGCGGATTTCGAATCCGATGTTCATGGTGTGGCGGCCATGGGTCCAGAGCCAGTTGTTGTCAAAGCTGATCCCTAGTTTGCGGTTCTTCGAATAGGTTTCACCGTTCGAATTTAGTCCCCATTGGGTGGGCTGAAGGCCGAAGGGCGCATTAAACTTGATCACCGGCAGAGAAATCGAACCGTCGATGGCCGGGAAGCTCACTCCCAGGAACGAATTCAACTCGTTATTGATTTCGCCCATCCACCCAAAGCCAGCAGTCACGACGAGATTGCTCTTGATGGCATTGGAGTAGGTCAGAAAGAACCCGGTGCCGAGACGCGGCTCTCTCTCCAGTCCGGAAAGCTCATTGTTTACGTGAATGCCGCCATTGCAGCAAGAAACCAGATCGTAGCTGTTGCGCCAGTAGCTGGCGTGGAGCTTCTGTCTGTCGGTGAGATTGTGATCGATAGAGAAACCCCAATTCGTCTGCCGGGTGGGCAGCACGCCTACGCTAGAAGTGGCGTTGTTGGTAGTTCCAGAATTGTTCGGCGTGGGAACCAAAGACAAAAGGCTTGCCGAGGTGGAACTGAAACAGGATGTTGGAATCTTGTTTCCCGGCCACTGCTGCCCTGCGGCGGGAGCTGCGCAACCGGTTGGAGCGACGAAACCTTGTGGGACGAAGATCGGGATTTGCGCCCCGCTGCCATTCACGTAGCCGCTGAAATCGCCGCCAACTTGCGCGGGCGTCGGAACGGTAAAGGTGTTTTGATCGGACAGGTTCAGACGAAACCAGTCGGCGCTGACGTGGAAGAAGGTCTTGTTTTTCCCGTTGTAGATTTTCGGAATCCACACCGGGCCGCCCACTGAAAATCCGTAGTTGTTCTGATTAATCGTGGGCGTGGGCCCTTTACCGGGTCGATTAGCAGGATTCGGAGGATTTGCGCCTGCGGCGTCTAAAATTGTGTTGCGAACAATCTCAAAGGCGTCCCCATGCAGGGTGTTTGTGCCGGAAGCAAACTGGTAGGAGGCCACGCCCTGGCTCAGGCCGTACTGCGCGGAGAACTGCGAGGTGAGCACCTGCACTTCACCAATCATTTCAAAAGGAGGATTGATGTTGCTCTGCAGGCCTTGCGTTTCCGACTGGACTGCCACCACCCCGTTGAATACGACTTCGTTCTCGAAATCCACACCGCCGTTGATGCGATGGCTGAATTCGCCGCCCTGCACACCAGGCGCGAGAAAAAGATAGTCGTCAATCTGACGGTCGCGAGCGCCAATATTGCCGGGACCGCCGCCAATCAATGTGGGAATATCGGAAACCAACTTATTCTCGATAACGGTACCTAGCTGAGGCTGCGTGGTTTCAAGGGCGATTTGCTGGGCGACAACTTCTACAGTGTCGGTCGTCGAACCAGTCTTCAAAGTCAGGTCGCCGTTTGTCGTTCGGCTAACGTCAACGTGTACCTCGCTGAGTACGCCCGTAGAAAAGCCGGCCTTTTCAATTCTTACTGTGTAGATGCCCGGGATTAAATCTGTAATGACATAAGTTCCAGCGGACGTGGTCGCGGCAACGGTGGAAACGTTGGTCGCATTGTTCGTGACCGTCACGCTAGCATCAGCAACCACCCCGCCACTGGAATCAGTGACGGTGCCCGAAATGCCGCTTAAACCCTGCGCAAGCACGAGCGCCGAGGAAAAAACTAACAGCAGACAAAGAGCGGAGAGAAATCCTGACACGGAGCTGGGCCGCACTGACACCCGAGACAACGACAATCCAGAGTTCATAGACACCCCCTAAGAGCGACGGACCTAACCGGCGGAGTAACCCCACGCGCCTCTTGTGGCGAGAGTCTTGGGCAGCAAATCAAGAGTGTCAATGCACCTAGATGTCATCTACGCATTCCCATCCAAATACCGGAAAATGTTGATGTTATCGGTAGCTATTCCCTGCGGGATTTTGGTGGAAATGTCAGATGGGAAGCAGGCTTGAAGCGGGACGATCAGTCCTTAGACAGTCCTTTCCCTTCACGAACGGTGTAGCTACGGTCGACGCCGGGAACCTCAATTTTTTCCTTGGCGCCGTCGGGCCACTGGATTTCGATTTCGTCGATCCTGGTCGACCCGCCCAAGCCGAAGTGAACCCGCTGATCAGAGCTTGAGGCGTAGCTTCCTCCACTGAAGACGTCCGCGCGCTGGCGTACGCCCGCCGCCGTCAGGAAAACTTTCGCGCCGATCGCGTCGCGTGGGCTTTTCGGCCCTCCAATCAATTTCAGAGCAATCCAGTGGTTCGAGTTTTTAACCACATTGCGAAGCAGCGTGGGCGTGGAGTCGATGTTGTTGATGACGACGTCGATGTGGCCGTCATTAAAGAGATCGCCAAAAGCCGCGCCTCGCGCCGGAATTACGACCGCGAGGCCGCTGCCGGTAGCGGGTGGAACTTCTTGAAATTTCTTGCCGTCGAGATTTCGAAACAGGAGTGGACGCTGCGCCCAGGTGGTGCCCCAGTCTGTACTGTCGGCAATGGGATAGACGTGGCCGTTGGCAACAAAAACGTCGAGGAGTCCATCGTTGTCGAAATCGAGAAAACCGGTACCCCAGCCTAGGAAAGGTATCGTGGGATTTCCGAGACCAACGCGAAAGGAAACGTCCGAGAAATAGCCATCGCCGTCATTGCGATAGAGTGGCTTGTAGTCGTCAGAGAATGTGGTGATGAAGAGATCGACTCTGCCATCGCGATTGTAGTCGCCGACGGCGATCCCCATCGATGCCTGAGCGCGCCCTTCTTCGCTGAGAGAAACCCCCGAACCGTAGCCAGCATCCTCGAATGTTCCGTCATGATGATTCCGGTACAAGTAATTTGCAGAAGAATCGTTGGCAACAACGAGATCTACCCAGCCATCGTCGTCAACGTCAACAAAGACGGAAGCAAAACCGTAGCGACCTCCAGGATCAGAGACGCCGGCCTTGAGACTGACGTCCTTAAAAGTGCCGTCACCATTGTTATGAAATAGATGATCTTCCTGGCCCGGTAGCCCCAACGGCCCGCAGAAGACATTGACCCCACGGTTTTGACACGCGCCTTCAGGAAGGCCGCCTTTCCCCGCGAGAACAGGATGATCGATGTCGTTTTTCACATAGCCCGGCACGAAAAGATCAAGAAGGCCGTCATGATCATAGTCGCCCCACGTGGGACCTGTGGACCAGCCACCAAGACCGACACCAGCTTTTCCGGCAACGTCAGTAAAAGTACCATCGTGATTGTTGTGATACAGCCGATTCTTGCCGTAGTTGGCGACGTAGATGTCAGGCCATCCATCGTTGTCGTAGTCGCCGACGGCAACGCCAAAGCCCCACCGTTCGTTCGCAACACCAGCTTTTTCGGTAACGTCGGTAAATGTGCCGTCGTGGTTGTTGTGAAAGAGCATGGAGTGCGGAGCCGACTCCTGGCCTTTCATCGCGGAGACCGTTGATCCATTCAGAAGATAGATGTCGAGCCAGCCATCGTTGTCGTAATCGAGAACCGCAACACCGGAACCGGGAGCTTCGAGAATGGTCGTTTTCTCCGGAGTGCCGGAGCGGTGATGAAATTTGTCGAGACCTGCGAGCTTTGTGACGTCCGTAAAGACGACCGGAGCTCCATCCACAAAGCCACCTGCAGTGATGGGCCGGGCAAGCGCATCTTTAACGGGTGGATGAATGCCGCCAGAGGACATGCCGGAAGGCCTTTGTACCTGCTGCGACGCGGTTGCTTGGCCGACCAAACGTGGTGCGAAGGAAAAGTTCAGGAAGAACAAGCAACTGACAGAAGCGAAGACACGACCGGCGAAAGTGCTTGAGATCATTTGCCTTGATTTCCTGCGACGGGTTCGTCGACGCGCAAAATCTGGTCGCCTTTTACGTTCTTTAGCTGCTGCATGATGCCGCTGGGCCAGCGTATTTCCAAGGACTGGACGCTCGATTCTGGACCCAGGCCAAAATGCACCCGCTTATCGCTAGAAGAAAGATAACTGCTTGCGGTGGTTACCGTGGCGAATTGCGCTCCCTTTAGAGTTTGAATTTTTACCAGAGCACCGATCGCATCGCGATTACTTTTGTGGCCCACAAGATTGAGGATCAACCAATGATTCGACGTCCGAGTTTCGTTGTGAAGGACGTGAATGGGACCGTCGTTTGTGGTCACGACGGCATCGATGCGGCCGTCATTGTCGATGTCGCCGATGGCCATACCGCGACCGAGCCAACGATTTTGAAAAGCATCGCCGGATTCTCGAGAGACGTCGATGAAACTTTTCCCGGTATTGCGTACCAGCAGCATGGGTTCTTTGTATCTTAGATTCGGATAATTGAGTTCGACGGTATCGAGGTCGTGTCCCTGGGCCACTAGAAGATCTTTCCAGCCATCGTTATCGTAGTCGAGGAAGCGTACGCCCCACCCCGAGTGCGGCATGGTGATTTTGGCGAAGCCGGTAACAAAACTGGAGTAGGAAAATGTTCCATCGTGCTCATTGGTGTAGAGAGCGTAGCGCTGATTGGCGAGATCGGTAACCACGAGATCAGGCCAGCCATCGTTATTGTAATCGGCAAAATCGACGCCCATGCCTGCATAGGTCCGTCCGTCAGCGTCGACGGCGACCTGAGACGCCAAGCCGATTTCCTCAAACTGGCCGTTGCCCTTGTTGTGGTAAAGATGCTCAACCATGGAATCATTCGCGAAGTAGAGGTCGATGTTTCCGTCATGATCGTAATCGGCCAGAGCGACGCCGAGTCCCTTGGCCGGTTTTGTGAAGCCAATTTTCTGGGAGACCTCTGTGAAGTGGCCGTTGCCATTGTTGTGATAAACCAGTGGCGTCATGGCGGGAAAAGTGTCGGGATGGCAGTAGGAGCGATAACCCTCGCGATGTTCGCCGCACCAGATATCGGCGAAATCCCACTGCAAGTAGCGGAGGACGACCAGGTCCAGAAAGCCATCATTGTCCAAATCGGCCCAGGCGGCGCTGGTTGACCATCCGTTGCCAGCGACACCCGCGGTTTCGGTGACATCGGTAAAGGTGCCATCGCCGTTGTTGTGATAGAGCTTGTTGCCTCCGAATGCGGTGACGTACAGATCTTCATAACCGTCATTGTCGTAGTCACCGACAGCGACACCCATGCCATAGCCGACGCCTTTTAAGCCTGCCTTCTCAGTGGCGTCCTCGAAAGTTCCATTCGTTTTTTGATGGAAGAGCCGGTTCCAATATTTGGGACCAGTTTTTTGTGGAACGGTGCCGACAGGGGTAGGGTCATTGAGCGGGGCACCGTTGACGACAAAGATGTCCAGGCGCCCGTCGTTGTCGTAGTCGAAAAGCGCGACTCCGGCACCCATCGTTTCGATCAAGTATTTCTTGGGCGTGTGGGATGCGAGGTATTCGAATTGGATCCCAAGGGAGGACGTGACATCGGTGAACTTACCTGCCAATTCATCAGAATTCGAATTCCGTGGGTCCTGAGTATGGGCGACAGTGGCAAGCAATAGCGCAAGCGCAACGGCGATAATTGGTAGGCGCATCGAATGCCATCTTACATGGATGTTCTTCCCGATGCCGGGCTTGCGCCCTCCAGTGCGCTGCTTTCCAAGGGAACAACGCGCGCAATCATACGACGATTGTTTGGTTTACGCGGGAACACATAGATGACACGCCAGTACATTAACGCGTCCTGTAGGCTTGTGCACTTGTGACTTCAGAGTCGCTACTTGGCAGGGGGAATCTAAAATGAAGCGACGCCACTTCCTGAAAAATTTGGCGGGTATGCCGTGCCTGACGGTGCGATGCTCCAAAACGCGCGTTGACAGGAGATATACCAACGCTCACCAACGCGGATTTCAACCCCTTTTCTTCACGATTAAATCATTAGTAAACTGCGCTTTGAGCCGGACGACGACGCGGCGCAGAACTTCTGCCGCGTCGTTTGCTGCTCTGTCACTTCTGGATCGCTCAGTGGACGTTCTTTGCCAGAAACGCGCGGATGAGCTGCGCAATTTCCGCTCCATCCTCTTCGAGAGCGAAGTGTCCGGTGTCGAGCAAATGCAATTCCGCGCCGGGCGTATCCTTCAAGAACGCCTCCGCGCCCGCCTGGGCAAATACTGGATCGTTCTTACCCCAGACAACCAACACTGCCGGCTTCTTCTCCCGCAAGTACTTGTGCCACGCAGGATAAAGGGGCGGGTTGTTGCGGTAGTCGTAAAAAAGAGCGAGTTGGATCTTGTCGTTGCCTGGCCGGTCTAGCGCCGCCTGGTCAAACTGGTAGGAATCCGGACTTACGTGCTCCGGCGTTCGGAAGCCCTGTAAATACTGGAGTTTCGTTGCGTCGAGCGTCAGCAACTGCCGCACTTTGGCTTCGTTCGTTGGATTGGGATCCTTCCAGTACGGGTATAGGAACTCCGCCCAGAACGGCGACAAGCCTTCGTCATATGCATTGCCGTTCTGTGTGATGATCGCTTGGATGCGTTCCGGATGTCGTGTCGCCAACCGGAATCCCACGGGGGAACCGTAGTCCTGGATATAAATTGAATACTTCATGATGCTTTGCTGGTCGAGGAAATGATCGACGGTGTCCGCGAGATGGTCGAAGGTGTAGGCGTATCGTGCAGGCGACGGCGCGTCGCTGTAGCCGTAGCCTGGATAATCCGGGGCCAAGACGTGATACTTGTCGCTCAAGCGCGGAATCAATTCGCGAAACATGTGAGACGAACTTGGGAAGCCGTGCAGCAGCACGACTGCCGGTGCGTCCTTCGGTCCCGCTTCGCGATAAAAGATTTTCAGGCCATCTACTTGAGTTGTCTGATAGGTTACGCGCGAGGCGTCGGCCATCGGAGGGTCCTTCATCTGCGAGCCTCGAACGTCCGCACTTACTGCCAATCCCATCAAAAGCACTGCGGTTTGTAACCCTTTGCCAATCATTGGTCGTTCTCCTTGTCTAATAGACCGAGCGGTCTATATGGACACTCTGATGCCGCTCCCGACGAAAGGATACGGAAAAAGTTGCGACCCGAGGCCGAAAGCGGTGAGAATTAGACCGTACGGTCTAACATAAACGGAGTACACGGCGTCTCAAGAGAAGGAGGCCGTTTTATGCGCCCGTCAAAGATATCAGATGAAAAAGTATTCCAGGGCTTGTCGGATGTTTTCCGCCGCAAGGGCTATGACGGAGCTTCCTATTCGGACCTGATGAAAGCCACTGGCCTTGTGAAAGCAAGTCTCTACCATCGCTTTCCGGGTGGCAAAGCGGACATGGTCGACGCCATGCTATCGAACGTCGATCGGCATTTTGCGGACTACATCCTGAAGCCGGCTTCAGAAGAGGGAAGGCCGCAGGATCGTGTGCGAAAGATCGCCCGCCGCCTTCGCGAGTTCTACGATTCCGGCAAACGGTGGTGCCTGCTCGACACGCTAACGCTCGCGGACAGCCCTTCGACGCTCGCCCACGCGCGCCGCTCCATGGAGTTTTGGATTGACGCCTTCGCCCGATTAAGCCGCGATGCGGGCCTCAGCCCAGCCATCGCCCGCAATCGCGCCCAGGAAGCGGTTGCTGCTATCGAAGGGGGACTGGTCGCCTCACGCGTTCTCGGCAATCCACGTCCGTTTCTTCGATCCCTCGCCAATCTTGCGAAGCAGCTCACCGTTGCCCGCCCGTACGTCTCGTAGCCGTTGAGGGCGTCAACGCGACCGACCGTAGCCAGTGGAAGAGTGCCGTTCTATCCGGTAGTTTCCCTAGTAGGTCGAGGTGGCCCGTAGGTTGAGGTGGCCCGGAAAGGCCGGAGTAGCGATTCGCGCTGATAACTCTTATTCTCCCCGGAGTTCAAGGATTCGCTGTATGGCCTCCTCTCGCTTCTGGGTGGACGCTTTTCTTCGTCAGGAGAAGAGTAAGTGAGCGTCAATTTGCTCGGCTCTTGACAAGGAGAGACTCCGATGACGACAAAGTTAACTTCCAGTCTGCTTGCGGTTTCCTTGCTGGCGATTGCTCCGGCATTTGCCCAGAGCAGCAACGCGCAAGAAGAAGATAAGAGCGCGAAGACTCGTTCGGTGACGGGATGTCTTTCGGCAGGAGACAGCGCGAACGAGTTTAAGCTCACACAAGATGACGGAAGTACCTGGGAGATTCAGAGCAAAGGCGTAAAACTATCGCCTCATGTGGGCCATACGGTCACCGTCACTGGCAAGGTATGGCATCCCGACGTGCACGGCGCCAAGGAGAAAGCCAAGGAAGCTGTTGATTCCAGTGCCAAGGAACACGGTCACCTGAATGCGACCAATGTGAGCATGGTCAGCGAGTCCTGCAAAAAGTAGTTCCTCTGGAGCATTCCGAACTGGGAAGGGCCGCCTAAGCGGCCCTTTTCCCCTCTCTTTCTTGCCAGAACACGAAACGTTGTATGGCCTTGGCTCGGAAAAAAGACATCATCCCGTTTCGGGTTTCGCCGATGTTGACGACACTGGTAGATCGACCTTTCCAGAAACCGAATTGGATATACGAGGAGAAGTACGACGGCATACGCATTCTGGCTTACAAAGAAGGCAACCGTGTGTCGCTCTTTTCACGAAACGACAAGAACCGGACAAAGGACTTTCCAGACATCGTAAGCGCAATTGCGAATCTAAGCCCCGGCACATTGTTGCTGGACGGCGAGATTGTTGTTTTTGACTTCAGACGAATTTCGCGTTTTCAACTTCTGCAGCAGCGAAAAGGCCCAACGCGGTATGCGGTGTTCGACTGCCTTTATGCCGATGGCCAGGATCTTCGACGGGAAATACTTTCCGTCCGGCGGAACATCCTCGAGCGCCTTGTGAAACCCTCGGACCGCTTGATGGTTTCGTCGAAATTGGCGGAAGACGGAATGAAGGCGTTTCAAGTGGCGAAACGCAAAGGATTCGAGGGTGTCGTCGCCAAGAACCTGTCCTCGGTCTATGTGGAGAGACGTTCTGCGGAATGGTTCAAAGTAAAGGTGAACAAGGAAGAAGAATTTGTAATTGGAGGGTTCACGGCGCCGGCTGGCTCGCGGCAGCATTTCGGAGCGTTGCTCCTCGGCGTCTACGACGGGAATAAACTCCGTTATGTTGGAAAAGTCGGGACGGGGTTTGACGAAAGCACGCTCTCGTCCCTTCGCCGGAACTTCCAACGGCTGATTCGGAAGGATTCTCCGTTTGCATCGGACATCGGCGAAAAGAATGTGACATTCTTGTCGCCACAGCTCGTTGCCCAAGTGTCGTTTACGGAATGGACCAAGGATGGAAAGCTGCGCCATCCCGTCTATGTTGCGCTACGGGACGACAAAGAGGCGAAAGAGGTGGTCCGACAGGGGGCTTAGGTGACGGGAACAGCAAAAACATCGAAGGTCGAAATCTCCCATCCTGAAAAGGTATTCTGGCCGGACGAGGGCTATACCAAGCAAGACCTCGCTGACTTCTATCAAGAAGTATTTCCCCTGCTTCGCACTTACGTCGCAGACCGAATTCTTACGCTTGAGCGATGCCCCAATGGCCTGCGTGGGCAATGCTTCTATCAGAAGGAAAAGCCCGAAAGCATGCCGCCCGACACTCCCACAAAACGAATCCAGAATGCAAGCGGACCACGCAAATCGACCAACTATGTAGTGGGAGGATCGCTAAAGACCCAGATTGCGCTGGTGAACCTCGGATGTATTCCCGTCCATGTGACTGGGAGTCGCGCGAAGACGTTTCCAAGACCTGATTGGGTATGCTTTGACCTGGATCCAAGCTCGGGACAGTTCGCGGACGCGGCGCGCGCAGGCCAGTATCTGAAAGAAGCGCTCGAGGCCTTGAAACTACTTTCGTTTGCGAAGACTTCAGGGAGCCGCGGACTGCATGTTTTCGTGCCCGTTCGTGTGGGACCCACGGCAGATGAAGTGCTGAAGTTTTCCCAGGAAGTTGTCACCCGCGTCGCATCGTCGCATCCGAACGAGTTGACGGTGGAGCATTCGATCGCCGCTCGGGGCCGCCGCGTCTACCTCGACGCTTTCCGAAATGGCTCCGTGCAGACTGTCGTCGCTCCCTACTCGGTACGCCGCAAGCCGCATGCTCCGGTTTCGACTCCGCTCGATTGGTCCGACGTTAAGCCTTCGCTCGACCCGTCTACGTTCAATCTAGGGAATTTCCGACGGCGCCTCAGGACCAGGGATCCGTGGGCGGAATTTTTCAACAGTCGCCAGACCTTGAAAAACGCCATGGCTCGCTTGAGGAACTTATGATCACAAACTCGCGCATGCTCGGTTTCTGCCGAGCGACGGGAAGGAAACACATGACTCTTATAAAGTATCGGAAGAAGCGAAATTTCAAAACTTCACCCGAACCTCCGGGCGACACGAAAAAACGGACTCACAAGTCGCTTCTGTATGTCGTGCAAAAACATCGCGCATCACAATTGCATTACGACTTTCGTCTCGAGTTCAATGGCGTCCTGCTGTCCTGGGCAGTTCCCAAAGGCCCTTCGCTCGATCCGTCGGTAAAGAGGCTTGCCATGCAGGTAGAAGATCATCCCGTTGAATATGCGAATTTTGAAGGCGTCATTCCTGAAGGTGAATATGGCGGCGGAACCGTGATGGTTTGGGACACGGGTAGCTGGCTTCCCGAACAAGAAGAGGTAGCCGCCGCGCTCACAAAAGGCGATTTGAAATTTACTCTGCGCGGAAAAAAACTCCGTGGTTCCTGGGTGTTGGTGCGCACCCGCGGGTTTGGACGGAGTTCCGGAAAATCATGGTTGCTCATCAAACATCGCGACCGTCACGCTTCGAAAATCGATATCACTCGGGAGCAACCGAAATCGGTTTTGACCAAACGCTTGCTGGCTGATATTGCGCGTGCAGAAGGCGGTGACGTCTCGAAGGCGGCTACTGGCGATCCTATGCCATCAAAGGATTCACTGCGAGCGACCGAATAGGTTCACGGGTGAGCCGAAAAAGTGTAGCGTCTGGCTTTGCGCCAAGTTAGAGCACGGCGGTTCACCAGCCGCGCTCGGGAGTTTGCTTCGCCACAGGAAGGGTTTATTGAATTTGGATTTGGGAGTAGGGCGCGAAGCGTCGCTGGCAGTCGATACCGTCTTGGCGGGCCGCTCTGAATTCCGGGGACTGTCGGATTTTGTCGAACATTGGGTCGTGATCGACAGCCGGATAAACACAAAAATTGAGCTTCGCGTCGGCGGCGAGAAGCCGAATCGCGGCATCCTTTTTGCCCAAGGAAGCGAATAGCGCGGCGCCGAAATCCCAGGCGCCAGTCACGTGGTCTACGTCTCGAGGCGCAAAAGAGGTTGCAGCTCTGATCGAAGAAGCTGCATTGCACACTCGTTAGAAAACTTAGGGACTCGTGTCAGAGCAACGGCCGAAGAAATTATCGAAAAACGGCAGGTTGTCAGCGCGCCACAGGCATTGCGAGAACATTCACTCGCGCGAGCGCTCGTTCGTCTGGTTCGACAGCGACTCCATCGCGAAAAGCGACCGCGCTTCCGGAGTTCGCGGCAACACGTTCGCCAGGAACTACGATGCCGACGAGATTCAGCGGATCTGCTGCGGAAATCGTCGTAACTTCGCCAGACGGATTCTGTTTACGCCTGGCTCGCAGCGATTCCACGGCCAGGGGCAAGGCGAATTGCTCGCCCAAAAATCCACTGACAAACCGGCCGCCACGGACTTCTCCGCGGTCTTCCAGGCGTCTGAAAGTAATCAGCACTTCTCGCCATTTCGGAAGAATGGTTTCGCGCGTAAGAAGTTCGCGGAAGACGATTCCGTAGCGATGCAACAGCATCCAACACGTCGCTTCCAGCGCCCGAGTATGGTCGTGGGCATCACCGGAATAAAGCACCGACCAGCGGCCAGCACTGTGTCGGGGGCGCGCGGTCCGTCCGCTGCCTTGGCCGGAGCGCCGTTTGGGGTCGATCAGCGCCCGCAAATTGTCGAAGCCGTCCGCTGTCAGCAATCCTGCGGCGACAAGTTCCCAGAGAGCAGTTTCTACTTCAGCCTTCAGTTTGCCTGTGCCGCGCACAATATCTGCAAAGAAGGAAGCGCCGCGCTGTCGCAAAAACTGTAAAACCGTTGCCGCGTCCGCGCTCAGACCCGTCGGCTGGATTTCGCCCGCTTCGCGCCGCGGAATCATCCAGTCGCTGTCTTCGCGCACAAAAAAGGTAATTGGCGCGACGCTGGTGGGAACGACGCGCCGCTTTCCGTCCGTGAGCGCTTCAAGCGTAGCGGGGTGCGGCGACAGCCGGCCCCACCCGATCGCGCCGGTGAGGCAAAGATGGTCAAGCACCTTGGGATCGAAATCGGCGATGCGGCGCTGGAGAATCTGGCGTTCCCATGAATTTGCAGGCGCTTCGAAGCCTTGCATCTGACGAATCGCTTCGAGCGTGCCTCGTTCGCCGAGCAGCTGCGTGCGCGGTGCGACGTGCTGCCAGCAAAGCAGCCAATCCATGAATTGCGCAGGAGTCACAGACTGGATTTCCGTCCGTAACCGTCCAAGCGTGAGGCGGTGGATGCGGGCAAGAAGGCGGCGTTCGCACCATTCTGTCGAACCCAAAACGATATCGCCGGAAGCGGCGTCGGTAAATTTACCGCGCAAAACAACGCCTCTCGATTCGAGGCGCAACAGAGATCTTTCTAGGTCAGAGACCGCCAGTGCGAGCACGTTGCTCAACTGGTTGGCGGTGACCGGGCCACTGTGAGCGATCCATCCCGTGACGCAGGTCAGCAAAGCATCTTCGCGCGATATTTCTGGCGACTCGACAGGCGGCAGCGGCACTTCGAACGTCGCCGATGGGAATATTTGCATGAAGGCGTGAACGCGTTCGGCAGCGACCCAATACGCCTCGTGACCCACCTTCGCAACGCCCGCGCGGCGTTCTCTTGCGAGCTGTTCAAAAAAAGGGGCCCAGAAAGGCACGGAATTCTTGAGCGTCGCGCGCAAGCTGCCGCCGCCGTCTCGCGCCGTGTCGCTTGGAGCAGGCACGGCGATTAGCGTGAGCAGAGCGTCATGCAATTCTTCGACGTCGCGCACATCAGGCCATGCTCCCTCGCATACTTCCGCGATAGCGGCGGGATCGAGCCGCCCGATTTCCTCGAGCACCGCCTCCGGCAGAACGCGACGCATTTCCACGGCGCGAGCCCGGCGTTCTTCGAGCGGCGCATCATCGAGATACGCGTATGGGTTAGCGTTCAGGATTTCGTGCGAAAATTGCGACGACACCGGCGTATCGACCGCTAAACACTTGATCGTGCCGGCAGCGATGCCGAGCAACACGCGCTCAAGACCTTCGATGTCCATTGCTTCGGTTAGGACGTCTTTCATCACTTCGCGGATCAGCGGGTGATTGGGAATGCTGATATCACCGGCTGCAAGGTTCTCCGGGCATGCCTGCTGCTCCGGAAAGACCGCAGCCAGCAAATCATCCGCTCGCATCCGCTGAATGTTCGGCGGAACTTTCTTCCCACCTCGGAAACGAAGCAAAGCCAGCGAGCGCCCGGCGTCCCAGCGCCAGCGCGTAGTGAAAACTGGAGATGCCAGAACAGCCTGCTCGAGAACAGCACGGACAGAATTCGGATGAAGAAAATGAAAAACGTCCGCAAGCGGGAAACTATGCTGCTCGCTCAGCGAAATATTCAGTCCGTTGTCGGTCGCGGCAGCTTGCAGCTCAAAATTGAACGAGCGGCAGAAACGCTTACGCAGTGCAAGGCCCCAGGCTTTGTTAATACGCCCGCCAAATGGCGCGTGGATTACAAGCTGCATGCCGCCACTTTCATCAAAGAAACGTTCGGCGATGATCGTCGCTTGACTGGGGACCGCTCCCAAGATCGTACGGCCAGCGAGTATGTATTCGACTGCTTGTTCCGCACCAGCGTCGTCGAGACCGCATTCAAGTTTCAGCCAACTTATTGCAGCGGAAGCCTCCGGAGACGACTTCCCATTGGACTCAGAGACGACACCAGGAACAAACGAGCTGATTTGCTCTCGCAACGCTCCTACGTGTGTCGAAAGCTCGTCGGTCCGTGCCGGCGCTTCGCCGCGCCAGAATGGAATGGTGGGCGCCGCACCTTGCGCGTCTTCCACTAAAACACTGCCCGCTTGAACTCGCCGGATTCGCCAGGAAGTGTTTCCCAGCAACATGATGTCGCCAGCGAGGCTTTCCACTGCGAAGTCTTCGTCAATCGTTCCAACAACCGCGCCTTCGGGTTGCGCAAGCACGGTGTACAGCGCATTGTCCGGAATGGCGCCGCCGCTGGTAATCGCCGCCAGACGGCTGCCACGCCGGCCACGGACGATGCCGTTCACACGATCGCGATGAAGAAATGCGGCGTAACGTCCGCGCGTGCTGGCGATGCCTTCGGTGAGCATTTCGAGAATTTCGTCGAACTGCGCTCGTACAAGATCGCGATAAGGATACGCACAGCGCGCTGCTTCGAACAATTCTGTTTCATTCCAATCTTCGGCCGCGCACATGGCCACAATCTGCTGTGCCAGAATGTCCAGGGGCGCTTCGGGAATGGCGATGTGGTCGAGATCTCCCTGGCGGATTGCGCGCACCAGTGCGGCGCACTCTATGAGTTCGTCGCGCGTCGTCGCGAAGATCCGGCCTTTGGGAACTGCGCCGCGCCAGTGACCTGCCCGGCCGATGCGCTGCAAACCGACGGAAATCGCACGCGGCGAACCGATCTGGCAAACCAGGTCGACCGCTCCGATATCGATACCGAGTTCGAGAGATGCGGTCGCTACAAGGGCGCGGAGCTCTCCGGATTTCAATTTCTTCTCGGCTACCAGACGTAACTTGCGCGACAAACTGCCGTGATGCGCGGTGACCGCTTCCTTCCCCAACCGCTCGGCAAGATGATGCGCTATGCGCTCTGCGAGACGACGCGTGTTGACGAAGATAAGCGTGGAGCGGTGTTGCATGGCGAGAGCGGCGAGCCGGTCGTACATTTCCGCCCACATTTCGTTGGACGCAACTGGTCCAAGCTCGCTGCCGGGAACTTCGACTGCCAGGTCCAGCTCGCGGCGATGACCGATCTCGACGATCGCAGGATCGGGGCGATCGCTGCCAATCAAAAAACGGGCCACCAGTTCGATCGGTTTCTGCGTTGCGGAAAGTCCGATGCGTGTGAGGCGCCTGCCGGTCAAATGGTCGAGGCGTTCGAGCGAAAGGGCCAGGTGGGCACCACGCTTGTCGTCGGCCATGGCATGAATTTCATCCACGATGACGGACTCGACGGTGCGCAGCATTTCGCTGCTCTTCGCCGCGGTAAGAAGGATGTAGAGGGATTCCGGAGTGGTTACCAGAATATGCGGCGGGCGAGCCAGCATGGCGCGGCGCTCGTACGCGAGCGTATCCCCGGTGCGCACCGCAATCCGAATCTCCGGCATCAAGATCCCGCGCTGCCCCGCGAGCTGCAGAATTTCGCCTAAAGGAATTTCCAGATTTTTCTGAATGTCATTGCTCAGCGCCTTCAGCGGCGACACATAAAGAACTTCGGTGTAGTCCGTCAATTCACCGCTGATCGCTTTACGCACCAGTCGATCGATGCAGATCAAAAAGGCCGCCAGCGTTTTTCCTGATCCTGTTGGAGCCGAGATCAGCGTACTTTTGCCGGCGAAAATCTGAGGCCAGCCTTCTTGCTGCGGTTCGGTAGGCGTGCCGAAGCGGCTGACAAACCAGTCACGAACGAGCGGATGCGCCCATTCCAGACCGGAGGAGAGCGGTAGTGCGGACCCGGCGTTCATTTCCCAATTGTAGATGATATCGTGAGGATTCGCAGGCGTCTGATGACGGCGGCGGGATAGCGCTTCGTATTCCCGACGTCGTCAACGTTGATGACCGGGATTAAGTCGGTCTTTAGCGCAGGGATTGCGAGCGTCCACCTAAAGAGTTCTGACGGAGACGACGGTCACGTTCGAATCGGGTGGATGCTGAGGGAGGTCAATCTGCAGCCGGCCTTCTGTCTGTCGTACATTGGCCAGTCAGGACGTGTGGGCTCTCCGTTCCAATTTTCTTTCGCCAATTTCGTGGTGTCACGAAAAGCCGGGTGGTGCATATCGGGTGGTGAGTAGTAAAACCCAACTGGCATGTCCCTTTCACGACCGGCGTCCGCCAGTTGCCTGACGACGTCCCTTCCGTAAGGAGTATTCGTAATCTTGTAGTCGGTGTAGGAAGAGTCGAACATGCAAAAACCGTCGTGGTGTTTCGTCGTGAACACCATGTATTGCTGTCCGGCGGCCTTAGCCAAATCAATGAAATGATTTGGATCGAACTTTGATGGATTAAACCGCCGTGGCAACTCGCGATACTCCGCCTCGCTAATGCCCCCCCGCTGTGGGTGTCATGATGGGCCACGAGGCCTCCACGCCGGCCAGTGAGTATGGTCCCCAGTGGATAAACATTCCAAATTTCGCGTCGCGAAACCAGCGTGTCCTGTCGTTCGCGAGGCTAGGGCGCAATCCCTGACCGCGTATAAACGGGAGTGACGACCCGGCAAGCGCAAGTCTCATGAAATCGCGTCAGGAAGACAAACACGCACCTCACAAAGGCAGAGATGCTATCACGACACTTGCTCGTGCAAACCTGTTCGCGGCTCTGGTCGCGCTCGAAGGTGAACGACCTCGACGGTGCTAGTGGCTCACTCAAATGCAGCCGTAAGATCGGACAATATGCACACTGCGCGCAAGTAGCTGCTAAAATCCTGCGGGTTAGCTCGGGCCTGGAGGCGGGCCCCAAGTAGCAGGCGAGCTCTGGCGGACTCTTTTATGGATCGAGAAGATCACACTTTCATTTCGCCGCCGGGCTCTGAAGCGACAACTGTGCCTGCAGGCGTGTCGACAAGAATACACACGAAGATTGGCAATTTCCGTTGGGCGATCTGCGCGCTGTTGTTCTTCGGCGTGATGATCAACTACATGGACCGGCAGATCCTTGGCATATTCAAGATGACGCTGCAAAAGGAGCTGGGCTGGACTGAGGTGGACTACGGCCACCTTGTCGCGGCCTTTCAAGCGGCCTATGCGGTGGGCCTGCTGCTGGTCGGGCGCTGGGTGGATCGCCTGGGAACCCGCCGCGGCTATTCATTGGCAATGATCTTCTGGAGTTTGGCTTCCATGGCCCATGCGGCTGGCCGGACCCTCGGGCAATTCGTCGTGGCCCGTGCAGCGCTGGGCGTCGGCGAAGCGGGTGTCTTTCCCACCAGCATCAAGTGTGTTGCGGAGTGGTTTCCCAAGAAAGAGCGTGCGCTGGCCACGGGGATCTTCAATGCCGGCACGAACGCGGGCGCAATCCTGACCCCGATTGTCGCGCCGATGATCACCGTGCTTCTAGGCTGGCGCTGGGCGTTCTTCACCGTGGGTGCATTAGGATTCGTCTGGTTGTTTTTCTGGTTGGTAGTGTATGCCAGGCCGGAAGAACATCGCCGTTGTGGGCGTGCGGAACTCGACTACATTCGCAGTGATCCCAGCGAAAGTGTGCAAAAGATTCCCTGGGTCCGTCTGCTGTCTTTCCGCCAGACGTGGGCCTTCATCATTGCAAAATTCCTAACGGACCCCATCTGGTGGTTCTATTTATTCTGGGTTCCGGACTTTTTGCAGCGAAGGCATAATCTCCAGCTCCTTCAGGCCAGTTTGCCGCTGGCGACAATTTATCTGATCGCGGCGTTCGGAAGCGTCGCAGGTGGCTGGATATCGTCTTCATTGATCGATCGAGGCTCCACGATCAATGTGAGCCGCAAGGTCGCCATGCTCGTCTGCGCGTTATGCGTGCCGCCAATTGTTTTCGCCACTCGTGTGGAGGGCCTGTGGTCAGCCGTGTTCATCATCGGCCTGGCTGCGGCGGCGCACCAGGGCTTTTCCGCGAATCTCTTCACGCTCTCTTCAGACATGTTTCCGAGCCGCGCGGTGGCCTCAGTCGTAGGCATCGGCGGAATGGCCGGAGCCATTGGAGGAATGCTGATCGCCAATCTTGTGGGTCACCTCCTGCAGTGGACTGGCAGCTACATGGTGCCGTTCTTCATCGCGGGTTCGGTGTATCTGCTCGCGTTGGGTTTCGTTCATCTTCTGGCACCGAAGCTGGAGCCGGCTTCGATCAGCGAGGCGATGTGAACGTGGGTTTCTGGGATTCAATCGCACCAAGGCAATCTCCCGGCCAACTACTTGCCGCGAAACAGAAAGAAAAGATCGACAATCAGAATAATCACCACTGCCAACTCCAGCACAAAGCTGCGCGTCTGGTTGAACTGGTCCACCATAAATCGGTATAGCTCGCCGGCAGTGCGCAGCTTCTGGTCCACTAGCGCCCGGTAGTCTGGCACGCCGACTTTGGCGGCGGCCAAACTATACAGGCGCGCATAAAACATATCGCTCAGGAACTTGATCGCGTTATCCACCTTCTCGGTCAATTCCATAACATCCAAGCGAATCGTGTTCAGGCGGGCCGCCTCCCGGGAGAGTCGCCAGGCGGTAGTTTTACGCTCTAGCGAGCGATAAACCCCGTCCAGTAGCTGCGTGAGCAAGCTGTCGTAATGACGGAATTCCAACAGCTGCGTGTTCGCATATTCGAGTATCTGGATCGTCATCTCCGCGCCCTCTGTGCCGCCATAGACCAAAGCGCCCGTCCAGCCCACTACCAGAAGGTCTGTTCGAGAATAGGAAATGCTCGACTGCAAAACTTCCTGACGTTCCGCCTCTGACAAGGGCACGGAGTCTCCGCGAACGAGTTGGGCAATCTCCTGGGCGTGAGCTGCAAGTAACTCCCCAGCCGACACGTTTTTGCCGTCCGCCCCGGCAATTTCCGGAAGCTGGACGATAAAATAGTCCTCTCTCAGCCAGGTTTTGTAAGGTCGAACGAGCGCCGGCTTTATGCGGTTCAACGCAATGGTCAGCAGGTCGCGCGCACGATTGTCGAGTTCCGCGGCGTTGATCCATCGGTAGGACTCTGAAACCAGAGACTCCCAATCACCCTCAAATGGCAATTCGAGTTCGATGCTGACCACTCCGTAGTCATAGTATTTCGTCCTTACTTCGACGCTTTCACCTGTCTCGAGGACCATTAGACCGGCTGGCTCGACTCCGGGAGGTCTTTCAAATCTTAAATGATGCGGGATCGGGTGGACCACACTCGATCGGAGCTCAACGCCTTTTGATTCGAGCATGGACCGGAGAACATCCAGAGCGATGGCCTCGGCGACATCATAGAGAAACAGAACCCGAAAATAGCCGTGCAAAGGAGTTGTCGCCGCCAAAACCCACCTCTAGAGTATTTGCTTGTCCCTTGCGGAATTGCTCCCGAGCACCATTCTACTCTCAGCGTGAAAAAAGGGTTCTCATCCTGCCATGGTCTGCGTTTTCCTAGATCGTGGGGGCGAGGCAATATGCGCGCAGAAAAAACACTGGAGAGCCGACCTGGAGCGACGCATCCGGGCGAATTCCAAAGACGCCGCACGCCGCGTAGTTCTGCTCGATCCAGGACATGAGACGCTGGTTGTAGTCCCGTCCGAACAAGGCTTCCGAAAATTCCGGAGTCGCGCGGTTTGCGATGAAGATCAGCGGCGTATGCGAACTGCGAAGAGCGTCTATTGCGCGGGCTTCGCCCGAAGCATCCAGAAAGCCTGGCGTAACGATCTCTTCGCGCAATGGATTGCGCCGATCCGATAAGAACACCAGGGAAGTTCCCTCTGGCAGAACAGCAACGAAATCTCCAGGCACTGTCTTCTCTCGAACAAATTGGTATGCCTGCGTAAATGCGACGCCAAGGTCTGATGAAGTTCGCCATGTGCCCCTGGCGGTCACGAACGGATAGGAGAATTTTCGCCGATAGCGTACGGATAGCGTGACGGCAGTCAGCAGCACGCCCACGACAAGTGCGGCGTAAACCAATTGTGTAGCGCGCCGGCGCACGGCGGGCTTCGCCAGCACCAGCGGGAAGATCTGCACCCAAATGTACACAAACAGAATCACCGAGCCGGGCAAAACAAATGAGCTGAGCGCTCCCCCGGTGGACACGCGAAGAATGATTCTCGCAAGGCTGCCAAATGCTGAGGCGGCAATAATCACCATTGTGGCGGCCTGGATCTGCGCGGCCTCGAGTCCGTCTCGTTGCGCTCGCAGGAACGCAGCAACGCCGCCGGCCACCGGAATCAGCAGCAGAAATGGCATGGGCATGAACGGACCAAGGTCCGAAAGCCCGATTCCCGAAACCACAAAAGCCATCAAGGAAATTAGAAACGTCGCAACTGCCCATGAACGCGTTAACGCCATTCCGCGGGAGAAATCTGGCTTCCGCATTTCTATCAAATAGCTGACGGAAACCACCAGCCCACCGAAAGCAATCAAGCGAACCAGCGAAGCGATCATCAGACCCAACGAATGCCACGGATGACTAAATCCAAATCGTTGCCCGTTAAAGTACATGAGCTGCCAGGGAACGTGGCCAAAGAAAAGATGGCTGTCGTGGGTGAGCGTCGACCAACCGACACGAGTGGCGAACAGGCAAAAGACCAGCGCGGGCAAGCCGACTGCGGCAGTGAGAAACAGCCCAAGCCAAATGAGGACGTTGCGGATGCGCGGATATCCCGCGAGTGACGCAGCTACGATGCCGGTTATGATCGCTGCGCCACCGAATTCTGTTTTGGAAAGAACGGCGAGCGCAGCCGCAATCCCTGCGCACAGAATTAGACTCGGGCTCTTTTTTCTTGAAAAAACGATCAACAGGATTGTCGTTGCCAGAACGAAAGTGCTGCCATCGAGTCCACCGAACGCGTACGCCATCATGTAATTTCCCTGCGATTTCAGGGCGCACACCCAAGTAATGGCCACGCATGCAAGCGTCGCGGGAAAGCGGCCGGTGATCTGCCGGGCAATCCAGTAGGCCATGCCGAGGATGATGACCGTAGAAACAATCCCGTGGCCCCACAAGATCCAAATGCTCGGATGAAAGATGCGATAAAGGGAGGCGTTGACGTAGGGGGAGAACGGGCCGTAAATGTAGCCCACCTCCGAATACAGCCTTTCGCCGTGGAGAAGCTTCAGTGGAACGTTAAGTTCTCGCCCGCTGTCAACCAATGGGTTTCCCCAACGCTGCCAGGAGGCAACAAGACCTGCGGCAAGCGATGCAAGAATGCCCGCAAAACAGGCCAGGTCGCTTCGGTCAAACTTCTTGTAGTGGTCGCGGGAAAGCTCATCTAGCAAAGCGCGCCACAATGGCCCCGCGCGCGACTTGAGTGTGTTTTCGTTAGTCACTCAGTTTGAGTCTCGCGATCAAATCGATGGGTGAACATCAACGCACGGAGTCGGCCGAAAGTCACGACCAATCCTATGTCAGGCTGCGCTCTTTTGGGAACCGCACGCCCTCGAGGAAGGTGTCGTCCTCTTTGGAAGGTGAACGAAAGTGGTTTAACTAAAAATATTCTTCCTGACGCGTGGCCCCGCCAAGGGCATCCGACGTCCGGTTTTCACCGTATGTCTAAGAGTGTGAAAGGAATCGAGGCCAGGCGGGCGCAAACGAAGATGACCAGCGAATCGATGATGCGGCTCATCTCTAACTTACTCTTGCAGCTTGCTTTGTTTGTACTGGCTCGGTTCTCTAGCTCCTACCATCAATCGTGGAGTTTAATGGCAAGCGCAGCTTCGCGCGCGATGCCCGGTTCTCGAAGACGAAAAATTAACTGGTTCCGGCCGTTTGGCTGGCGTTATTATCCGGGCAGACGGGGCTCTGTAACCTTATGGGGCCTTGGACATCATGAGGGGCGGGGAAGACTGAAGCCAGTCCTCAGCAGACCCTGGGCGGATGCAAAATTGACATTCGTCATTTGCCATCTGGCCGGCTTTTCAATGATCTTCGACGACGGCATGCCGTCTCGAGGGAAAACCGATCGCAAAAAAATAAGAGGAGAGAACTGTTATGACCAAATCAAGGAAGAGCTTGATCGTTGGTGCAGCGCTCGCGGGTTTGCTGGCGAGTGGCAATGCCGTCCAGGCGTCAAATCTGCTGTCCAGCGCCAAGGCTGGTTTGAACGCCTCAAGCCAGGACAAGGATCAGAAGCCGGAGAAGTCAGAGAAGGCGAAAGATCCAAAGGACCGGCACGCTTGTAAAGGCCAAAACTCCTGCAAAGGTAAGGGCGGCTGCAAGTCGTCCGATAACGGATGCAAGGGTCAGAATTCCTGCAAGGGCAAGGGCGGCTGCCGGACCGACGGAAAGCCGATGGAAGAGAAACCGCCTGCCTGAAGATCGTTTCGGAACTAGTCTTATAAGCTAGAGGCCGGTGCTTCTCGCCGGCCTCTAGCGAAGTCCTCCGCTGTGATTCTGACTGGGAGAAAATCAGTTGCCCGCTAATCGGTTTAACGGATTCACGGACTACGGCATTGGAATCGGCCTGCGTTCCCCTCACTACAATCATATCCTCACCCGAAAACCTGTCGTGGACTGGTTCGAGATTATTTCTGAAAATTTCATGATCGACGGCGGCCGTCCTCTGAGCGTACTCGATCAAATCCTGGAGCAATATCGCGTCGTTCAGCACGGTGTTTCCATGTACTTCGGTTCGGCGGACAGGATTGACCGCGAACATCTCCGCCGCCTGAAGGAGTTAGTGAAGCGGACAAAGACTCCCTGGCTTTCCGATCACCTGTGCTGGGGAAGCGTCGATGGGAGGTATACGCACGACTTGCTTCCCATGCCGTACACGTTCGAAGCTGCAAAAAAAACGGCACAAAAGATTCGCGACGTGCGCGATTTTCTGGAAGTGCCGATCGCTGTCGAAAACGTGAGCAGCTACGCCGAATTTCACGTTTCCGAAATGACCGAATGGGAATTCCTGAACGAAGTCGTGGAACGCGCAGACTGCGGGATTCTGCTGGACGTAAACAATATCTACGTCTCTTCGCAAAATCACAGCTTTGACCCGTTTGAGTACGTGAACAGCGTTCCTGCCGAACGAGTCGCGCAAGTTCACATTGCCGGTCACTCCAAGTACGAAAAATATATTCTCGATACCCACGATCATCCGGTGATCGACCCGGTCTGGAAGCTGTACGACCGCGCGATTCAGAGAGCCGGCCACACTGCGACATTGCTTGAATGGGACGACAGCATTCCGACTTTTCGCGAAGTGCACAACGAAGCATTGAAAGCGAATCGCTTTCTTGCGAAAAGCGTTCTGGCGCGTGCCGTATGAACTTGCTGAGCCTCCAACGCACGATGGCCAAGGCGGTGATGCAGCCGCTCACCCCGTCGGAACACATGAGCAAGCGCGCGCCGAATGGCGAGCCCATGTCCAAGCATGCCGCGCGCTTCATCAAGCCGAATGACCGCCTCACTTCTTTCGAACGCCTCGAAATCTACAACCGGCAATATTGGTGGCGGCTCATGTCGAGCCTAGCCGAGGATTTTCCCGGCCTGCAGGCGATTCTCGGAAACCGCCGCTTCGAATCGCTCTGTAAGGCCTATTTGACGGACCGACCCTCACGATCCTTCACGCTGCGCAATCTCGGGCGCGATCTCGAACCGTGGCTGAAAAAAAATCCTCATTGGGCGGGTTCAAAACAGGCAATCGCTTTGGATATGGTTCACCTGGAGTGGGCCGATATCGAAGCGTTTGATGGAGCCGCCGAAGAACCACTTCGACCAGCCGACGTCGCTAAATCCGCGGGAGGCGATTTGCGCCTCAAGCTGCAGCCTTATGTGAGCCTTTTGAAATTTCACTATCCTGTGGACGAGCTGGTGCTCGAAATCAAGCGCTTCAACGACGATACGGAATTTTTGAGCAACGCTTTCCGCGAGCGGAGAAAGCGCAAGCGCGTTACCGCAGTCGCAAGGTTAAAGCCAAAAACAATTTTTCTTGCCGTGCACCGGAATGACGATTCGGTGTACTTCCGTCGCTTGCAAGCGGCGGAATATGGTCTGCTGTTGGCCATTCAAAAAGGCAAAACGCTTGGACAAGCAGTGAGCGAAGTATTTGGGAAAGGATCCAAGAATTCCGGGGCTGATCCCGCGCAAGTGACCGATTGGTTCCGCATCTGGTCCAACCTCGGCTGGTTCTGTGCTCCGCCACAAAAACAAAATTCAAGCCAAAATTCGAAAAAACGCTGACACCTTTCCGCAACTCGCGAATCCATAGCATCCATGACCACACTCATCAACAATCTGAGCAAATACCACGACCGCTTTTTCGCGCTCGTCTCTCAACTTCAGTCCCCTTTTCTGTTGCTGGTCCGCCTCTATTGGGGTTGGCAGCTCATCGAAAGCGGCTGGGGCAAACTACACAACCTTGACAGAGTCACACAGTTTTTCGGCAGCCTGAACCTTCCGATGCCGGCACAGATGGCGGTGTTCATCGCCTGCGTGGAGTTTTTTGGCGGCATCTTTTTTGCTCTCGGCTTGTTTTCGCGGATGACGTCGCTGGTCCTCACGATTAACTTGATCATGGCCTACGTAACCGCTGATCGCGAAGCGCTCTTCTCCGTCTTCTCCGATCCCGACAAGTTCTATGCAGCGGCACCCTACACGTTTTTGGTTGCCTCAGTCATCGTCCTGATTTTTGGACCCGGAAAATTTTGCGTGGATTACTTACTCCGGAGATTCGTTCATCTGCCCAGCCCGGCCGCAGGGGAGTCGCGCGCCTCTTAGTTGCTCTAGCGCCGCGAATCCACACAGCGAAGGAGCCTTGTGACCGGCACGGCAAGCTCTAGCTCGGTTGTTCCGTTCTTCCTTTTGTGTTTCCTCTTCTCTATGTTCACTCCAACCGAAACCCGCGCCGAAACTAAGTTCACAATCGACGCTGCCTTATCGCGTATCGACGTCTCGGTGGACGCGACCTTCCCGCAAGTCTCAGACGCACAACTCAAGCGTTGGGTCCAGAACGCCGCGGACGCCGTCGTGGCGTATTACGGACGCTATTCCGTTCCCCACGTCTTCCTCCAGATCAGACCGTTCGATGGCAAAGGCGTCCGGGGCGGCCGCACGTTTTCCATGCGTGGCGGCTTAATCCGAATCGCCGTGGGAAACGAAACCACCGAGGACGACCTCGCCAGGGATTGGATGTTGACTCACGAAATGGTGCACCTGACCTTTCCATCCGTGCCCGACGAGCATCATTGGATTGAAGAAGGAATCGCTACCTACGTCGAGCCGATCGCGCGCATACAAGCCGGTCAATTCAACGCTTCGCGCATGTGGTTCGAATTGGTTCGCGACATGCCCAAGGGCTTGCCGCAGTCCGGCGACCAGGGACTCGACCACACGCATACCTGGGGCAGGACGTATTGGGGCGGCGCACTTTTCTGTCTCCTCGCAGACGTGGAAATTCGCCGGCAAACGCAAAACAAAAAAGGCCTGCAAGACGCCCTTCGCGGAATCCTGAATGCCGGCGGCGACATGCGCGAGGATTGGGAGCTGGAGAAAGCGCTCAACGTTGGCGATCACGCGACGGGAACCGATGCTCTGATGAAGCTCTATGAGCGCATGCGAAACAGCCCCATGGAAACTGACTTGGCGGCGCTCTGGAAGGAATTAGGGATTCGCGAAGAAAACGGAACCGTGCAGTTCCAGGATGACGCGCCACTTGCTGCGATTCGTAAATCGATCACCGCTGCACGAACCGAAAAATAGAGAAGTCTCGGCCACGATTCCCGTCACCAATCTTCGCGCGTTCTGTTCAAGTACGTCGCATCAAGCGCCGCCACCGACGAACAACCAAGCAGCCTCATCGTTCGGTCCACATCCGCGCGAAGAATTTCGAGTGCGCGGGCAACGCCCGCTTGGCCCGCGGCGGCTAATCCATAGGCATACGCCCGGCCAATCAGCACTGCGCGAGCTCCAAGGCACAGCGCTTTTACGACGTCGCTTCCGCGACGCACGCCACCGTCCATCAAGATTTCCGCCCGGCCATTTACCGCCGCGACAACTTCCGGCAACGCGCGCAATGACGGCGACACGCAATCAAGCTGGCGCCCGCCATGATTTGATACCACGATGGCCGCAGCTCCTTCATCCACCGCGCGTTTCGCATCTTCGGCGATCAGCACGCCCTTCACGACGATCGGCCCTTTCCATAAATCGCGAATCCATTTCAAATCTTCCCAACTCACAACGGCTCGCGACAACGCCGAGCTGACATCCACCAGCGACATCGGCCCCTGCCCTGGAATCACGATGTTCTCAAGCCGCGGCATTCCGCCGTCGCGCAAAAAAGAAAGGAGCCAGCCGGGATGCTCAAAGACATCCGACAAATAAGGAAGCTTTGCAAAAAACGAACCGCCCAGCATCTCCTTCATGCCGTTGCGAAAATCGCGCTCCCGCATCCCGGCGATTGGCGTGTCGATGGTCACCACCAGAGCATTGAACCCGGCGTTTCTCGCGCGCTCAATCGTAGCTTCCGAACAACCGCGTCCTCCCACCAGGTACAGCTGAAACCACGCCGGACCTTTGGTCGCCGCTCGCACATTCTCCAGCTTGTGTCCGGAAATCGTGGACAGCGTGTAACCCGTACCCGCAGCGCCCGCCGCTGCGGCCGCTACAACTTCGCCGCCGGGATGCATCAGCCTGCTGTAACCCACAGGAGCAAGAAATGCCGGAAACGAGATTTCCATTCCCAGCACAGTGGTGCGCAAATTGTAGTCGGGAAACTTCACCGCCTGCCGTGGCCGAAACGTGAAATCGCGAAATGCCCGGCAGTTCTCGCGCAGCGTCGATTCGTCCTCCGCGCCGCCGTCCACATAATCGAAGACCGCTTTCGGAACCCTCCGCTTTGCAAGCTGCCGCAAATCTTCAATGTTTACCACTCGCGGTGAAGCAACTTCACGTGACGCTCGGCTCATCGTTATGCGAAATCCTCAGGCTGCATCCGAGCCATAGTACCGCATTTCTTTGCCGGCGCTGCCGCAGGCGGGACAGTGGCTCGAAGATTCCGCGTCCCGTCAGAAAGGTTCTCAAGGCTAGAATTTGCGCGGTCCTCGAGATCCTGGCATCCTGAGAAACAGGCATCACGGTGTGTCCGCCTAACGCCACCACCATCGCCAATGACCAACCTGCTCGACCACCACGCCATGCTCGCCGTCGCCATCGCCGAAGCCCGCAAAGGACTCGCCGAAGGCGGCATCCCCATCGGCGCCGCCATTTTCGATGAACAGGGAACTCTCGTCAGCTCCGGCCACAATCGCCGCGTACAAAATGGCGATCCGTCCATGCACGGAGAAACCGACGCCTTCCGCAACGCCGGCCGCCAGCGCAGCTACCGCAAATTGACCATGGTTACCACTCTCGCGCCCTGCTGGTACTGCAGCGGCCTCATCCGCCAATTCGGATTCCCTCGCGTCATC
>Ga0207646_10000355_pt1 | contig 62137 bp, 54 predicted proteins | sample KBSK5502metaG_FD_184343 | JGI IMG/M metagenome (GOLD analysis project Ga0207646, IMG submission 184343) | Corn, switchgrass and miscanthus rhizosphere microbial communities from Kellogg Biological Station, Michigan, USA - KBS K5-50-2 metaG... | ecosystem: Host-associated > Plants > Roots >... | reverse complement strand
AGACTCCACCCCGGCGGCCCGCTGTTCGCCGTCGGCGATATCCTTTAGGTCCTGTTCACACAGCTTGAGCACCTCACGCCTGAGGCGGTTAGCAAACACGAGGTCAGCGATTTTCTCAGTGTCCTTTTCGTCAAGCGGCGAGGCGGCGCGGACGTTCATCAGGTACGCCAGATTAATGCCGTTATAGCGGTTGCTGCGAAGGTGATACCCGCGTCCGTAAAACTGAATTGCCCGATCGAGGTGGTCGGCCCCCTGGCCTCTGTCGTAGAGACGTTTTTCGACGGCACCGCCCAGCCCCACCGTCTCCGGGTCATTGATTCATCAATCCCAAGACGAGAGACCAGTAGTTCCATGGCTGCGTTCAGAGCGGCAATTTGGTCAGGCTCTTTGGCCTTGTAGGTTGCCAGCACTAGCCGCTGAAGAAGATAGGGATCTTCGTGAACGGCCGTTCGCTTTCCGCCGGCACTGTCCTTATGGAGTTTCAGCGCAAGCGAAAACAGTTCCCGCGCGGTGGTGAACTCGCCGGCCTTGATGGCGTCCTCTCCTTGTTCGATTAGAGTCGACAGCGTCGTGGCAGTAGCCGCGGAGACGTCTTCGGTTTTTCCTACAGCCAACGCCTCACCCACCTGTTCTACTATCTGCTGCGCGGCTTGCTCGACTTTGGCCTGCGCTTTTTCAACTTTGGCGCGGAACGAAGGTGGAACCAAGTCACCGAGATAGGTGTAGACGGGACTATCGGTCTGTTCCTGACTCAAAACTGCATCCAGTGTATCGCCCAGTATTTTTCGGAAGCGTACGACCTCGTCGAAGTCGATCGAGTCGCCAAGGTGAGTGTAGCTGCTGATTAAGATGTGATTCAGGTCGAATGGGTACGGGAGCTTGTTTTCGGAGACAACGATGGTGGTGCGCGGACGCAAAGCGTGACGAATCCCGAGCTCGTATAGAGCGTTAGGATTAGCAGTCGAGAGATCTGCGATGACGACATCGGCTGTGAGTAACTCCTGGTACATGACCTTGTCGATGGAACCCGAATGCTTGATCTCGTCCGCGCGCACGCAAGTTACGCCTTTCTCTTCGACAACCGGCTTAATCAACAGTCGGTACGCTTTGTCCAGATCCAGCTTCCGTCCGGTCGCGTAATCGATCTTGAAGCCGAAGCCCATTACGACGAAGCACCGCTTCTTGTTGTCCTCCGGGGCGGCGGTCTGGTTGCTCATGATATGTACCTCGGTATTCTGTCTATGCGGAATCCGGGAAGGACTTCAGCCTTCTTTGATGTCAAGGAAGTTGAGTTCGAGTGCGCCCGACTTTGAAGCTTGGGTAAGGGCGCGCAGTTGAGGTTCGGTTTCGGCAGAAACGCACCGAGACCGGCTCAGCGGCAGACAAACTATAACGCGGAAGATTTCGTGTCAAGCCTGACATCTGTCCATGTCTGCCAGACAAAGCTCGACATCTTGCGAGGGCAGAGTTCTGTTAGCCCCGCGACTCATCTTCGGCCATCTGATCATTAATAGATTGCAGGGCCCGCTCGAGTACTGTGCGGTGAGACGGGTTCGTGGCCCCCTTCAGTTGCGTCATGATGCGCGAGCGCGAAGCTCGCAGCGATTCAAACTGCGCGCTGCGGGCTCGCTCCTCAGGAGTCGAGGTGCCCCTGAGCGCGCGGGCGTCAGCTACCGCATGTTGACGTTCGAAGACCTCTTCCATTTGGCCGGCCAAAGCGTCGCCATCCCATCCCATAGTTTCACCTCACTGAATTTATTGGTTCATCGTAACACTCATTACGTTACCGCACACAGTGGCGGTCCGAGTACAGCTTTTTGCTGAGCGGATCGGCGAATCGGACCAAGTGTCGAAAATTGACCAGGGAGAATTTCGAATTGCGAATTTCGGATTGCGAATTCGTTCGGCGTGGTTTTCAGATAGAGTCTTGCCGGAAAGTCAGAGCCTTTCCACGGCTCCGTTAGGAGCCAAATGTTTATAGCTCCCATCTCTCATCAACTTCTTCGCTCCATTAGGAGCGAAATGTCATTACGCTCCTAATGGAGACTCAGCTTCTATTCTGATCTTTCTTGAGCTATAAACATTTCGCGCCTGACGGCGCTTTACTAACACGAGTCAGTTTCGCAGATGTTTTGTCTGCACCTTAGAAGATTCATGAGGGATGATTGATCAATGACCATAAGAACTGTTTCCAAGTCGATGTTGCCGGCGCTCATGTCCGTTGCTTTCTTACTCGCCTCATCATCAACCACCCGGGCCCAGAACCTGCCCAACGAGACACCGCAAAAGTTCACGCCAACGAATGACGGGTTTGACTATGTTCGCCGCGAAGTAATGATTCCGATGCGTGACGGAGTGAAACTGCACACAGTCATCCTGGTGCCGAAGGGCGCCATTAATAAGAAGAGCGCGCCGATACTTTTGACGCGGACGCCTTACAACGCCAGCGCCCTGACAACTCAAACGGAGAGCTCACACCTGGGCCCCAGTCTTTACGGTTACGACAACGCTACCGACGTGATCGTCGAAGGCGGCTACATTCGGGTGGTGCAGGATATTCGCGGCAAGTACGGTTCCGAGGGCGACTATGTGATGAATCGTCCGGTGCGCGGGCCGCTTAACCCGACGGCAGTAGATCATCCCACGGACACTTACGACACTATTGATTGGTTAGTGAAAAACATTCCCGAGAGCAACGGCAAGGTTGGGATCCTCGGCATTTCCTACGACGGATTTCTGCCTTTGATGGGACTAATTAATCCCCACCCGGCGCTGAAGGTTTCAGTGCCGATGAATCCGATGGTCGACGGGTGGATGGGTGACGATTGGTTTCACAACGGCGCGTTCCGTCAACAGGGCATGAGCTACATCTACGATCAGGAGGCCACGCGCGCGAATGATGTGAAGTGGTGGACCAGTCACTTCGACGACTATGACATGTTCATGGAAGCGGGATCAGCGGGCGAGCTGGGACGCCGCCGGGGCCTGGAACAGGTGGGATTCTGGCGCAAGCTGCTCGAGCATCCTGGCTATGACGCCTTCTGGCGCGAACAGGCAGTCGACAAGATTCTGGCGAAGGAACCACTGAAGGTGCCGGTGATGCTGGTCCACAGCCTTTGGGATCAGGAAGACATCTATGGCGACATCGCCGTTTACAAAGCAATCGAACCAAAGGACACCAACAACGACAAGGTGTTTCTGGTGATGGGTCCCTGGCATCACGGTCAGGAGATAAAAGAAGGGAGCTCGTTGGGCGCGATCAAGTTCAACAGCGACACGGCTCTGTATTTTCGCCAGGAGATTCTGCGGCCGTTTCTGGATCACTACTTGAAAGACGAGGCGCCCAGGATGAACACCGCGCCGGTGACTGCTTTTGAAACCGGGACCAACAAATGGTATCGACTCACTGCCTGGCCGTCCGGCTGTGCCACAAACGAGGGTGGCTGCACCGTTAAAGCGACGCCACTCTATCTCAATGGAGGTTTAAAGGCATCGTTTGATGCGCCGCGCTCAGGTGCATCGGATTACGAAGAATATGTTTCCGATCCCGCGAAGCCGGTGCCTTATCGCGCGCGGCCGATCGATGGCACCAGCTGGTCGCGCTGGCTGGTAGACGATCAGCGCGAACAGTCGGGCCGCCCGGATGTGCTGGCCTTCACTTCAGATGTTCTGAAAGCGCCGGTGAAAATCAGCGGAGAACCGATCGTGAATCTGATCGCTTCGACCAGCGGCACGGATTCCGATTGGGTGGTGAAAGTCATCGACCTCTACCCGGACGAAGTTGCCGGCCAGCCGAATATGGGAGGTTATCAGTTGGCGATATCGATGGACGTTTTTCGCGGCCGCTATCGCGAAAGCCTCGAGACGCCGAAACCACTCGCTGCCAATAAGCCGCTGCTCTATCGATGGGCTTTGCCAACTGCCAATCACGTATTTCTGCCCGGCCACCGCATCATGGTGCAGATACAGTCGAGCTGGTTTCCGCTTTACGATCGGAACCCGCAGACGTTTGTGCCGAATATTTTCTGGGCTAAGCCTGAAGACTATCGCAAAGCGACGCAACGAATTTATCATGCGCCCAGACAAGCGAGCTTCATCGAGTTGCCGCTGGTCACTATGCGTTAGTGAACTATCCGCAGATTACGCAGATTACGCAGAAAGATTTGAGTATTGAACAATAAGGCATTTGTTACTGTTGCTTTTTCCCCGGCTTGTTTTTCCTTCTGTGTAATCTGCGCAATCTGTGGATAACCGGATTGTATGGCCACCAGGACATCTATTGCGATCTTTGGATCTCGCGATGTGGATCGCGATGCCGCGCGCACTCTGTTTGAGCAGCACCTTGGGTCGTTTGTCGATCAGGGACGGACCTGGCTCGTGGGGGGCGCTCGCGGAATAGACGAATGGGGGATGGAATGGTTACTGGAGCGCAGCGAAGTATGTTGGGCTGTTGTTCCTCACACTCGGTTTGACCAGCCAAAGTCGATTCAGCGGCGGCTCGATCAGGTAGACCGAATCGTCGAGTTACAACTTCCCGGACGCAAGAGTGCCCGCGCCTTTCGCAACCGTTATATGGTTGATCTCTGCGGGATTGTGATTGCCTTTCGATCCGGAAAGGGGAGTGGAACACAAACAATTCTGAGATATGCCCTGCGAAAGCAGAGAGAGGTGCATGCTATTCCGTTGTTGACGACTGCCGACGATGAGGACCTTCCGGAAGATGAGGAACTCTCAAGGGGGTGGTCCCGGTAAGCCTTAGCAACAAGAGTATCGATGGTGAAATGGGATGTGATAGTGATTGGCGGAGGCGCCGCGGGCCTTTTTTGTGCGATTGAAGCAGGCAAACGCGGCCGGCGAGTCCTGGTCCTGGAGCATGCAGATCGAGTTGGAAAGAAGATAGCGATATCAGGCGGCGGGCGCTGCAACTTTACTAATATTTATTCGAAACCCGAAAACTTTACTTCCTCAAATCCACACTTCTGCAAATCGGCTCTTGCGAGATACACACCTGCAGACTTCATCGCACTGGTTGAAAAGCACGGCATTGCCTATCACGAGAAAAAGCTCGGACAACTGTTCTGTGACGGCAGCTCTCAACAAATTATCGATCTGTTATTGCGCGAATGTTCGGATGCTGGAGTAGAAATCCGTTACCGTTCTGAGGTGCTTGAAGTTCAGAAGAGCGACGCGTTCACGCTGGAGACCAACCAGGGAAATCTTACTTCAGATTCTCTGGTCATTGCCTCCGGCGGGTTGTCGATTGCGCCGCTGGGCGCGACCGACTTTGGTTATCGCATTGCCCGGCAATTTGGATTGCAGATTGAGGATCCGCGTCCCGGTCTGGTGCCCTTCACTCTGACATCGCAAATGCTTGAGCGTTGGGCGAGGCTGGCAGGGGTCTCGGTTGACGCACTGGTTGCGCACGATGGCCAACAGTTTCGCGAAAACATTTTGTTTACTCATCGAGGCTTGAGCGGTCCAGGGATACTGCAAATCTCGTCATACTGGAAACCGGGGGAGCCAGTCTCGATAAACCTGCTGCCTGATAAAGACGCGCTGGACATGCTCGCTCAGAATCAAACCTCAGAGATTGAGTTGGTGAATCTGCTATCGCGTCACTTGCCGCGGCGTTTTGCTGAAGTCTGGTGCGAGATCTTCGCAGCCTCAAAACCGCTCAGGCAATACAACCACAACGAACTCGAGGACATTGCCCGGCGTCTTCATGACATGCGAGTCACACCATCCGGGACCGAAGGTTTCAAAAAGGCCGAGGTCACCGTCGGTGGCGTGTCAACCGCGGAACTTTCATCACGGACCATGGAAGCGAGACGCGTCTCGGGGCTTTATTTCATAGGCGAAGTAGTGGATGTCACGGGACAACTTGGAGGCTACAATTTTCAATGGGCGTGGGCTTCCGGTTATGCGGCCGGGCAGTTCGTATGAGCGTAGTTACCTGCTTATCTCGGGCTGATGCCTGTCAGAAGCCCGACCGCGAGAGGGCAAGAGTCGGTTCCAGTCAATAGAGCAGAGCTTTGTAGGTTGAAAATAGAATTAACCACCACCGTAACCTTTTTACCCTGCGACAGTTTATATAACTGAAGAGCAATGGCCGGCACCGAACCTGGACAGGACGCTCGCCTCAGTAAGGAAAAGCAGGCGGAAGAGCGGCGCTTGATCGAAGCGGCGCAACGCGACAGGTCTCGGTTCGCCGACATCTATGAAAAGTATTTTGAGTTGGTATACGCCTACGTCGCGCGGCGGGTCCGTGATCGCGCGGAGACAGAGGACCTGACCGCAGAGGTTTTTCGCAAGGCGCTTCAAAACCTGGCGCGGTTCAAGTGGACGGGCGCGCCTTTTGCGGCTTGGTTGTTCCGCATTGCGTCAAACATGATCGCTGATCGGGCAAAGCGCCGGGCCAAAGAAGACAGTGCAGAGCCCTCGCTTACGGAGCTGGCGTCCTCGGCTCAACCGGCGGCGCCACAAGCGCAGCAGACGGATATGGAAGCATGTGAACGACAAGCAAAGCTGTTTCGGCTGCTGGGAGAACTGGCGGAGGATCAGAGGCGCGTCGTGGTCATGCGATTCACGGAAGACAAGAGCATTCGCGAGATTGCCGCCGAACTGGATAGAAGCGAGGGCGCTGTCAAACAATTACAGTTTCGCGCGTTGGAGAACCTACGGAAGAGAATTCACCAGAGGACATAGCCAACGTCTGTGAAAAACGTAACCTTGAAACACTGAGTTATGAGTGAAGCAGTCTTAACAGAACAACTCGATCAGGCGATTGAAGCCATGCTGCGAAAGCCGGAAGCGTCGATGCCGGCTCACGATCCGCGGCTCGCTGAATTGCTGAGCATCGCGGCCGAGCTGCGCGACCTGCCGCGAGCTGATTTCAAAGCGGACTTAAAGAATGAACTTGAAAGGGCAACGTCGATGAGATCGGAAAGCGATGAAAGAGAAGAAAGCAACGACGAGTCACAGCCTTTCGCAGCGCCAATCCGCGGCCAGTTCCGCACGGTCACGCCGTATCTGACGGTCGCGGACGTGCACGAGGAAATTGAATTCATCACGAAGGTTTTCGGCGCCGAAGGGCGGATTTTCGGACTCGGTTCCGCCGGCGGCTATCACTCGGAATACCGGATTGGCGATTCGATGTTGATGATCGGCGGTGGTGGAGAGGGCGCGGCCTGGAAGGGCTCGCCGGCGCCGGCGGCCCTGCACGTTTATGTTGAGAACGTGGACGACGTTTACCAGCGCGCGGTGAGCGCGGGTGCGACCGTTTTGATGCCTCCCACGGATCTGGATTACGGTGAGCGTGGTGCGGGAATTCAGGATGCAGGCGGAAATCATTGGTACATCGCGACCAGCACCGGCCCGAATTACATTCCCGAGGGCCTTCCCAACCTGATGCCATTTTTCAATCCGCGCGGCGCGCCGAAAATGATCGAGTTCATGAAGAGCGCCTTTGGAGCGGAAGAGGTTGCGATCCATCAGTCTCCCGATGGAATAGTGCATCACGCCAAGATCGCGATTGGAAACTCGATCGTCGAGATGGGTGAAGCGCACGGTGAGTGGCAACCGCGACCAATGCACTTCATGCTTTACGTAGATGATGTCGATGAGTGGTACGCGCGCGCGATGAAGGCCGAGGGCGCAGTCTCAATCACCAAACCCGGCGATCAGGCTTATGGGGAGCGCATCGGCGCCGTTAAGGATCCGTTTGAGAATACCTGGTACATCGGCACGCACATTGGTGCAAAGAAGCAGGACGAGCCGTAATAGGTTGGGTCAGAAGCCCGATCGTGAGCGAGGGCCACTTTGTATCGTCTCGCTGCTCGGGATGTAACCAGGAACGGCACGCAACTTCGAGTTTAGAGGCAAGCGGCAGTAGAATTTCACTGCTAATAATCCAAGACCAAGAGAATTTAGAAGGAGATGTTTTTTATGACAAAACCTATCCCGGATGGTTACCACTCAGTGACACCTTATCTGATCGTCAATGGCGCTGCTGATGCTCTTGAGTACTACAAGAAAGCATTTGGAGCGACCGAGCTGTTTCGCATGCCGGCTCCTGAAGGCAAGATCGGCCATGCGGAAATTAAGATTGGCGATTCGCCCATTATGCTGGCCGATGAATTCCCCGAGATGGGCTATAAGAGTCCACAGTCGCTGGGCGGCTCGCCGGTGAGCATCATGATCTATGTCGACGACGTTGACACGACCTTCAGCCAGGCCGTCGCCGCCGGAGGCAAAGAGCAGCGGCCGGTCAAGGATCAATTCTATGGCGATCGCAGCGGCACGCTGGAGGATCCCTTCGGTCATGTCTGGCACGTCGCGACGCATAAGGAAGACATAGCTCCGGATGAAATGGAGCGACGCGCTAAGGCTGCCACCGCAGCCGCGTCCGGCAGCGGGCAGTAACTTGGCGGAAGGTGTCCACCCGGTGTAGATTCTCGGGCGAGGTTCTACACATGAAGAGAAAAATGACGTGGGCGGCGATCGTCGTAACCACCGCGCTTGCATGCTGGGCATGTGGAAACAGGGGCGCGACCAGCGCTTCCAGCCAGCAATCCAACTCCAGCACCTCCGCATCGGGCGAGATGCGCTTTAAGGTCCCGGACGGCTGGGTGATAGAAAAGCCTTCGTCGGCGATGCGTGCCGCGCAGTACAAGCTGCCCAAAGCCGAAGGCGACCGCGAAGACGCTTCGCTGGTGCTTTATTATTTTGGCGCCACCCAGGGCGGGTCCGCGCAAGCAAATATCGACCGGTGGATCTCTCAGATTCAACAGGCCGACGGCAGCAATTCCAAAGACAAAGCCAAAACCGAAACAATGACAGTCAACGGATTGAAAGTCACGACTGTCGATGTTTCGGGGACCTACACTGCTGAGATGGCTCCCGGCAGCGGCACCATGCACAACGACGCGGATTATCGATTGCGCGCCGCGGTGATCGAAACGCCGAAAGGGAATTATTTTCTTAAGCTCGTGGGCCCCGCAAAGACCGTGGGCCGTTGGGACCACTCTTATGGGGATTATCTGAAGTCGTTTGAGTTCAAGTAAAGGGGGTTGCTGGTCAGGCTTACAGATATAGTGCCGGAACGTTTTGGCTCCGTTAGGAGCCAGATGTTTATAGCTCCGATATCGAATAATATGATCAAGCTCCTTTAGGAGCGAGACATCGCGCTCCTAAAAGAGCTCAAGAAATTGGTTAGACATCGGGGCTATAAACATTGCGCGCCTAACGGCGCTCAAGCATGATGTGATTCTCTGAACCAATGACTGCAACCGCGAAAACCTCAGCGATTCGGGATCAAGTCTCGGCTGAAGAATGGCACACGCGCGTCGATCTGGCCGCGGCTTATCGACTTGTGGCTCTGTATGGTTGGGACGACTTAATCTTCACGCATATCTCTGCCCGCGTCCCCGGCGAAAGTCATCACTTCCTGCTGAATCCTTACGGCATGATGTTCGAAGAGGTGACCGCATCGAGTCTGGTCAAGATCGATCTGGCCGGCAATAAAGTGATGGAGTCGCCTCACTTTATCAATCCTGCTGGTTTCACTATTCATAGCGCCGTGCATGCCGCGCGCGAAGATGCGCTCTGCGTGATGCATTTGCACACTGAATGCGGCATCGCAGTTTCAGCGCAGAAGGACGGCCTGCTGCCGATTTCTCAACAGGCGATGCTGGCGCTCCAATCCCTGGCCTATCACGACTATGAAGGACTGGCGCTCAACGAAGCCGAGAAGCCGCGTCTGGTTGCCGATCTTGGCGACAAATACCACATGATTCTGCGAAACCACGGGTTGCTGACCATTGGAAGCACCGCAGCGGAAGCGTTCCTGGCAATGTTTTTACTGGAGCGGGCTTGCAGAATCCAGATTCTGGCCCAGTCCGGAGGCAGAGAACTGATCAGCGTACCGGAACCGGTCCACCGCCTGGTCGAGCAGCAGGTAAAAGCAGTTACCATCGGCCAGGGAGCCGAACTCACGTGGCCTGGCCTGCTGCGCAAACTGGATCGCATCGATCCCTCATATCGCGAATAGAGGAGACGCAAGTGGCCGCACCAACCAACGGATTTACAGTCAAGTCTCACTTCGAAAACAAAGACAAGGCGGTGCGCGCGATTTATGATCGGTTGTTACGAAATGCGCGCCGGTTTGGAACAGTGATCGAAGAGCCCAAGAAGACTTCGATTCACCTGGTAAACCGCACAGCTTTCGCCGGCATCGCTACCCGCAAGAGCGCAATTGTCCTGACCATCAAGAGCGATCGCAAAATCTCGAGCCCACGAATTCACAAATCCGAGCAGGTGTCAGCAAATCGTTTTCATCATGAGGTGAAGCTTCAATTGGCGGCCGAGGTTGATGCGGAACTGATGAAATGGCTCAAAGATGCTTATGCGCTCAGCGAATAGAGCGTCCACTGGCCTGGTTTAGTTTTTCTGAATAGAGATGAAGGCTTGAGGCTTACGCAACTTCCCGCGTTTGATTGCCTATCAGGTAAATCGCTTCCATGATCGCGGAATGAACTTCGGCCGGCAGCGGTTCACGCGCGGCCATGTTGCGAAACGCCGGCAACACTTGCGGCTGGTTGCTGAGGGCCAGCAACTTGATGGCGGTGAGTCTTACTTCCAGGTTGACGTGTTTACTTATTGCCTGTATCAGCGGCTGAACTTCACCGGCCTTGGCCATCAGGAAAAGAATCGAAAAAGCGTCATAGGTACGGTCGCGACCTTCGCCGGTGAGGTTGTTGATCGCGTTAGCGGCCAGCCCCGATCCGGCGATCGCGGCGCCAATCTTTCGCCGCCGCTCAGGCGAGGCCTCGCGGAGAGCACGAGTAAACGAGGCAGCCAGTTCAGGTCCCACCTGGTAGAGTGCGCGCGCCGCAGCGTTGCGAACTTCCACGCTCGTGTCGTCGAACGATCTGACAATCAGCCGGTAGGAATCGTCACCGCCGATGTCAGCCAGATCGGCCAAAGCCGCCGCCCGTTGGGACGAGTCGGTACTCTGCAACTGCGCAATCACCGCCTCCGAAACCGAGCCGCTATCGTTAGCAGAGATGTTTTTCTCTCCGACACCGGGCGCGTTTGCACTTAACTGTGACGGTTTCGCGAAGTCCGAAGGTTCGAACAGTGCCAGGTCGGCAGTGGTGTCAACGCTGACAACTTCAATATCGCTAAAAGGCGCGGGGCGCTGGCCGGAATGATCGAGATCGATCATCAACCAGGGGGCCTCAGGTGATTCAGCGTCAGCAGAAAGCAGGTCACTCTCGCGTTGCTTTAACGCTTCCTGTTGTTGCTCCCGGGCTCGCTTATCCGCTTCGATCCGCTCGATACGCTGTATCTGATCTTGTTCAGCCTGGTGAAGCGCTTCGAGCTGGCTCTGCAGCGCGCGTTCCTTCTCGGCTCGTTGATCAGCTTCCACCCGAGCTTTCTCACACTCGGCTTCGAGCTGGGCCAGCTGTTGCTTCTCTTCATTGGCCGGTTGCGGAGCCTGGGCTTCAGTCTGCTCGGCATCTACGTGTCCGGGGACCCGCGCTTCAGTTTCCTTGAGCCGATTGAGCTGTTCTGCTTCCGCCTTCTGGAGGGCGTCGATCTCACTCTGCGGCAGCGCTACGGCTTCCTGCTGTTGTTGTTCACGGATGCGAAGGTCCGCTTCCATCTGTTTGATTTGTTGTGTTTGATCTTGCTCGGCCTGACGTAAAGCCTCGAGCTGGCTTTGCAGCGCGCGTTCCTTCTCAACTCGCTGAGCGGCTTCCGCTTGAGCTTTCTCACACACGGCTTCAAGCTCGGCCAGCCGTTGCATCTCTTCATCGGCGTGCCGTTTAGCCTGGGCTTCAGCCTGCTGCGCGGCATCCAGATGTCCGGGGATCCGGGCTTCAGCTTCCTTGAGCCGCATGAGCTGTTCTGCTTCGGTCTTGATCAGGCTTTCAATCTCGGCGCTGACCCTTTGTTCAGACTCGGTCAATTCCTTTACCTTGGCCCTGGCCGCCTGGCGAGCTTCTTCCTGGGCCCTCAGCCGTTTCTCGGCGTCTTCAATCCGCCTTAGTTGTTCTTCTTCCGCCTTGCGCAGCGCTTCGATTTCAGCATTGAGCTGCTGTTCCTTTTCAAGGCGTTTTTGAGATTCAATCCGGCCGCCGTTGCGCACACCTTCCTGCTCACGCAAGCGGAGTTCGGCTTCCTTAACCCGTCTGGCCTGATCTTCGCGAGCTTTGCGCGTGGACTCAACCTCAAGCTTAATCTTTTCTTCTTTCTCGGCCTGGTGCTGTACTTCTGCCTCCGACAGGTAATTGGCCTTCACCTGCGCCGCCAGTCGCGCCTGGATTTCTTCCACGCGTTTGAGTTGCTCTTCTTCCTGCTCGCGCAGAACGCCGATGGCCATGTTAAGCTGCTGTTCCTGCTCTGCGCGAAATTCAGCTTCCCCCTCAGCCATCCGGCGCGCTTCTTCCAGGTCCGGCATCCGAGCCTTTATTTCTTCGATCCGTTTCTGCTGTTCCTCTTCGGTCTGACGAAGGCTTTCGAGTTCGGCCTCTAACCGTTGCCTCTTCTCGGCTTGTTGTTTGGCTTGAGCTTCAGTCAGTTGCCTGGTCTTTGATTGTTCGACAAACCGGGCCTCAACTTCCACGATGCGCTTCAGCAACTCTTGTTCAACGCGTCGGGCCTCTGCGGTCTCTTCCTTGAGCGAGCGTTCTTTTTCACCCAGTCGGGCCAATTCCGCTTCCTGCTCTTGCAGTGTCTGTTCGGCGCCACTGACAAGGGTTTGGGCGGCTTCGATTTGTTTTATTTGCTGCTGCTCGGCCTGATGCAGACTTTCGATTTGGGTCTTGAGCGCCTGCTCTTGTTGACTGCGTTCCTGGGCCGCTGTCTCGAGCTGCATACCGATCGCTCGCAACTCAGCCAGGCGCTGTTCTTGCTCTTGAGCGCGGTTCGCGGCTTCAGTGCGAGCTTGTTGATGTGCTTCTTCGTGCGCGAGTAACCCAGCCTTGGCAGCTTCAATTCGCTGGAGCTGTTCGGCCTTAGCCTGGCGCAGCGCCTCAATCTGAGAGGTCAGCGATTGCTCTTTTTCGGTCCGATCTTTCGAGTCGGCTTCAGCCTGGCTGCGAATCGCTTCCAGTTCGGTCAATCGCTGCACTTCTGTCTGGACACGAAGTTGGAGTTCGCTTTCTACCTTCTGCGCGGCTTCAGCCTGCACTCGCAACCGTTCGTCGGCCTCATTCACCCTGCGGATCTGATCTTCTTCCGACTTGCGGAGCGCTTCGATCTCAGAGTCGAGCGACAGGACACTCTGCGCCAGCTCCTGGATCCTGTTCTCAGCTTTTTGACGGTTCTCTTCCTTCAGCCGAAGTTCGCTTTCGGCTACCGCGATGTTTCTTATCCGTTCTTGTTCAGCCGTCCGCAGGCGATCGATTTCAGCATTGAGCGCTTGCTGCTTTTCGTTTAGTTCAGAGAGTTGTGATGCAGCCTGTTCGCGGGCCTCCTGGGCCTGACGCAGGCCAGGTTCAGCCGCTTCGATATGTTTTCGCTGTTCCGACTCGGCGGCGCGCAGACTTTCGATTTCGGCATTGAGCGACTTCTCTTGCTCGGCGCGCCGGAGGGCTTCCGCTTCCATCTGCAGGCGAATGGTGTCCAACTCAGACAACCGCTCCGCTTCCTGCGTGACGCGTAATTCGGCTTCGATTCGGGCCTTGAGGTGGGCCTCCTCCTGGGCTCGCATACGGGCTTCGCTGGCGGCGATACTGGTTAGTTGTTCCTGCTCGGCGGCGTGCAACTTTGCGATCGCGGCGTTAAGGTCGCGTTCGTTTTGGCTGAGCTCTTCCGCTCTGGCTTGCGCCAGCTTATTCGCTTCTTCCAACGCGCTCAGCCGGCTTGTCGCTTCTTCGATCTGCACCAGTCGCTCTTTTAGATCACTCTGTAGTCCTGCGATCTCGGCATTAAGCAGATGCTCTTTTTCAGCCTGCTGCTCAGCGTCAGTCTGCATCGCCCGACGACTCTCCAGCAGGGTCGCAACCCGCCCTTGAGCCTCTTCGATTCGTCTGACTTGATCCTGCTCGGCCTGTTTCAGGTCTGCGATCTCTGAATTGAGATGCTGTGCTTTCTCAGTTTGCTGTTGAAGTTCCGCAATCGCCGACTGGTGGGCATCCTCCAAAGCGCGTACGCGTTCCTGGGCGTCCGCCACTCGCTGCTGTTGAACCTCTTTCGCCTTTTGCAGCGATTCGATTTCAAGACTGAGCTGTTGTTCTTTTTCGGCTTGCTGCTTGCTTTCAATCTCGGCCCGGTGTCGCGCCTCCATCTGGGCCAGCACGCGCGCTTCGGTTTCGCCGATGCGCTTGAGTTCTTCCTGTTCGACGCTTAGCAGAGTTTCGATTTCAGTCTTGAGCCACTGCTCTCTTTGGGTTCGCTCGCGGGCCTCGGCTTCGGCGCGATGACAAACTTCCTCTTGCTCGCGGATATTTGCTTCGGCTTTGTGAAGGCGAGCGAGTTCCTCCTGCTCCAACCTGCGCAGTGTTTCAATCTCAGCAGTGAGTTGGCGTTCCTGGCGAGCACGCTCTTGCGCGGCGGCTTCCGCTTGCTTGCGAATGGCCTCGAGCTTAGCCAGTCGTTGATCTTCTTCTTCTTTACGCTGGCGCGCTTCGGCCTCGATCTGAAGCCTATTCTCTTCCGCTGCTTTTCGCCTGGCCTCGTCTTCCGCTTTCCTCTTTGCCGCGGCGATTTCTGCCCGGCGACGCTCGAGTTCTGCCTCAGCCTTCTTTAAAGCTTCTTCCTCTTTGCGCAAGTCGTCATGGGCTACGCGTGTGTCCGCAGGCCGCGACTTGGACCTACGCTCTAGTTCTGCTTCGAGGTCACCAGGGAATTGCCTGACTTCAGCTGAAGGCCGTTTGATTTCGGGCGCAGCCGGTTTGGAACTAGCCGGAACTTCTTTGAGAAAAGCCTGACGCGCCTGAGCCAGGTGCTCAAGGTTGCCGCTGGACAGTGCGGCCAGTAGCCGATCGGCGACCATGCGTTGGCTCGACGCGTCCTGCGCATCGCGCGCGTCCGCATCGCCGTTGCGGCGACTGGACGATTTATTAATCTGGTCGGGGTCGGATTTGGGGGGCACTGAAGGCGGTTGCTCCATGATCAAGTTCTCCATCCAGCCAAATTCGAGGTGCTGGAGAACGGCCCGGACAATGGGCGCGTTCGTGAGACGGTTCAGCCTAAAAAGCTTCCTGAGTACACGTAACTAGTCAGGATTATTTTGTTTACGACGTTGAAAGGTCGCAATGGCGAGGTGGACGCAGTTGCTGTTCGTCCCGAGCAGTGGATCAGATGGTTGGCGGCCATCCAAGCCAGGAATCGATTCTCGCCGATCGCAGGTGTTCAGGTCAATAGGTTAAATCGGGATTTTTCAACATTTGCGGTTGTTTTCCCCGCTGACACCCTCTCAAGTCACACTTTCAGCTCTGACTAGCCGGGGATAAGTGCTTATGGCTAAGGCGTTTCGGCCGCTAGAAGCTAAACCGGACCGATGCCTCGATCAGTCGATTGAACGGAGCTGAGCCCCCGCCGCGACCCCCGCCGCCACCAAAACCTCCAGCACTGGAGGTTGAGACGCCAAAGAATGACGAACTCAGGTTACCGACCGGCCTGGAGAAGTTTACATGATTCAGGATGTTCTGAAAGTTGACTGAAAAAGTCAGGCTGTACTTTTTCGCTTCCGCGCCGCCACCGCGAGCGCCACCGAAGCCGCCACCCCCGAGTCCGCCGCCGCGGGCGCCACCACCGCCTCCGGCGCCACCACCGCCTCCGCGGCCGCCGCCCATACCACCGCCACCGCCACCGCGAGGTGCGCCTGCGCGACCCTGTTCTCCGCCCCGGTTTCCCTGGCCCTGACCTTGCCCCGGACCTTGTCTTTGAGCAACATTGGAACGTCTCTCGCCACCAAAACTCCAGGTCTTGCTGACTCGAAGGTTAGCCGTCAAAGCGCCCGGGCCCTGACCATAGTTGCGCGGGATAATCCGGGAACCTGCGGTTGGATTCGGATCGAAGGCGCCGAATCTGGTAACGATGACGCCGGGCTTTGTCAGGTCGGTTGCGAACGCCGGCCGCTCAGTAAACAACGTGTCACCGTTCAGATCACGTCCAATCGTAATATTGAAAGGATTGCCCGACGCCACCACCAGAAAAGGACTCAGGCTAATGCCCCACGGTGCTCTGATACTTCCGAAAAGAGTAAAGCGATGCCGGATGTCGTTTGAAGAGCGCCCGTACTCTGTGCTCAGGTCATAAGAGTTCGCGGGAAAGCTGCCGCCGCCGTCCGCGTCGCTGTTGTTTTTGCTGAACGTATAGTTGGCGTTAAAGCTCACTTTGGGACTGAGACGGCTGCCCATGGTAACGATGAACTGGTTCTGATTAAAAAATCCCGTCGATTCGTATTGGAAGATGTTATTGGTACCGCCCAGTGGTCGTATGCCACTTCCCGGGACCCCCGGAACAAAAGTCCCCGGCAACGGCGCGTTTATGGCGCGCCTCCGCAACAGGTGCAAGGTGCGAGCATGGCTGAAAGTTGCGCTCATCGTAAAGTTGCGCGGCAACGCCCGCTCGACGCTGATCGCGGTCTGCATCGTGTAAGGAGTCCGAATGTCGTCAACCAGCCGGTTGATTGTGACTGGTGTCGCAAAAGCCGTTAGTGTCGCAATCGACGGCACGTTGGGAAACGTGTTCAATATGGCTGGATCGGTGACGATGAATTGCTGCTGGTTAGTCCCATTAAAGCGATTTGCATTGAGGGTCAGGTCTTCGCCGATGCGGTCATAGAAGAATCCGAAGCCACCGCGGATCGTAGTTTTGGAACGCTGCTGGTTTGCGGGACCGGGCGCCCAGGCAAACCCGATGCGCGGTGCAAGATTGAGACTACTACTAATGTTCGTCTGGTTCTCGTAACGAAGACCAAAACTCAGCATCAGGTTTGGGCGCATTCTCCAGTCATCCTGGGCAAAGGCTCCCAGATCCAGCTGACTCACCCCGGCCTCCGGATTTCCCGCCGCGATCGTGAACTGAGTTGCACCACCGCCGGCCGCGCGAATCTGCGCGCCCGTGAGTCCCTGCTGCAGGCCCTTGAGAGTTATCTGGTAAACCTCAATGCTGGTCAGTCCCTGTCCGGCAATTCTGCTGCCGGCAAACGTCCATGTGCCTCCGAAGTTCTGGGGTGAAATGCTCTTGATGTTAACGCCGCGCACGCGCGCTCCAAATCTTACGGAGTGAACGCCGAGAGCCATCGAGGTGTTGTTCGTCAGTTCCCAACGGTTCTGTCGATTTGAAGACAAGCCGACTTGCGAGCCGCCGCCGGTGAATCCGTCTTGCACGCTGATGGTGGGAATTGTGTTGTTGCCGGTATCGCCTGAGAGCTGGTGAATAAACGAAAATCGCGTCTCGTTGACCGTCCTCTTGTTGATGATGGCCGTTTCAGTCAGACGTACGTTGTGCGAGGTGCTGACGGTACTATACTTTCGCGACCCTAATGAGAACCCACCCACGCCGGTCAAATTTCTACCGTGTTCGTATTCGTAACGCGCGACCAGCGTGTGCTTGTCATTGATTTGGTAATCAAAGCGCGGGCTGAATTCTGTCCGGCGATTTGGCAAGGGAACGGATTCGGCAAATGACACGATATTCAAACTCGGATCAAGAATCGTGGCAGTGACGATTGCCAGGTCGTTGATGTCACGCTTTTCGAAGTCAAAAAAGAAGGACGCCTTCTTTTTGATGATTGGCCCGCTCAGTTGGCCTCCATATCGTCGCGACAGGTATTCCCGCCGCGTGGGCGCGAACGGATTGCGAGAATTCAACGCCTGATTGTTGAAACTAAAAAACGCCTCGCCCTGAAACCTTTCAGTGCCGGGCTTAGTGAGAATTTCAGTCCGTCCAAAACCAGGACGATCGTATTCAGCCGAATACGGATTTGAGTTGATGCGAATCTCGCGAATCGAAGAAAGCGCCGGCAGCCGCCCGCCAGTGAAACCATCGACATATATCTGTCCGCCATTTGGTCCCGCCGAAGGACCGGCGAGGGCTTGCAACGCCGCGGCCAGGTCTTCCGGATCTTCCGGCAGCGACTCAAGGTCTGCGCCTTTGAGGACAATCGCGCCGACATTGCTCTCGGGCTCAGTGTTCACGCCCGCCGTATCATTGGTTATGGTTACGTTCTGCTGCTCGATGGTCACTTTCAAAACGATTTCGAGCTGCTCGGTCTGCCTGGCAGCCAGCTCAAGTTCGGGATGTTCGTAAGGAGCAAAACCCGCCGCCGTTACGACCACTGTGTACTTGCCTGGCGCCAGACCGCTGAGCGTAAACGCGCCGTCAGCGTTGCTGGAGGCCGTCTTCTTCTCGACGCCGTTGGCGTCGATGGCTTTGACGGTTGCACCGACAATCACAGCGCCGAATTCGTCAGCGACCCGTCCCTTGAGTGTTCCGTTGGCCTGCTGGGCCACGGCTGCGGCGGCGCATAGGAAAATAATTAATATGACTCGGATCATTAATAGGTCTCTTGGCTTTCTCTTAGTCTCAGGCGTTACCGCTGCCTTTGTAAAGTTAGACGAAGTAAGCACCAATCCGGTTACGTTAAGATCAGTTGAAACTGAGACTTAGGCCGTCAGCGGCGCTGCCAAGTGCCCGTTTGAGCGATCATTTTCCCCGGCCGCGAATGTTTCCGTCCCAGTATCGCAGCCAATCGTTGCTCTGTTTCCGCAGCAGGTCCCAGTCCAGAGGCATGCGTGTGAATGGCGCGTTCATCCATTCAGGGAATTGTTTGCGATCAATATCAGTTCGCGTGGGGATGCGATAGTAGTTCCGGGCCGCATGAACCAGACTTTCAGAAGTAGTGACGAATTCGTAAAAGCGCCTGGCTTCTTGTTCGTGCGGCGCGCCGCGAACAATCGCGATGCCATCGGTGACCACGGGCGTGCCGCTGGCGGGAAAGTTGTAAGCTACCGGAAGTTTCTTTTGCTCCTGAGAAAGCCGCACATCGGGTAAGTCCCACAAACTCAGGAGGCCTTCCTGTCGCGCCAGCTTTTGCATCAACAGAGTTCCATCGGCCGTGTATTCATGCACGTTCGCGTCCAGCTTGCGCAGCCACTCATAACCTTTTTCCGGCCCGCCGGTCTCTTTGTAAGAACGCCAGATCATTCCACCAAAGATCGCGCGCATCGTATCCGACGGGTTGGGGTTTCGAATCAAGACTTTGTCGCGCCACTTGGGATCCAGCAAATCGTCCCAGTCCTTCGGTGCGTCTTCAGCGCGGACCGCGTCGCTGTTGTAGACGATCACTTCCGGAGTTTCATAAGTTCCGTACCAGCGGTCCTGGCTGTCGCGAGCAGTCTCTGCCACCTTGTCGGCCCACGACGGACGATAGGGCGCCAGCAGGTTCTCATCGGCAGCAGTTTGAAACGTGTAGTGCGCCGCGCCCCACCAAAGATCGGCTTGCGGACGATTGCGTTCAGCTCGCAGGCGTTCGAGAACCTCGCGCGATCCCATGTCGAGGAACTGCACCTCGACTTCCGGGTGCGCTTGTTTGTAGCGCGCCACGAAATCGCGCAGCAGGTCCTGGCCGTGCGGTGTATAGATGAGGAGTTTGTTTTGGCTATTCTGACTCGATCGGCAACCGGCCATCAGGACAAGGAAGATCGTCAAGCCAACTAAGAGAGAGTGGAGCGCCGTTCTCGTAAAGGACATCCGCATTTGGACTCGCTAATAAACTGGCAATTTCCGTAAAGCGTGACTAGAATGTGCGCAATTCGAACTTGAAAGTTAGCGCAAGTTGCTATCTTGCGCCACCCAACGAACGCTCTCAGGAAAGGAGACCCTGCGATGAGAGCTGCTCCGATTCCGGAAAATGAGGCCGCGCGGTTAGAAACATTGCGGCAATACCAGGTTCTTGATACCGATTCCGAGGGCGCGTTCGATGATCTTACGCGGCTGGCGGCTTACATCTGTGACACGCCGAACGCGGTGATTAGTTTGGTTGATGCCAACCGCCAATGGTTCAAAGCTCGCGTAGGTCTGCAGGCGCGGGAAACGCCCCGCAACGTCTCGTTTTGCGGCCATGCGATCCTCCATCGAGATTGCTTTATTATCGAGGACGCGCTCTTCGACGAACGTTTCGCCGATAATCCCTTAGTGCTGAACGAACCATTTGTTCGATTCTATGCAGGCATGCCTTTGTGGTCACCCGAAGGTTTCGCCATTGGAACTCTCTGCGTGATGGATCGTAAGCCCCGGCAACTGTCGTCCAAACAGATCGAGGCTCTGGCAATGTTAGCCAATCAGGTAATGAGCCAGCTTGAATTGCGCCGCGAAGTGCGTTTCTGCAAGACCGCTCTTGAGAGGCAAAAGCGGTCTGGAGCAAAACTAACGAAGAGCGCCTCGTGAAAACTCCGGCGATGTGACCGAGTTTGCCCGCAACCTGCCAGTCAGCCATCGTGTGATAAGTGGCTATTGCTAAGAACAGAAAACCTGCCCTGCGGCTGGTGTCTTCCCCCCGCTCCGGTCTTTCCGGAACTTTTCCGCCCGCTCAAGCCAATTATCAACAAGATGGTTGCGTAAATGGTTCCGGGATGAGAGGACAAACGGACGTTTCGGATTCCGATCTGCTTCAGTCGATGTTGGCTGGAGATGAAGATGCGCTGGCTGAATTGTATCGCCGGCGACAGGCAGGCATCTATCGCTTTGCGTTGCAGATGAGCGGTTCCCCTTCGTTGGCCGAAGACGTCACTCAGGAAGTTTTCATCGCGCTGCTGCGCAATGGCAAGTCGTACGACTCAACCCGTGGTCCGCTGGCCTGGTTTCTGCTGGGAATCGCGCGGAATTTGATGCGCCAACGGCTGGGCCGCGAGCAGTTCTATGCTCCCTTAGGAGATGACCAGAGCGAAGGGCCGGCTAACAAGTTGCAGAGCCCGGCCAATCCCCTCGATGACTTATCACGGAGTGAGACGATTGAGGCCATACGGGCGGCCGTGCTGAGTTTGCCGCCACGCTATCGGGAGGTGGTGGTGCTCTGCGAGTTGCAGGAATTGAGTTATGCGCAAGCGGCCGGGGTTCTGAATTGCGCCATCGGAACTGTGCGTTCGCGCCTGCACCGGGCGCGCGCCCTCTTGATTGAGAAAATGGGGCCGGCAAAAGAAGAAGACGCAACCGCAGATCGCGTAAAGACAGCGAGGTGTTTTGCATGACGTGTGAAAGATTTCAAGTGATTGCAGGAGAAGTCGCGCGGAACGAAATTATGGACGCGGATGAACGCAATAAAGCTCTGGCGCACACCACCGCCTGCGAGCGTTGCGAGCAAGCGTTGGCTTCTCAAAACCAATTGAGCAAGAACCTTCGTTCGCTGGCCCAGGAAATGAAAGCCACTGAGGCTCCGCACCATCTCGAAGAGAAAGTGCTGGCGGCGTTCCGTGAAGCTCGTGTCCGTTCAGCTTCGCGGTCCCGCCGTCCTTACTGGGTCGCCGCGGCGGCAGCGGTGCTGTTACTGGCAATAGGATTACCCGCCTGGCTTTTGTACGTCAGTTTCGTTTCACAACCAACTGAGCAAGCAGGCGCTCAAAAAGCGATTAAGATCAGCGGTGAGAGATCTCCTGACGCAGTGGTGAGCCCGACGCGGCCGCCGGATTCCGCGACTGGTTTGACAGCTCGGCGGATTCATCCACGCCGGCGTCAGATGACGGAGGTAGCCAAACTCAGATTGAAGCGATCAACGCCGGAACCGTCGCCGTCCACGAAAACCCCCGAGGCCAGGGAAATTGCTACTGACTTTATGCCGGTCGGATATGGCAGTGCCCTCGATCTTCAGGAGGGTGGCCAATTGGTTCGGGTTGAATTGCCGCGTTCCGCGCTGTCAAGGTTCGGCCTGCCAATGAACATTGATCGCGCCGACGAGAGAATCACTGCCGATGTCCTGATTGGCGCGGACGGCCTCGCCCGAGCAATTCGTTTCATTCAGCCAATTGAATCGACAACGGGCATTCAACCGGAGAAATGAAAGGAAGCAAGCATGAAGAAGACCAGATGGATATTAATAAGCATCCTGGGCATCGTTTTGGTGCAGGGAAGTACCGCGATCAATTCTTCGCAAGAGGTGACCAGAGGCACGATTGTATTCCCAGAGGAACGGACCCAGGAACCGGGAACGGCACCGAGAACACCGTCGCCGAGAGAGGACACTTTTGATTTCATCTCCGGCGAAATGAGTTTTGACGGCAAGGTGGTCAAAGGTGCGCCGTATTCGGCCCAGGCCGTTACTGAGGTCATTCAGACGCTGAGCGACGGCAACAGAATTGTGAACAAGTCCACGGCTTCACTTTATCGCGACAGCGCCGGCCGCACGCGACGTGAGCAATCGCTGAGAACGATCGGTCCGTTTGCGACCGCCAGCGATCCGCCGCAGACTATCTTTATCAACGACCCGGTCGCTCAAATGAGTTACGTGCTCGATGCCCGTACGCACACAGCGCGCAAGATGCCTTCATATCGCTTTGAGGTGACGGTTTCGCCGCCCGCTGAAGCCGGCAAGACACCTTCATCGTCACTCGCAAAGACGCCACCGGCTGAGACCGGAGAAGGCAACGGCAACGTCTATGTCAGGACGACTCCGCCTGGCGCCGAGGGCGGCTTCCGAGTGGAATACTTCGGCGGCGGTCAGAGAGCAAAAAGAACTTCGCTGGGGAAGCAGTTGATCGAAGGCGTCGAGGCTGAGGGCACACGCACGACCGTAACCATTGCGGCGGGAGAGATTGGAAATGAGCTGCCTATCGACATCGTCAACGAGCGCTGGTATTCGGCCGAGCTGCAAACTGTTGTATTGAGCCGGCAGAGCGACCCGCGTTTTGGCGAAACCATCTACCGGTTGACGAACATCAGTCGAATCGAACAGGAAAAATCCTTATTTGAAGTCCCTTCAGATTACACCGTTCGCGGGCCAACCTTCGCATACAACGATTCGAGCAGCGCTGATGCCACCAGTAATCCGCCGGGCGCCATTGCCGGAGGCGTGCTGAATGGAAAGGCCACCAGCATGCCGATGCCTCAATACCCGACAATCGCGCGGGCGGCGCATGCGTCCGGCGCCGTCACGGTCTCTGTGCTGGTCGACGAGGGGGGCAATGTGATCAATGCGAAGGCGGTGGCCGGACATCCTTTGTTGCAAGCGGCGGCGGTCACTGCGGCTCGCCAGGCAAAGTTTTCGCCGACCAGACTTTCAGGTCAGCCGGTGAAAGTCACGGGCACGCTGATTTACAACTTTGTGGCACAGTGAGCACGATGGGATTAACTGACAAGGTTAGCAACAAATCTTCTGATTGACAGTTTTCGTTCACCTGCTACACTTCTGACGAAGTTTAGAGATTTCGAAGAAGCAGGAGCTTCCCATGTCCGAATACGGCTACCGAGTAATCTACGAACCGCTGACGGAAGGTGGTTTTCAGGTAATCGTGCCGGCCCTCCCGGGGATTGTTACGTATGGTCGAACAATCGAAGAAGCGCGCGAGATGGCGCAAGACGCCATCAGTTGTCACCTGCAAGGCCTATTGAAAGATGGGTTCCCGATTTGATGAAATAGGGCGCGTAAGCTCACACCAATTACTCCGGGCGAAATCTTGTTGCAGGAATTCATTAAGCCTCTCGGAATCAGCCAGAGCAGGTTAGCTCGCGACCTCAGCGTGACAGTTCGGCGAGTTAACGATATCGTTCAGGGAAAACGCGCAATCACGCCTGAGACCGCGTTGCGACTGGCAGTTTATTTCAATATGACCCCGGAGTTCTGGGGGAGTCTTCAGAGTCACCACGACCTCAAACTCGCCAAACAGAATTTGTTGCCGAAGGTCGAACGGAGTGTACGGCGTGCGGAAAAGAGAGCCGCCTAGGGCGCTGTTGGTTTCCTCAACTCAAACATGCGACAGCCGTATCGAGTCCTGCGAAAGTCCGCATAAATAGCTTTACCTCTTTCAGAAAAGCTACCTGGCTTCAACTGTATATTCTCTAGGTCACTCATCTTACCGAAAATGCAAAGGAAGGATGGTGATGCGCTATTGCATTCTTGAAACCAGCAAAGCTTGTCGAAGTCCTTCTTAACATCGAGTGTCTTCTTTTTGGCCCACTTAACCTCGATGGCGAATTGAATGCTACGGCCTTTGGCAACGAAATCTATCCTCTTGAAGTCACCCTTGCCATCGTTCTTCGGAAGTCCGGGACAGGGGACCTCGCATTCCACGTCATAGCCTCTTGCTGTGAGAATTCTTAGAATTGGTTCATACAAGACATATTCGCTAAAGGCCTGATTCATCTCGCAGGCTGCGAGATAGCTGACATAACCCGCGAGGCCTCGTTTAATTCGAAATAGGATATCTGAAAGCTCGTCCAAATCCCGCTTCTTTCGTACTGCCACGATCTGAATTACTCTCCCTGAGGCTCTTGAGCTTGTGGTCAGCGTCCGCGAAGCGGACGGATTAAGTAGCCGTGGGCAACGCCCACGGAACCATCGGGAAAACGACACCGACCCTGTAAGGGTCGAACAGGTCAACTCCAAAGGTATCGTTCGTCATATTCGACTCGGTACTCGTCCAGGAATTGAATCAGCTCTTCTTGAAACGTTTGCTTTCGATGATGTTTTTTCTGGTTGGCGAGATATTGTTTCAGGCCAGGGACCATCGGACGTCCAATCGAAAAGCCTCCATAACCATCTTGCCAATGAAAGTTTCTAAATTCGCTTCCTTTCGTCTTTATCCATGAAGAGCTGTCTTTCTTCACATCCTTCATTAACGAACTCAACGCGATGTTCTTGGATTGCGAGATCAGCAGGTGAACGTGATCGAAGGTCCCGCCCGCATCGAGCAAACGTGACTCATTGTTCTTTAGAATACCGCCAATGTAAGCGAATAGCTCGGGTTCGATCTCAGGAGTGATCAATGGTTCACGGTTCTTTGTGGAGAAAATCACATGCACCAAAAGGCTGACGAGAGTTTGAGCCATGGGAGGTCCTCTCCGACCCTTTCAGGGTCGCCATTGATCAGTTCGATCCAAGCCGTGGGCGTTGCCCACGGCTATTGAATTCGTCCACTGCGTGGACGTTCTAATCTTCTTCAGTCCCCCGAATCCGGCCTTCGTCCTTAGCCTGCTGGATAATCTTCTGAGCGATCTGGCCGGGAACCGGATCGTAATGTGAAAACTGCATGTGGAAACTGCCGCGCGCGGCCGTGATCGAGTTCAAGGTTGATTGATAATTGAGCATCTCGGACATTGGCGCCTGGGCTTTGATGACCTGTTGCTTACCCCACGTATCCATGCCCTGGACGCGCCCGCGACGCGAATTGAGATCGCCCATGATGTCACCGCTGCATTCCTGGGGCGCTGTAATCTCCACGTCCATGATCGGCTCCAGCAGTGCCGGCTTCACTTTTTCCATCGCGTTGCGAAACGCTTTGCGGCCGGCCGCGCGAAAGCTGTGCTCGTCAGAGTCGACGTTGTGATACGAGCCGTCAATCAGCTGCACCTTGAAATCGACCAGCGGATAGCCGGCGATCGCACCGTGCGAAGCAGCCTCGATGATGCCTTTCTCGATCGCCGGACGGTACTGCTGTGGCACTGAGCCGCCAAAGATCTTATCCTCAAAAACGAATCCCTCGCCCCGCGGCATTGGTTCAAAAACGCACTTACAGTCACCGAACTGTCCTCGGCCGCCGGTCTGTTTCTTGTGCCGCCCCTGGACTTCGGCCCGTTGGGTGATGGTTTCTTTGTAAGGAACCTTCGGCGGATGCAGCATTACTTCGACGCCGTAACGTTTTTTGAGTTTCTCAACTACGCTTTCGACGTGGACCTGGCCTGAGCCGGCGAGCAGGAATTCTTTTGTTTGCGCGTCACGCGTAAAGCTAAGCGCAGGATCCTCTTCCAGAATCTTGTGAATTGCCACGCTGATCTTTTCTTCGTCCTGGCGTGACTTTGGCTCGATAGCGAAAGCAATCGCCGCTTCAGGATATTGCACGGGATCGTAAATGATTGCCTTTGCCTTATCGCAAAGCGTGTCGCCCGTCTGCGTTTCTTTCAGCTTAACGCAAGCAATAATGTCTCCGGCATTGGCTTCAGGAACCTTGTCGAGTTGCTTGCCCTGCATCGTCTGCAGCGCGCCGAGCCTTTCAGAGGCCCCGCGCGATGAATTGTAGACATTGGCATCGGTGCCCACCCTGCCGCTCATGATTTTGAAAACGTTGATGCGGCCGGCGAATGGATCGGCGATGGTGCGGAAGCAGTAGGATGAAAACGGTTCGCTGCTGGAATACTTTCGTGAGGCCGGTTCGCCCTTCTCGTCTTTACCATGCTCGGCTTCATGATGCGCCGGGTCAGGAGCAAACTCGATAATGTGATCGAGCAGCGTTGCCAGGCCGACGAGCGTTGTCGTCGAGACGGCAAACACCGGGCACAGCTTGCTGTTGGCGATGGCCGCGCCGATGTTCGGCAATACGTCTGAATCATCCAGCGTGCCTTGCTCAAAGTACTTCTCCAACAAAGCGTCGTCTGATTCGGCGACCAGTTCGACCAAGCGTTCCCGTGTCTTATCGACTACGTCACGGCCTTCGGCAGGTATGTCGATCTCTTTGGCTTTGCCATTCTGGTCGAACTGATAGGCTTTCATGTGGACAACGTCGACGACAGCCTTGAAATCATGTTCCTTTCCAATCGGCAGCGTGAAGGGGACGATGGCGCGCTTGAAGACATTGTGTGCGCTGTCGAGGGCGATTCCGATATCCGAATGTTCCTTGTCGAGTTTCGTCACTACCATCATGCGCGGCAGCATGAACTCATTCGCATAATTCCAAACCTTCTCGGTTTGCACTTCGACGCCCTTAACACCATCGACAACCACCAGGCCACAGTCGGCGATACGCGCTGCGGGCCGCGCATGCGAAACAAACGCAGCGTATCCGGGTGTGTCTATGAAATTGATTTTGGTTTCGCGATGTTCGGCGTGGGCCAGGGCGGTGTTGAGAGTTATCTTGCGGGCAATGGAATCTTCGTCGTGATCGGTGACCGTGGTACCTTCATCGACTTTGCCCCAGCGGGGCGTGGCGCCTGCGACGTAGAGAAGCGAACTTACCAGTTGCGTCTTCCCTGCGTCGCCGTGTCCAATGACCGCAAGGTTGCGAATGGCTTCGGTGGCGTAGACTTTCATAAACGCAGATTGAGTCCTTTCAGAGATCGAAATCCATCGACAGACATCCCTCGATTTCAGCTTAGTGAAATGGCCGGATGTGACTGCGGGTTGAGTCGGTAATTTAGCCGAGGGCGAAGCTGAAAGGCAAATGAGGGTATGATGTTCGAGGAATTGTGGAGGTGTTTAGAGGCGGGCTACTGCCCGTCTTTGACAACGAAAGACGCCAGGCGTTAGCCCGACTCTAACCAATGCGAACGGACAATAAAATCGAAGTCTACACCGACGGCCAGTGCAACCTGTGCCGCTGGATGCGCGCCCGGGTTGAGCCGCTGGATCGCCACCGGCGCATCGAGTGGCTGGATTACAACGATCCCGAAATTCTGAAACAGGCATCTCCGCACACGCGCGAGCAAATGGCTGAAGAGATGCACACGCGCACAGCGGATGGCCGCTGGACGAAAGGCTACTTTGCCTGGATTGAAGTGATTCGCGTTTTGCCGCGCTGGTGTTGGCTGGCGCCGGTGATGTCCATTTGGCCGCTCACTAAACTAGGCCCCATTTTTTATCACTGGCTGGCATCGCGGCGCTACACACTTTTCGGCGTGCCGCCGCCATGTGATGCCAGCGGTGTCTGCCGGCTTCACCAGTAGTGTTTAGAGTTCAAGCTTTAGCTTGTTGCAACCTAAAGGTTGAACTCTGAGCTGCCAACCCTAACACTCTCGCACGCATCTTAGAACCGACAAAAAGGTCCCCCAGTAATGAAAGTGTTGTTGAAGCTTTGGAGGTAGAAAAATGTTTTCGGTTAGGAAGATTTTCTCGGTTCTTGTTCTATCAATTCTAGTGCTGACCATGTTGAGCGCGCCCGCGTTGGCCGCAACTCCCGCCAACATGAAAGAGTCGGAAGCGCTGCGTGTTCGCGTTCCGATGAACATAGCGATTCTGATTCAGGATGATCTGATTTCGCGTGTGGGCAACGAGTTGGGCGTAACCCGCGATTTTATTCGCTCGCTGCCGGCGGGCTCGCAGGTTATGGTTGGCTACATTACTTCGGGCAGCTTGCAGGTGCGACAATCGTTCACTACGGATCTCAATCGCGCAGCCAGGTCACTGCGAATTCCGAGCGCCAGCACTGGTGCATCGGCTTACAACCCTTATGTCGAAGTGATCGAAGCGCTGAAGAAGTTCGATTCAAATTGGAAAGGGCCCAACGCGGTGCTGCTGATTTCGGACGGGCTGGATGTATCGCGCGGGTTCGACTCGACGGCCGCCGGTCATACGCTGGATATCGATCGCACGATCAGCGAGGCGAAACGACGCGAGGTCGCGATCTATTCGTTCTATGCGCCGTCGGTTGGGTTTACCAGCCACAGCTCTCTGGCAGCCAGTTATGGTCAGAGTTCGCTGAACCGCGTCTCGGAAGAGACCGGCGGTCGCGCCTTCTTTCAGGGAATGACCAGTTTCGTCACTTTCGATTCGTACTTTAATCGACTGCGACAGGAGCTAAATCGGCAGTACGCTACTGCTTCGTAACGCAAGATCGCATCTTGCGCCACACGAAACGCCGCCGGCCTCGGGGTCCGCGGCGTTTTTGTATTAAGTGGCACGGGCGTCCCGACCGTGAATACACGCGCAAGATGCGCCTGCCACGCTTTACTCTTGCTAAAAACTCTGGCGCTATTGCCCGTAGCGGTGGTAGAGTTATGCCTCAATAAACCAGGTTGACCGCACGCTGGCGGCTGACCTATGTCATGACTGCCAATAAAGCCGCTAACGCTTCTTTCACTGGAAACTGCGGACGCCACGCCGCTCTTCGAAGCAAACTCTTGCGACCATGACTGACAACAAAGGCCGCGAGTACTGCCTGATCGTAGAAGGCGCCTACCTTACCGAAGGCGAAGCGGAGCATGCGCTGCGTGATCCGTTTATCGAAGACTGGGTTGAACAAACCGGCCACTTCAAGATTCACAACATGGATGATATTCAAGTGACCCCCGGCGTGACCCTGGGCTCGCTCGGTGTGATCTGCGTCGACGACCGCGTGTTTGAAATTGCCAGTGTCGATCCCGAACATCCCCTGACCGAACACAAAGCCAAAGGCGTGGCCGATGCCCTCCGGCGCCAGGACATGTTCGACGAGATTAATGTCCAGCCACGCGATGAAGAGATCCGCGTTCATCCGAAAGACGACGAAGTTCGCACTGAACCGGGTGAGGAAGTGGAGCTTTGAACTCGCGTGCGATGCAGCCTTCGGATTCAGCAAATCAAACCTTTTTCGGCGGCCGCGTACGCGTCGTCGTCGGCGATATAACCGGACAGGACACGGAAGCGATCGTAAACGCTGCGAATTCAAGTTTGCTTGGCGGTGGCGGCGTTGATGGCGCCATTCATCGCGCCGGCGGACCAGAGATTCTCGCCGAATGTCGTGAGATTCGCCGCACGCGTTTTCCCGAAGGACTGCCGACGGGTGAAGCCGTGATTACGACTGGCGGCCGGTTGCCCGCGCTCTATGTGATTCACACAGTCGGTCCAGTCTATGGACACAATAGCGGTCAAGACGCCGAGCTGTTGGCAAATTGTTATCACAACTCGCTGACGCTGGCGGTTGAGAAGAATCTCACCTCGGTCGCGTTTCCGGCGATCTCAACCGGAGTGTTTGGTTACCCGCAAGCGGAAGCAGCCGAAGTGGCGTCGCGCACGATCGAGAACTTTCTATCGACAGACAGGCAATTGCAGGAAGTGCGGCTGGTCTTTTTTCAGGCGGACGACGCAGAAACATTTTTGAAGAATCAGAAGTTCAGTGAGTAGTGTCCGAAGCCCGACCGTGAGGGAGGGCAACCTGGCGAAAGCGCAAGTCCGAAGCGACGGCGAGAGATGAGTAATATATGTGTTGCCCTCCCTCACGGTCGGGCTTCTGACACGCTCCCTTGCTCACGCGCGAGTTTCTGACGTTCCTACGTTGACCGATTGCGAAAGTTTTGCTAAACCACTTCTTCTTCTTTTGGCGGCATGTGCCGCCTTAGTTTTGTTTACAACTATTTCGCGCCAGAATAACTTCGCATTCGCTGCAAATGACTCTTCAAACTAATAGCGAGACAGAAACCAACAACAGCCGCCGTGAATTGCCGCCGCCGCTGCAGCCGCTCGAGTCGTTGGCGTGGAACTACTGGTGGAGTTGGGCGCCCGACGGCGTAGAGGTCTTTCGCGATCTCAATCCCGCGATTTGGGAGCAGTGCGAGCGGAATCCGTGCGCCCTGCTGGCGCAAACGTCCGACCTTCGTCTGGCGCAGGTGGCCGCCGATCCGGCTTTTGCCGATCGAGTACGCCTTTTGTCGGAACGCTTTGCTGCTTATCTCGGCCACACTCAGAGTTGGTCCAAGCTTCAACTCGCGACGCGAATCAGTCCGCGGAATCCCGCGGCTTATTTTTGTGCTGAGTTCGGAGTGCACAGTTCGCTGCCGCTCTATTCCGGCGGTCTGGGAATTCTGGCGGGCGATCATTTGAAGTCCGCGAGCGATTTGAATCTGCCGCTGGTCGCCGTGGGTTTGTTTTATCAGTTTGGCTATTTCCGTCAGCGTCTGCGTAGCGACGGCTGGCAGGAAGAGTCGTACCGGGAAACCCACGCAGACGAGTTGCCGTTTCACGCGGTGAACGATGATAAAGGCAAGCCCCTGTTTGTTGAGGTCAACATGCGTGGCCGCGCGGTGCACGCGCGCGTCTGGCGCGCAGACGTCGGTCGCGTGCAACTTTATCTGCTGGATACCAACGTGGCTGAGAATGAGCAGACCGATCGCCTGGTGACCGGACATCTCTACGGCGGCGATCGGGAAACGCGCATGGTCCAGGAGATGATGTTGGGGATCGGCGGCGTGCGCTTGCTGCAAAAGCTGGGAGTTGAGCCCGGCGTGTTCCATCTCAACGAAGGACATTCGGCCTTTCTTACTCTGGAACTGACTCGTCAGCTAATTGAACGCGAAGGAGTGAGTTTCGCTGAGGCCGCGAATCGCGTGCGCGAACGGTGCGTGTTTACGACCCACACTCCGGTGGCCGCCGGGCATGACGAGTTTTCCGAAGCGTTGGTCGAGAAGTGTCTTGGCAACTGGTACGAAACAGCTTTGGGATTGTCGCGCGCGGAGTTCCTGGGCCTGGGCCGGGTGAACGGTGATTCGCAGGAAGGGTTTGGCCTGACTCCGCTGGCATTGAGAATGTGCCGCTCAACCAACGGAGTCAGCCGGAAGCACGGTGAAGTCTCGCGCGCGCTCTGGCAAAAACTCTGGTCTGCGAAAAGCAGCGCCGAAGTGCCGATTACCTCGGTTACCAATGGAGTCCATCCGGCGACGTGGGTGGCGCCCTTGCTGCGCCGGCTTTACGAACAGCATGTCGGCGAAGACTGGGTCGAGAGGGCGCGCGATGCGGGTGTCTGGTCCTATGGAATCGAAAAACTTTCCGACGAAGAATTGTGGCAGGCCCACATACTACTGAAACAGAGTCTGGTTGCATTCGTGCGCGACCATTCATTTGACGCGCGGCTGGCTCGCGGGGATAACGAGGATTACATCGAAGCCGCGCGAACGATGCTCGATCCACAGGTCCTGACGATTGGTTTTGCCCGCCGGGTCGCTGGATACAAACGCTGGGACTTATTGCTGAGCGACCCGGAACGGCTCACCCGGCTTATCAACCACCCGGAACGGCCGATACAGTTTGTATTTGCCGGAAAGGCACATCCTCAGGATCAAGGCGCGAAGCAGGTCTTGCAGAAGCTGATCGAGTGGCAGCGTGATCTGCAGATCCGCAACCGAGTCGCGTTTGTCGAGGACTATGATCAGGAAGTTGCGCGACAGTTGGTCCAGGGCGTCGATGTTTGGATGAACGTGCCGCGCCGGCCGCAGGAGGCGTCGGGGACCAGCGGCATGAAGGTGGCGATTAATGGCGGGCTGAATTTTTCGGTGCTGGATGGTTGGTGGCTTGAGGCCTATGATGGCGACAACGGTTTCGCGATCGGCGACCTCAGCGAACTGACCGATGACCAAGCCGATATTAGCGAGGCTGAATCGCTGTACCGCGTGCTGGACGAAGAGGTGGCCGCGCGCTATTACGAAAACGACGCCAGTGGAATTCCACGGCGCTGGATCGCGATGATGAAGCGATCGATTCAGACACTGGTTCCGATTTTCAGCAGCGACCGGATGGTGGCTGAGTATGCCGAGCGAATCTACTGAACACACTCTTCCTGCGAAGCAGGATAAATTTCCCTGGCGTGTGTTTTGGGTCCTCTTGATTGCGGCCCAGGCCGGCGCCGCCGCCGCGGTGCCGATGATTCTGGAAACCTTTCTGCCAGTCATGCAGAAGGCGCCCCGCCCGTCCATCCCTCTGCCACTGCTGATCGCGGTTGGAGTAGCGCAGAACCTCATATTGTTGAGTGTCGTCATCTGGGTGGGTCTTTTCCTCGGTCGCAAGCTGAGTTTGGGATCGCCTCTGCTGGAGGGCTGGCTCTATCATAAAGAGCCTGCAGTCCGCGCGCGAGATTCTTTGAAGTACGGAGTTGTGGTTGGCATCGCAGTTGGCATAGTTCTGCTGGTTATCATTCTTCCCGCCGCGCCTCACCTGCCGGGTCTGCCTTTTGTAACCGCATCTCATATCGCCGTTTGGAAGAGAGTCCTGGTCTGTTTCTATGGCGGCATAGATGAAGAGGTTTTGACTCGACTATTTTTGCTTTCTCTACTCGCCTGGATAGGAATGAAACTCTTTCAGAAACAGAAGACGCAGCTTTCGCCGGCTACTTTCTGGATCGCAAACATCATCGCCGCGGTGGTGTTTGGATTGGGCCATCTGCCGAACGCATCAATGGTGATGCAGATTACGCCGGTGGTGGTGGTGCTTGCGTTAGTGCTAAACGGCATCGCCGCCATCCCTTTCGGCTACCTTTATTGGAAGCGAGGTCTGGAATCCGCAATTATCGCCCACTTCTGCGCCGACTTTGTTTTGTACGTGATTGGGGTAAAGTTCTTGTAACGAGGGCTTCTGAGACTTACCTGTTCGTTGTAAACTAATTCATCCATGAAGTACTGCCTGACCTGCCAAGGAAAATTCGACGACAGTCTGAGCTTTTGTCCCAAAGACGGCGAAGTGCTGGAAGAGGATCCGACCTCGCTGCTCGGCTCGGTGCTGGATGGCCAGTACCAAATCGAATCCATTTTGGGTAAAGGCGGCATGGGCGCCGTCTATCTGGCGCGGCATATCCTGCTGGGCGATCGGGTTGCGATCAAGTTGTTGCCGCCGGAAATGCGCAGCAACACCGAGTGGTTGCGCCGCTTTCAACGTGAAGGCCAGGCCGCGCGCCGTTTCCGCCATCCTAACGCCGTCACCGTTTACGATTTACGCACCTCGAGTGACGGTACCATTTACCTGGTCATGGAATACGTCGAAGGCCACACGCTCGACGCTGAGTTGAAGCAGCGCGGAAGCTTCTCGCCGGCAGACGCACTGGCCGCCCTCGATCCAATCATGAGCGTGCTCAATGCCGCGCACGCGATGGGGGTCGTGCATCGCGATCTAAAACCGGAAAACATCATGATTGGAAAACCGAGCACCGGCGCCCAGCCGACCGTGAAGCTGCTCGATCTGGGCATTGCGAAATTACGAGAAGTTGCCGGCGCGGAGAAGACCGGCACGACGGCGTTGACCATCGCCGGGCAGATGCTCGGCACTCCTTACTACATGTCGCCGGAACAGTGGGGCGAGTTGCCGGACGATGGCAACTCAGAGATTGATGGCCGGGCGGATATCTACAGCCTGGGCGTCGTTTTTTACGAATTGGTTGCCGGCCGGCGCCCGTTCAGCGGGCTGACGCTGTCGGAACTCAGACGCGAACACGTGAGCGTGGTGCCCCGGTCACTGCGCGAAGTTGACCCGCATGTGCCGGAAGGATTTAGCCGCGCGATCGCGCGCGCGATGTCCAAAGATCGCGCTGAGCGGCAAGCGACTGCCGCCGAATTGGAAGGCGAGTTGAGGACCGCACTGGCAGAGGAGGGAATCGCTCCGTCGGCTATAGTATTCGGGACGCCCGGCGCCCAACCTTCGGCCAGAGCTGATACCGACGCAAGCAGGGGCAATCCGATTACCGCCGCTGAACGAACGGCGCCGACAATTTTGGGCGATGGAGCCTTAACAGGTGACGAGAGTGGCGGCGGACTTCAAAGCCAGGCGGCGACAATGCCCACCGTGGTCGCCCGGCAGCAACCAGAGGTTGATCGGAATTTCGCTGCGGCCTCTCAACCAACGATGGCGGTCTATGGTCAATCCGCGGCCGTCTTGCCGCAACCATCTGTTTCGGCCAGGCGCCGTTCGCCGCTGCCTTTCATCGCGATTGGAATCGTTGTCCTGCTGCTCCTCCTAGGTGTGGGCGGATATGCCGTAATTCACTTCCTGTCGTCGAACGCCAATAGCAACGTTTCGAAAACTGATCCGTCGAAGAGCGGGACGGAAACTGATCCGGCTCCAGGTGGGCATGAAATCGGCCGCTATTGGATCGAAGTCAACACTGAGTCCGATGCCGTTCGCGCGGAAGACACGATCACGATGCAATCGGGCCAGGAGTTCAAGTTTCATTTCTCACCCAGCGAAAGCGGTTACCTGTACATCATCGGCCCGGGCAACAAAAATGTTCCGACAACTTTTCTGACCGCAGCGCCCGGCGCCGGCGGTTTAACGACCAATGAAGCCAAGAGCGGGTTGGATTTTGCTTATCCGGTAGACAGTGACGGCAAAGCACGATGGATCCAGTTGGACAGCGCGGCCGGCACAGACGAGTTCAACATCGTCTTTGCCTCAACTCCGCTAACGTCGCCGGCCTTTCTTTCCCAGCAGGCGGGCCACGAATTGACTGCCGGCGAACAGAAGCAGCTAAGCGACATGCGGGAACAATTCAAGGCGAACGCAGTTAGAACTGAAGTCATCAAAACCGCTGCGTCGCCGTCAGTTTCGGTTAAAGTACCGCAAAACGCCGAAGGAAAGCCCGTCATATTTACGGTTCGGATCGAACATAAGTAGAAAGTGTGCCCAGTCGGAGGGATGTTCCAAAAATGAGATCAAAGCCTTTCACAATATTGCTGAGTTTGTTTGCTTTGTCGTGCGGCATCTTTGTAGTGACAGCCCAGGAGCCTAACGATGAGGTCCGCGGCGCGTTCATCAGCACGCGTCCGAAAACGATGAATACCGGCGCGCCGGCGCGCCGCCGCCGGACTCGTCCTGCTACTTCGGCGTCCGTAACGGTAAAGAGCACGAGCACGGGCGCCGCCAACGCCAACCGTTTGGGCGAAACAAAGAGTGTTGTCGTAAGTAACGCCGCTAAGGCCATCGGACTTGGTTACACGCTCTTTATGCGCGACGCGAACGGCCGCAGCGTGCGCACTGAGCCGACGCGCGAATTCCGCAACGGCGATCGTGTGCGCATTGCCCTCGAGCCCAGCGTGGATGGTTACCTCTACGTATTTCACAGTGAAGGCGACGGAGCGCCGGAGATGATCTATCCCGACCCGCGTTTGGACTCAGGTGAAAACTGGATCGAAGCGCACGTGCCAATCGAAGTACCGTCCAGCGAAGAGATGGACGAGCGTCTGCGCTGGTTTACGTTTTATGGCAACCCCGGCATCGAGCGACTGTATGTGGTGGTGACCAGAGAGCCGATCCCGACGGTTCCCGTGGGTAACGATCTGGTCAGCTTTTGCGCGGCCAACAAAGACAAGTGCCCGTGGCGTCCTTTGCCCGAAGTGTGGTTACGGGTTCAAGGCGCGACGAAAGCTGAGGTTAAGGTGGTAGCGGCCAAATCGTTCGGCCAGCCGCAAAGCGAAAAGGAACAAATCGCAACGACGCGCGGCCTGGGTTTGGATCAGAGCGCTCCTGCGCCGTCGGTGATCCGAATGAGCGCATCGACGAATGCGCCGATACTGGTTACGGTGCTGGATCTAATTCATAAGTAGAGCCTGCGGCTATGCCTCGTTGTCAGAGATGCTGAGGCGCAGCTTCAGAAATTAGAGGTCCTACTCGGAAAGGCAAAGCCTTTCCGCACATCAGGCGGCATAGCCGCTTCTTCAACCATTGGGGAAAGAGGAAGTTGAAGCCATGTTCTTAAGAAAGTCGGCATTGGTAATTGCGTGTTGCTTAGCTGTCTTTTCTTTTCTGTTATTCCCGAGTTCTGCTCATAACATCGTCCCGAACTTGCCCGCACCCCAGCAAACCGATCCCGGCACTGCGCTTAGCCGCGGCCGCTCGCTGCTGAAACAGGGCCACGCCGATCAGGCGCTGGGCTATCTGGAAACCGCACTTAATTCCTACACCCAGGCAAGCGACTCGCGCGGCATAGCAGCCACCCAGGATGCCTTCGGCGATCTCTATCTGATTCAGGGCCAGTACAAGGTGGCGCTCGATCATTATCAGAAAGCTTACGAGGCGTTTGTCGTGGCCAGCGGCAAAGATAAAACCGACGCAGCCGCAGCCAACACCGTGGCCAGCCATGCCGGCTCGACTGCCTCCGCTGCTACCCAAACCGCCGCGAGCACGGCTGACAACGGCTTTAATGCGAACCTGATGCTGGCGAAAATGGGCGACACGAATTACCGCCTGCATCGTCTGAATGAGGCTGCGACGTCCTACGCCATGATGTCGGTCAAAAAACCTGAGAGCGCGGCGGCCAAGGCCACGCGCCGCTTTGGGTTGCCCAGCATCACCAACATCATGTCGGGTGGACGTCCCGCAGTCGACGTGTCGACCAACGCCGCGGTGGGTTTGCTCGAAGTGAAGAAAGAAATGGATGAGTATCGAGTCGCCATCGTCTTCATGACTTACGAGCTGGGGATGGGCCGGCTCGCTTTTGTGAACAACGACCTGGAAGGCGCGCGCAAGCATTTTCAGAATGCGCTCGATGCTGGTGGCGGCTCTCTGCCGGTAGTCGCCAAGCTGGGACAGACCCGGCGATTCCGCGCCGCAGCCCGCACCAGCCTCGGCGATGTGATGTTGCGCGAAGGACGGTACAAGGACGCAGCCAAACTATTTAGCGACGCGGCATCGGGCGCGCAAAAGGATGAGCGCCTCGATTTGATGTGGCCGGCGAAGCGTGGTCTGGGGCGAAGTCTCTGGCTACAGGCTACGCAGGAGAAAGATGCCGGCAAAGCCACGAAGCTGCGCGAAGACGCGCTGGTTGCCTACCGCGACTCGCTAAAGACGGTGGAAGCAATTCGGGCGGGCAGTTTGCGGGCCGACGAATCGCGCACCACGTTTCTGGCTACGACCAAAGACGTCTATGACGAATTGCAGGGCGCGCTGGCTGAAATGGCTCTGTTGAATGCCTCTGCCGGAGCGTTGTCCGGCAAAGCCCTCGAGTACGCCGCTGAATCTTTCAAGATCGCCGAAGCCGGCCGGGCCCGATCGCTTCTGGACATGCTGGGTGAAGTGAATGCGCAGATCACCGAAGGCCTGCCGGCGGATTTGCTGAAGCGCAAGCAGGACAACTTGGATAAGCAACAGGCGATTGCCGAACAACTCACCGGCGTCAGTCTGGCCGCCGAGCAGAAGGAAAAGCCTTCGCAACTCGAGGCCGACCTCGACAAACTTCAGACGGAGTTCGATGAGATTGAAAACCAAATACGCGCCGCCAGTCCGCGCTATGCTTCGCTGACTGCGCCGCAACCACAGTCGCTCGCAGACATCCAGCAGAAGGTTCTGGATGACGGCACAGTGCTGTTGGAATACAGTCTGGCCAGCGACAGTTCATGCTTGTTCGCGGTCACATCATCGAGCGTGGGGCTTTTCAAACTGCCACGACGTTCGGATCTCGATAAGTTGGCTGCGGACTTTCGAGGGCAGCTGATTCCGCCCAAACTTCAGCGGCGCATCGTGGGTATCGATGTCGCAGCTGACCCGCAAAGAGGACTGGGACTGGTCCAGGGGCCGGCCGAAGATCTTCCCGCCTTCGTCGCTGCTTCCAATGCACTTTACAAGGCCGCCGTCGAGCCCGCCGCCGATTTGATCGGCGACAAGCGCTTGTTGATTGTGGCCGATGGCGTGCTGAACTACATCCCGTTCGAAGCGCTGGTTAAGACGACTAACGGCGCGGACTATGCCTCGCTCAGCTATCTCATCAAGACGAATGAAGTCGTTTATGCGCCGTCGGCTTCAGTAGTCGCAGCAATTCGTGGCGGATCCGCGGATCGGGGCAGTAGCCCGACCGTGAGGGAGGGCGTAGCTTCTGGCAAGAAGGTCTTAGTCGTTGCCGATCCAGTCTTCAGCGCCAACGATCCTCGCTTGAAAGGCAGCATGGCAGTTCAGGGCACTGCCGAAGCGCGGGGCTTGGGTCTGGGACTTGAGAGCGCAGTCAGCGACGTTGCCGGCAGCGCCGGCAGCCCGCCTGCATCGGGTGTTTTGCAGCTCGCGCGCCTGTCAGGTACGCGAACTGAAGCAGATGAGATTGCCAGGATAACGAAGGCCGGAGGCGGCCAGGCCGATGTCTGGACCGATCTGAACGCCAGTGAAGACAACGTGCGTAGCCGCGATGTGTCCGGCTATCGCGTGGTGCACATCGCGACGCACGGCCTGCTGGATACCGAGCGGCCGCAGTTCACCGGCGTCGTGCTCTCGCTGGTGGGTAACAAAACGTCTGACGGTTTTCTCCGCACCGATGAGATTTTCAACTTGAGAATGGGTGCGCCCTTAGTGATGCTTTCGGCGTGCGAAACCGGCCTGGGCAAAGAGAAGCGCGGCGAAGGCGTTATCGGTCTGACGCGCGCATTCATGTACGCCGGCGCGCCAACGGTCGGCGTGAGTCTATGGTCAGTTGCCGACAAATCTACGGCTGAACTGATGACTGATTTCTACAAGCGCTTGCTTGGCAATTCGGCGCCGGCATCGACCGCCATGCGCGAAGCGCAGCTCGCGATGATCTCTGGAAAAAAATACAGCGCCCCGTTTTACTGGGCGCCGTTCGTGATCGTGGGTGAGTGGAAGTAGTTGGTGCCGCACGAGGCAACAAGAGTGTTTACTTAGCGTCAAGGAAGCGTCGCGTAGTTATCGCAGAATTGCGCAAGAGTGTAAAGATCGATTCTTCGACCTCAAACATCACGTGTGAAAGTAAATTCTCAGTCCGTGAAGCGGACGGCTGAATCGATACAGAACCGGGAGCGGCATCGAATCGCGATCGCGCAGTGATATCCTGCCTATGCCGTGGGTGCGCCAAACACCTCCGGGAGGCGCATCTGCAAATATTTTTTAGCGACCCGTTCGGGGACGAGCAACACGTCTTCATCCACGTCCTCTGAATCACTTCGCCAGTCCAGGCTCCCGATCGGAAGCTTCGGCGAAACCGCAGCCAAACCAACGCGAGACGAAGTTCCAACCGAAGTTGATTGGCTTTCTATGATCTGTTTGTGAATTAGGGTCTGGGTCCAAAGCATACGCCAGAGCACCGGTCTCGTTTTGGGATGGAATCTGTCCAAAATATCCGCGAGACCCGCGAATTGCGTCCGTATTACAGAGCCTTTCTCTGCGAACTCGGATTCAAACTCCCCATAAGTCTTCCACCTCACTTTTCCGTCTTCGATCGGAACAATCAGGGCGTCGATCAGGTTATCGAGAATGCCGAGGTACAGTCCCTGACGCCAGTATTTCTGTTGGTCGTCCTCTCTTTTCTTTTTCCAACCTTCGACGTCGGGATCATAGTCAATTACTGGGTCAATACTCGCGAAATCGAAGCTGTCAGTGAAAGTTAGATAGAGGAATTTCAACAGCCGATATTGGTTGGCGATGTGGGCGTCCAGGGTTAAATCCACGAAAGTCAATCGCTGCTGAATGAGACGAAAAATCACCAGCGGACAAATCAACTTGTACATCGTCGAGCGCAGATAATATCCATCGCCGTCCAGCCAGTCGGGCAGATCTCCTCGTCGGGCGGTTCGGGCTAAGCTGTAGATCCGATGGTAGGCATGCTCGGAAAGTTCCGCTAACTGAAACAGTAAGGGCTCGCATTCGGCATAGAGCCGCTTGTGTGCGTCATACTCATAATCTCGTCGGGCATCTCGCTCTTTTCCCTGCTGATCGAGCTGTGAGCGGAGAAATTCGAGGTCCTGCTGATTTCTGGCGCTCAATTCCGCTCTGAGTGATTCGAGCCTCGCTTGTGTCTTCTCCACCAAGTCCGACTTGACGGTCTCAAGTTGATTCTGGCTCTTGAGTGTCAATTCGGATTGGACATGCGCCAACTCTGTCTGGTTTCGCTTCGTTAACTCTGACTGTTGCCGCTGCAGAGCACTGTTATTCATTCGGGAGATGAACGCATTTGCAATAACGATCACTGCAGATATTAGAGCGCCTGCGATGGACGCACCAGCGGCAATAAACGCCACGTTGTACCTCACTTCCGGGGGCTCTCCGCCCTGTTGTAAGGCAAGCAGCATAAACAAATTTAGAGGAACGAGCATAATAGTTTCTCCATGCGTGTCATTATTGTGATCAAAGCTCACAGTTTCCTGAGCACAGACGCGCTCACCGCGTGGTAGAAGTGCAGGTTGGAAGACCTCCTGTTGAGGAAGCTGGTTAAAGGTTTTCACTTCGCGATCGTTAGGAGATCGGGAGGTGAGTTAGTGCGAATACCCGGGCTTGTAACGGTTCTCGCTCTGAATGAAACTGAGAAGTGGGACGAGAACCAAAGGAACGTCGCGGATTCTAGCACAATTCTTAGCGATGACGAGAGGAATGTTCAGTTCTAGAAAGGTTGCGCGAGGTTTGGCCCGAAGCAATGCCCAGGGCTGCTCATACGGACACGTCTTGCTAGGATTGCGCCCTCCCTCACGGTCGGGCTACTGCACCGGCGTGCGTGTGACGGTCTTAACTTTGTAAGTCTCTTTCCGGTAGATGGTCCCAAACACCCTGTCCCAGAACTTATTAGTCACACCAAAATTCACGTCCTTCAAACTGTGGTGAATGTTGTGGTGTTTGGTGAGCTCGCGGAACCACTTGTTGGTGATGCTGTAGTGATGCTCAACGTGATGAAAAGTGCAGTAGATGAAGTAGCCCAGGATCAGGCCTGAGAAGACACTCATCACATAATGCATTTGCAAACGCACAGCCAGCACGTACCACAGCAACCAGAACACGCCTGAAGTGATAAACCATGGCATCCCCAACAGCAGCTTCGGTGATTCGTGATGCATCAGGTGACCGGTGTGCGCCAGGGTGTTGCCCTTGTGATAGACGAAGCGGTGAAACGTGTATTCCAGGAGCGTCCAGCTTAAGATACCGACAACAAAGCCGCCGGTTACGGCCAGCACGGCCGTGCGCATAACAAACAATTCCCAGGTTATCAGGAACACCGCCGTCGCCGGATCGGTGATGAAGCCGAACAGGTAATTCGATTTATGGGCGGCGAACCTATTCAAAAACCCCTTGGTGTCGATAAACCCCTCTCCGGATTTCAAACGGTAGAAGGCTTTCAATCGCCGGATTTTCGCGCGGGGGGCGCGATAGAAGAAGAAGCGATCGAAGTTAGTCATAAAGTCCAAGCTGAATTGTCCTCCGCTGTGAAAGCGACTATACCATCATTAACTGACAAAGGTTGGGCAGCAGACTAAAGCGGGTTGCGGACCTTTGTCAACGAAGTTTTGGTTTTGTGCCTGATTTTCGTGTGTTTCAGAAGTCAAATGTAATGGCCAAATCACCTTAGGTAACGCAATGGCACAGTTACCAGAAGCGGCGCGCCGGCTTTTCGCGGCACCCGGTAGACGGTTTGCGGCGGGGGCCCCGATTGGGTGAGCTGACGGCCCTTGGCCGCTCCCGCAGCCTTCTCTTCTTTGGTCCAGGTCTTCCCGGCGCCGCCGACCAATTCGAGCCGCTCAGCCACGCCGCCCCAGAGTTTCTCCCAATTACTGATCTCTCTGTCCGCGATCTTGAGCGGCTGACTGCCGATTTCCAGCGGCAGTCGCTGCGCTACCAGGACGAAGGTAAGGACCTCGGCAACTTGATCGCGTCGATTGCCGGACGGTTGCGCAGTGAAGTAGCTGTACTGGTCTTCCTGCGCGGGGATGTCAATGAGTCTTCCCGGCTCGACCCGGTTGTCGCCACCGCGTGTACGCAGGGTAGGAAAGATCAGCATCGGTTCGCCGAAGCTACCATCGGCGTACTGCTCTCGATCAATGATGTAGAGAAAGCCTGGCCGCGGGGACTCGACAGTGATGCGAATTCGATCTCCGATGTTGAGCGGAGTGTCAGCTTCAATTCTTTCCGGGATCCATTCGGATTGTTTCAAGCCATCGAGCACCAGGACGCGGCCGCCTTCATCGTTTGAGCGCGAGGGCCGCAGCCGCCAAACCGTAACCCCGATCTCTTCGGTGGTTGCTCCTCGGCGCGGGCCGGGATTACGCAGCGGACCGGTGCGGCGATAGACCGGAGGTTTCGTTGACGCGGTGGCGGAACCACTGCCAATGCCGGCCTTGGCTTCTGACAAAGGCCGCGCTTTGTTGAAGCGATCGAGAACAATCTGGCGAGAGTTGGCGTCTTCACTTTTAGTCTGATCTTGCGCGAAAGCAACGGTCACCACGAGGCAAGGCAAAAGAAGAATCATCAAGTTGGAGATTATCTTCACGATGTTTCCTATTGTAGCCAGAGTGTAAATTCGGATTTATTTCCCTGGCCTTCTCCCTTTTCAGGCTTAAGCGTTATCAGGTCACCAATCGACTGAGCGATCTTGCCCGCGGTTTCCGCATCGCTTGCATCCCAGAAACGAAGTTTCCCGGCGTAGTCTTTCCAATTGAACTGCTCGATGCTCACGTGAGCTCCTGATTCTCGCAGACGTTCAGCTACCTTAGTGGCGAGGGCCATTTGGTTGACACCCTCCTTGTTTCGGTACCTTATTACTATCCTAAAGCCGAGAAAAGGGCGCGGCTTTGCAGTCACTGTGGCAGCCGCCAAACTTCCAGCGCGAGTCCTGGCCAAATCCGCGAATTCCCCCTCAGGATATCGTTTCAAATACAGCCTGAAATCATCAGGGTTCGCGCTATCCTTGATCGAATTCCAAAAAGCGAGCTCGGTTGCGGTCCTGTTGTTTGCCCGAATCTTTGGTTCAGCCGGTTTGGCAGACCGTTCAAGAGTACTAATTCTGTTTTTCGCGAGGGAAGCAAACTGGCCACTCGGATATTTCTCGAGATAGGCTTTGAAGTCCTCAGATTGGGTGCTGTGCTTAATCGTTTCCCAGTAGCTTAACTCAAATGCCGCGGAATCAAATTTCGTTTCGCGCGGCATTGTCGCCTTTCCATTACTCGCAGGCGCTATAAAATAAAACAAGCCGACCAGAGACGATGCCTCCCAGGGAACCTGTTTGTTTGCGGTGCGCTTCATCACTTCGGCGCGCACATGCATGAACATTTCAGTGGCGGTCACCCCGGGCACGCGCATCGCTTTCAACAATTCTGAGGTGTAAAGGCCGTTGCTGCCCTCGCCGTCAGCCGCCACTCGACCCGGGGCGGTCGCATAGGCGATCAAAGTTCCGGTCGGGGCATCGACTTGGGCGAGGCCATCGCTGGCTGAGCGAAAGCTCCGTCGAAAGGGATTATTGCGGCAGGCATCAAGGATTACGATGTTTAGACCATTCTGGGCTTCGTCCATGTAGTTCAGCACCAGACTGATGTCCACCCCCCAGTTTTCAACATCAGCTTCGCTACTAATGTCAGCATCCACTGGAATGATGTAGTTATTGCCACCTGTCTGCACGCCGTGTCCGGCGTAATAAAAGAGACCGTTCCCCCCGGATTTTAGCTGCTGTCCGAACTCGCGAATCAAACGTTTCATCTCGCGCTGACTGACGTTAACGCCACTCAACACCTCGAAGCCCAGCAGCTTCAAGGTAGCGGCCATGTCGCGCGCATCATTGGCCGGATTCTTTAGAGTTGGTGCGTTGGTGTAAGAGCCGTTTCCGATTACCAGCGCCAGCCGCCGGACAGTCTGAGAACGCGGGGGTTGCACCAATTGGCGATCGGGCACTTGCTGCGCGAGCGAGCGTAGACCAGGCGACCACAAGAGGAATGCTGCTGCGGTGAGGAGTAACATGCGGGCCGCTTTCCTACCGCTGCGGCGATGCTGGCGGTCATTGAGGTGCAAGCCTTGGGTTATCGCAGGCGCCCACTCAACAGGATTGGGTCGTCCGGGCTGGGACGTTGATACAAGGATCTTCGAGCTCATGGTTTCTTACCTGCCTGATCCAGTTTGCACGCGGCCCGAACAGCCTCAACGATGATCTTGCTTTCCTTACCGCCCTTTGCCTGAAAATTGTGGTTCTCGTTGCCGACCTTGATTCGAAATTTGTGAGGCATGAATCCACCATTGGCCTTGGCTTCGCTGATCTCAGAGCACGGAAATACCCACTTGTTGTTATCGGGCTCACCCGCCGCTGCAAAATAGACCTTGGTCGTTGAGATATATAGCATTCCGCGGGTAGCCGACGCGGTGGTGCCATTCTTCACTTCGAACTGCGTTACCTGCTCGGGCGCGGTCTCTCTGGTTGTCTCGCCGGCCCTGTCTTTGGCTGCCGTCGTCAAGCTATTTATCCGGCTGTTTGCCAAATCGATAAAGGCGCCTTCGGGATATTTCTTTGCGTACAGCTTGAAATCTTCCGGGTTGGTGCTGTTCTTGATCGAGTCCCAAAAGGCCAGCTCGATTGCCGTACTATCGGTTAGCGGCGCGGTTGAGTCGCCAGACTTGGTTGCCGTATCAGGGCCACCGATGCGGTTTTTTGCGATCGAAGCAAACTGCCCATTCGGATATTTTTCCAGATAGGCTTTGAAGTCGTCGGCATTCGTGCTGTTCTTAATCGTTTCCCAGTAGCTCAACTCAAAGGTAGCCGGATCAACTTTCGCGTCGTTCGCCGTCGCGTTAATGCTATTTGCTCCGCTGAAATAAAACGAACCTGTCAGCGATGAAGCCTCCCACGGGACTTGCTTGTTCGCCGTCTGCTTCATCACTTCCGCGCGGACGCGCATGAACATTTCAGTCGCGCTAAGCCCCGGCACACGCATCTGCTTCAACAACTCCGAAGTGTAGAGCCCATTCTGGCCCGCGCCATCAGAAGCGACTCGACCGGGCGCAGTTGCATAAGCAATCAGCGTCCCGGTTGGCGCGTCCACTTGCGCCAAGCCATCGCTGGCTGATCGAAAGCTGCGCGCGAAAGGATTGTTACGACAGGCATCGAGGATCACGATGTTCAAGCCGTTCTGCGCGTCGTCCATGTAATTCAGTACGAGACTGACGTCCACGCCTGAATCTTCGACTTCGGCTTCACTCTGGATTTCCGCATCAACCGGAATCAGGTAGTTGCGGCCTTTGGACTGCACGCCGTGCCCGGCGTAATAGAAGAGTCCCGATCCTCCGCTCTTCAATTTCTGTCCGAATTCTCGAATCAGACGTTTCATATCGCGTTGATTGGCGTTGATTCCGCTGGTTACGTCAAAGCCCAGCGCCCGCAGGGTCGCGGCCATGTCGCGCGCATCATTCGGCGGATTTTTCAAAGGTGGCGCGGTTGTGTACGCGCCGTTGCCGATTACTAATGCGATTCGCTTGGCGGTGGTGGGATTTGCTGTGGCGCTCTGTACTAGCTGGCGATTAGGCTCCTGCTGAGCGAGTGAGCCCGTGCCAGGTAACCAGACCAGAACACCCGCGGCGGCGAGCGTTAAGATCGACGCCGCGATCGCCGATACACTTCGTCGTTTATGCATGGATAGGTTTTCCTTCACTTCAAACGCACATGTCAGAAGCCGCGAGCGAGCTCAGTGCGGACAGGATGTCCGCGCTCCATTCTCAGTGATGCTCCAGTTCGATATAGTTTACCAGCAACTCGCCCTTGCCTTTAACGGTTGTTTGCTTCTTTGCTGAGTCCTTGGTTGTTTCCGGTTTCGGCGACGAGTGCTTCCCCAAAAACTCGCGCACGCGCCGCGCCGCGGCTGCGTCTTTGATTTCACCCTGGTCTTTCGCGTTGACCACGCTGGTCACCGCTTCCAATTCCTTCACCGGATTGGCCGCCCAAACCAGCCAGAACTTCTCAGTGCCCTGGTGGTCGTCGAACCTCATCCACGCCGTTTGCAAATTCTGATTCGTTATCACGCGCGGCGAGCCACCGTTGGTGTTCGCCTCAGGGAAGAGCACATTATAGGTTGTCTCACCATCGGCGGCCGGACCTTCGTTCAGCAGGTAAAGATAACCTTCCTGCGGGCTGGAAAGGTTCATGCGAAACTTCCAGCCATTCTCGAAAATTTCCTGGCCCGAGGAGTTGAACTCGTCCTGATAGGGCTTGCCGTCGCGCATCTTCTGAACGGTCAACGAATAGGCGAACGAGCGCTCGTTTGCGGCAGCACCACCCTTTCCAAACAGGGCCTCACGTTTCCAGATCACAATCGCCGCAGCCGACGCGATCACGGCAAACAGAGCCACACCGGCGATCACTTTCATCGAGGATCGTGACGGCGCCGATTCATCCGCCACAGACATCGACGGATAGACTGAACCACCGAGCGTATCAACCTGGGCCGGTTCATAGCGCACGGCGATGGTTTTTGATGAAGGTTCTTTTGCCGGCAAATCGGCGGTCTGGCGCACAACCGGATTCGAATCAGTTGCCAGTTGAGTCGCGGGAACCTGCGCGCGATCCACGCGACTGCGATCAAATGAAGCGGTGTCGCTTCCCAGGGCGCGCGCCAGTTGATCACCCAGCTCGCGAGCCCGGGGAAAACGCTCTTTCGGATCAAAGTTCAGCGCGCGCAGAATGATTTGGCCGGCTTCCTCCGGCAGGCTGGGCCGCAGGTCTGTAGGCTTGATACGAACTCCGGCGCGTTGCATCTCCAGCAACTCGAATCCGGTTTCAGGATTGAAAGGTCTTCGTCCGGTAACCAGTTCGTAAGCGATGGCGCCGAACGCGTAAATATCCATCGCGGCGGACACCGGACGGCCGCTAAGTTGCTCGGGCGCCATGTAAGAAACCGTGCCCGCGGTCGCGCCGGTCAAAGTGCTGTCGGCGATCAGAGAGTCTTTAAGCTTGGCGATGCCAAAGTCGATGATCTTAACCTGCTCCTCACCGTCGCCGTAACTCTGCAACATGATGTTTTCCGGTTTCAGGTCACGGTGAAAGATTCCCTTATCATGAGCTGCGCTCAAAGCTCGGCCAATCTGCTTGATTAACTCCGCGGCCCGCTCCAGGAAAATCCCCTCCGGTTTGATCTGTGAACGCAGCGTGGCTCCGTCGATGAACTGCATCACCAGATAAGGTTTGCCGTCCGGCAGCTCGCCGGTGTCCAGGATGCCGACGACGCCCGGATGATCGACCCGCGCCAGGGCTTCTTTTTCCTGTTGAAACTTTTGCACTACCCAGGAATTCTGAAAGGACTTTTCCAGCAGCACTTTGATCACGACCGGTTTGTCATGAAGCTTCCGATCGCGTGCCAGATAAACCACGCCGACACCGCCCTGGCCGAGTTGCTTCTCGATGAAGTAACGCTCGTCAAGTAGTTGTCCAATCAGTTGTGGCTGTTGAGGCAGATTTGTTTCGTTGAGAGGAACGGTCGAGGTTTCGTTCTGAGTCTGCGTCTCTTCCTGTGATCTATCAAAGGTCATGCGGCGGATTGTAATGCCGGAGTCTTAAAAACTTAAAGAGAAGTCAGCAGCAATTCTGCCCGGAAGTTCCAACTCATCTAGTCAGCGGCGTTGGAAAATTGCCGGCGCCTATTTCATCTCAGCGGTCCGGTGGGAACTACTTATTGATTCGCGTCATCTTGCAGGCTTCGATGATCGCGGTCAGCACATTCGCCGTGATATCGACTATTGGCGTCTTCACAAATAGTCCCTGGCCCCCGGTTGACGTGTAAAAAGTAACTTCATTGTCCTTTCGGTTTTCGCCCGCGATGATCAGGTTCACGTGTGGCGGCTGGAAAGCAGATTGGCCGGCCTCGGCGCGTCTGATTTGGGTGCACTGATAGACCGCGTTTTTCTTGTCATTCTTGTCCGAACGGTTCCTTACTTCGAACGAGATGGTGCCGGGCGCGACGATCAGGGTCCCTTTGGTCCGGCCCTCGTCGAGCACATCAAACAAATGGGTATTGCGCGCGCGGTCCTCTGCGGCCGCGTTGGCCTTGGCTTTTTCCCGCTCGTTTACTTCGGCTTCCAAAGACGCGATCCGGCTGTTCGCTAGTTCGATAAACAAACCGCCGGGGAACTTCGTTATGTAAGCTCTGAAATCCGAAGGGTTCCGGCTGTCCTTGATGGCGTTCCAATAGACCATTTCCATCGATTCGCCGCTTGTGGTATTCCCACTAGGCCGGACTGCGTTGGAGCGCGACTTTGCCAGCGCGGCGAATTGGCCATCGGGATACTTGTCCAGATAGGATTTGAAGTCTTCAGGGTTGTTGCTGTTCTTAATCGTTTCCCAATAGGACAGCTCTATCGCGGCGGGATCGACGGTGGCGATGTTAGGCGTCGAGGTGTTGTTAGCCATTGAAGCTGAGTTCGTCACGGCCAGAACCAATTCGTCCGCGCGGTATCCTTCGATAATGGCAAACGGCTTTTGCTGCTTGGTTGATCCGAGATCGACCGTAATCCGCTTCGGCACCGTCTCCTGGACATACTTCACCAATTGAGAAAGAGTGACCTCGCCCTTGTCATTGGCGGCTCCGCCCTTCAGTCCTTCGACCACCGCCCAACTGAAATAGCCCTGCTTCTTTTCCGTGTATTCGTAGGCGCGCTGGCCGATGCCTGTGGCGTACATAGTGGCGAACGCCTGCACCTCGCGGTTACGCACATCGAAATTGAAAGCGTTGGTGTACGCGTTGCTCAAAGGATTTGGCGCATCGGCACGACCGCCGGGATCGTTGCGGCAAGCATCGAGTAGCAGCAGAACCTGGCCCACGCCGGTCTCCTTGATCCAACTCTTGACGCGAGACATGCTGATTGCAGTCTCTTCGAGAAAGGAGATCTGGTCGCTGATCTGGGCGTCGGCCGGCAAGAGGAAAGCCTGTCCGGCGCGTTCCATTCCGTGTCCCGCGAACGATACCAGCAGCAACCCGTCCTTTGGCACCGCGGTGCTGAGGTTAGACAGACGCCGCAAAATGTTGACGCGGGTTGGCTGGCGTTCGACCGGCTGGTTGGTCGCCAGAAGGATCACCTGGTCTTGCGGAAAGCCGGCGTAACGCACCAGCGCATCGGCGATCATCCGCGCATCGTTGTCTGAGCCTTTGAGCGGACTGATCTGCGGATCGAGATACTTGTCTACTCCGATCACCAGGGCCCAACGCTTGGGACCAACCGGCAGGGTGGTGACTTGGTTTGATTGCGCTGGAGGCGAACTGGTTTGAGTCGACGCGGTGGTCTGCGATTGTGACGGCGGCAGTTGTTGCAGTTGGCGCGAAGTAGGTTCGGTCGTTTGGGTTGTGGCCGGCGCCGAAGTTTGCGGGGCCGTTGTTTGCGTCGCGGGTGCAGATTCCTGTTTGGGTTTGGCCTGAATCGTTTCCACCAGACGCGGAACCGGCTTTTCCGCCGGCGCCTGAGTTGTCGACGGCGCGGTCGAACTCACCGTTGCGGTCTCACTGGTTGTCGATTGAGTAGTGTTGGCGCTAGCCAACGAAGTCTGAATTTCCTTTTCCAGCTTGCGTGCAAGTTTCGCATCCACGGTATTGAGTTTCTTCAGTTGCTCGCCCGCCAGATCAGCTTTGCCCATGCGGGCGTAAGCCTGTCCCAGGCCATAATAAGCTTCCGCATAGTCAGGCTTGATTCTGATCGCATTCTTCAGAAAGCCGATCGACTTTTCAAAGTCCTCGCCTCGCAGATAGGCATATCCGATCCCATAAAAGGCTTCGGCAAAATTCGGATCGAGGCTGGTTGCCTTCACCAGCGGGTTAAAAGCCTCGCCGTGCCGGCCCATGGCGTTGTAAAAATAGCCGAGATCAAATTGAGCTTGCGCGTCGTTGGGCGCCAGTCTCACTTGCTCTTTGTAGGCGACCAGGGCCTGTTCTGAGTTGCCGCTGTTGAAATACGCGTCGCCAAGTCCACCGTAGGCAGGCGCATAGTTAGCATCAAGTCGAATTGCAATTTTGTAAGCGTCAATCGCTTCCGACCACTTCTTCTCTTCGGCCATCTTTTCGGCTTCGTCAACGAGTCCGGCGGCGCGACTCTCAGATTTGCGCGGAGCCTTACCTCGTTTTTGACCGTAGGCGATGTTGGTTGTGACAAGAGAAAGCAGAAAAAGCAAAGTTAAGATCTGCTTTAGGAAGGGGGGTGACGATTTCATGAACTTCTCCTCGTGCTCAATATTGAGGACCGGATCTCAAGATCCCGGGGACGATAATACCCGTGGTCTGGACTGTGCCCATAGGCTAGGGCCTACGGCCCCGCTTGTCAACGGGATTGTAGAACCCGAGGCGAGGGTTTAAGATGAGTTCGCGCTGCTAAAATCGCGAGTCTCCCTATGACTAATGGCTTCATCGAAATTAAGGACACCGAATCGCTGGATAACTTCCTGGCGCAATCAAACGACGCTCCAAAAATCATCTTTAAGCACAGCAACTCTTGCGGGATCAGCAGCCAGGCCTACACCCAGCTGACCCGACTCGGCCGGACGTTGGGGATTGTGACCGTACAGGAGGCGCGCGGGGTGTCGGATGAAATCGAAAAGCGAACCGGAGTCGGGCATGAGACGCCGCAGCTTTTTATCTTTAGTAAAGGTAAGGTGAGGTGGACGGCCTCGCACGGGCAGATTAAGGCCGAGGCGGTTGCAGCGGCGTTTGAAGAGATCCGGGCAGCAGACGAGCCGGTAATGTCAGGAGCCCGACCGTAATTAAGCGTTTCAATGGTTGATATCGGACAACGGCGCCAGGCGATCGAGCCGCGGGAAATCTTTCAGGAAAGCAACACGAGTCTGCGAATCACCTGGGCGGATGATCGCGTATGCAACTTTGAAGCGGCATCGTTGCGCCGGGCCTGTCCCTGCGCCCAGTGTGTAAACGAATGGACCGGACAGCGGACATTGAAACCTGAAGCCGTCTCTGATGAAATGCAAATCAACGACGTGACGATCGTCGGACGTTACGCTTTGAATTTTCGCTGGAGCGACGGACACGAAACTGGCATTTATAGTTTTCAGTATCTACGCGATCTTTGTGAACAATGAACCGTTTAGAAGCGGGATCGGTTCCTGCTTAACCCCGGCGGACAAGTCCGCCATCTAAACGAGGAGGGTTCTTCCCCCATGCCCGACTTGCAACAGATTCTGATCGTAAGCGATCACACGCCGGAGGAGTCCACCCGGGCCACGCTTGAGCAACGCGGGTTCGCAGTTGCGCTCGCACCTGATCTCGAAAGCGCGTATGGACAACTGCTTGGATCTGCCTTTGACCTGGTGATTGTAGATGTGGCGCACGCGGCGGACGGCGTTGAGTTCGTCAGGCGCCTGCGAGCCACGCCTAAGCTAAGTCAGACTTTTGTGCTGACGCTGGCTGAGTGGGGCACGGGCCAGCCGACGCTGGCGCTAACGGAGGGCGCCGACGCGTTCGAGCCCAAACCAATCGATGCCGCCCGCTTGGCCGGCGCGGTTGAGAAACTGTTGCGACAGAGAGTGGCAAAGACCGCTGCGGCCACAAACCGAAATGAGTGGTTTAGAAGCAAATGATTGAAAGAGAAGGGTATCAGAAGCCCGACCGTAAGGGAGGGCAGGTTACCCTGGCAGAGACCCTTCGACGTAACGGTTAATCACCAGGGGCCAACAATAACTATCTTATGAATGAACGAGACTTTTTTAACGAGAAGCAGGAAACCAAAATCGCTTCCTTTTCGTGTCCGCATTGTCGCCAGCGCGCCGAATACGAAGTGCGTTGGATCAGAAGAACCAAAAAGCCCGCACCTCCGCGGGGCGCCGGTGAACAGGATAAGCGACAATTTCAAAACTCGCGCGACTATATGGTGCGCGTAGACGATATGCTCGCCTGTCGCAGTTGCCGCAAGCGCTTCGACATTCCGAGCTCCCAGTCGGTCGTATTCATCTAGTAGGACAGACTTCAGTCTGTGAATGTTCGTTTGTTTACCCGCCGGAAAAGTATTTCAGTTGGAGTCTCTCGTGAATTCTTGCCCTTGACCGGATTCGCGTTCTTCACGCCAGCCAATTAAAGAAGCCTCTGAACAAAATTATTAATAAACCCGACGAGCCCGCGAGCTTAAGTACGCAAGGACCGGTCTGGGGTACCCAGAGTCCTCCCGCATCGACTCTGGCCTGGGGATTGCTCAAGGGAAGCCGTTCGAAAGAAAAACCAGGGTGGATGAAATGCAGAGAGAAATAGCAGCGGGTTCGCTGGGCAAGACTGACCTGCCTGAGTGGTCTGGGCGAGTTTACGGCAAACAGGACTTTGCCGGGGCAGGGAAGACCAACACCGGGTTGCTGGTGCCGTTGGAGCGCCGCCTGGCCAGGTTCGTACTTCCGCGGGTACCGGGCTGGCTGGAGACTTATCACCTGACCCTGCTGACGCCGGTGTGGTCAATACTCATCGTGGTCTTCAGCTACTTCGCTGCGCGCGACTTGCGCTGGCTGTGGATAGTCAACGTGATGATTGTTTTTCATTACTTCACCGACCATTTCGACGGCAAGCTCGGCAAGTTCCGCAACACGGGCTTGCGCAAGTGGGGCTTCTACCTGGACCACTTGTTCGACTACGGCTTTCTCTGTTCGATCCTGATCGGTTACTCGTTCCTGATACCGCAGCGGACGATCTTTGCCATGATGCTGGTGCTCTGCGTGTTCAGCGCTTTCATGTTTCACACCTTCCTGATGCTGGCAGCGACCGAAGAATTCAAGGTCAGTTTTTCCATTTTTGGCCCGACGGAACTGCGCATCGCGCTGATCGTTGTTAACGGGCTGATGGTCAGATTTGGCACCCGGGGGCTGAATGGCGCCTTGCCGTGGGTGGCCAGTTGTGGCACTGTAGCGCTAGTCCTCCTGGCTTATCGGGCTCAAAAGAAGCTCTGGCTAAGCGATATGCAGGCCAAGCAGGCTGACCGCGAATGAACCGCCCCCCTGGAATTTCCTACAACCAAACCCGGTTGAGTAGCGTCTAATTGTTGCTCTTCCGGGAACAGGTCAAATCAGGAACGGAACTTTCAAAGAGATTTTTCGTTAAGTTTATTTCAATAACAATCTGCTCCCCTCTAAGTTTATGTCTGTGAAAAAAGTAAAAGTTGTGAAGCGCGCTGAGCGCGGCCAGCGAAAAGCCGGCAGCGCCAAAGTCGCCCGCGAGGCTGCCAGCAAAGCGGCTCGGGATATGGTCAATACGGTTACGAACTGGGTAAGTGAATTCGAACAACGGCAGCGCGCAGAAACCGCGACGGCCGTCGAAAACCTCATCCGCTCTCGCCAACAGCCCAACGAAGCCTAAAGCTCGCTCCGAAAACCACTCAAACGCTGGATCGCGGCTTTGCGGCCCGATGTGCGGAAAGCCTTCGGCTTTCCGGCGCGCCACGAGATTTTCTTTGAGGCTCGCCCTCGAGGCGAAGCCTCAGAAAACTCAAAGTGGGTCTGTCCCGGAAAGGCAGAGCCGTTCCGCACATCCGGCGGCAAAGCCGCAAACGCTTCTTAGATTCTGTGCGGGTGTGATAGCTCATAAACTGTTTGACAGTAGCGGCGGGTGGCGCTAGCATCCCCGTGTCAATCGCCCTTGAGACATCGCGATGAAGTCTTCACGCTCCAAGAGCCGGAAGCGGAAATCGATCATTAGTTCCATTCGCCGGCCACTCGCGCCTCCCGGGCACCCGCTGACCGAGGCCAAACCGGCCGAAAAGGCGCGCCCGGCGGGACGCAAAGCAAAACACAAACACCGACCGGAAAAGTTGGAGATGCAAGAGGAGTACTGACCGGGAGATCTTTATGAGTGAAATCGGTCAGGTTTTTATCACTCGTTCCCGGTATCACTTTGCCGAAGATTTTCTGCCCAAGATCGAACGCTGCCTGGAACTGCTCAAAGACGAGCAGATTTGGTGGCGAGCCAATCCACAGTCAAACAGTATCGGTAATCTGCTGCTTCATCTCAGCGGTAATGTCCGGCAATGGATCGTCTCAGGAGTCGGCGGAGATTCGGACGCGCGCGATCGCGACTCGGAGTTTGCTCAACGTGAAGTCATTCCTCGCGATGAGCTTCTCAGCAAACTAAAACAGACACTGAGTGAAGCCGACACAGCCCTGGCGCGGTTCGATAGCGACCGGTTGCTTGATCGTCTGGAAATTCAGGGCTGCGATGTTACGGCCCTGGAAGCTATTCTGCACGTGGTCGAACATTTCTCGATGCACACCGGACAGATCATCATGATGGCCAAATTCTTCGCCGAGGTCGATTTGGACTTTTATGATTTCTCGGGCCCGGCGCCGGTGCCGAAATGGAATCGCGCGCCTTGACGTAAAGCGAGCCGCCTCTTGCGAAAGAGACTAAATTCTATGCTACATTTAGGACGCAATAAGTGAATCACACCTGGAGGCTGATTCTGAGATGACCTACGTTGTTGCCGAGCCATGTGTTAAGTGTCGTTATACCGACTGTGCAATGGTTTGTCCCGTCGATGCGTTCCATCTCGACGACGATATGCTGGTGATTAATCCCGACACTTGCATCGATTGCGATGCCTGCGTTCCCGAGTGTCCGGTCGAGGCAGTCTTTGCCGAAGACAAAGTGCCCGCTGAATGGGCGAGCTTTACGGAGATCAACCGAGAGCGCTCGTTGAGCGGCCTACCCATTTTCCCCAGTAATGCCGCCAAGCTTGATCCTTTATGTCACTAAGGAAGGACAGACGCGACTAGATTTCAATCCGGCGCGCCGGCCGCGGCCAACTAAAGCGGCTGTCGCGCCCTCTTAGTATTTCCGAGGAACACGGCTTGCAGTCAGCCAGGTCTCAACTCCGTTGGTGATAACTGCAAGAGTGCCAGAGCATCAGGATTTGAGATCTGAGATCTAAAAACCAAATGAGAAAGAGCACGAAGCGCTTGTTGGGCGGTTTAGCTCTGGCAGCCGGTGCTATGGGAGCGATTGGAGCAGTCGTGATGAAGAAGAACGAGTCCAGCCGCGAGCGCCGTCGCCAGCGCGCCACGCCACCAGATCGTTGGGCGCGGCCGGGAATGACCGTAGTCTTTCGCGCGGAGGTAATGCCCGGACGTGAGGCTTCCGAACGTACTTATCAAGTGACCAGCCTGTTGCCCAGCGGGCGTGTTTTATTGGAAGGCGTTTCCGGTGAGCACGCCGAAAATGAGTTCCAGCGGATTAGATGAGCAAAGAGGTAAGAGCAATCGCCTGGCTCTTTAAGCCGGGCTCTTAGCCGCCGTCACCATTCATACACCCGACCGGTTTCCATCACGCTTAGCTTTTCAATTCCCAACGCCGTCAACTCTGAAATAATCACATCTCGGTAGGCAGGTTTTATGTGCACAGCGAGAATGTCCATGCCGTTGTGATCCAGCTTGGTCAACTCTTTGCTGAGCATTGCCGGAGTCAAATGTTTTGACGCGGCGGCGAGCTGGTGCATCGCATTCGGGAACGAAGCTTCGATGAACAAGGCGTCGAGGTGCGGCGCTCGATTGATCAAGACCCAGAACTCTTCGGTCTCGGCGGTATCGGAACTGAACGCTACGGTCGTTTGGCCGTCAGACACGAGCAAGCCCACCGTGGGCACTATGTGATTGACTTCAACCGCGGTTACGCGCAGGTGAGCCACGGCAAATTCCTGGTGCAGCTCGAAAGGCACGTACTTCATGACCGGTCCGCGCTCGTTTTTCAGTTCCGCAAAACGCGGGTAGACATTGTCGTTGAAAACATCGCGCTCCAGGAGATCGATAACTTCCTGCGTGGCATGAATACGGATTGGCTGTTCCAGTTCGCCGAAAAGATCGTCCACAAAGATGGGTAGGCTGGCGATATGATCCATGTGCGGGTGCGTGACGATCACATCACGCACGGTGCGGCGCTGTGCCGGCGAAAGGGCTATGCCGATGCTGCCGGCATCAACCGTCACCCGGTCGTCTAACAGAAAGCAAGTTAATCGCTGCGCCGCATTAGCGCGCCCCTTGGCATCGAACGAACTGGGTAACAGTTGAATATGCAAGTGTCGGTGTAGTTAAGTTTCAGACTCGGTTAGAGCGCCCCAAGTATAAGCCATCCCCAGCCACGCCGCGAAGGTTTTCGTCGCCCTCAATCACGGCTAACGACGCGGCGTCTGCGAAGATCCTAGTTTCTGACGCAGTTCCTGCAAGGTTGCCAGGTACATCCTTTCGCGCTCTTGCGCCGAGTGCGGATAGCGCTCGATTCCGCGCGTCACCCGGCTGCGGTGAAATGCCAGCTCGCTGGCGATCTGATTACATCGCATACGCGTGCGCCACATCGAAAAGCCGCGCGTGGTAAGCACGCTCCAGGACATTCCCATCCGCCCGCGAATTGTGCAGAGCTTGTCGTATTCGGGCTGGGTGAAAAAACCGGCTTGAAAATCGGGATAGAGAAACTGGCGCACGATGCGTCCCTCGCGCCGCAGTGAAAAGAAGATCACCATCAGGGTGATAATGAATGCCGGCCCCATGACGATGAAATACGCGGCAAAGAAACCCAGGCCCCCGCCATAGGTCGCCGATCCGTTCCAGGTAGCATGCATCAGGATCGCCAGCATGAATCCCAACACGGGCATGAAGATCTTGATAAAACCATTATTCGATTGACGTGCCCAGCCCAATCCAATCCCGGTCATGCTGGTGAATAGGGGATGAGAAAAAGGCGCCGCCATCCCGCGCAGCACAATGGTGAATGTCAGAATTCCGGTTCCCTCTCCGACGGCCCGGCCGTAGTAAAGTACGTTTTCGGTCATGGCAAACCCCAGGCCGACCATGCCCGCATAGACTATTCCGTCCACAATGCCGTCGAATTCGTCTCTCTTCAACAGGAAGAGCACGACGAGGATGCAGGCCTTGGCGCTCTCTTCCACGATGGGGGCGGAAATCACGGCCCCAAAATTCTGGCCGACGCGCGCGTCATTGGTGGCGGCGGCCGCCATAATCGAAAGGCCAGTGTTGAAAATGAAAGCTACCAGCACGGCGATCACCGCTCCCCAGAGGAACGCCGTCGCCAACATCCAAAGTGGTTCAGATTCGTAGCGATCTATCCAGAGCACCAACATGACGTAGATGGGAACCGGGAGAGTGGCACAGATCAATCCGATAATCATTTCCGATAGTCCGGTTTCCGCGCCGATTAGAAGCAACACAACCATTCCCAGCAAAGCAACAATCATCAGCGCAAAGATCGCCAGAACTATCTTCAGCGCGTTTTGATGACCGGATGACTTAATTGCGGCTGGGCGCAGTGGTGGGCGAGCAGCGTCAGGCATGAAGGCTTTGTTCATTTCGGTTTGATGGACCTGCTACTGGAAACGCAGTATAGCCAGATTTGCCGTGGGCGGCCAGAGTAGAGAATCCCTCCCCGCTCGCCGTCCAACGAGCGCGAACGAACCCGCCGGTTGAGCGCCTTCTAATCAGCGCGCACACGTTAACGCGCGACCACCGTCAATCGAGTAGGTCCCGCCGGTTATCCAGGATGCTTTGTCGGACGCAAGATAAAGCACCAGCTCGGCTATCTCTTTTGGATCGCCCACTCTTCCAAGCGGGTGCGTCGTCTTTGAGTGCTCAAGAAAACGGTCGTAGTCTTCTCTGCTCATACCACCGCGTTTGTGAATCTCCGTGACTACAACACCGGGATTCACGGCGTTGACGCGCACGCCTTTAGGCGCAAGTTCAAGCGCCGCACAGCGAGTAAGCTGATCAACGCCGGCTTTCGACACACAGTACGCAAGCACGCCGGGAAAGGATCTCAGCCCGGTAACGCTGGAGACGTTAACGACGTTGCCTTTGGTCTTTACCAGGTGCGGCGCGGCAATCTGCATCAGGTAAAACACTGCTCGCAGATTAACATTCATCATCGCGTCCCAGGCTGTGAGTGAAGTATTTTCTATTGTGCCTGAGGAAATGTGCCCGGCTGCGTTTACCAGCACGTTCAGGTCGCCAAACTTATCGATCGCCTGATCAAGCGCGCCTTGGACGTGACCTTCGTCTGTAACATCGGCCGTGATTGCCAGCGCGTCCGCGCCGGCTTGATCGAGTTCGAATTTGAGCGCTTCCAACGCGGACTGGTCGCGACCCAAAGCTACAACTCGAGCAGAAGCCTGACCGAACCTGACAGCCACCGCGTGACCAATACCTGAAGTGGCGCCTGTGACCAGGACTACCTTGCCTGCGAAACCGTCGTCCATCGATTGTTCCTTTCTTCGCTACGCCAAAAAGGCGAACTCAGCTACAATCAAAAGCCCGGCCAGAGATTTAAGTTATGTATTTGGACATATTGACATACGTAGCCGAGAATTGACTATAATTTCCCAACGGTCAGGCAGGTAATTCAGAAGCGCCGTTAATTCTTTATTCCTATTCGACTTGAGAGTACGTCTGATTCGTATTCGAACGACAGAAATCAGCAGCCTTCCGTCTCAGTAGTAAGTAGTCCCTCTTCACAAGGAAATAGGAAGAGTTGCCAATACAACCTGCAGAACCAGAATCATACTCATCGGGGTCGCGCGACACTCGTGCGTTTGCTTCCCGACGCCGTCACGATTTCGTGGGTACGTCCTCGCTTTCCGGCTACATGACCGCGGCCGCGGCTGCTTCGGCGGCACTGTTTTTTGTTCTCTGGTGGATGTTGCAGGCCGAGGAAACTCCCTGGGTGCCAGCCGGTTTGGCCGCCAGTGTCGTGATGCTGGTTGCCGCCCTGGGGCGAGTGGTGGTCATGCGGCGCGCTCGCACGCGGTATGCACGCGACCAAGACAGGCAGGAATGGTACGGGCGAACTACCAGCGGGCGGGCGGGCAACCGCGGGAACGGTCGGGCGAATTCACGTTCAGCAAGTTTACATTCAGCAGCGCTGCGCGCTCTGCAAAAGCAATCGGCCGCCGTTGACGCGACGGATTCAGCTCCGGAAGCTCACCGTGAGCTCTACGAGCTGTGCACCGAGTTCCTGGCGGGCGCCGAACAAGCCTCACATTCACCCGGCCTGTCGCCGGAAGGCCGGCTGGCGTTGCGCGCGGGTCAGGAGCGGGCGCGAACTCTGCAGAAACATCATCTATTGAGCTGGGCGCGTGCTTCGGCGCTTGCTTTTACTCGTGAGGCGCAACAACGCGCCCGCCTCTATGAAAAGGTCGAAACGGCGAATCGGGCGCTGGACTGTATCGACTCAGCTTTGAAGGTTTATCCGGAAGAGGACGAACTGAACCGATCAGCGCGCGCGGTGCGTGAATTCATTACTTCCAGCCGGATAGCGCATTGGGTTGAATTAGCGGAGCGGGCAGCTTTCAAAGGCCATTACCGGCGGGCGATCGATTGTTATCGGGATGCGTTGTTTTTTCTTACCCGCGACGGCCCGGACCAGGACCGCGAAGCCGGAGCCGAGCGAATTTCCCGGGAGATAGAACTGTTGCGGGCCAGACTGGTGACCGAACGAGCCATCGGAGGTTCAAGTAACGGTGGCACTTTGAATAAGTCCCGGCGGTCGTGATTTCCGACGAATTCTGACCTCACGCATCGGCCCTCAAACTGAGGCAAACAAAGAGTGGGAAGGTTCAAGAAAAAATGTCCAAAATGCGGCAGCAACCGCATCCGGCAGGGCTATGCGCGAACACCGTGGTTGCTACGATTGTTTGGCATTCACAACCTTTTGTGCGATCATTGCAACTGGTTATTCACTGGATTCGTGATTCCGGGAACGGCTCCCAGAAGGACAAACCGACAGCGTTAGGGTGTTCGGGCTTGCGAATCTTTCCCCTGAGAACCCGGTTGCAAAGAGCCAGCGCGCTTTGACTGATGTCGCGCCCGTTGCTCAAATGAATTCAAGAATTTCGAGGTTTGCGAGGTTTGCTATGAGCAAGAAGACTTTAACTCTTTTCACGGCGCTAGTGCTAGGTTCAGTTTTCGTTTTTTCGGTACCGGGACAAGATCAAAACACTGGATCATCCTCATCTTCCTCTGTTGATAACCAGGGGATAGGCGTTTATCTGCTGGGTCCTGGCGACATACTGGATGTCCGGGTTTTTGGCCAAACCGATCTTAGTTCCACGGTTGAGATCGACAGTGACGGCAACATTTCGTCGCTGCCCTTTGTGGACACTCCTATTCGTGCTCAATGCCGCACCCAAAAGGAAGTCCAAAAAGACATCACTTCCGCATTTGCCAAGTATGTTCGGGACCCACAAGTCAGTGTGCGCATTACTGAGCGCAAGAGCCGGCAACCGGCAACCATCGCTGGCGCGGTGCGGACTCCAATGCAAGTGACCATGATGAGGCGAGCTCGTTTGCATGAGCTGGTGACGAAAGCGGGTGGCTGGACAGACCGCGCTAGTGGAACAATCCAGATCATGCACACGGAACCCGAAATGTGTCCGGATCCCTCGGACATATTTCAGAAGACAGCCCTGGCCTCGACCGGAACCTTCGGAATTACGGTTTTCAAACTCAACGACCTTAAGTTGGGTAAGCAGGAGGCCGATCCATATATTCGGCCTGGAGATATTGTCATCGTGACTGAGGCTGAGCCGGTGTACGTCATGGGTGCCGTAGTGAACTCGCGTGAGCTACCACTAAGAGATCAGCTTACCCTGGGCCGGGCAATCGCCATGGCCGGCGGACCGCAAAAGCTGGCTAATACGAATGAAGTACACATCTATCGGCAGAAGGAGGGCCTCGCTGGACAGGAAGATCTGACATACAATTACGACGCGATCAAGAAGGGAAAGACGCCGGACATCCTCCTCAAACCCTACGACATAATCGATGTCCGTCAGAGTGGCGCTTTCTCAGGGAAAGGCATTGGCGCCATGTTTACCAATCTGTTCCAGGGCTCGTTCGGCATAATCCAGAGAGGCGTTATCGGCTATTAGGTTTCAGCCTTACGGAAAGCACAGAGATCACGATTAATTCTGACATTTCTTCCTATTAATGTGACCATCAAATGAGTCAAAGAATGCGTGCCAACAAGGCCAGGAAACGACGCGGCTTCACTTACCTTTGGATTGCTGTTTTGGCTGTATCTGTTTTCCTGCTGATCTATTTTGAGCAAACCGCCCTGCTTTACATCCTCGCGACGCTGGGTGTCACAGTCTTGCTGGTGATCGTGGCGACCGCCGACTTGGGACGAGTAGAGTTGTCAACGGATACAGTGGGCCAGGCTGCCGACGCAGCCGCCCCTCCGCCGGTTGCGAAATCCGGAAGCTGAGATCCTCGTTCCATTCACTGATTCAAATAACGATCGGACTGCGGAGCGAGCGCTCTGAAATGCGGCGACTGATCCGCTTTTTTTGAAATATTGTGTTCGGATGTAAGTCTCCTAATGACCGACCAATCCACAGTTGGAGTTTTTACGACTCTCGACTAAAGTATCTCCGCCCAGACCTGGTTTCATGAGATTTCCCGGAGGACCAATCCAATGAAGAAGATGAAAGTTGCTTTTCTGTCGCTGGCCGTTCTGGCTGTCCTGTCCCTTTCGCTCGTCACACCGTTGCGCCTCGCGCGCGCGCAGGGTGGTGATGGAGGCGCCGGCCGGCTTACTTACCCGGAAACAAAAAAGGGTGAAGTAGTAGAAGACTACTTTGGAACCAAAGTTCCCGATCCCTATCGCTGGCTCGAGGATGATAATGCGCCAGAGGTCGCCGCGTGGGTAGAGGCAGAGAACAAAGTTACCTTCGGTTATCTCGACAAGATTCCCTATCGCGCTCAAATAAGAAAGCGGCTTGAAAAGCTCTTGAACTATCCGAGGATCAGCGCCCCCACGCGCCGTGGCGAAAACTTTATCTTCTCAAAGAACGACGGGCTCCAGAACCAGAGCGTCTATTACATTCAGAAAGGTCTCGGCGGTC
>Ga0207646_10000354_pt1 | contig 62233 bp, 108 predicted proteins | sample KBSK5502metaG_FD_184343 | JGI IMG/M metagenome (GOLD analysis project Ga0207646, IMG submission 184343) | Corn, switchgrass and miscanthus rhizosphere microbial communities from Kellogg Biological Station, Michigan, USA - KBS K5-50-2 metaG... | ecosystem: Host-associated > Plants > Roots >... | reverse complement strand
TCGGTGGCGGATGCGCTGGAGTGGATCACGGAGACGTGTGATCTTGACATCTGAGATGGTGACTAGGGCGCCCCTTCACCGGGGCGCCCGGGTGACTGGTCAGATAGTCAAATAGCAAGGCATGCCTTACTGTTATAAGTTGGAGGGTTGATCTTGAAGGACAAGATGGACGCTGAGGGTCTGCTCAGTGCGGCTATCGGCTATTACCTGGACACACGTGACGTGGCGGCAGGGAACCTGTTGACTCACATGGTCACGGTGGTCCGGGACTGTGATGAGGTCACCGCTACCGAGTGGCTCGCTGAAGAGCTTCAGGAGCGGTACGCGAATCGCGGCTGACCGTAGGGCTTTGTTGATCATCGGCCACATTCGATGATCTTCATGGCTAGATGATCTAGCCGGAAGGGAAGATGATCATGGCTACTGAGGAAGAAATCCGCCGAGCGCTCAACGAGGAAAAGATCCGTCTTGACCGCGAAGCGCGGGAAGCGGAGGAGCGTAAGCAGCGGGTCAAGGATGATCTTGACCGGAAGATCCGCGAGCAAGAAGGCAACTAGCCGTTGACTACGGTCACCCTGTCGAGGGGGCAGGGTGACCGGGGTGAGCGTCTAAGCTCAAATGTGGATCTAGTGGAGGGAAGACCGATCATGAAGCGTAGTTTTGCTGACCAGATGTTCGGCATGCTCGGACTGTTGGTCATCGCCGTGGTCCTGTTTGTGGGCTGCTCCAAGCTGCCGAAAGACACAGACACCCCGGCACCGGCCGTGAGCGCCACGTACGCGGAAGATGACCCGCGTTTCGACTGCCACACCATGGGCAACCGTTCGTGTGCTCCTGAGCCGTCCTGGCGGGCTGTTGGGGATGCTGCTGCGAACGGTGCACGTACGGGTGCGGTGTCGCGGTGACACCGGTGATCTGTGAAGGCGCCGAGCATCGGCATGTCGGCAAGTTTGCCGACTGTGTAGCTGAGGCGTTGTGGTCGCTGTCGCTGGATTCTTTGCAGGATGATCAGACGGGTAACTCGGGTGACTGGCTGTTTTGGGTGGCGTTGTTTTTGGACGTCAACGAGACTACCGGCGCGGAGACGGACAATGGGTTTGTGATCATCCCAACGGGCAGCTACCTACTGTATGAGGTTCCGTCGGGTTTTGTTCACGCGGTGCGGTTCGCGTTCGCCAGCGAGGCACAGAAAGCGTTCGATGAGCATCGGGAGGCATTCTGGGCTGACGACCCACAGGAATGATCAACCACAGATAGGGGCATCTAGTCATAGGTGCCCCTATCATTTTGAATTACTTATCACTAGAACTGACTGATTCTTGTTTTATAAAAGCTTCCTAGGATGCTTTTTTCTAACTTCAATCTACTATAAGTAACTAGAGACATGAGTCCCAACCTATAACATTAAGCCGCATAATTCACGCCGACACCGCCACGAATGGGCGCCGCCACAATGCCCCGGAAACGGCCCTGAGAGCCACGCTGAGCCACGAAACCCCCGTTTCCTAGGCACTATGCAGGGGTATGCGGTTTCGTGCGGCTATGGAGTTTTGGCAGCTCAGCCACCTGTAATGGCATCGGCCGAAAGTATGACCGTCAACCGGCCAAACAGACACACTTAAAACACATAACTATGCCCCCTAGCGAATGACCAGGGGGCATAGCCGACAGCTACCTACTCGTAAACATAGACCACGCTGTTACCAGCACCGGTCACACCATGGTCGAGGCTCACCTCACCGTAGGCGTGCGCCGCCTTCGTGAGTACATCACCGCGTGTGCCGAGGCCACGATCCCAGAAACCGGCACCGTGACGGTTACGCGTCAGACAGAAGTCGTGACCAACCTGACCGGGGTCAAGGTCACGGACGTCACGCCAGTTGGCGACGAGGAAGTCACGCAGCATCGACAGCGTCTCGGCGGTGTCATGGAAGTCGTCGACGCTGAACGTGTCGTCATACCCGCTTCCACAGTTGAAGTCGTCACCCGCCTCGCATTGTTCTGTCACGCAGCCTGCCTCACCGCACGGCCCACACCACAAGATCTCTTGCCACAGGAGGCACAAGAGATAGCCCATGCTCGCGGCTTTCCAATACCGGGCGGTCTTGATGATCATCGTCCTACCTCCGTACGCAACTGGTAGTAGCGGTGAAACGTAGCGGCCCAACGATGGCCGGTCGCGACCGTGGTCAAGAACAACACAACCGTTGAGCCGTGGTTGTCTTGGACGTTGTCAACCGTCGCCAGCATCCAAGTCTTCTCTTGCGGATCGATCACCCGCACCGTGTCCCCCGACCGCAACCGGTTCGCTGCGATATGCGCCCACGTCATGATCTAGCTCCCTTCCCTCATGGCCGATTGGCCATGACACCCGACGCAAGTCACCACGCGCCGAGCATCAAAACCTATCGGTCACGCTTGATACAGGTAGGTTGTGCCATCGATCTCCAGTTGCGAATAGTCCGGGTAGACCTCGTCAGCTACTTTCTCCCAGTTGATGCATGAGAACGGAAGCCGTGACATGATCATGTCCCACGTTACAGGTTCCTCGCGATAGGTTCGCTCGTTGCGCTGATACCACTCGGCACCCCACGTGTCCGCGTACCACTCGCGGGTGTACTCCGCGAAATATCCATCGTTGATCAGCGTCACCCCGTCGCATGCCTCGTCGCCTACCTCTTCAATGATCTGGCTGAGGCCGGTCCATTCCTTTTGGTCATCCGGCGACCAGGTGAGATAGTCAGCCGTCTCCCCCTCGTTGTCAGTGTTATCCAGCTCGATTTCTTCGATACGGGCGACGATGTCCCGGGTATCGATCAAGTCCGCGGTCAAGTCCAACATGGCTAGTTCCCCTCTCCCTTAGGTCCGTACACGTAAACGCCAGGATCGGCGCGGTAGACCTCGATCCGCAGAGCTTCCGTGTCGCCCGTCTCCGAACGGATGGAGATCAAGCACGATGTGCCATCGGACGCCGACACCGCGATGATTCGCTCATCGCTAGCCTCATAGCGACCGGCGACCGGTCGCGCATCAATGAACGGCTTGCGATTGCCCATGGCTAGCACCTTTCCTCTCGGACACCTTGGCGAGCACCGAAATAGAGCCGCCGGTCGGGATACGGGTCGCTTGCCTCACGCGGGTCATAGAAGTAGATGAACATTTCGCTGTCCTCGCCCACGGCGGGAAACAGGGTGCGCTCATGGCGCCCATCCGCGTAATAGACGTCTTGCCGTTCCCAATAGCCGTAGCGGTATCGGCCACGAAGGGCATGCTTGGCAGCCGTAACGCTGAAAAAGATCTCCACATCCGAATGCCCATCAGCATCGGGATAGATCTCCCCTACGGAGTAGCTCGATCCACCCCACCACGATGCATAGATCACTGCGGTTCACTCCCTTCATGGTCTTCATTGCACAGCACATAACACACAACACGTTGACCGTTGTCGATCAACATTGAGTAGGCGCCGTTCTCATCCGCCAACGGCGGCCCATCCTTCAACGCGATACGGCCTTTCCCTGGCGGGGGCAGGTTGCCTACCCGCCACGACTTCACATGCCAATGCTTCATGACGGCGCCCGGTAGACCGTGGCCGTGTCGCTGTCGCTAGGCGCCCACACGTTCACCACACCAGGGTCACAACGCACCACATACCCTGATGCCGCCCACATCAAGACAGCAGCATCGATCGGGCATTGCACGATGGTGCCATCGGGAAGGGTCACCAGAGGCCCGTCACCGTCCGGCCATGCCACACTCACAGGCGCATCAGGGACAACCGCCGTAGGACGCTCAGCGACCATTTCAGCGGCCTTAGCGGCTACACGCTCAGTGAACATGCGCCCCGCATACTCGGCACCCCGCCAAGCCAACGGCACCCCCGCAACCATCAACAGCACGGCCGTCATCAGCAGCCCATACGCCTGCCGTTTCACGCCCAATGCCTCCCCACACTCGGACGCCGAGCCGTCAAGCACAACGCCACGAAACCGAACGCAACCATGATCGGCGCGTAAACCGCGAACTCAACAACATGGATCATCGCTTTACCGCCTTCCACCCATAGAACTTGGTAGCCGTCTTCCCGTACACACCGACAAGATCAGCCTTAATCGACCTAGCCGCACGACGCGCCCCCCAACGCGTCCAATACCGAGTCACCCGCCCATCAACCGCGAGAAGATGCCGACCCAACGGGGTACGCTCCTCAACCGCAAACGGCTTCAACCACTTACGCAACCGACCGCACTCAACATCGACCGGCACCCGCCAATTGACGCCCAAACCATGAAAAGCCAACTCCACCGACTCATGTACCCGATGCATGTCAAAACCCCCTACGCTCGCGTACAACACGACGTAGCAGCCGTGTAGCAGCCACCTGTGCCATGCTCAGCCGGACATGAGCCGGGATGACACCACTCGCCACATAGGGGCCGCTGGTCGCGTGAACATGAACACGGCGCCCCCCATCCTGGCCAGTCACCAACGCCACGAACAACGAGCTTCTATCGGCAGGTGTTTGCCGATAGTCGATTAACGTGCGCCGATACAACACGTTGCCAGTCACTTGCCGCCACGCTGTCAACGGGATATCCCGCTCAATGTTGATCTTCATGACCGACCCTCCCTGATCTTGCGAATCTCCAACGCTGCCATGTCACGGATCTGCTCCGCATCCAACATCATCAAAACCGCCTGGTCATACACACGCGCCCAGTAGACCTGTGTTGTCTCCGGCATCGGGGCATCCCACGCTTTAGCCGTATACGCGCCCCTTCGCGACATGTTACGAACCACGTCAGCCGTCTTACGGATACGCTCACACAGCTCCATGGCAACCACACGCGGATTCCTCGCCCTAGCCACGGGACACCGCCTTGCGGCCATGACGCCCACGCTGCAAGCCAAGCGACTTCTTCACCTTGCGAGGCAACCGCTTCGGGATGCTGCTCAGCTCTCGCTCGTCGGTACCCTGCAAGCCGCCAAGCCCCAACCCACCTTTGATGATCCTGGAGGGGTTCAGCGCCCGGACAACGTAAGTGAAGCGCGGAGACCACTCAGTTGCCGATTCATGATCAACAACCTCCGTCACCAGCACTTCACCTTCACTGATGACGGTACCGAACGGAGCACGGCTAGAAGAGGGGCGGAAGTAGAGCCGATCCCCTACCTTGTGCTTCGGCTTCACCGCTACCGGCGTCGAGAGGCCCTCAAACCAGCCGACAGGGTCACCCGTCATCCGCGTAACATCAGCAGCCGTAGGGATCGGTGCACACGGATGATTAGCCGCGAACCGGACCTTGGACGCATCGACATCGTCAGCCGGATACAGGTACAGCGTCTCGTCCTGGCAGATCGAGCAGCGAAGGAAGTACCGGCCCCCAGTCTCCACTGTTTCCACGTCATCGGCCGTTGGGCGTACCGGGTGACTGTCACAGGCCGCCGACTTCGGCTTGCCGCACTCCTCACACCACGGACCGGCAGGCAGCCGCAATGCCTTCTCGACAAGGTAATCGGCCCACGTGTCAACCGGAGCGGCATCGGCAACCTTGCGGTCTGTGGCCGTGGTGTAGTCGCTCACCACGTCGGAGCCACGCTCCGTCAGAAACACCTTAGCTTCGTATTCGTTGCCCTTCAGCCCGTTGTCTGACCATGCGATGAGGCCACGCTTCTCCAGCGCGTCAGCCGTAGTCCCCTTGCCTGGGAAAACGGTAGCCTGCCCACCAAGGCAGTACAACTCCACCAATGCGTTCCGCATCGGTTCACTCAGCTTCCCCTGCTTAGTCATCTTGCATCCCCTTCACTTGGGTGTACATGAACAACCCCTATTCTCCCTAACCCATATAGCTGATGGCTCATACTTTCGGTCATAGTCTTATCGTCTAATGGCCATATCCACCCTGTCACCCTTAGACTGGCCACGCAGTGGCCACCTAGCGCCGGGACGCTTCGCTTACCCGCCACGATGCCTCGCCGGAGGCTCGCCACCTGACGTGCGGTAACCCGCTGAGAGCCACGCTGAGCCACGAAGAGGGCAGCACCCATACTCCGGGTACCCCCCGCTACCGGGTTGCCCTCCCAGCCTCTTCTTATTGTTATAGGTTGTTGGGTAAAAGCATCCTAGGATGCATCTCAACCTACCTATTCTAGTTACAGGTTCCCGTGTCTACCTCTAGTTGTTATAGGTATGGGTACACCTGAACCTATAACTACAACCTACCGAGACCTGATAATAGTGACCTATCACTTTCCCACCAAGATTCACTAACCGATAGTTCCTTTATATATATAGGCGTGGCAGCCCACTACCCCTCACTACATATAGACAGAAATAAAACCTACTAATCATATGATGACAAGTCATGCCTCATTACCCCTTTATATAGCCTCAGGCAACCAGAAACTTGATCACCGCCGCCCGACCACCCCAGCACAATCGAAAGCCTGGGATATTGCTTGTTGCTTGAAGGAGGCTGTTATGCTAATGATTCCCGTCGATGAACTGAAGGTGGTTGTTGTATAATGTGTCCAGAATTTTCAGCCAAGAATCAGCAACATGTTATGGAAGGTTTTGATTGCTATGAGTGATGAAACCGATGTGCACATTGTTCAGGCGGCTGCGGTGCGCCGTGAGTGGGAGCGGCAGCAGGCGGAGGAGGTTGCTGAGAGCCGTGCTCGTTATCGGGCTGAGGTGGTTTCTAGGGATGTGGTGGAGGCTGCTGCGGTTGAGGTGAGGGTGGAGTTGACGCGGCGGTTGGGGGGGCTTCTGGACTCCTTGGAGCCGTATGTGGATGGGACGATGGGTGAGGTGACGGTCGGCCTTGCATCGGTTTATGTTAAAGCTTGTGACGAGTTGGGGAAGTTGTATGGGTTGACGCGCCCGCCGCGAAAGCTGACAGCACCGCTGCCGTTGCCGGAGCCGCCTCTGGTGGTGGATCCGAGCCTTGAGGTGGAGCAGCGGGCTGCTGCTGCGGCGGTGTTGCGGGCTGAGGGGTTGCGGCAGTTGGAGGCCCGGCGCCGCAAGCTTGAGCTGGAGGGCCGGTGATGGTTACTGGGGGCGGGGGTGTCGTAGGTGGCGGGCGGCGAGGCCGAGAAGTTGATATTGGTAGGCGAGTTGGCTGAGTTTGTAGTGTGCCCGTTGCCAGTAGGGGTCGTCGGGTAGCTGGTCGATGATGCGGTCTAGGGCGACGAAGATGGGGCCACTGGGGCCGCGTGAAGGTTTCCATTGCCCGGCTGTGAGGACATGCCAGCGGATGCCGTCGTAGTACGCGGTTTCTTGTAGGTGGCTGACGATGAAGGCGGCTATTTCTTCGTCGGTTACTTGTTTCTGTTTCATGGTGTTGATGGTATCAGGCGTGACGGCAAAAAGTTGCTGTCACGTGGAGTCACTATCGTGAGCTGGGAAAATGACGGCTGACAGTTAAATGGCTCGGCTAGTACCCGAGCGGGGGGATACCTATAAGACCTTTACCGGTTTCTGGCTCAACTGCCTCGGCCACTTTCTAGCTTTTAAGACTTTTACAGTCACAAATAGAGTGTTTATGCAGGTGAAGGGGTGTGACACCACTGTGACGGTACCTACATTTATTTATAGGTGGGGGGATATGTTTGTGCTGGTCAAGTGATGTGACACGTAAACCGTGACAGTATCCACATTACATTACAGGTTCCGTCACAGTGGTACTGGAGTCTTGCGGAGTGTGCGGGAATGTTGGTAGAGTGGTGGGGTGAAAGACGATGACTGACTACAGCGAGGAATACCTGCGGGCTGTGGAGCTGGAAGTTGAGGCTGCCCGGCTCAACTCTGTCGGCAGCCTTGACAGTGAACACCCCACAGGTATCTACACGGTGGTGTTGGCTAGGCGGGTACCGATGCTGATCCGCCTTCTCCGCTCAGAACATGAGCGGGCTGAACGGGAAGCTGGGCGTCGTAAACTCCTCGAAGCTGAACTGGCAGCGAAGGAAACCGTATGAGTCATGGCTGACTGGCAGGACAAAGTCAAAGAACTCAACGCCGAATACATCCTCGGTGTTGAAGCCCAACTCGACGAAGCCCAGGCTGATCTCGCTTCGGCGCGGGAAGAAATCCTCAGCCTGAAACACCAAAACACGAGCCTGGGTCGGGAACGCGACGACTGGCATCGTAAATGTGACCAGTTGACTGTTGAGCTGCGGGAACTGGCGAAAGCATTCGAGCAGATCCAGGCAGCCTTGAGAAGGAGGGTGGCAGGAGACCATTGAGATGCTTGACGTGCCGTCTTGAAATGTGTGTCTGCCCGTGGCAGTTCAGAGTGTGGCAGATAGCGCCGTGGGGGCCGTGGGCTTGGCGAGGCAACCTGACACGCGGTAGTGGCTTCGGTGCACCCGACTATGACCGGTACGGGTGGACGCAGAAGCAGGTCGTCGAACGTCTGGAACGTATCCTCGCTGACCGGCGGAAAGCTGTACGGCGTAGACGTGAAGCCGAAGAAGCGATCATACGTTGGCAGGTGAAATCCGAAGAAGGAGACTGACGATGGCTTTCCACTGCCGCCGCGACGGCGGTCACCTCATCGCGGACGGGGAGTGGGCGCATCTGGTACCAGCACGGCTGCATGGGTACACGTATGTCGGGGAACCGTGGGGGCAGTTTATTTGTGATGAGCATGTGACAGCTGAAGAGCTTGAAGCCATCGCGAAGAAGACAGAACCACGTGAACGGCCACCGTCCGTCTCTTCGCCGCCGGGTGTGTTGACAGCACGTCGCCACGAAATCTTGGAAACGATCATGTTCCATTCGGATTGGCTGATCTCGGAGAAAGGCCACGTCCGGATGCTGAAACCTGGCTTCACCCAAGCCGTGAAGATCACCGACATAGTCCGGTTCCTTGTCGACGTCGGCTACGTATGGTGGCGGTATCCGCGTACCGCAGACGGCAAACGGCTCAGCCGTATCGCCGGGATCACCCCTAAAGGCATCCAATACTTGAAAGAGCACAGTGACGCCACGGAAAAGCAAGACAATCGACCGGTTCACGCTGCGTAGGTTCCTCTACGCCTGCCGCCCGGACGCAGACAACGTGTATGTCCGCGACAACGGAGACTTCATCATCAAAACTAGGCAATACATGGGTGGTCATGTTGCTACCCGCTGCGATGTGGCGGCACGTTACAGCATGGGTCTGGAAGATCCGTTGGTGTATGTGAATGTGGATCGCCGGGTGCGGTTGACGGCGGCGGGTGTGAAATGGTTGCAGGACAACGCGCCGCATGAGTCTGGGATTGTTGAGTCTTCAACTTCTTAGCTTGGCAGTGTGAGGCTTGGCGAGGTTAGGCAAGGCGAGGCTGGGTGAGGTTTGGCTTGGTCTGGTGTGGCAAGGCAATGTGAGGTTTGGCTCGGCTGGGCTAGGTAGAGCTAGGTGCGGTTGGGTTGGGTAGTGCAGTGTTAGGCAGGGTTTGGCAGGGCCGGGCACGGTCGGGTATGGCGTGGCTAGGTCTGGCCGGGTAAGGCTTGGTGGGGCGGCTGGCAGCTTTCGAGGTTCGACGCCTCGACGCCTACGCAACAGGGCGCGGTGCGGTTTGGCACGGCCCGGCTAGGCAGGGCAATGCCTGGCTCGGTATGGCAAGGCCAGGTTGGGCGATGCTAGGCGTGGTCTGGCTGGGTAGGGTTCTGCGTGGCGAGGTAAAGCATGGCAGTGTTCGGCTATGCGAGGCACGGTATGGCGCGGCATGGTGTGGCTTGGTTAGGTACGGCAGGGTTCGGCAAGGCAGTGCTCGGCCAGGCCAGGCAAGGTTCCGCAAGGCTAGGCAAGGTTGTGTTAAGGTATGTTAAGGTTTACCGTGAAGAGGAGAGAGCAATGCAGGTACGAGTAACCATGGTCGGCAACCGGCCACTGCTCATGCACAACGTCCGGCTCGCATCGCCGATGGACCCATACGCGAAGAAGCTCGGCGCCCTCAACAGGGCCAAGCCGTCCTCGAAGCGTACCGACGAAGACCGCATGGACATCGCCCGTGTCGAATGGGAAGGCGGCCTCTACCACCACGACACCCTCGGCCCCTACGTGCCGATGTCGTGGGCGTTCAAGACGCTGCTGGAAGGCGCCCGCACCGGTAAGCGTGGCCAGAAAGTCGAATCCGGCCTGGTCATCGTCAACATGGAGAACCCCCTCCTGTACAAAGGTCCCCGCGACATCGAAGGCATGTGGGGCAACGGCGAATCCGAATTCGTCGACTTCCGCACCGTCCGCGTCGGCCAGGCGAAAGTCGACCGGTGCCGCCCCATCTTCCGCGACTGGTCCGTAGACATCGACGTCCTTCTGGACACGTCGATCCTCGACATCGACGAACTCGCCGACATCGCTGACATCGCGGGACGTTTGAAGGGTGTCGGCGACTACCGTCAGCAGTTCGGCAGGTACACGGCTTCCGTGGAGAAAATCTAGGTAGGGTGCGGCTAGGCATGGTCGTGTTGGGCATGGTCCCGCTCGGTATGGCAGGGCAGCGTGGGGCTAGGCACGGCTAGGCATGGTAATGCTGGGTTTGGTAGGGCGAGCCGTGGCCGGGTGATGCTGTGCGAGGTTCGGCTTGGCATGGCATGGCGCGGTGTGGTAAGGCAGGGCATGGCTCGGCTCGGTGAGGCCGGGCAGGGCATGGTCAGGCAAGGCATGGCAAGGAACCAACAGCAAACGGAGGAGAAATGTTGTTCACCCCTCGCGGTGACATGGCGCAATGGCGTGTGCTGTACGAGCACATGAAAACCATGAACATAGGTGAAGTGTTCACTCACCTGGAAATGCAGGTGCTGCTTCCCGGCGTCGCATCTGAAGGTGTCCGGGGTGCGTTTCTGCGGGCGCTGCGGGAAGTCGAAGACCTCCACCACCGTAGCTTCGAAAACGTGCGTGGTGTCGGCTACCGGGTGGCGGAAGCCCGCCAGCACGAAAGCCTCGCCCGCAAAAAGCACAAGACAGCCCGCCGCACCCTCGACGCCGCGTTGCGTAAAACGCAAGCGGCGGACCGTTCGCAACTGACGCCGGAGGAACGCCGTCGGCTGGATGCGCTGGAACATCATCTGACCAACCACAAGTCGATGTTGGATCAGTTGAAGCGCCGTCAGAAGAACACCGAAGAGCTGGTCCAGAAAACCGAACAGCGGGTATCGCACACTGAGAAAGATCTTCAAGGTGTCGACGAACGCCTGTCGATCCTGGTGGATCAGCTGCGGGCGAAAGGTCTCCTCGACCGGGAAGAGTAGGTCATGGTCAAGTGGCGCAAGGAAGCAAAGTTTCAGGCGTGGTGGCGTGAGCAACGCGAACAGCCGCATTATGACCGGTGTATAGCGAAAGAAGACATCGGTGACCACCACTGGTGGTGTTGTATCCGCGCCGAGCGGTATCAACGGGAATCGTTTGCCCGCCGGTTCTATTCACGCAAACTGCGAGGTAAGCACAGAAGGCGCACGTATGGCTTTGCGTCCGACATTGCTTCCTTGCGTCGCCGCTATCAACGTCAACGAAGGGGGAAATGGTGATGTTCAGCTCGAAGAAGGCTAAAGCGAAAGTGCGTGCCGATGAAGAGGCACGCAACTATGAGGCGGCGCAGACCCGCAAAGCTTTGGAGATCGATTTCAAAGCCAACCGGGATGCGTATGAGGCGGCGTGGCTGGCGAAGAATCCAGCCCGGCCGATCACTGTCATCTTCACCGATGATGAAGAGGTCGAACTTCTCGGCCATAGTTGGCGGATACAGTATCGGCAGAGCTGGGGCGAAGACAGCCTGATACCCACCCACATGGGTATTTACGAACGTATCTACGACGGCAGTGCTATGCGTCCCAGCGGATATGCGGAGAAGGTGGTTGCCTCCTTCGAGAAGAACTCGGTCAAGGGCCTCTATTTCTCGGATCGCCTCGCCGAATAACCCTCCCCATACATGCTAACCTTTAACCATGAGTGAGCACCCACAGCTACCCCCCGACGTAGAAGCCCTCCACGAACTACGCGCCTACATCCAGAAGCTACGCACCGAAGGCGGCATCGCCGTCAACAAGCTCGACGAAGCACCCATCGACTTCCCCGGCGTAGACGACAAGACCAACCGCTTCGACTGGTACGAAATCATCAACACCGAAAACGAGGTACTCGTCGGCGTATTCCACACACCTAGAGGCTTCGAACTGTGAGCCTGCCCAGAGAAAACGCAGCATTCTGGCGCGGCATCCTCTTCGCCCTCAGCATGCCCTTCCTCGTTGCCTTCGGGGCGCTTGCCGGAAGCCTGCCCATCATGATCGGACTGGGCATCTGGCACAACGAAATCGACCCACGAGTGCCCGCCCTGGGCTTCTGGCCGGTACTCGGCATCTCCTGGGGCCTCGGATCACTCATCTCCAAGATCCGCAGCAAGTACGACTTTTCGCAGAAGGGAAAGTAGAGATTTAATGATCCAAAAGCCGGTAACCCACGTCGGTCTCATCCTCGACGCCTCCACCTCCATGCGCCCCGTCGCCGAATCCCTCATCAAAGTCGTCGACAGCCAAGTAGCCCACCTCGTCCGCCGCTCCAAAGAACTAGACCAGGAAACCCGCATCAGCATCTGGGTATTCAACGACCACGCCCAATGCGTCGTATGGGACATGGACGTACTACGCCTGCCATCCATCCGGCAGCTGTACATCGCCAGCGGCAACACGGCTCTGATCGACGGAACCCTGCTCGCTCTCACCGACCTCAGCACCACCCCACAGAAATACGGCGACCACGCCTTCCTGCTCTATCTCTTCACCGACGGCGAAGAGAATTGCAGCCGCAGCAACGCAGCCAAACTGAAAGACCACATCAAAACCCTCGCCGACAACTGGACCCTCGGCGGCCTCGTACCCAACATCGATGGCATCCATGAACTGAAACGCCACGGCTTCCCTGCCAACAACATCATGGTGTGGGACGCCACCAGCGCTAAAGGCGTCGAAGAAGCAGGCATCGCTGTCGCGGCAGCAACCGACAGCTACATGACCGCACGCACCACCAGCGGCCTGCGCGGCACCAACAACCTGTTCAACCTCGACGTCACCGCCGTCAGCACCGCAACCCTCACCTCCACCGGCCTCAACCCGCTGGCCATGGACAAGTTCCAGCTCATCCCCGTCGGTGCGAAAGTCGCTGAAATCCGTGACTTCGTCGTCGGCAACGGGTTGCCGTTCGCCATCGGCCGGTCATTCTATGAGCTGTCGAAACGCGAAACGATCCAGGCCAACAAAGCCCTCGCCATGGTCAACAAGAAAACCCGGCAGGTGTTTGTCGGCCACGAAGTCCGCAGCATCCTCGGGCTCCCCGCCCATGAGGTGAAAGTGGACCCGGCGAAACACACCGACTATGAGATTTACGTCCAGTCGGGCAGCCACAACCGTAAGCTGATGCCGGGTACCAAGCTGCTTGTTCTCGTCTGAAACATCCTCTAACAACAGTTACCCGCCACCTGTTACAGTGGCGGGTAACTGCATATAAGGAGACAACATGCAACCAGCATTCCGCCGCATCGCCAAAGACGTCATCGACGACATCAACGACGGCACCCTACAACCCGGCGACAAACTCCCATCCACCACAGACCTCTGCGAAGAATACGAGGTCAGCACCACCGTAGTACACCAGGCAATGATGATCCTAGCCACCCTCGGCTACATCGTCGGACGCCCCGGCCTCGGCCGATATGTTACCGGCGACAACAAATAGGCAAGATCGCCCAGCCGCGAAGATCGGTGTTAGGATTCTCGTCACCGGCAAAGCTAAACCCCCGGGCATCCACTACCGGGGGTTCAGCACTGCTATACACCTAAAAGTGATAGGAGTATAACATGACTCCAGTGTTCGACGAAAGCCAAATCCACACCTGGCTGTCGAACCTCTACGGCGAATGCCGTGGACTCATCAACATCGTCTCCACCGGCAACTGGGCAGGCCAAACCTTCCGCACAGTCGACCAGGCAGCGAGATACATCAAACTCCTAGAACTACGCCAACCCCAAGGCATCTACGCCCGCGCCACCACCATGAAAACCGCCCCAGAGAAGGGACGCGGCGGCGTAGACCAAACCCAAGAATTTGTCGGCTTCTGGGCTGACCTCGACATTGCCGGACCAGGCCACAAATGGCACCTGTGCCCAGACACCGGCCACTGCCCTGACGCAGACAAGCCAAGCCACCGCGAAAACCACACACCGCTGATCCCCGACATCGACGCCTGCCTAGAGTTGATCTCGGTTACCGGCCTCCCCCAGCCCACCGAATGGATCTCCAGCGGCGGCGGCATGTACCCCTGGTGGCTACTCCACCAGCCCAGCCAATACATTCCCCGCGACTCAGGCATCGACTCCCTCATAGAAGTCAGCGCCCAATGGCAACGCGTCATCGAACTCGCAGCCAACAAACTCGGCTACCACTACGGCGCCGGAGTCGGCGACCTCAGCCGCGTCCTACGCATCCCCGGCACCGTCAACCGTAAAGTCGCAGACGCCCCCACCATGTGCGAATGGCGCCTCGACCTATCAAACTCGACACCCTATGACCTCGGCGACCTTATCGACGTCATGGACACTGCCGCGAAACGGCTAGAAAAACCCCGCCCGGTCAGCGTCCCCAGCCTCCCGGCACCATCGGCGCACCAACAAGGCACCCGGCCAGGCGACGCCTACAATGCAGCTACTAACTGGATCTCGCTGCTTGAAGCAGACGGCGCCACCATCTTCCGCGACAGCGGCACCGGATACATCGAATGGACCCGGCCAGACAAAGACCGACGCCACGGCATGAGCGCCACAACCGGCTACAGCGGCGGCGACGTGTTGAAAGTGTTCACCGACGCGTGGCATCCGCTGCGCCAGGACGCCACCTACGACCGTTTCGGCTACTACGCCACCACACACCACAACGGCGACATCAAAGCCGCCACACGGGCTCTCAGCGCCCTCGGCTACGGCGAGAAACGAGCCCCCGTCCCGTCACCCGACGAATGGAACTACCGGCCTCCCCTCGAAGAAGAACCCAGCCCGCAGCCTGAACAACAACCACGCCGCAACTGGGGCTACAACGATTCGGGCTTCGCCAGCCGGTTCGAAGACATCCACGGCGAAAACTGGCGGTATGCGGCCACCCGCAAGCAGTGGCTGCGATGGGACGGAACCTGCTGGGTACCAGATGTTACTGGTGCTGTCACTGATCTCATCGACAAAATGGTGCAGCATGAAGACATCCGTGCCGACGACATCGAAGATGAAAAAGAACGCGCGAAGAAGAAGGCATCCATTAAGCCGATGCTTTCCAACTCGAAGCAACTCGGTGCTACTGCCATCCTCGCCCGGCGCGGCAAAATAGCTATCACCGTCGATCAACTTGATGCCCAGAAAACAAAACTCACCTGCGCCAATGGCGTATTGGATTTGAACGACTTCGCATTCTCTGGGCATCAACGTGAGCATCTGGCGACGAAGAAACTTCGTGTCGCCTACGACCCGGCTGCGACCGCACCTAAGTGGGAGAAGTTCCTAGTCGACATCCTCCCCGACCCGGCGATGCGTGAATACTTGCAACGGGCTGCCGGATACACGCTGACCGGCGACGCGAACCGTAAAGCGATCTTCATGCTGCACGGCCCCAGCCACACCGGCAAATCACAGTTGATCAACGCGTTGACGGAGATCTTCGGCGACTTCGCACAAGGCGCGAAAGAACAAACATTCCGGGTCAGCGAATCCGCGAACGGACCAACGCCAGGGTTGCATAAACTACGCGGCGCCCGCCTCGTCACCGCCAGCGAATCAACCGAAGGCGTTAAGCTCGACGAGTCGTTGATCAAACGGTTGACTGGCGGCGACGAAATCCAGTCCCGCGCCTTGTACCAGGACGAAGAGTCGTGGACTCCAGAGTTTGCGATCTGGCTTGCCACCAACCACCTGCCGAAATTCAACTCTGACGATGCAGCGATCTGGCGCCGGGTGAAACCGATCGCGTTCAACGTCGTCTTCGGCACCGATGATCATCCTGAGGTTTACGACATGGGCCGGACGCTGGCCCGCGAAGAAGGACCCGGCATCCTCAACTGGATCATCGAAGGCATCCGCCGGTACCGAGAAACCGGCCTCGAAGAACCACAGCAGCTCCGCGACGGTGTCACCGACTACCGCAACGACAGCGACCCGGTTGCCCAGTTCATCAACCACGCCATCAGCGAAGGCGGCCTCGTCGCCGAAGACGACGCTAAGATCGACACGAAGACGTTGTATGTCGCATTCACCCACTGGTGCGCCGAAGAAGGCATCAGGTATCCTCTGGCGTCGAGCCGGTTCGGGCGCCGCATGGCCACCCTCGGCTACGTTTCGACGCGCACTGCGGTGAGCCGTCAGTGGCTTGGCCTGCGACGCGGTGAAGGAACGTGGATTATTTCGCAGGAACGTTTGCTGACCTGACTCTGCGTGCTAGGCTGGGCTCAGAGCGAGCTGATGTGAGCATTCCTCCCCGAACCTCACCCATCTCTCTTCCCTTCACAGGGGGAGCCCGTCTGCTGTAAAGCGGCGGGCTTTCCCGATTCCAGGGGTATGAGAAAAGCCCCGCAGCCGAAGCTACGGGGCTCGAAGACACAGCCTAGAACGGCGGCTCTTCGCTCAGCCACGGGTTGTTGTCAGCCCGCATCGAGTCCAACGTGGACGGCTTCTTCGCGTCCGGCTCAACGAACACCGCCTCCGGCACCGCGTTTAGTTCATCTTCATGATCCGCCATCCACTTCTGCGCCGTTTCGACAGCTTTCGCATTATCTGTCAACGACTTGTACATGTATGGCGGCTTCTGTCCAGCTTTACGCTGACCGTAGTAGATGGTACCCAGCAGCGGGTTCGGTTTGCCGACGCTGCCCTTGAAGGCACCCACCAGGTAGCCCTGCATCACCAGCACCCGGTTGAAAACCCGGTACGGTTCACCCTCATACGGTTCCAGCAGGGCAATGTTCGCGAACACCGCCTCGGCGCCGTCCGGCTTGTATTCGGTGCGCATCTTGTCGGTGAACTCCACCGGCTTCACGATGATCAACTTGTTGACGAAGGTTTCCATCGAGACCTTGTCACCGATGGGGGCCTGTGTCGGATCATCAAACATAAGGTTGTCCCTTTCTGCTTCTGTTTGCTATTTGCCGGGACATCCGGCTGCCGAAGCCTGATCAACTTCGGGGTTGAACCAAGGGCACCAGGTGCAGTCTTTAGTGGGCGTGGCCGGGATCTTCTCCCAGTTGCCCGGCTCCTCGGTGACCTTGTAGTAGATGAGCCCAGCCGCCACCTTGTTGACCTTGTCAAGAGCGGCTTCGGCAATGGCTTGATCAAACGGCGCCGACCACACATACATGCCGGAAAGCCATCCAGCACGCGGCAGGAACACCAACGCCACCCGCTCCACCCGACGGCCAGCCTTCACATGACCCAAGCCATACAGGTGGATCTGGTCGATGTAATAGCCGGGAATGCTTGCCGGATCCTTACGGTATTCCCGCATCTTTTCCGTGTTAGCGGTCTTCCAGTCGACGACAGCCGCAAAATCTGCGTCATAGGCATCGGTGTGGCCGAGCACGTTCTTTGCTGGCCGGACAACCATCTCGGTGTGCCAGCGGTCCAGACGATGCACGTCCTCATATTTGATCAACGCTGTTTCCAGCCACGTATGCACAGCGGTGCCGACAATGGCTGGCCACGGATCAAGGTCAGTGTTGGTGGGGATGACGTCGGCGATGCGGTACCCGAGACGCCGGTAGCATTCGACGCCGACCTCGCTGGCGCCCAGCTCCGTCTGCTGGCTGCGGGTGCTGGTCCGGTTGGCCCACAACACAATCTCGGTGACGTCGTCACGCAAACGGCGGGCATACGGGTCGCCGTTTGTCAACCCTGGTACTGGCTCCGGGTCATCGAACAGGAGTGAGGCTGGGGCGCAAGGTGCGTGGTATTCCTCGCCGCGTTCCAGGTAGTAGGCATCCAGGACGATCCCACATTTGCGGCAGAGTGCGCGACCCATCGCCATCCTTATGGTTGATCCGGCTTCATACGAACGTACATCATCCGTTCGGCTAATGCTAGATCCCCCATACGACAAAACCAGCAACAAGACAACTTGCATCTATTGACAGCATGTCGGCTATGATCATGACATGGCCATGTCGCTACGAGACGAATTCGCGTTCCTGCCCCCCCAGGCACAGGAACAATGGCTGGCCGACCAAGACGTCCAAACCCTCCGCGACATCGTCAACGAAGAATGGTGGTGGGTCGCCCGCCCCGAACAAATCCCACCCGAAACCGCCTACGCAATCTTCCTATACCTCGCCGGACGAGGAACCGGAAAAACCCGCTCCGGCGCCGAATGGATCGTCGAACGAGCCATCCGCTACCCCTACAACCGTGCCGGGAAACCCACCGAACACCTCGTCGTAGCCGAATCACTCAGCGAAGCCCGCAAAGTCTGCGTAGAAGGCGACTCCGGAATCCTCTACGTCCTAGACCGGCGCAACATCGAATACACCTACACCCGCAGCCCAAAACCCAAAATTGTCATCAATAAAACCGGTGTCAAAATGTTCTTTGAAGGCGCCGACAACCCAGACTGCGGCCGAGGCGGAAACAATACATCCATGTGGCTCGACGAAGTCTGCACATGGAAAAACCCAGACCGCGTCTGGTACGAGGGACTCATGCCCTCACTACGAGCCGACATCGAAGGCGACCACCCCCGCTGCTTCGTCACCACCACCCCCAAGCCAATCACTCTCCTCAAGGAGTGGCTTAACAGTGGCGACGGCACAGTGGAAGTCTCACGAGGATCCACCAGGGATAACGCTAGCAATCTAAGCAAAATCGCTGTCGACGGCATGTACAAGAAATACGAGGGAACACGCATCGGCCGTCAGGAACTAGACGGCGAAATGCTCGAAGACATCGAAGGCGCCCTGTTCTCCTCAGCCGACATCGCCGCCACACGTGTCGCTATCGGACCACTCAACACCACCTACCGTGTCGTCGCTGTCGACCCCTCACTTACCGGCGCCGAAAAAGGCGACGAAATGGGTGTCGTTGTTGTTGTCCGCGACGACCGCGACCACATGTATGTCCTCGAAGACGCATCCATCAACCTTGTCGGACGGGAAGCCGCCCTTCACTGCTGGCGCGTATTTGAACGCTATGAAGCAGACGTGCTGGTGTATGAGAACAACCTTGGCCACGCATGGATGGAACAAGTTCTTGTCGATGCCTATAGGGAATTGCAGAAAGAAGGGTTCTTCCCCGAACACACCAATCCCCCACTGAAACCGGTGCGTTCATTCCAAGGCAAAAAGCTCCGCGCCGAACCCGTCTCGATGCGCTACCAGCAGCATCGGATTCACATTGTCGGCACGTTCCCGAAGCTTGAAGAACAACTCGTGGCGTGGGATCCCCTCGCAGGCTACGACTCCCCCGACCGCCTCGACGCGTTCGTACACGCGTGCCGATTCCTGATGGAAGGCGAGTCGAAGAAAGCCCGCATCGTTTCACCGGCACAGTTGACCATCGACGCATTGACACCGAAGATGACGCAGGCCAACGGGTACCGTGCTGGCGGATGGGTCAGAAAAATCTGACCGAAAGTATGAGCCGCGAAGATCGGCTGGGGACTAGTTTCGAGGGATGGACGAAGCGGAAAAAGATCTCTGGTTCATCACCATGCGCGCCACAGGAGAAACGACACAGTTCGATTGGTTCCGGCACCTGGAAGAAGTAGCAGCAGCCATCCTCCACGTCACCAAAGACAACGACGAATGGCCCGGATTCGACTCCTACGGCCCCTGCGGCAACGAATGCCCACCCAGCGCCTGCTTCAAAATCAAACTCAACGCAACAGACATGGGCAACATGCTCGAATACCTATCCCAACAAGCACCATGGCTAACCATCCCAATCCAATGCTATAAAGCCACAGCAATCAGCCTATAGAAACAGACAACCGCCGCCAGCACGGGAACTGGCGGCGGTTGTCTTTTCGCCCGCATCTTACAACAAAACACAGAAAATGTGTATGATCATAACGTGATCGACCCGATGACATTCATTGTGCTGACGCTTGCCGTTATGCGCACCACACGTCTCGGCGTCCTCGACAACATCACGCTTCCACTAAGAGCATTGATCCTGAAAAAAACAGGACTCAACTCGAAGCTAAGCTACCTAGTACACTGCGTATTCTGCTTCGGTTTCTGGGCAAGCTTCATCATCATCCCCCATTTGATTTGGCCCACCAACAAGTGGCTCAATACCTGTTACTTGATCCTGGCTGTAGCTGAACTAGCCCCGCGTCTCCTCAACTGGGAGCCCCGCACCACAACGGGAGGCGAATAATGGCCGTAGGCACCCGCGCCAAAAAAGAACTAGCCGAACTAGACAAACGCGTCCCGCTCCTCGCATCCGCCGTACAAGTCCAGCTCAATAACCCAAGCTGGAAAAACTTCTCCATGATCGACCAATCATGGCAGCGGGCATGCTGGGACTATTATCGGCTCATCGGCGCATTCCACTACGGATCCAACTGGATCGGGTCAGCCTGCTCCCGCGCCGAAATCTACGTCGCCGACGTCAACGAACTAGGCGTAGTCGGCGCCCGCACCGACAACCCTGAAGTGGCAGCCATCGCCGACACCCTTTTCGGCGGCCCCACAACCAAAGCCGAAATCATCAACAACATTGCCGTAAGCATCACCGTAGCCGGTGAATGCTACGTCATCGGCCAAGGCAAAGCCGGAAGCGGAAAAGACGCCTGGACCGTTGTAGCGCCCTACATGGTGGCCCCGTACAAAGGCGGAATCTGGGTCGGTCAAGGCACAGCCTATTCAGAGAAAATCCCCGACGGATCAGCAATCGTCATCCGCGTCTGGAAACAACGCAGCGACCAACCATGGTACGCCGACTCTGTCGGCATGGCCGCATTGCAAACCCTCCGCGAACTGGAACAGCTGTACAAGTTCAAAGCCGCACAAACAGACAGCCGTCTCGCCAACGCTGGCATCTACCCCATCCCTGCTGGGCTTGACTTCACCTACGACGACTCCACGCCACCCGGCGCCCCGTCTATTCAACGCGCCCTCGTAGACGCAGCCAACGCCAGCCTCGAAGGCAAAGGCAGCGCCGCATCACTGAGCCCTATCTTCTTCGAAGTAGACGCCGACATTCTGCCGCACATGTTCAAAGAGCCCATCAAGTTCGGCTCCGTCATGAGCGACCAGCTACGCGACCTCGAAGAAATGGCGTTGCAGCAGCTCGCGATCACCATGAGCCTGCCGCCGGAAATCATTCTCGGCACTGGTCAATCCAACCAATGGTCAGCATGGGAAGTCGGCGAATCCGCCGTCAAATACCATGTCGAACCACTACTCAACTTGATCATCGAGGCGTTGAACACCAGCTACCTCGCGCCAGCGTTGAAGCGGCTGGGAAAAGACCCCTCCCGCTACACGTTCCAAGCCGACACCAGCGCTTTGACGGTACGCCCCAACCGGTTCGCGGACGCACTCAACGCCTACAACGTCGATGCCCTCTCGGCGGAAGCGTTGCGGTTCTACGGCGACTTCAAAGAGTCCGACGCGCCCGGCGAAGAGGAGATCACGCAGAAGAAAGTCCAGGCCATGCTGCTCCGTGATCCGCAGCTTGTCATGGACCCACACATCGTGGACGCGTCCGGCTTGGAGATCGAAGTTTCGCTGCCAGTCGAAGGCGTCACTCCCCCACCCCCGGTACCGGGCCGGGTGCCGGTTGAAGGTAAACAGCCGATGCCTGCGCGGCCCTCTGAGACGGTCACTGACGTCCCAGGAATCATCGCCTCGCATCTCGGCCAGCCGACGGCTCTTCTCGCTGCTGCGTCCGCTGAAGTCCACAACGCGTTGCGGCTGGCCGGGAACCGGCTGAAGACGCCGCAGGTTCGTAAAGAGTTCCCCGACACCGAACCACACATGCTGCATACAAAGCTGCGTGTCGATGAAGGGCAGGCTGCTGAGTTGATGGCCGGAGCGTTCGGAGCCCTGCCAGACGCGGTGGCGGGCACAGGTGTCGACCCGGTCCAACTCCGTGCCCTACTTGCTGCTTATACCCGCAGCCTGTTGTGCCGGTCGGCTGGCCATGACCGTAACCTGCTGGCGTCCGTCCTGGAAGATCATGGGCTGGCAGCATGGCAGAGCTAACCCAAGCCCAGGAAGACACTGTCGCTGTCGCTATGCAGCAGGCGTACGACACGTGGCTGCCGGTGGTGCGGCGCACGGTGCTGCTCAGCTACAACCGGTACGGGATGATGCCGGACCCAGCTGCGATCAACAGCACCGCAGCTTTGTGGCGCTCAGAAATCGAACAAGTCGAAAACCAGCAGCTTGCACCCATCGCAGCCGAGAATTATAAGTCAGAGGCTGTCGAAGACACCTTCACCGTGGGCGACGCCATCATGGTCGGCGCTGCCGCCGCCACGTTGGTCTACCTGATGGGGCAAATCGGGGAAATACAATCGACCCTCGTGAATCTCACACTCGGGGTGACTGCGGTAGTAGCTGCTGCGTCCATCACACAATTCCTCGACCCACAAAACCCTCACTGGGCGGCGAAATCGCGCCAAGTGGCCGCTACCGAAGGCGACCGATGGGCGCAAGCTGGAACCCTCAGCGGTGCGCTTAGCGCGCAACGACGCGATGGTATCCGGCGCCAAAAAATTTGGCAGACCCGACGAGACAACCTCGTCCGGGACGCTCATGAACACGCCCAGGGACAGCGCAAAGACCTCACCGAGCCTTTCATCGTCGGCGGATTCCCCATGATGTATCCAATGGACCCCGCAGCGCCACCCAGCCTCGTCGTCAACTGCCGATGCTGGCTTCGGATCGTGAAACGGGGTGCGTGATGTACACCGACGAATACGACGACGCCTACGACGTGCCACTGGAATACGACGGCGAGCTTACCGCAGCAGTCAACACTCGCGGCTGGGAAACACTGCCGATCGCCGACCGTGACACCAAATTCGCGTTCCGTGCCGCAACAAACCGGCTGGCGTCGAAAGCGCAATCCGTCACCGAATTCAGTTCCTGGTTCTTCTGGCGCGACGAAAAGAAACTCGCCAACAACCGCAACTCATATCGGCTGCCGTTCGCTGACGTATTCGACGACGGCACCGTGAAACTTGTACCCGCAGCAGTGTTCTCCGCCGCCGCACAGTTGTCCGGCGCCCACGGTGTTTCGTCTATTCCACCGGAACAACAAGACCTGATTAAAGCAACCATCACCCGGATCTATGACAAGTTCCAAACACTATGGAACGACCCACGCATGGTGCCACCATGGGATCGGCCGCCCGAGAAATCGGCAGCCGACGAACCAGTCATCGAACCTGACACCACAACCGCCTCTTTCGGCGGGGAGGAGGACGAAATGCCCGACGAAATCATTGCCGCCGTCAACACCGCCGGATGGGGCAGCTACCCGATCGCCGACACCAGCCGGGAATGGGACTCCGGCGCCGCCCGCCAACGCATCGAATCGTGGGCTGACGGTGACATGGGGAAATTCCGTAAAGCATTCCTATGGTGGGACGCTGCAAACGCAGAAAAACTAGGCTCCTACAAGTTCCCGGTCGCTGACGTCATCGACGGGAAACTAACCATCATTCCCCGTGCCGTCAACAATGCTGATTCCCGGCTAGCCGGATCCGGTATCCCTGCCTCCGACAAGTCGAAAATCCAGGGCATCCTGAACCGGATCCAGAAACGATTCGGCGGTGGCGGCGACACAGGCGAATCGATGACGTCAGCGGCAGCACCAGTCATGCCGCCAGCAGACTGGTTCCAGGACCCGATGCTTTCCGCGCCAACGAAACTACGCGTGGAAGCCGACGGCCGTGTCTACGGGCACCTGGCGCAGTGGAACACATGCCACCGTGGCGTAGGCAACAGCTGTGTGGTAGCACCACGTAGCATCACGAACTATGCCCACTTCAAGACTGGAACTGTTCTCACTGCTGATGGCACCCTGTTGCCAGCGGGGAATCTTACCTACGGAGGCGGACACGCCGACACCGGCCTGGGTTACATCGCTGCTGCGGCCCACTACGACGATGCAGGTACTGCCGTTGCCCAGGTCAATGTCGGCGAAGATGCTTGGGGTATCTGGGTCGCCGGAGCAATGGCTGCGGGTACCGGGGACTTGGAAGCTCAGCAGCTGCGAGCACACCCACTCTCTGGAGACTGGCGGCGAACTGGCGGAAATCTTGAACTGGTGGCCGCCCTTGCAGTGAACACGCCGGGCTTCCCGATCGAGGAACCACAGTATTCGATCACAGCGGCCGGTGAGCAGATCTCCCTCGTCGCCGCAGGTATCGTGCTGGAAGACGTTCTGCCGGACGTTTTGACCGCCGACGCAGAGAACACGCAGCCGGACGAGAAAGAGCTGGAGAAGGCTAACCAGCGGGTGGCTGCGCTGGAGCTTCAGGCGATGGAGTTGCAGGCGAAGATTGACGAACGCCGCGCACGTACTATCATCGACATGAAGCTGTAGTCGGAGGGAGATAGTTATGGCATGTGGTAGCTGCGGTGGGGGTGCTCGTGCCGTTGAGCGGTGGATTTACACATCGCCGACCGGCCAGCGCACTGAAGTGTCTTCGGAGACTGAGGCCAATCAGCTGATCACGATCAACGGTGGCGGCAGCAAGGCACGTAAACCGAATTGATGGAACAACGGTTGACGGCCTCGGCGGGGTGGTGTGCACCTTCCGAGGCCGCCTACGTTTTAGCTGTCGATGACGGAGATCTCAACGGTCAGCTGGTAGCCGATGGCCCGCAGGTACTTCTCCAGGCTGACGAGTTTCGGGTTGGAGACGGAACGGGCTTCGAACTCGGACAAGGTGCTTTGGCTGACGCCCATGCGGGCGGCGACTTGGCGTTGGCTGAGTCCGCTTTCCTCGCGGAGATGACGCAGGCGCGGCAACAGTTCGTCGATTTTCACAAAAGCACGCTCCCGGCGTCGATCCATTCGTGATTGATCGTGGCCCGCAGGTTGGAACCTTTCCAGATCCGGGCGTATGGTGCGATGTTGATGATGATCCCGTTCACCATGCGTGTGCCGCTGGGCGGGTGATCGGTCAAGGGTTGGATGTGGAACCCTCGTTCTGTCCATGCGCGGCAGAGTTTCGCGGCACGGTCTTTCGTCATTATGATCATCGTGGAATGCTCACCCCCATTCGCCGCAGAGTCGCTACCTGATTGCGGTGTGTGCGTGAATCGGACGGCGAGAAGGACAGCGTGGTGAGTAGGCGGTCACCTCGATAAACCTTGTAGTGTCCGCCATGGGAACGCACGATGGTCAATCCGTGGTCTTTTTCCAGCGACTTCAGGAACTTACGTTGGTCCATCATAATCACACAGTCGCATAAAACACTAGACCCCAGTATCGGCTATTCGGATGAAACACCCGCTTGCCGATAAACGATCACCCTTGCTATAGTCAGCAGCAGAAGGTGATGAGCCCCGAGCCTGCCTTCCACTACTAGGGCGATGCGCTGCGAGCCTGCCCGCAACCACAGACGTGACACACGCGTCCCTTGCGGCAGCTGCCTATCACTGCAACAAGTTGGACGCCGCAGCATCCAGCAGACAGGATGGGCCATGAAGTTCCAGATCCCCGCCAACCTCGACGCATTCAGCCGCGCGGGCCTAGAAGACCTACGCCGCATCGCCTTCGAGGAATTCCAGACCCTACAGGCGTCAATCCAAACAGTCACAGCCGCCGGTGGCAACCAGAACATCACCGACCTAGACGACGCAGAAGCCCTCGCAGCCTTCGTCGCCGCAGCCGATGAGAAAATCGCCACCTTCACGACTGTCGACAGCCGGGCAACCTCCATCGCCGACCTCGACCTGTCCCTGAAGGCAGACGCGGCCACCGAGCCTGTGACCGAAACCAACTCGGAGAGCACCGAGGAAACAGTCACAGCCGCCGCTACCGGAGGCGTCACCACACAGCCCCGGCTGACCGTTGCTGACATCGCGCCGGAGACTCTCGACAAGAGCGTCAAGGCGATCGGCGGCACGAAGTGGACGATCACCGCTGCCGCTGAGACAGGCCACGCCGCTGGTTCGGTTCTGCCGGACATGGCCGCGCTGACCGCAGCGTTCCAGGAGCGGACACGCACCTACGGGGCCAGCTCACAGCGTGGAGCGCGCAAAGACGATGCTCTTCAGCACCCGGTTGCGTTGATCAAGCGTGAGTTCACGGAGGATCGCCAGTATCGCGTTGGTATGAGCGAACCGGCGATCTGGAAGATGACCACCGACGCCACCAACGAGAAGCTTCTGCCTGGTGGTTCGCTGCTTGAGTCGGTTACCGCTGGTGTGGGCTGGTGTGCACCGTCGGAGACGATCTACAGCACCTGTTCTCAGATCACTGCTACCGGCATGCTTGACCTGCCAACAATCGGTGCACCTCGTGGCGGTATCCGCCACAACCAGGGCATCGAGTTCTCGGCGATCTTTGGTGGCGGTACAGGATACAACATCCTGACTGAGGCTCAGGTCATCGCGGATACGGCAAAGACCTGCGTACAGGTACCTTGCCCATCCTTTGTGGATGATCGACTAAAGGTTGCAGCACTATGTATTACTGGTGACATCCTACAGGATGTAGGTTACCCAGAATTCGTGCAGACCTTCATCGAAGGCGCTATCGCAGCCCAGGCCCACAACGTCAACAAAGATGTCATCGCCACCATCGTTGCCGGATCAACCACCGTCGCGCTAGCCACCCTCGACCCATGGGCATCCGACGGCAGCGTTGTATCCCAGGTCATGTCAGCCGCTGAAATGGCTGTCTGGGACATCCGCTACCGGCTGCGCCTCGACCCCGGCGCAACCATCGAAATGGTGTTCCCGTACTGGCTGCTGGCACAGATGCGCGCCGACTGGATCCGCCGCAACGCGGCAAACCCAGCCGACCTTGCGGACGCCATGATCGCGTCAATGTTCCGTGAGCGTGGCGTACGCCCCCAGTACGTCTATGACTGGCAGGACGCCTTCAGCGGCCTGACCACAACCGGTCCTGGTGCCGCGACACCGCTGACAGCGCTGCCACAGTCGCCGACAGTCAACCTCTCATTCCTTGCCTTCCCGGCAGGTACCTGGATGTTGGCACAGCAGGATGTTATTCGACTTGACTCCATCTATGACAGCACATTGCTTTCTACAAACAAGGTTACGCAGCTGTTCGTTGAAGATGGATACCTGCCGATGCGCATGTGCCCGCTGAGCCGCGTCTACACCGTAAACATCTGCCCGAACGGTTCAACCGGCGTACAGCGCGCCGTAACTTGCACCGACGTCACCCCGTAACGAAGCGCCGGGGCGCTTGGCATCCCAGCCAGGCGCCCCTCCGCCCTAGTCGCGAAGGAGGCGGCGATGGCAGTAACTACCGGACCGGTATTTGTCACCGGCCCCAACGCTCGGGACCGTTACGGGCTGTTCTCCGTAGCCGAAATCGAAGACCTACCAGAACACGCATCCCTAGGCGGCGTGCAATGGATCACCGGAAACTGCGGGTCTGACGTCGGCTACACCGTTGACTGCGCCGCCAGCCTGGCGACAAAAAACTTCGTCAACGACCCCAGCTTCCAAGTAGCGAACCCGTTCGTGGTATACGCAGGCCGCCTATGCGGCACTGTCGGGTTCACCGTTGCCGAACAGCAGCGGCTGGTGTTCCAGAAGCTACGTGCCAGCGAACAGACCGTTGTTGAGACTGTGTTCTCCCAGCAGCTGTTCGGCCAGTCCCCTGGCCTGTCGAACAACCCTGACGTGGTCACAGTTACGCCGGGAACGAACTTTGTCGATTCGATTGGTTTGCTGGAAGCGGCCTTCTACAACTTTTACGGCTACTCCGGCGTACTGCACCTACCGATCCGCTCCGGTGAACACGTCTCCGCCTACAACCTGCTCACGGCCGACGCAGCACACCCGCTGCCCGGCAACAGCCGCGTATGGCGAACTGCTATCGGCACAGCCGTATCCATCGGCAACTATGCAGGCCGCAGCCCAGTAGGAGCAGCACCCGCCGCCGGTCACCAATGGCTGTACATGACACCGCCGATCAAGATCTGGCGGCAGCCCGACTCCCAGGTAACCATCAGCCCCGTTGAAGGCTCCCTCAACCGGACAACCAACCAGGAGACGTGGCTGGCGGAACGGACATACGTGGTCGGCTTCGAATGCCACCAGATCTTCGCCATCGACGCCACACTACCGACCACTACAACTACGTAAAGGTCAGCAGATGACTGTTGAAATCACCCCGAGTGGTCCGGCAAAAGTGCTGGCACAGCAGCTGCTGGCAGTCGCCGAAAACCACCCGGATTTCCACATCCGAGACGTCCAAACAACCACGTCAGGACCACAGGGACTGGCTTTCGTCGTACCCGACGAACTACACGAAGCATGGCTAGCCGCGTACGCACCGAAACCGGCGCCGGAAGCCAGCGACGAAGACCTGAAGCCACGCCGCCGTGGCCCGAAAGCGAAGACGGCAGAGGAGGAGTAAGCGATGGTTGCCCAGTGTGAACCGTATCTACAGTTCGACGCGGTCCGCATCACGAAGCTGACCAGCTGCGGCGCTGTCGTCGACAACAGCTGCTCGTTCGCAACCAGCGAAGGCGTCATCAGCCTCGCCATGACCAACAACAACCAGGACCGGCAGGAATACATCCAGCTCAACGGTCAGGGAAACGTTTGCGTCAACGAGACTAAAGAAGCTCAGCTTCTGTGGATCAACTTCGAGTTGACGTTCTGCAACGTCGACCCGGAACTATTCAACCTGATGACGTCGGAACCGTTGGTTCTCAACGACGAAATCACGCCACGTGCGATCGGCTGGGATACAACCACCGACGCGCCATTGAACAGCTTCTTCGCCCTTGAAGGCTGGACGAACATGTCCGGCGACCAATGCACCGACGGCACCCTCGACTACGGCTACTTCCTGCTGCCGTTCGGTATGGGTGCTCAGGTCAGTGATGTGACGTTGGAAAACGCCAACATCAACTTCACGGTGATCGGCCGCACCCACGGCAACGCACTGTGGGGTCAGGGACCATACAACGTCCGCATCGTCGAGTCCGGTGTCAACATCGGCACCCCAGCGTCGCTGTTGACATCGGTGGGTGTGAAAGTTCACCGCCGTCAGTTCATCACCGAACTACCGCCGCCGATCACCGTGTGCGGCTGCCAGGACATCACCCCGACAGTGCTGGTAGCGCCGTTGAGCGGTACTGCCGCAACAGCACGTGTGATGACGTTCCCGACAGACGCCAACGGTCCGATCCTCCCGGCCTATATCACATGGGGCGACGCGTCAGCGCCGCAGCTGGTTTCGAGCGGTACAACCGCAAACCACACCTATGCGGTGGGCACCTACACGGCCCGGTACAAGCCACTCAAATATTCGACACCTGACTATGTGTCAGGTTCCATCGTTGCTACGTAAGGAGTAGACCATGGCTGGCGGATCACTGACCGTAACAGTCGATGTTTACGCCCAGGCAACCGCAGTCGCTGAGCGGCTTCTGTGCTGGGCGTCTACAGCCGTGAACAAGGCTGCTATCCGCACCGACCGGGCCGCTTCGGGTGCTATCGCATTCGTTGTGCCGGAGGCTAACTTCGGGGCCGGTTCGCTGGTGCTGAAGCGCGGCGGCACCGACCTGGTGTCGGGTTATGTGGCTGGAACAAATATCACCTACAACGCCGGTAACGGCAACAGCATCGAACAGAACGTGAACACCTGCCCGGCGTCGACTAACCAGCCGACAACCACAGGTGCAGCGTTCGCGACGAATGTTGGCGGTAACCCGCTGTCAACGACGCTGACGTATGCGAATGCTGTCGGAAACGGTACCGTCAACATTTTCTGGGGCGACGGTACTTCCACTCTCGGTGCCGCTGAGTCGGGTTCTTCGAACCACACTTACACGCAGGCTCCGGCTGTCTATCAGGTTCGTGTAGTGGACGCCACGTCTTCGACAGACTCGGCGACTCTATACGTTCACGTTCCGTAATATGGTGAAAGCCCCGCCGACGCGGCGGCATCGGCGGGGCTTTCTTTTAGCAGTTTAGATCCATATTGGTCTACTTTTAAGCCGCCGCCATGAGTGAATGCCACTGTGGCGACATGTCACGTGGGAGAAATTCACCATGGCAAATGCGCTTTATGATCGGGGCCGGGAATCGTTTCTGCGAGGCGAAATTTCCTGGACGTCCGACAACATCAAAGCCGTCCTAGTCGACACAGCCCTATACACCGCCAACCTATTGACTGACCAATTCTTGGCCATCATCCCCGGCGGTGCTGTCGTCGCCACCAGCAGCAATTTCACCGGCAAGACGTCCGCTTCAGGTGTTGCCGACGCCGATGACCTTCTTTACCCACTGGTCCCCGGTACCGTTTCGGTGGAAGCCCTCGTCGTCTACCAAGACACCGGTGTCGCGGCCACTTCCCGGCTTGTCGCCTACATTGACACCGCTGTCGGTCTCCCAGTAACCACCAACGGCGGCGATATCGCAGTGATCTGGTCGGCTGGAGTCAACCGGATCTTCAAACTGTAGGGGCCGAACATGGCCATCAGCTTTGTCGCCTCCAGCTCGGTCGCTAACGGCCTCGCCCAAGGCACCTCGGCGACAGTTCCTAAGCCTGCTGGCGTTGTCAACGGCGACCGGCTGATTGTTACTATCACTATCGGCAACAACGGCGCTATTGTTGCCCCCGCTAACTGGATTGAATTGTCGCTGGCGACGAACTTTGTCGGTACCACGCTACAGAAACGGATCTACACGAAGGTTGCCAATGCCGAACCGGCTTCCTGGGTGTGGACGTTCTCCTCAGCTGCATATACGGGCATAGCGCACGCTACGAGGGGTGTCGGTCAGCTGGCCGTAGCGGCGCAGGATGCTGACGGTTTGGCGTTGTTCAGCCACACGACACCGTCACTGACGGCAGTTAACCCTTCGTGGCTGGTGTCGAGTTTCGCGGGCCGGAATCTGCTTGCTCTCGGCTGGTCTCCGCAGGCTGGTGACAGTGAGCGCGAAGACCGGATCGGCGGTCTGCTGATCCTGTTGAACGTCAACGCGATGATTGCCGATTCGAATGGTCAGGTGGGTGCGGGGACCTATAGCCGGACCGCTACTACGCTGATATCAGTTCAGGCATTGGATGCCCTGATCGTTCTGGGTCCACTGGTGATCGAATCTAGCTCTATCGGATCCGGTGAAGCGTTCGGCGTGCCGAAGATCAACCAGATCATCCGCGTCAACCAGCAGATCTTCAGCGCCGAAGCATTCGGCATCCCGCTGATCTCCCGCAACCTGTATCCAACCGACATCGACACCCTTGAAACATTCGGGATACCGCAGATCAACCTGAACTTCTATCCAGGCTCTATCGCTTCAGCGGAAATCTTTGGTATGCCCGTTGTGATGGTCGGCGGGGTAGCGATCTACCCGGATTCGATTGTGTCGACAGAATCGTTTGAGGTCAGCCATGTCATTGTGCCGGGGATGGTGGCGATTTACCCATTCCTCATCGACCTATTGCTGATTGATCCACTAGACTTCGACCCGATCGTGATCTTGCTGCTGTTGGCGGAAATCTTCCCCGCCTCAATCGACTCACTAGAGTCAGTCGAAACGCCGTTCGTTATGAAGGTAGCCAACTCCTCCGGCCCATGCTGCTAATTGAAGCAACAACCGCTATGATGATCGGAAGGAGGTGCCTATGTCGCCGTGTCTGTGGACCATCGAAGTCGACGAGACATGCTGCCCCGTGTGGGCCACATTGACCCCGGATGCACAGACACGGGCGTTGACGTTGGCCACACAAATCATGTGGGCGGCCACTGGACGCCGATATGGTGTCTGCACCAACGTAGTCCGCCCCTGCGGAACCGACCGCCGGTGCGGTACATGTGGGTCGTGGGATTGGGCTGCCGGGTGGATGCGGCCGTTCATCCTCGACGGTGTGTGGCGTAACTGCCTATGCGAATGCCCATGTGATTGCAGGCCGCGCTGCCAAATCAAACTACCAGGACCAGTCAACAACGTCATCGAAGTCCTTCAAGATGGTGTTGTTGTCCCGGATTCTTCGTGGCGTGTCGACGATTTCCAATGGCTGGTGCGTACTGACGGCCAATGCTGGCCGGAATGCCAGGACTACAACGTTGACGTCCCGGCAGTAGGCACCCTACAGGTTACTTATGGACGCGGTGAACCGGTACCGGCCGCTGTTCTCGAAGCTGCTGCTTCGCTGGCCTGCGAGTTCGGTAAAGCTTGCGCAGCCAGCAAAGACTGCCGCCTTCCCGGCCGCATGCAAACGTTGACCCGGCAAGGTGTGACGGTATCCAACTATGACATTGCGACGGTGCTGAAATATGGGCTTACCGGTTTGGCTGATGTCGACATGGTGATCATGGCCGATAACCCGTTCGGTCACCGCAGCCGTCCCTTCTTCTCCAGCTTCGACACCGATCCACGGATTCGTGTGGTGACACAGGCATGACCGTTCAACCACGTTCCTGGGAATGGGCCACACTGTTGCTCGGCTGCTTCTGCGCCAAACTGCAAGCCAATGCTGACGCTGACCCTACGCTGCCGATGCCGCTGCGCTGCTGCCTGCGTGCCGGAGTGGATATTCCGATGGACGTCAACGAAGAAGGTTTCGTTCTTGTCGACCGCTGCTGCGAAGGCGAAGCCTACGTGAAAATCAGCAGCATCTATCCTTCGTCGCAGGCGTTTCCGGAACCCGACTCGGCAGCCCTGAACACGCCATGCCAAATGCAGATGCTAGCTGTCAGCCTGGAAATGGGAACCCTACGCTGTCTGCCGTCGGATCCCGACTGCGTCCAGTCCAGTGAAGCGGTACGGTTGATGGCTGCCGACGCACAGGCTGCTTTCGATGCTGTGTGCTGCTGGGTGAAGCAGATGAAAGAGGTCAACCGGGGTGTTAAATGGTTCGCTCAGGGCTGGGAGATGGGCGGCCCGGAGGGGCAATGTTTGAGCGGTACCATGCAGGTGTTTGCTAGCATCCCCGGCCCTTGCTGCACTTAGGAGTTGAACATGGTTGAGAAGACTTATGTGGCGTTGAAAACGTTCGAGCACATCCGTGAAGGTGATTCTTTTACGGTGGAGGAGACGCCACGTTTGGCGGCTCTTGTCGGTGTTGCTTATCTCGAAGAGGTCGCTGCCTTCTACGAGGAAGATGAAGCTGAAGCTGATGAGGCTTGGGCTTCAGTGGGTGGCGTGAAGGGTAAGACTGGCCGGAAGAAGGCGTCTGATGGCGAAGCTGATTCTGGACAAGACGGCAGTTAGATACACAGGCATTACCGAAGTTTTCCCTCTCGTCAATAAGACGATGAATGAAACTTTGGAGTTGTCTAAACGGTATGTGCCGGTTCGTAAGCCTCGGGCGTTTGATCGGCGGGCTACGGGCCGATTGAAGCGGTCTCTGCGTAAGGTGGGGCCGCGTAAAGGTGTCTGGTCGGTGGCTGGGAAGGTTGGTTCGACGCTGCGGTACGCGGCTTCTGTGCATGAAGGTGCGCAGGCGCATGTTATCCGGGCTCGTAATGAACCTAATCTGGTGTTTTTCTGGGAGAGGGAAGGTGTCACCTTCGTTGGTAAGAAGGTGAGGCATCCTGGTGTCCGGCATTTCGCTCGTAAGCAGTATCTGTTTCTGCCGTTGGCGATTGTGGGTCGGCGTAATGGTTTTGTGGTTCGCCGCAAGACTCCCCTAACATCACCATTGCCATAGGTTATAGTAGCTTCATGACGGAAGATGCGAAGACAACACCTAAAGGCTGCTACTGGGCAGACGTCAAGGGCCGAGACATCCTCGTAAAACACGCCAACGAAGCTCAGGCGATGGTTCTCGGCGGCCTCAACCGGCGTATGAAGGCACCGGATGTCAGCGACGAGGCAGGGCTTGACGTCTTCGGTAAGCTGATGCGCCTATTCGAAGCCCTCGTTGTTGAACAAGCCGACCGGGACTGGCTTGAAGGTGAAATCATCGACGGCAACGTCACGCTTTCCGACTTCGGTTCCCTGTTCTTCAACGTTGAGCAGAAAGAAACCGCGCCGGTCAAGGTGAAACCGCGACGTGGCAAGTGAGCTTATCGCCTCACTACGATCATGGTCGATTGAAGACATCCAGATCGGGGAGAGGATCTTCCGCATCCCGGCTCTAGCCGCCGACGCCTGGCTGGAGTCCCTTCTCCATGAAGACTTCAGCCCATGGATGATCGTCCCGCAGATGCTGGAACCCGATGATGCTGAAGATTACGTCACCGAACTGATGCTGGCAGGCGAATTCAGCCGCGAAGAATACGAAGAACTGGCATGGGAACTGTTGGGTATTGCGGCAGGCCGTGATTGGTGGACAGCACTATACCTCGTAGCCAACGCTAAACACTTCAACACCGTTGACGTGGTACGCGCCAAACTCATCATGTGGCGCATCGACGCATCAACCGTCAGCCTCGCCGCCTGGCTCGACGCGATCTACGCCATCTATATCGAACACATGAAGCCGGAAGACCGGCAAAAGTTTGATGCCGCACTACTGCGCCCACCACCCGGAATCAAAGCAGTAATAGACCGCAGGAAGGCGCAGGATTCGTTCCGGCAAACAATGAGGACTGCCCAATAACTGATCTAATAGCGTAAGATCATGGCGTGGCTCTCGGCGAAGCGTTCATCAACGTACGCGCAGATGTAAAGCCTTTCGCCAGAGACCTGGAGAAAGGCATCAAAGACATTCTCCGGGCCGCCGAAAGGAAAATCGCTGCCGACCCCAACCTAGGTCGCAGGATCGGCGACTCGCTAGGAAAAGGAGTCAAAAAAGGGCTCGGCGACGGCGTTGAAGACGGGATGGACGACGGGTTCCGGCGCGGCAGCCGCAAAGCCACCCGTCAAGCCCAGAACTTTATCGCCACCATCGGCGACTTCCTCGACGACGGCCTATCTGCGATCCCCCCCCAAGTCAAAGCCGCCATCGTTATTGGTATTGCGGCAGCGGCAGTCGTCATCGCCCCGCTCCTTGGCGGAGTGATCTCCGCGTCAATCATCAGCGGCGCAACCCTCGGCGCTGCCGCTCTAGGAACTATCCTCGCGTTCCGGTTGAACATTGTTCAACGCCAACTGTCATCTCTCGGCCAATCGCTGCTGGACAAACTAACTACCTCAGCGTTGCCGCTTGTGCGTCCCATCCTCGAAGCCGCTGAAATCGTCGATCAACGATTCGGGAAAATCGCTGAATCCATTCAGCGTGTATTTGGGCAGATCGCCCTGGACATTGTCCCGTTGACTGAAGGACTTGTCGGATTTATCGACAACCTGACCATCGGTTTCGTGAACCTGGCTAAAGCCGCCCGTCCTGTCATCAATGCTTTGGCGGAAACGCTGCCGGAACTTGGTCTAGATATTTCAGCGGCGCTTACCCTCATCGCTGATAGCGGCCCTGAGGCAGCCCTGGCACTGCGTGACTTCATTCACCTAGTCGGTCTAACCGTCATTGCTCTGGCAGCCCTAATCACGGCTTTGAGTAAGGCTTACTACGCGATTCGGGTCTTCTCCGCATTCGCGTCGGGAGATTTCCAGACAGCTATCGGATTGATGGTGCAGCACACTCATGACGCATACCTGGCCAGCGGTCAGCTAGAAGACGGTTTGACGGGACTGGACACCACACTCAGCGGTACCGCGTCGGAAGCGTTGGCGGCTCGGCTGGCCATCTTTGACTTGGCGAAAACGATGCTGGCAGGTCTCGATGCTGCTATCGACTATGAGCAGGCCATCGACGATCTAGCGGAATCGATTCGTGACGGTAATAAAGATTTCCGGATCACCGAAGAAAACGGCCGCAAAAACCTGCGCCTTATCGAAGCCGCGCTTAACGCGTCCGCTCGGCAGCGAGACCAAGCTATTGCTGACTCAGCGAAGACGGGCCAATCGATCGATCAGATCAACGCGAAATATGAGTCTGAAATCCGTGAGATTGAGAAAGTCATCGGTAAAAACGCAGCCCAAAGCGATTCCCTGAAAGAGGTCTTTGACCGGGCGCATGCGCTTCCCGGTGAAGTCGCCATCGAAGTGAAAACGCCGGGCCTACAGGCAGCCTTGGAAGGCTTCCGCAAACTTGGTGCAGCCGCCGCACGGGCAGCGAGCATTGCGGCTGCTGCTATCGCGACAGCAAACGGTGGAGGTGGCCTAAAAACAGCCACCCAATACGCGTTGGGTGGAATTGTCGACCGGCCGACAGCCGCCGTGATCGGTGAAGCAGGCTATAAGGAAGCTGTGATCCCGGACCCGTCGGTGATGCCACAACGGGCTATGGCTTTGTCGAACCAGTTCGGGTTGACGTCGATGATCGCTAACGCTCTCGGTGCCGGACGCCAGGTGATCAACGTTTATCTCGGCACGGAACGGTTGGATGAACGCGTCGACTACCGCATCGGATACAACAACCAAATACAGGCGTCGATGATGTCGTACGGGCCACGGACATAGGAGACAACGATGCCGTCAATCGTCGCCACCCCATACCCCACCCGAGGCCAAGTCCTCCTAGACGTCAACTTCAGCGACATCGGCAGCGCCTTCTACGCCTGCGTTGAAGCCGTCACAGGTTCCGGCACCAGCAGCGAAGTACGCCGCCCGCTGCACCCATACATCTCATACAGCAGCGACGGCTGCCAAACCCTCAGCTGTGGGCAAGCCGTTTTCTGGGACACCGAAATCAGCTGCGACGTCCCCACGATCTACTGTGCGACCGCAGTCAACTCGGCGGGAACCACGGTCACACAGCCAGCCGCGAACCTCATCACCGACACGTTCACCCGTACTGTTGCCAGCGACTGGGGCACAGCCGACTCCGGCCAGCCGTGGGCCGTCAGCGGCGGCGCGTTGGCGGACTATTCAGTGACCGGAACACGCGGTCAAATGGCTGTCACTTCAACCGCCGTGAACCGGGTTGCGTCAATCGCCACCACAACACCCAACGTCACCGCCATGGTCACCATGTACCCGGCGCAGGTTGCGGTCACCCAAGCCACTGAACAATGGCTTATTCTTCGCGGCGACGCGACAGCCCAGAACGGTTACAAAGCGCGAGTCCGCTACAACACGGGTGGCACGGTTGACCTGATCATTGAGAAGGTTGTGGCCGGTGTCGCGACCAGCCTCGGTAGCTCCCTCAACGTCCTCACCTATATTGCTACTACTGGTGTCGCGCTTGAGTTCCAGGCTTGGGGAAGCAGCCTCAACGCAAGGATCTGGGATGTCACCACCCCAGAACCGTCCAGCTATCAGGTAACAGTTGTCGACACGACGTTTCCAAATGCCGGACCCAGCGACCTGGTATCGCTGCGAAACGCAGGAAACACCAATGGCACCGTCAACTTCCAGTTCGACAACTTCAGCGTTGTCGACGTCTGCGCATCGCCTGTAGACGTTCAAGTCTGCACCGAAGCAGTCACCATCGAATGCGACGGCTGTTTCCGTCTCGGCGACCCAGTACGCCCATGCAACGACGTCAAAATCTGTCTATGCGCTGACGGTGTTGCATGTGGTGCCACCGGCGGCCTGTTCTTCGCCGGGATGACACCCGAGAACTATGCCTCGAATTCGGGCAGCATTCTACCCGTCAACTCGAAATATCCGATCACAATCAGCCGTACCCGGATGGCACCGACCGGTGAACTAGACATTGTTGCCACCAGCTTTGTTGCCCGCGACGCATTGCTGGATCTGCTGTCGCCAGGAGATGTCCTGTTCTGGCGCGGCCCGGCAAACTATGGGATCACCGACAAATATATGGCTATCGGTGATGTTCCCGTATCCCCGCAGCTTGCTGATTTGACAATCCAGCCGCGTTTCATGGCGTTGCCGTTCCAGGAGGAACAAGCCCCAGTCGGTCCGACTTTGGGTGTTTGTGGCGCCCGTTTCGAAGACCTCTGCGACGTTTACCCAACCTGGAATGCGTTGATCGCAGCTGGCTTGACGTATGCGGATCTGCTGCGCGGTGATGCTTCAACTACACCTTCCGGCCTAGCCACCTGGAACTTGATCAACGCACAGAACGCTAACTGGAACACACTTCTGGTGAACGAACCAGACTGGAACGATGTTCTGGACGGTGACTAATGCTTGCCGGTGGAACCGACGGCCTATATCGGGAGGCTCTTTCCCGGCCGCATCGGGCGTGGGTGAAAGTTGTTGTCCTCGATGATGCTGGCGTCGAATTGGAAATCCCGCCACAGTTTGTGTCCACTGAGACAGGCGGCCTGACGATCGGTCGGGGTTCGTATGTGACTGCCACGTTGCAGTCGCGGGTGGCGCGGACGTTGCAGATCATTGTCCCGTTCGATTTGTATCCGGCAGATCCGGGGGATTTGCTAGCACCGTACGGGAACCGTTTGCGTGCCGAACGTGGCATCGAATTCGCTAACGGGGCCACATATAAGTGGACGTGTTTCACTGGGAAGATTCAACGTCCAGCGTTGTTGGCTGATGGTTCGGTGATGGTTCCGGCAGCTGACCGCGCTTATGAGGTGGCTGAGTTCGGGTTCCAGTTCCCGACGAATTCAACGGTCGGCGCTACCGTCAACGCCCAGTTCATTCGCCTGGTGTCGGATGCATTGGATGATGTCGTGTTCGGGGCTTCGGATACGTTTCCGCAGACGATGCCGCAGTTGACGTGGGAGTCGGATCGTGCTTCAGCGTTGGATGAGATCGCGACATCGGTCGGCGCGTTCTGGTACACGCTGGCTGATGGAAGTTTCGTGTTGCGCAAATACCCCTGGACGGTACCCGCCAGCCCCGTGGTGACGCTGTCAGATGGCACAGGTGGGGTGCTTATCGGAGAACCGTTCCGTGACCGCGAAAACGTGTGGAATTCGATCACCGTCAGCGGCGAACGAGCTGACGGCACCACACCAGTTTATGCGTTGGCTGAAGACAATAACCCTGCTTCGCCGACCTATGTCAACGGGCCTTTCGGCCGTCGGCATCGACTCGTGCCGCTGCAAACACCACAAACGCAAGGCTCTGCGCAGACGGCCGCGAATGCTTGGTTGCAGCGCAGTGTCGCGTTGCAGGAGACGTGGACGTGGACACAGCCGCCTGACGCCAGCTTGGAGTTGGGCGACGTAGTGTCGATTGATGCGTATGGCCGTACCGGTATCATTCAAGTAGTGTCAAGTTACTCGTTGCCGCTTACTGTTGGGGATATGATGACGGTTCAGGCTCACGCGCAGGTGATTGGGGCGCTGGAATGAGCCTGCCGCAGAAAATCGCCCAGGCAATGCCGTCAGACAATGGTCTGGTTATCGGCACTATCGCCACGCTGAATCCGCTGACCGTCAACGTGCGCGGCGGCATTGTCAACAACCCTGGACTGCTCGATGATTCACGGCCTATCCCGCTTCAGGTCGGTGACACTGTGGCGTTGCTGCGTCAAGACCAGACATGGCTGATGTTGGGGGCCGTCTCAGCGGGATCTGTTGCTCAATACCCGTTGATGCAAGCCGGTCAAGCTTTGCTCTCTTTCACGGCCCAGACCTCCGCCACTTTGGCGGTCGTGTTTTCCGTACCGTTCCAATCCACCCCGTCAGTTGTTGCAACGATTGCCAGCGGCAGCGGTAACGCGAACTTGTGGTTTGTCCGCGTCACCAGCGTCACCACTTTAGGGTTCACGATCCTTGTCAGCGCGGCACTGGCTAATACGTGGACCAACTTTCCGGTTCATTGGCAGGCACAGGTGATGACGCAATGAGCACATGCACACCGGTTTATGGTTTGGAATACGCGGTCGGCGCTGACCGGCCTTGCGACATCAACGACACTTTGTGTGCTTTTGCTGACTCTGTCGAATCGAACCTTGACCGTTTCGATGCGATTGTGGACCGCACTATCGACACAACGCCAATGGCGCAGGTCAGATTGACGGCTCCGTTTTCTTTCGACAATACCGGCGGCGGCGGCACAACGATCTCTATCCCTTTCGACACTGTGGATGTCGACACGGATAACATGGTTGACCTGGCTTCGAATCCATTCGGGATAACGATGCCAGCATTCGGTCGATATGTTGTGAACTTCCAACTCGTTGCCGCATCGTTCCCGGTGGCAATTACTATCAATGCCTCGGTTGGGAGCTTGTCTAACACAAATATCGGGCCGTATGACAATTATTTGAGTGACGCCAGTGTCCCGGTTCCTATGAATGGGACATATACGGTTCGCTACTCGACGACATCTCCGTCAGATACAACTACAGATGATCTGCTGCTGTATGTCACTGTACCAGCATCAGTGGTCACCACCATCAACAGCGCACGTCTCACTGTCTACTGGTTGGCGGATCTGCCATGAGCACATACACGGATCACGGCCTCGTGTGCCTTGACGATGAAGACTATGCAGCTATTGCGCTGGCCATGCAAACCGATGCATTGGCAACTGATGCATCGTTGACGTCAATTAACAATTCGTTTAATACAATCAACAGCTATCCTTACGCATTCTTTACCACTACCGCCGGAAGCACAGTTTCGTCGGGTGGTGAACAACAGTTTGCGCAGGGCGCTTGGTCTGTCACAGCATCTCGTGGTTTCCCTATTGTCTCCATCTTGACCCCGCTCATTGGCAGTGTTGCCACGGTTCAGGCGACCACCACCGGCTGGTATGAGTATGGAAACTATCTGAACCTGACTCTTGCGGGTGCTGCTACAGCTTTCTCTCGCCGCGAAATCTTCGCTTCCGTATATTCGCTTTCAGGCGCAACAGCGGTGCGGCTAGACGAAATCCGGTGGCGAACTGTTGAAAATAGTGTGGCTGGTGGAGAATTTCTGATTGCCTCTGGCGGCTCTTTCTACGCTACGGCTGGCACGACTATTCTGCCTGTGGCGCGCTGGTCTCACGCAAACCTTGCCAGCCAAGTCACATCACAGCCGGGCGCCTTGTTCTGGATCACTTATGTCGGTACCGGAATTGAGATTGGAAGCGCCTAATGCCTACAACCCCTAATTTCAGTATCGACTATCCCTGCGAGGGGACATCGGTTTCGCTGGCCGATTTCCAGATGCTGGCAATGGATACCGAGGCTGCCCTAGTAACGGTTGATGCTGCCGCTACTTTCGCAACTCACCGTCCTTATGCTGCCGGGAACTGGTCTCTTGCGAACCCAGCTGTCGGCGTCGAAACAACGAGCATCTTCTCGGCTTCTTCGCTATCTACTACCGGCATGACAGTTAATGCTGCCGCTGGTACGGTGACAATCATCCGCCCTGGCATTCATCATGTGTCGGTGACATGTTTTAACCCGCAGTCGTCTTTGACTTTGACGAGTCAGAGGGCATCAGTGTTCAAGAATGCCGTGTACCAGCTTGGGAAGCGTTTTCGTGGCAGTAATCCAACGGATATCTTCGTTAATGGTGGATCTTATTCGGCAGCTTTGAGTTTTGCTGCCGGGGATGTTATTACGATCAGTTACCTCTGGACCGGTACTGGCTCTTTGGCTGCTGCTGGCGGCGCTGGTGGCCGATTCGACGTCTCGTTCCTCTACGCCGCTTAAGGAATAGCCATGACTGGCCTAACACCGAACCAAGGAATCATCACCCAGGTTGGTACTGACCCCGCGAACCTGCCTGGTGCTCAAACATCATGGGACAGCGTGATGGAGAACCGGCTGGCGCAGCGGTATACGTCTATCGCTGACCGGACTGCCCGTAACCCGGCACCGAATGAAAACGAACTATCGGCGTTGGCGGATGTAGATCGGCAGGAGATTTTCGATGGCGCGAACTGGATCTCTCAGTATTCGCGCAGCTTTTTCTCTTACACCCGGCAGTCGAACTTGACGCTGGCGGCTTCTTCGACCGCATTGCAGAACGTTCCGAATATTGTTGCGACGCTTCCGACTGCTGGGCGTTTCTATTGGGAGTGTGAGATTTACATGTCTGGCGATACGGCGTCGGACATCAAGTTCGCGTACACGTTCCCGGCTGGCGCGACCGTGTTGTGGGGTGCCATCAACCAGAACGCCACTACCTTGACTAGCATCGATGCCAGCGTCCGTACGACGTCTGCTGATCCGCAGCCGATGGGTCTTGCTGGTACCACGTCACCGACTCTGGCGGTCATCAAGGGTGAGATCATCATGGGTGGTACGGCTGGGAACTTGCAGCTTCAGGCGGCTCAGAATGCTTCGACTGTGACAGCGCCTTTGCTGCGGTTGGTGAAGCAGCGGTTGTGGCGTGAAGCGTGATGGATTGTTCCGCGAATTGTGGTAGGTGACTTAAATGCGCGTTTTCCACCGAGTTGATCTTAGTGATTGGCGTTAGCTAGGATTGGATCATGACTATGCCGACGCCGGAAGAAGCCATCTCTCTAGCGGAAATCGTGCGCACCATGAAGGACTTCCGCGAGGAATTCCGCTCAGCCGTCGGCAGCATGATCCGAGCCGACGTTTACCGCGCCGAACAAGCCACACTACGCGCTGAAATCGCCGCCCAATACGCCACCATCAACCAGCGCCTATCCGAACTGGAAGGCAAAATCAAATCCCTCGAAGACGACAAGCGGCAGAACCGTGGTGTCGCTATCGGCACCTTCGCCTCTGCCGCCCTGGCGCTAGTTCTGGCCTTCTTCAACTTCAAACGTTAAACGTTTCCGGCCATACAACAGTGAACCAGTTCAGTTCCGCAGCCTCGATGCGATAGTCGATTTTCGGCTGCGGACTGTCGTCACGATTGAACCGCCACGATCGGTGTTCTTTCTTGAACCGTGTCATGGCTGCTTTTGCTTGTCCTTTAGACATGTAGGGTCCGAGGTATTCGGTTGCCCGCATCTCTTCGTGCGCTACCGCGTACCCGTAGACCTTGTATCCGGCTGGGTAGCTGATGGTGACGACAGCACGATAGACGTGTTTGGAGTCGTTTCCCCACATGGTTCGGGACAAGTTTCAGCTCCTAATGGAACGGCCGCAGTTTGGCTTTGGTTTTCGCGCCTACTTTGCCGTCGGCGTTTAGGCCGTGTGCGTTTTGGAATGCTTTAACGGCGGCAACGGTTTTCGGCCCGAAGTCGTTGTCTTTGGCTACGGCGTAACCCCATCCGATCAAATATGCCTGTAGTTCGCCGACTTTTACGCTGTTCATTCCAGCTGTGAGCAGCGGCCAGTCCATCGGTTTGAGGATGAATTTGTAGGCAGTCGTGCTGCTTTCGGCGCGAGTGGTTTGGAAGATGCTGTTGTGGATGTGTTTGTCGTGAGGATTATCGCCCGTGTACACGTGTGGCATGAATTTGGTGCTGGATGACATGATCCGGCGTCGATGGATCACATAATGTGTCGATGGGTGGCAGATCATGGAGGCGATGACGGTCGGCACGTGAATTGGGGTGTCACCGGTTTGCCCGCTGTCGACGTCTAGGGCGTCTACGGTGCCGCGCTGGTTCGGGTTGTGGTCTGATAGGCGCTGCTGGTGGGCTGCGTCGCCGATCCAGCCGTCAAGGGCACGTGGACGTTCGGGCCATTTGACGCTGAGGTTGTCGTCGCGTAGGCGGCGTAGTGGTGCGGCTAGTTTGGCCATCAGTCGACCGCCGGTTCTTCCCAGCCCATGACACCGTCAAGGCTTTCGCCTTGGTGTTCTAGGGGTGTTTGGCCGCAGTCTTCTCCGCAGTCGGCACCGACACGGCTGCTGCTGTAGAAGTATGTTACTGGTTGTGTAGTGCCGAAGGTGGCGGTTACCTCTGGCGGTTGTTCGCTGATTGATGCTGCTTCTTCCGGTAGCATGCTCCTAGTGTAACATGTGTGGCATGGAAGTCGAGTTTGTGTACCGTGTCACCGGCACAGACCGCTGGGATGAACTACAAGCCGCCGCAGAACGCGCTGTAGCACTGAACCGCAACTTCAGTGGGTTCACCATCGAGCGGCCGTCTGACGGCGCCGTTGAAGGCACCGTGCGGCTGCGTTCTCGTGGCCATGACCGGTCTGCGATCACCCGGCGTATCGTGGCGCCGATCCGGGCTGTCTTCCATCGGGCTGGTGTCACACCGAACCGGATCATGCTGTTGCAGCAAACGGTGCTGCCGACCGGCCGCAACAAAACCCTCACCGAGGGGCGTACGCCGCCGGGAACATTCGCTACAGCAGAGCTACGTCAGATGCTGGCGGATGGTGCTACGATGGACGGGCTTGCAGGGGGCGGCATAGTGTCAGGATGACCAGCAGCCCCAGCCGTATTCTTCCTCCGGCTGGGGCTGCTGGTTTCTTTCTGCTATTTCAGGCTGTCAGAGATAATGTCCCATACCGTCCAGATGACTGTGAACCCGGCAAGGAAGAGGATGAACTTCTCCAGCCGCCCCAGCCGCCGGTCGTGGTAGTCGAACAGCTTCGCTGCGTTGTCGAAGTCTTTTTCAACGTTCTCGGTGCGTTCCAGCAGAAACTCTATCGCCAGATCCTGTGGATCATCCTCGGGATCTTCGGTCAACTCCGAGTTGACTTCGATGAAAGCCGCCCCACAATGCCCGGTGACACCGCAGCAGCCGTGGACACCGCTGTCGTTGTGGCCACGTCGCAGAGCTTCAGCAAGCCCAGCAGCACATGGATGCGCGACACCGCACGGGCAGCGGTGTTCCAGGATTTGCCGGTCACTGCGCCATGACCGCCACCCTTTGCAGGAATCGTAGGGGCTGCTGCCATGTAGGCAGCATTCGCCGCTGCATTCGGCTTTCGTGTGATGATGCAGCGTTTGCCCTGATTCGAGGCGCGTCTTGTCCTGCGGTTTGATCAGGTTCAATGTTTCCTGGTCAAATGGTCCGGCCTCAGACACTGAGCCTCCCAGCAATGAACCCGCCGATGCAGCAAACTGTCGGGGCAAGGATGAGCCCAAACAGAACGATGACTGCTATGAGACGGTCCCGTTTCGCTACGCCGCCCCGGTTCTCTGCCATTAGCTTCCCTTCTTGGTTGCTCCTGCTTGAAGTAGGATCCGCTCTACCTCTTCAGCAGTGATCACATAGCGGCGGCTGCGTGGCGACTGGCCAGCTTTGACGCCTTCTTTGCCTTTGGTGACCTCGTAGACCTGGATCCATTCCAGGACGGTTGGGTAGCTGACTTTGCGGACGTAGCGGCTGTACAGTTCGCAGACTTGGCGGGGGCTGTAGGTGGGCCGGTCAAGTTCGAATGCTTCTGTTGCCATCAGGGTGCTCCTTCATGGTGCTTGTTGTATTCGCATCCATGATGCCATACCCGCCATATCCAGCATCAGCCAGTAGACGACATCTCGCGTCCAGCCGCATAAGGTTGTAGTAGCCGTCGGTGCCGTGGCGTTTCACCTTCACCATCACCGGTGTTGAGCCGCAATGCCGTTCACGTTCCACAAGCTCATCCACACCCTTGTGGATACCAACAGCTTTCATCGTCACCAGCCGCAGGTGGGGCAGAAAGAACCGGTTGCCGCGCAGAAGACGAAACGCGGCGTCATTTTCCATCACCGTCAACCATTTATCGGCGTTCGGATACCCGACCCGAGGCAGTTTGATCACCAGAATGCCGTAATCAGCGCCTGCGTTGACGCGTTCGATTTCGGTTTCCAGCATCCACCCTGATGTCTGCCATGTCCTGGCGTCTTTCACCTCGAAGCAGACGCCTGGTATCCCGCTGATGTCGCCTTTGTCTAGGTTGCCGCTCAACGCCCGGCGTTCTGCTGTCGGCCAGCCGAGGTTCTGCAACGCGGCGACAACAGCAGTTTCGGCGGCGGTTCCTTTAGCTTTTGACCGGCTCAACGTGTCTTCTTCGGGGTGACGTATTTGAAGCTGTAGCCCCGGTATTGGGCGACGATCTGCGGCAGGTCTTCTCGCAGCCGTTCAACGTCGAGAACCGTTTTGACGGTTTGGTATTTCTTCGCCAGGTCCGGGTTTTCTTCAGCGAACTGTTTGGCGGCGAAGGTAGCGTTCTTCTGGTAGTTGACTTTTTGGACGCCGTGGATTTTCAGCCCGTTGGCGTTCGCGTCTTGCATGAGCTGGGAAAAGAACGCTTCGGCACGGTCGATGGCGGCTTTGAGGGTGTCCAGGTCGCGGCGCATCTGTTCCAAAGCGTTCCAGCGGTCTTCGTACATTCCCAGCTCAACAAGCTTTTTGCTGTCGACTTCGACAGTTATAGATGTCATATGCCTCTTCCTTCAACTATTGAAACTTCAACTTTTAGGCAGCCAGGTTGGCTTTGGTTTGCCAGGGCACTTTCGGTGGCTTGATGGGGGTGACAGTGGCTGGTTTGCGCTCAAGGATCGGCATGACGATGGCTGGGGTCAGGGTGATGACTCCGTCGTCGGCGACGTCGATGATGAAGATCGTTGTGTCGCCTGCCCATTTTCCGAGCGCTGCGCGGCCTCGGCTGTCCAGCTGAATGATTTCACGCATCGTCTTCTCCCCATAGCGGATCCATGTCGTGGTTGTGTTGTTCTTCTCGATGCCGGGCGCGTCGAACGCTGGCACCGAAGCAGTCCGGGCACCATGTGGGGTGGCCTGGATGCCAGCCGATACGCCACCCTGCCTGCCGTGCCCGGTCTACGGACTGTTCTGTGGTGGCGTGGCAGTGGCTGCATGTGATCGGCTCGACGGTGCCGTTGATCGTTTTCATGGCTATTGGCGTATGCCTCGCATTGCTTTTTCGCGGTCGCGGTGGCGTTCTGCCCGGAGCTGGTTCAGGCTGCCGTTGGTGGGGCTGGCGAGGCTGACGGCGTAGTCGACGTCGAGTCGCAGTTGTCGTAGTGCGATCTCGTATCCGGCGATGCGGCGTTCGAGGTCGGCGATTTTCAGTTGGGCTTCAGCGAGTTTCATGCGGCGGCTCCGAGGTACCCGTATTCGAGGGGTTTGTGTCCCCAGATGAGGGTTTTTTCGGCGTTGCGGACCATGAGCATGACGATGTCTCCGTCTTGCCACTGGTGGCGTCCGGGCTGGCGGCGTTTGCGGTACTGCTGAACCTTCTGTGTGATTTTGATGGCTGCTGCGGCGACGAGTAGAGCCGCTGCGATCTTGAGCGACATGACTGCCTCCTTCGTGGGGTTGAGTGTAGCCAGACCCCACCTCACATGTCAACAGACACCCTGATGAAACCGCATCTTCCCTAAAGACTTGACAGTGTTGGTGGCAGTCGTTTAACGTAGTCATCGCCAGGGCGGACAGCCCAAACTTCCAAGCCCTGGCTCCAACGGGAACAGGGCTCGGGGTGGGCCGCCTGCTTTGGGAGCAGGACACTGGTAGGTTCGACGCCTACGTTCCCGACGGGGGAGGGCCAGGGTTCGAATCCCTGGGGTCGAGGTAAAACTCGATCTGGTCTAGTGGTAGGACGCCACCAAACTTAGCGGGATGGTGCAACTCGGTAGCACGCCAGGCTCATAATCTGGAAGTTGTGGGTTCAAATCCCACTCCCGCCACGAAGCGCACAGAGCAACACACACCTATCCCTTATCGAGTTTAGGGTGCGTTGGTCCAGCCTCTGTGCGCCTTGGCTCCCTAGGCAAAATGGCAAAGCCGCCAGCTTTAGGTACTGGTGATTGAGCGTTCGAATCGCTCGGGGGCTACGCAACACTTGGCGTTGTAGCTCAATTGGGAGAGCAGCACTCTTACAAAGTGCGGGTTCGGGGTTCAAGTCCCTGCGACGCTACGGACGAAAGTCCACGGGAGACCAGCACAACCCGCCACGTTCAAGCATCCCACGCTGAAGCAAACCACTATGGGGATTAACGGCCCTCGGTGAGCTGCGTGGCGGTATTAAGCCCCACTACGCAAAAAGGCAAAGCGGCCGGATTCAAGATCTGGTGTGTCTGCGTTCGACTCGCAGGTGGGGTACGCAAGCCTCTGTAGCTCAGCGGATTAGAGCACCTCACTACGGATGAGGGGGTGGCAGGTTCGAATCCTGTCAGGGGTGCGGGAAGGCCCACTGCTGTGGTGGCTGTGGGATAGAAAGTGATCACGGAAGAGACCGGAGCCCCTGGGGCATGCCAATGTCCGGCGCCTTCCCGTTACGCCTTCGTAGCTCAGAGGCCAGAGCTGCCCGTTCTTAGCGGGATGCGCGCAGGTTCGACTCCTGCCGGGGGCACGCAACACAACTGCATACGCCTTCATAGCTCAATTTGGTAGAGCATCCGCCTTGTAAGCGGACGGTTCCGGGTTCAATTCCTGGTGAAGGCTCGACCCGGTTCGGGTTGCTTCATGAATACGCACAACCCGTCACGTTAAAGATCCACCTAATCTAAGCGAACCGCTATGAGGATGGGAGTCCTTTGGTAAGCTGCGTGACGGTTCAAGCCCCGATAGCTTAATGTTAAAGCCCCTGTCTGATAAACAGGGAGATGTCAGCTCACGACTGGCTTGGGGTACTGGGCTCCATTAGCTCAATGGGAGAGCACCTGATTGTCGATCAGGAGGTCGCCGGTTCGATCCCGGCATGGGGCGCGCAGTGAATGCCTTACTAGCTCAATGGCAGAGCACTTGATTTCCAATCAGGGTATGCCGGTTCGATTCCGGCGTGGGGCTCTTCTCGAAGGAGGATGCAGTGAAGGCTGGTGTGTGGACGAAGGCGGCTGAGTCGAGTAATCAGGGTGCCTGCGTTGAGGCGATGCCGTTGGGCGGCGGAATGGTTGCGGTTCGGGATTCGAAGAATCCTGACGGCGGGAAGCTGATCTTCACGGAGAAGGAATGGTCGGTGTTCGTTGCCGCCGTTAAGGGCGGCGAGTTCGACCTGTAGCAGAAGACGGATTGTGATGGATGTTGGCGCTGAAATCCGTAAAGCACGTCATTTTCGTGGCTTGTCGCAGGAGGCAATGGCCGAATTGATTGGTGGCCATTTCACGGCGATTTCGGATTGGGAGCGCGGAAAGCCGTTGCCTCGCCTGGATACGCTTGAACGTATCGCGGACGCTTTGGGTCATGATCTTGTTGTGATGCTAGTGCCGCGAGACAGTTAATCTAACAGGGGCTCATAGCTCATCTGGTAGAGCGCCGGTTTTGCACACCGGGGGTGCGGGGTTCGAGTCCTCGTGGGTCCACGTGAGAATGCAATATCCTGATGGCAGTTTCAGGCTGCTCAGTGAAGGGGAGGCTCGGGAGATGACCGAGGTGCCGCGTGACATCGACGACGATCTACGGGAAGCGGAGGCGGCGATTGCGGCGGAAACGTCTACTGACGCTGCTGATCCGTGGCGGGTCATCAAGCAGCTTCAAGCAGCCCAGGCCGGTACCATCATCGAAGCCGGAAAGCGACTGTTGACGAAGGCTGAGGCTGCGGTGGATGCTGGTCTTCATGATCAGGCTGCCGCGTACCGGGAGCTGGCTATCGCTTGGAACCGGCTCGGCGCCTACTAGGAGGTAACTGTCCATGACGGCAACCGATGTCAGCCGAACGTTGGATGAGGTGGGCGAGGTTTCGTTGGAGAATCTTTCTGACGAACAGGTGTTGGCGATTGTCAACCGCATCGTAGATGGCGATAAGTCGGTGGAACCCTACGATGTGGCGGCTTTCAATTCGGCGATGTGATTTCTTTCGGGCTTGGTGTAGTGGTAACACGGCCGTCTCCAAAGCGGCAGACAGGGGTTCGATTCCTCTAGTCCGGGCGAGGCCGGTACCGTTTTAACTATTTGAGGGAATGGTTGAGGGGCAGCGGTACCGGCCCATTGTCCGGGTGGTGTAACGGCAACACGGCTGCTTGCCATGCAGTCGATAGCGGTTCAATTCCGCTTCCGGGCTCGATTCTTAATTGAATACTATTCCGAGATCGTCTAATGGCAAGACGGCTGATTCTGAATCAGCTAATTGGAGTTCGAATCTCTGTCTCGGAGCGCTTTCCGGGTTCGTCTAAATGGGTAGGATGCCTGACCTTGGTTCAGGTGATTGGGGTTCGATTCCCTGCCCCGGAGCGGTGTACCACTTGGCCATTCGCGGTGGCTAGGTCATGGGCTCCCCGGCCAACACCATGGTACTGGTAGGGATTGAATCCTGGGGGGTCCACCATTGGCGTGTAGCTTAATTGGTAGAGCACTGGACTGTTAATCCGGGGGATGCTGGTTCGAATCCAGCCATGTCAGCGTTATGCCTTCGTAGCTCAGTGGTTAGCAGCAGCTGACTTTTAATCAGCGGGTCGCAGGTTCGAATCCTGCCGGGGGCACGTAGAAGGGGAAGGGGAGTTTGATGGATTTCGGCAGCCTTGGGTTGAGTGTTGCGGACGGCGAAGAGTTGGATGTGATGTTTAAGATCGCTACCACTGAAGAGGTGGCGATGAATATTCTGGCGACGTTCGATTTGATCACTCATATTAAGGATGATGCTGTTCGGGAGAACGCCGCCGAAGAAATGATCATGAAGATTAAAGAGATGCCCCCGCTTCTCGTCATTGGTCTCATGATTTCCATGGCAGGCGACCTCGTCAATATCGCCCACGACAAAGACGACTGCGATATTTGCAAGAAATGCTGTAACTGTAAGACCGAGTAAATCGAATATGGCCTCGTGGAGCAATTGGTTAGCTCTCCAGACTTTCACTCTGGCGGTTACGGGTTCGAACCCCGTCGAGGTCACGTGGGGATTGAGATGAACATCAGCGAGGAAGACAAGCATGAGCTGGAAATGCAGTTCATGTCAACTTTGATCGATGCTGGTATCGATGCGATTGTTGAAGCCATTCTAGTCGCATTCCATTTGCCTCCTGAAGAAAAAATGGAAGCGTCGCAGCAGTTCGTTGCCAGTCTGCGTGAAATTGCGCCGGGTCAGATTAAGGGAATGCTGATTCGTTTGGCGGCGGATGAGGCGAACCGTCGGCACGCAAAAAACTGTGAATACTGCCAGTATTCTGGTCAGGGGTAGCAGGGCTTGACGCCATGGAGCAATTGGTTAGCTCACCTGATTCTCAATCAGGAGGTTGCGGGTTCGAGTCCCGCTGGCGTTACATGAAAAGGCAGAGCAAAACAGCGGCTGAGGTGGATACTGTCACTAGTTGGCGACGGTATTTGACTTATCTACAGCGACCGGGCGTCACGTCGGGTATTAAGCGGCAGATGCGGCGCCGTGAGCGGCGCGAAGGCAGGCTTGAAGCCCGCGATAATTGAATGCTTGGGCGTATTGAGGGTGGTCCTCAGACCGGCTGTAAACCGGTTACTTCGGTATGGGTGGTTCGATTCCATCTACGCCCACGTAAGGAAAGCAGTGACACTAGCAGGGAGTACCCTAGGCGGAACCTACACCGAGACATGATCTGTCACCTCTAAGCTCGGGCAGTAAGAATCAGGCGCGGTACGGGTGGGCCTGAAACATGCGATAGGGATGATTCGCATACTTGGTGGTTGTAGCTCAATGGCAGAGCGCCGCACTGTGACTGCGGAGGTCCCGGTTCGAATCCGGGCAGTCACCCCAATTGAATATGGAGGGTGGCCCCGGTTGGTCGGGAAGCGGTCTTGAAAACCGTGCCAGTGTGAAAGCTGAGGGTTCGACTCCTTCACCCTCCGCGTAAGTGTTGGAGGGCTGCCAGAGTGGTAATGGGCTGGCTTGCTAAGCCATGGCTGCGGGTGACCGCACAGAGGTTCAATCCCTTTGCCCTCCGCAAGGACCCTATGGCCGAGAGGTTGAGGCACAGGATTGCAAATCCTGGTACGCGAGTTCGATTCTCGCTAGGGTCTCATGGATGCAACAAGTAGTGGTATTGGTCATGCGTTGGTGCAGTTGATGGCCGGGATCATCAATGATCATATTCTCAGTTGTGATCATGTTGACGGTGAGGAGTGCGAGGGCTGCTGCCCGATCTGCTGTGCGCCATGTCATGCGTTGGCCAGCCTGCGTGATCATGAGGATGAGGCTGTGACCGGCTGGATGCTGGCCTGGGATGAACGGGATCTGGCTGAGGCTAGGGCCAAGTATCCGGAGGAAGATTTCGGTTTTCCTGAGGATGGTCTATATGACTGGCAGCGGCCGGATCATGGCGTGAACTGGGCGATAATCGAGAAGCACTGGCACGGTTGCCCCAACCACGAGGACCAGTAATGGGATCCGTGATTGATCAGAGTCACGGTCTGACAGCTTCTGAGCTGATGGACCTCTCGAAGAGGAACCTGGTGGAAGTGGTCTTGGCGCAGGCCGGGCAAATCAGGTTGCTTCAACGGGCTGAGGCGTTGGCTGAGCTGGTTATCGCTCAGGCGCTTGAAGTGTTGCGGCAGCCTGAAGTTATGGCTGGCGACATGGAGGCCACGATTCGTAAGGCTGCGGAGATTCTTCGCGGCGATTAGAGGCTTGGGGCAGTCACGCGTCCGGATGATGGCGTGGCTGCTGGCTGACGGTGGTAGGGGCCTGACCGTTCCCAAGAAACAGGCCCCTTTGACATACCCGCATCGTCTGCTACACTTCCGTACGAACCAAGATGCTCCAGTGAAGGGAAAAACATGGACGGCATCAAAGAAATCCTCGCCAAGGCCACAGCGGAAGCCGTAAGCGCCAAGGCTGCCGAGAAGACCGAGAACCAGAAGCTTCAGGAAGAAATCCTCTCCACCCTCAGCAAGCTCGGCGGCCTGCGGGTCCAGGACGACGCCCTCGTCTTCGAGGGAACCAAGTTCATCCTCCCCGCCAACATGCAGGGCCGCGTCGAAGACGCCATCAGCTACCTGGAGGACTGGCAGGAGGCGCAGGAGGAAACCTACGAATACGGCCGCGAGTTCAAGTTCCGGCCGTGGGACGGCGCCGCCGCGTTCGACCGGGGCATGAAGCGCCTGTTTGGCACCACTGGCATCGGCAAGGTCACCCGCACCTTCTTCGGCCAGTACCCGCCGCAGTACGAGACGATCAACATCAGCCACAACGAGACCATGCAGGTTCCGTGGGGACGGGTCGGGTTCAAACCGCTCGACGCCACGTTCACCCTCAACGGAACCATGAACCCCGAACTGGGTCCCGTGTTCTATCTTTCGGTGCAAGCACCGAAGAAGTACCGGTCCCACATCGAGGCGTTCTTCCAGGTCATCGAAGACGAGCTGAAGCAGACGTCGATCTACCGGGGCAAGGCCATCACCGCCGCCCAAGTGCCGATGTTCCTGAACACGAAGACCGTCGACCCGTCGAAGGTGATCTACTCCGACGAGGTGATGCGTCAGCTCGACGCCAACGTCTGGTCGGCGATCAAGTACACGGATGCGCTGCGGGCCACCGGCCTGCCGATCAAGCGGCAGGTGCTGCTGTACGGGCCGTACGGTACCGGCAAGACCCTCGCTGGGATGCTCACCGCACAGCAGGCCGAAGCCAACGGGTTCACCTACATCCAGGTGCGCCCCGAAGACGACCTGTACGGGGCGTTGAAGACCGCGCAGGTGTACGCACCGGCTGTGGTGATGTTCGAGGACATCGACGTCATCAAGACCAGCCACACCGAAGGCGTCGCACATCTGCTGGATGTTCTCGACGGTGTCACCAACAAGGGCGTGGAGGTGATGGCGCTGTTCACCACCAACCACCCTGACAAGCTGCACCGGGGCATGATGCGGCCGGGTCGTCTCGACGCTGTCATCGAGCTGGGCGGCTTGGATGCTGGCGGTGTCCGTCGGCTGGTGGAGGCGACGGTACCGGAGCTTCTGCGGTCGGAGGATCTGGACTGGAAGGCGGTGGCGGCTGGGTTCGACGGCCTGCTTCCGGCTTTCGCGAAGGAAGCCATCGACCGGGCACAGCGGTACGCGATTGCCCGTTCCGGCGGCGTCCCGCAGGTCATCACCACCAGTGATCTGGTGGATGCTGCGAACGGTATCCGGACGCAGGTGAAGATGATGGAGGATGCGCCTCTGGCGTCGAACATCGATTCGGTGGGCGAGGCGTTGAAGAAGCACTTCGGTTCGACGCTGCGTGAGCACCGCGTGGAGGTCGACGGCGACGGCACGCTGGTGGCTGTCAACGGCCACGGCGGCAAGTAACGGCTGGGTCTAGTTGTTCTCCCCGTGGCCTCAGCTAGCACTAAGGCCACGGGGTTCTCTCGGAGAGGGGGAAGGGTAGATGGCTGTTGATCAAGAGTTCTTGGACCAGTTGGTGCCGCTGTTGGAGTCCGAGGTTCAGCCCAGCTTGAACTTGGATCGCGTGCGCCTGTGGGTTGAGGCCCTCGAATCAGGCAACTATCAGCAGGGCAAACAGCGTCTGTGCCGTATCGAAGAGGACGGCAGCCAGAAGGTTTGCTGCCTGGAGGTGGCGAACCTTCTGGCGGCTGCCGACGGTGTTCCGATGGAGCCGAGGGTGGTGGTGTGCTGTCACCCGTTGACGTTCCATAATCCGACAGCCATTCATGCCCCGTTCCAGGAACGTGTCTACATGTGGAATGGTTCATCAGACGCAGATGAGGTCAATCGTAGCGTGATGAATGCGGCGACGGCCCGGTGGCTTGGTTTTGATAGCCAGAATCCTGTCGTGGCCCGCTGGCGCCAGCTCCTTGATTCTGATCATGGACAAATCGGTGTTACGGCTATGAATGCGAACGATTCGATGGACTGGTCGTTCGAGCAGATCGCCGCCGCTGTCCGGTTCTCTTACCTAGGTGAAAAGGCCGCGAACCCGTCATGATGCCACGCTATTTCCTGCCCGCTCTGTTGGGCTCTCTCGTGTTCATGGCAGTGATGTTGCTGCTGTGGTCGGGGGCTTTCTCGCGATGACCGACATCGACATACCTGAGGATCTGATTCCGCCGTCTACTGGGGTTGGCATCCCGTGGCCGGTCAACGGCTGGGATCAGGTTATGCCTGGTCTGTGGCAGGGCGGCCAGCTGAAGCGTGGCGCCAGCTACAAAGATCAGCATGTTTTGGTTCGTGACGAATTCGATCGTGTGTTCTCGTTCTTCTGGGACAACGACGGCAACGGCCCTGATCCAGGCGTATGGCATGAGCATTACCGGATTCCTGATGGTCTGCTGTCGGCGGCTGAGCTGGCTAAGGTTCGCCTGTTCGCCCTTGAGGTCGCCGGGATGACGCAGCTGGGCGATAAGGTTCTAGTTCGCTGCCAGGCGGGCTACAACCGTTCCGGGCTTGTCGTCGGCTTCGCGTTGATCGAGATGGGCCACACGCCACGTGAGGCCATCGAAATGGTGCGGGCTGCACGCGGACCATGGGCACTGTGCAACATCCACTTCGTTCGGTATCTGCTGGGGGCGTCGGCATGAAGGGCGTGTTCATCTTCTTGGCCCTAGCGACGGGAATCGTCGGGGTTGGTCTCCTGGCTGCGATCGTAGCCAGGTTCGTGAAATGGATGTTCAAGGTTAAGAAGGGGCCTGAGTGAACATGAAGAAGATTGCGGTCATCGCGGCTTTGCTGCTGGCTGCCGGTGTCGCGTTGTCGGGTTGTTCGACGATCGCTGACCCGGACCAGGTGGGGTTGTATTACCTGGAAGGCAACTCGGACGGCTACAAGTTCGACAAGTGCATCGAGCCGGGGGAGACCGGCGACGCCGAATGGAACAACTCGGTGGTGTATCTGCCGACGTCGCTGCGGACGTGGAACATTGCGGCTGACGGCGGTGACAGCAACAAGCCGATCACGGTGTCGACGAAGCCTGAGGAGAATCAGCCGTCGGGTGTTCAGGTCAACGTGTGGCCGACCACGAACTTCTTCCTGAACACGTACTGTGGTTCGGACGGCGCCCTGTTGAAGGACTTCTGGGAGAAGATCGGACGCCGCTACGACGCCGAGGACCCTGACGGCTGGCGTAACATGCTGGTGCAGACGTTCGTGCCGGTGATGGAGAAGGTCATCCAGGACGTGGTGCGTAGTTACAGCGCGGACGCGTTGGTGGGTAACATCAACGGTGTTCGTGTTGAGGCGCAGGCGAAGATCGCCACCCAGTTCACGGCTGAGCTGAAGCGTCTGGTGGGTGGCAGCTATTTCTGTGGCCCGTCGTATGATCGCCGGAAGCCGGACTGCCCGGACATCGAGATCACGATCAAGGATGTCGATTACGCTGATCCTGGTATTCAGGAGGCCCGTAACGCGAAGCAGAAGGCCATTGAGATGGCCGCTGCGACGGTGGCAGAGGCTCAGGGGAAGGTCGATGCGGCTGGGAAGCTGAACGACCTGTACAAGAACGATGCTTGGATGAAGCTTCAGTTGGCGCAGTTGCAGTTGGAGGCGATTAAGGCGTGCAGCGACAAGTGCACGATCATCATCGGTTCCAGCGGTAACATCATCTTGAACGGTTCCAAGTAGTAGACGTCGGCCGCAGTCATGGGGGTGCCTGCGGCCGACCAAGCCTTCGTAGCTCAAATGGGAGAGCGTCCGACTGAAAATCGGAAGATTCGGGTTCGATTCCTGGCGTTGGCACTTAAGACATGTAGCTTGGTGTGGTTCCGCGTTGTCCTTGGTAGTGGCTGCCTAGTTCTTCGTGGCCGTAGGGCCGGTGGGCGGGTGTGGTCATGGTGAAGAAGGCTAGTTGTCCGACTGGTTGCCCGTAGCTGAGGGTGAGGGACTGGTCGTGATTGAGGTTTTTGAGTTCGAGGGTGATTTGTCCGCTGAAGCCGGGGTCGATGAAGCCTGCGGTGTGGATGAGGAGTCCGAGGCGTCCGAGGCTTGATTTGCCTTCTACACGGGCGGCGATGTCGGCGGGTAGGGTGACGACTTCTAGGGTGTGGGCGAGCCGGAATTCGTTGGGGTGCAGTGTTAGTAGATAGTCGTCTGGGTGGATGGCTCCGAAGCCGCAGTTGTCGATGCTGAAGCCTAGGTGGACTTCGATGCTGGCTGGTTGGAGTTGGCGTTCGCCTTTCCATGGTTCGATGCGGAGGTCTCCGTTGGCCATGTGGTCGGCGATGGATCTGTCGCTGAGAAGCATGTGATACAGGTTACCACGTTTGCATCTCCCCGGAGACTCTGCTACAGTTCCACATGTTCCCGAAGGGAAGAGGAGATTTAAGCTCAATGGCTACCAAGCTGAACCAGCTGCTTGCCGTGAAGAAGGGCGCAGCGAACGAGGCAAACGCCACCATCACCACCCAATACCACCTGATCCAGAAGGGTGGCGCGTTCGGTGGGCAGCGACGCACCTACCAGCCGCTGAACGACGAGGGAACGAAGCTTCCCGGCGAGTCGCAGAAGGTACAGGTCCGCGTCCAGGATGTGGTGGAGCAGGCGACGAAGGCGTGGGAGCGGCTGATCGACGTCACCGCGACCATCGACGCGACGAACTGTGTCGCGAAGGCCAACGTCATCGTGGACGGTCAGGTTCTCATCGCCGACGTCCCGGCGACCACGCTGCTGTGGCTGGAGAAGCAGCTGCTTGACGTGGTCACGTTGATCCGCAAGCTGCCGGTGCTGGATCCTGCCGAGGAGTGGTCGTACAGTACGACGTCGCTGGTGTGGGAGTCGGTGCCGGTGAACACGATGCGGTCTGAGAAGATCGTTGAGCCGGTGATCCTGTACCCACACACTGACAAGCACCCGGCGCAGGTGGAGAAGGTCACCAAGGATGTTCCGGCTGGTACGTGGACGACGGTGAAGCTGTCTGGTGCTCTGCCTGCCGAGAAGGTGAAGGCGTGGCTGGATCGGGCTACGAAGCTTGCGGAGGCTGTGAAGGTGGCCCGCGAGTACGCGAACTTGACGGCTGCGGTCGATAAGTCGATCGGCGCCGCGCTGCTGGATTACGTTTTCGTCCAGTAGCCTGTAGACCCCCGCGTGAGCGGGTGAGCACAAGCTGAAGGTGAAGATCAACATTCACGCCGGGTGAGATGTTCGGCGATCAAGTTGAGACTTCTGCTCGAAGCTGATAACTGAACAAACTGGCCTGGTGCATCGACCAGGCGGCGGCTATCGAATATGAAGACGCAGGTTCGAATCCTGCCCAGCCCTCTTCGTGGGCTGGTAGCTCAGCGGCAGAGCGTCATACCGTTGAAATTGACCGTCGTCTTTAAATGCCGGTACTGGGTGCAGGACACTTGAGTTGGCGACTAGCTCATTTGGAAGAGCGACAGTCCTTTGGAACTGTAGGTAACAGGTTCAAGTCCTGTGCCGCCAAAACACTCTATAGCTGGCCCCCGGAAGGGTATCCGGGGGCCAGCGCCTATTCGCCGGTCAACATGATGCGTACGCGGGCTATCCGGTTGCGGCGATCGACGCAACCGGGCGTCTGACAGGTTACGAAGCGGGAGTTTTCGCGGCATGGGCTGCCCGGTTCGTAGTGGACGGTGATAGCGCCGTGGCGGGCGAGTTGAAGGATTTCTCTGACGTCGGTCAGCTGCTGATCGTCGAGGTTCATCGCAGATCACCAGGTTCCCTGTTGCAGCAGTTCGGGTCGTCGCAGATGGCTCCACCGAGAAGGATTTCCGGCGGCAGGTAGCTTCCCTCGATGATGGGACCGGTTGCAGGCCTCTGTGTGGCCCGCTGACGCATCCGGCGGCGGGTGGCTTGCTCGGTGGTGCATGGCCATGTTTCGCCGTCTTCACGGCACACGTGGCCGGGCGCAAGCCGATGCAGAGTGCTCACGGGTACTGTCCTCCGATCTGGTAACGGTCATAGTCGGTGGGAGCCACGCAGGCGTCACCGTTGTTGCCGCCGCTGCGATAGTGGATCTCGTAGCATTCGGGCTGCTGCATCGGCTGGCAGACGGTGATTTTGCCGACTTGATGACACGATGTCCACCAGTACGCGGCGTGGTAGGTCTTCTGGTAGATGATGCCTTTGTCGGGTTCAGTGATTTCTTGGTAGACGGCCACACCGGTGATGATCAACACGGCGGCCACCACTAAGGCAACGAGGACGCCGAAGATAGACCCTTTACGCATCGGCAGCAGTTTCGGTGCGGGCGGCGAGCCATTCCAGCCATGCCGCTGTCGGGAAGTTGATCACCCGCTGTGGGTCGTCAGCATGCCACACCAACGTCCGATCGGCGGTTTCCACCACGTTCACGATCGGCTTGCCGCCAGTCGTGGCGTTGAGGGCAGGCTTAGGATGCTTCATCTCCACAGCAGCATGCTCTGGTGCCTGGTCGGGTTTGTGGATGCTGAAGGTCAACGGGCAGCCGATGGTGCGGAAGTAACGCTGGGCGCGGACCAGCAGGAACCCATCAACATCACCTTCTTCGAACTGGCGTACGATGCGGATCTCTGTTTTCAGTGCCCGCGCCACCGTCGCCTGCGACAGCAACATCAACTCCCGCAGCTGGGCGCCGACAGCCCCGAGATCGAAACGCAGCGCCTGCTCCCGGCGTTCAGGGCTGGAACTGGCCAACATCACCGACATGTGCCAGTTCAACGCCGACGGAGCCAACGTCATGCCAGCAATCTCCGGCGTCGTCCGCAGCTCATAGCCGAGAGCACGAACAAGTTTCTGGAGGCTGACCATGGTCCAATGGGTGCCTTTACGGAAGCCGCGAACCCAGCCGTCGCCGTAGCCGACGCGGGCGCCGAGCTGACCGTCGCTAAGCCCTTGTGCTTTCTGTTCGGCGATGAACCAGTCCCGCAGGATCAGTCGGTTGGTTGTGTCATCCGGGTGAAGGTCTTCGGTGTGCATTTTGAACGTCTTAGTCGTCTTACGCGGGTTAGCCATGGTTCCTATTCTCTCATAAGGGTTCGTGTTTGGGTACACTGATGCCCGTCACCGACTGGCATCAGTGACGGGCATCAGGCGGCGCCGAGTAGGGTTGGAGGACTACTCGGCAGCCTCCGCACTTGCCGCATCCGGGCTCGGCGTCTCTACGGGGACCTGGTCGTCATCCCCGGAGTCCTCGGACACAACAGGCGGTTGCTCATCGAACCCCAGCAGTGTCCTGTGAACCCCCGTCGGTTCCCGCAAGACAGCAGCCAGAAGCTCAGCGTTCTCAGTTTGCCACGCAGTAACCGCAGGGTCACCAACAATGGCTTCCAGCTGCATACGCAGCTGGGACTTCCAATCCCACTCCCACGGCTCCGGGACCTCCAGCAACGGAGCCGGGTCGAACGCCATCAGCTTCGAATGCTTCCTCGCCAGACGCAGGAAACAGATCGGAGCCACCGGCCTCAACTCGATGATCTCGCTCATGCCCGAGGAAACTTCTCAGCCGACGGGCGGACGTTCAGCAACGCCATCGGCTCACCCAGACGGAAAGCCGTAAACGCCTTGATATAGGCGGCCAGATGCACCGCCGGGATGACCTGCTTCCCGGTGGCTTTCTGGTTCGTCGCCCAGCGGATGAACGCCAGACGCGGATCCTTGTCGTCGAGGTTCGCACCCGACTTGATGCCATGGATGAATTCCATGTTCATCGCCTCAGGATACTTGGTGCGCGTCAACGTCCACCCGGCTCCAGCAGCAGAGACGGCGATGAACTTGCGCAGCTGGGCGCCGATATTGACGGCGTCCTTGGCGAACGGGTAGTCGTCGAGGGCTTTGTGGGCTTCGTCGAGGCTGATGATCCGGGACCAGTGGGGTCCTTCGAAGCCGACCTTGTCAAAGTCCCAGGAGCCGTAGTGGGTGAGCAGCCGCAGGATGGTGTTGAGGTGTCCGGCGGATGCGTAGCCTTGCATGGCGAGGAAGGTGCCGACGGAGCGGCGGCGGACGAGGTCGATTTTCTCATTGGCGGTGACGGGCAGGCCGACGGTGACGAGCAGGGGGACGCTGATGTCGGGTTGGGTTTTGCCGACGCGGGCGATGGCGATGAGCCGGTGCTGTCCGTCGATCATGTCGCCGTCTTCGTTGAACGCGATGCCCTGGTGGTTGAACTTCCAGTCACCGTGTTCGATGGCCTTCATGAGGTCGGTGATGTTGTGTGCAACGAGACGCCGGTTGGTGCCGGGTTTGCCGATGGTCGGCTTCATGTTGTATTCGAGGAGCAGTTCAGCGAGGGTGGGTGTGATGTAGACGAGTCTGGTTTCGACGGCGGACAGTTCGGGTGCCAGTTCGGTGTCTGCTTCTGCATCCAGCAGGTTGTTGATGGCTTCGAGGCGGGTCTGGTCCATGTGCTCTCTCCCTTCAAGAGTGAACGTGTGTGCAGAACTATTGGAACTCATTGTAGATGATTACGCAAACCCCCAGCATAATCCCTATGATTGCCGCAGTTCTTATAGTGTCCAGGAGACCGATGAGGAACTCGGAGAAGGTCACCGCCATTTTCCTGTCTTAGCGTCCCTGATCCAGCCTTGCAGCATCTCCCAAAACGACACCGGGAACGGTGCCTGTGTCATCCGCAGCCGGTCGTACACGTCGCGGATGGCTTCGCCTCGATAGTGGTCGCGCAGTGTTGCTGAGGCGATGAGGCCGTGGCGGTGGAGGTAGTCGACGGGGTCCGCGCCCGTGAGTTGGGCGTCTTTCAACGCTTTCACTACACGGGCGCGGGTTTCATAGTCAAGAGGTTTCATCGGCCGTCTGCCGTTGAGTGATCTCAGCCCGCCACAGGTTCTCGGTGGTCTGCCACCCGGAGATGTCGTCGGGGTCTCTGACGAGGAATCCGTTGCCCAACGCGAAATCGTCGGCTTCCATGCAGAAGCCCGTCCGATATTCAGGGAAGCGGTTTCCGAGGTAGCCGTGGTAGCCGCCGTGCACCTGGCCGAGAACGCAGCAGTCGGGGCTGCGAAGGTTGAACGTGTCAAGTTCGATCTTGTTCCACCAGCCGGGGGTTTCGCTGTCCATAAACGCAGCCCCGGCAGCGACGCGCATCATTTGCTCGTCTTCAGTGGTGACGATCGGCTCCGTGATGGGGGTGGCTGGTTCGGTGGTGGGGACAGGTGTGTCGATGACGGGGAGGTCGGTTCCAGTGATCATGTGGTTTCCCTTCACATTGCCGCGAATGCGGCGAGGTCACGACGGATCTTGATGTGTGCCCGCCACAGGTCTTCCAGTATCGGCGCTTCCACCATGGCTCTGGGGCAAAAGCCGTAATGGATGGGCGCCCCCCAGTAACCCATCTTCAGCGCCTTCAGCCCTGTGGTGTAGAGGCCGTAAACCTGGCCGAGAACACAATGCAGTGGGCTGAGGATGTCGAGAAGTTGTGGATCAACCTGGTCGGCCCAACCGGCAGCGTGGGCGTCGAGGAGTTCCGCGCCGCTAGCAACCCAGATAGGGGGACTTTCTATCGTCACCCCACCACTCTACCAACATTCCCGCACACTCCGCAAGACTCCAGTACCACTGTGACGGAACCTGTAATGTAATGTGGATACTGTCACGGTTTACGTGTCACATCACTTGACCAGCA
>Ga0207646_10000353_pt1 | contig 62321 bp, 59 predicted proteins | sample KBSK5502metaG_FD_184343 | JGI IMG/M metagenome (GOLD analysis project Ga0207646, IMG submission 184343) | Corn, switchgrass and miscanthus rhizosphere microbial communities from Kellogg Biological Station, Michigan, USA - KBS K5-50-2 metaG... | ecosystem: Host-associated > Plants > Roots >... | reverse complement strand
TTGGCCATCGGCATACGCGACGGAACCGACCAACCCGTTTTGGTTCAAGCCCGGCATGCGCTTCAAGGTTTCTTCTTGCGAAAGATATTTGCTCGGAGAGATGCGGCCTGGTCCCGCCAGCCAGTCGTAGATTTTCAGACCGACATCGAGGTAGGCCACGTCGATCCAGTGGTAGCCGGGCACCAGGAACTCCAGCTTCCGCGTGAGGTGAGGAGCGTTTTCCAGCATCCGAACGCGTTCGTGCAAAGCCCGGACCAGTACGTGGTACTCCTGAAGATCCGCTCCCTTAATCGCTTCCTCCAGGTAGCGAACTCCGCCGTGGATGATCTTGGTGGCGGCACTGGAAGTTGCACCGGCAAAGTCTTCTGCTTCGAGAAGCACCGTCCGAATCCCGCGCAGCTGCGCATCCAGTGCACAAGCTGAACCTGTCGCTCCCCCGCCGATCACACACAGATCAAACTGGTGGCCAGAAATGTTTGTGAGTTCTTCCACTCTGCTTTTCACGAGCGCCCCTGAATCAAAATGTGATCTTGGTCCTGAACCCCAAAACTGGGGCGTTCGACAAAGAGGGATTGCCACCTACGTTTGCGTAATATTGAAATGTGGGTTGCAGGAGCCAGTAAGGCCTGACCTGCAGCGAATAGTTCAACTCGAATGCTTTTTCAGAACCGAGCGGCGCGCCACCCAGTAACGTTCCGAAATTTCGGAAAGGATCGCTGATCTTGCTGTACACGAAACCAATGCCGATGCGGTCCTGCGGACGGCGCGCAAAGGGAGCATTGATGCGGGCCCCGGCCGTGATCTGAACGTTTTCGCGGCTTACATCGCCCGGGCTGTAGTCAAAGCCAATCGTTGCATCCAGCCCGCGGTTCGAACCGGCGTCAGGACGGTACAAAGCCTGGCTTGCCATTCCATAGATCAGATAGTTGCCGCTGCTCTCGGTGCCGGCGGGATTCGGAAACTTGCCGCCGTTGTACACACCGCCGAACTTGTATTCACCGGGATAAGTTTTACCCGTCAAATAGCCGGCTTCGAACAGAAAGTTCGCAGAATTGCGAATCGCGAAGTTGGTGCCGGTAGGATCCTGCTGATAGGGATTCCGGTTGCCAGCCATTACGGCGCTCTTCACGTAGAAGTGACTCGTTGGCGCAACGAGAATTTCCGCTCCGGGCGTACCTGCAGGGTTGAACGACTCGAATACGGAACTGAACAGATTGCCGAACGCATAGCCGAGGGGCTCGATAAGCCAGGTCCCGCCGTATTCCTGATTGCCATAAAAATCCAAACCGGCCAACTGTCCCGCTCGGATTCTCACTTTGTTGTGCAGAAAGAGCTGCTGCACCCAGAAGGAATCCAGGCGCGTACTGTGTTGACTCACCAAATCGCTCGGGTTGGCGAGAGTCCCGATCTTGCCGCCTAGGTTGGCTCCCGACTGCCAGAGCCCCGTGGCGTGAAAGCTAAGTCCCTGCCACTGGATCATCTTGTCGAAATTGATGTCTACCGTTCCTCGAATTCGTTCCCATCCGGCATAGGTCTGTTGTATTCCGCCGCTGGGATTGGCCTGCATATCCGTGATGTAGAAAAAGTCGAAGGTGACACCTTTTTCCGCCAAGGCACTTCTCTCGCCCCCCCAATCTCCGAAGAGATACTTTCGCGATGACAATTCGAGAGACGGCGTACTAGCGTCTGACGGCAGTGCGCTCTGTGCCTCCGCCGACGCGCCCAGCATCAGCAGCAGAATGAAGCACAAAAGAATGTTTTGTGTTTGCGCCCAGAACTTGGAGTAGCACTGAAGAAAAGCTGTTGCATCGCTGCAACGGCTAATTGCTGCGCCAATGAATGAACGGCTGAGACTGAGAAGTGCATGTTTGTTTTTCATAGCAACGCGAAGTAAGGCACTTGCATTGCCAAACGCGCGCGCCCAAATGCGTTTTGTTCGATGCCACGTTTTTTCCAGAGTTTGCGTAGTCCGAGGTCAGAAGAAATTGATGTTTCCGAAGCGCTGCCGCGTCACTGCACGTCACGATTTTGACAACGAGTCCACTGGGCGTCGCGAGGTGGTTGCTATTTTTAAGAATCGCAACTTTGTGCCGACGGGCGCATCCAACCCGCGACAGGCTCACAGGCAGAAAGGCTCAGAAGCTCTCCCGGTAGAATCAGATCTGCTTGACGCGGGATTCTCGGAATTCCATTCCGATTCTTGTGGAGGCGTCGGCTTCACCCGCGTTACTGACGTGCGAAATCTATGGCACTACACTTGCTTCCAGGGCTTCATCTAGGAGAATCAAGCGATGAAAAAATTTATTAATCGCCCGGAGAATGTCGTCGAAGAAATGTTGCAGGGGTTGGCCATCTTGAATCCTGGTGCCGCGCGATTGTCGGGACACAAAGTCCTGATTCGCGCCGATATAAACGAAATCCGCGATCAGCACGTGGCGATCATCTCGGGCGGTGGCAGCGGGCACGAGCCGGCCCACGCAGGCTACATCGGCGAAGGCATGTTGAGTGCCGGAGTGGCGGGAGAAGTCTTTACTTCTCCGGACACCGACTCCATTCTCGCCGCAATCAAGGCGGTTGCGGGGAAACCCGGAGCTCTCCTTGTGGTCAAGAACTACACCGGCGACCGGTTGAACTTCGGCTTAGCGGCGGAAATGGCGCGATCCGAAGGCATTCCAGTCGAGATGATTATTGTCGATGACGATGTTGCACTCAACGGATCAACCTCTGCTACAGGCGCCCGCGGTCTTGCAGGAACGATCTTCATTCACAAGCTGGTGGGGGCCGCCGCGGCGCAGGGCAAGAACCTGGCTGACGTTGCGACCATCGGCAGAGCAGCGATCAAATCGCTGGCCACCATGGGCGTTTCGTTTTCCGCCGGCACCTCGCCTACTATCGGAAAACCCAGCTTCGAGCTGGGCGCTGATGAGATGGAGCTTGGCCTCGGTATTCACGGCGAACCTGGCGTGACGCGTACGCACCTGCAGTCTGCCGATCAACTGACGGAAACGTTGTTAACGGAGATCTTGAAACATGGACATTTCAGCAATGGCCGGCGCGTCGTGGCAATGATCAATAATCTCGGAGCAACCACCGAGATGGAACTCGCCATTGTCGCTCGCCATGCGCTGGCTTTTCTCGAACGAAACGGATTTACCGTGGAGCGAATTTACGCAGGGACTTTTCTGTCATCGTTGGATATGGCGGGAATCTCAATCTCAATTCTCGCCCTCCACGATGGTTGGCTGCCCCTGCTCGACGCGCCGACTTCTGCTTTAGCATGGCCGAACGCTCCGAAACAGCGCTCGGCAAACCGGGCAGCAGAAGTCGCGCCGAGTGTCAGGTCGAACTTGAGCGGCCCGACCCATCAGGATGTGCGCACGGAAACAGGCCGGCTCACAAAACGCGCCATCGAGGTTGCTTGCGACGCGCTGATCGCGTCGGAAAGTGAACTGACGGAAATGGATCGTATTGTGGGCGATGGCGATCTCGGCACAAGCATGAAGCGTGCGGCAGCGGCCGTGAAAGACGCAGTGGCGACATATCCCCTCGATGATGTTGCCGACACGTTGAAGGCCCTCGGCCATACGCTGCGGCACGAGCTAGGTGGATCTTCCGGGCCACTCTACGGTGTGCTCTTTCTGCGCGCCGGCAATGTAATGGAAAACTCCGGTCGCACGGGACTGCCGCTTTGGACCGAAGCACTCGAGGAAGGCTCTCGCGCTATCAGTGAGCTTGGCGGCGCGAAGCTTGGCGATCGGACAATGATGGACGCCCTCTATCCCTTCGTCGCGTCCCTGAAAAGTGCCGAAGCAAATTTCTCGCGTGAAGCGCTTCTCGCAGCAGTTAACGAGGCACAGCTGGGCGCCGAGGCGACTGCCCAAATGAAACCCAGGTTAGGGCGGTCAAGTTATCTTCAGGATCGCGTATTGGGCCACCCAGATCCAGGTGCCATAGCAGTTGTTATCTGGCTGCGTGCCGTCACGGCTGTGCTGGCCGGAGCCCTTACTTCGGTCTAAGCCCGTTCAACAAAATTGCGAGGAATCTCGATCCCCCATTCGTGGTTTCGGAACCCTTGGGGTCCAGGTCCCTTTTCCATTGTGGATCGATCTTCCCGTGTGAGAGCCTTCGTAAAACGTCAGCTCAAAGACCCTAAGCTGCACGAACGCTCTGCTCCCTTGCCAGGCAAGGCGGCAGTGTTTTTTTACTCCGAGAAGCTGCGCGGCGATGTTGTGTTTTGCCGTTGAACCTGAGAATCAATGACCGCCGGGCATGATGTAACCGGAGCTTTAAGGTATTCATGGGTACCCCGAGTGTCCTGGCAGCCTCCTTTAGCGAACAATCCCTCAGTTTGCAAAGTTGGATGGCACGACGATGATGCACTGACAAATGCCGAAGCGCCTCTTTGAACAGTCTCCTACGTTCTATCTGTTGGTATATCTGTTCTGGAGTTGGCTTCTGGTCTTGAATAAATTCGCTCGAGAAAGATTCTTCAATTTCACCATTCGCTTGGTCCCAGGAGATAGCGGGCTTCGATCGCGTCTTCCGAATTTGCATCAGAGCAGCATTGATGACGATTCTCGTGGCCCAGGTCAAGAAGTCTGCCCGACCTTGAAACTTATGCAAATGGGTAAACGCTGTCAGCATGGCATCCTGGACTGCATCCTCAGCATCCTGTCGCCTGGGAAGAATACGAAGCGCGCGGGCAAACAGCTTGCCGCGGCAGGACTCGAACAGCAGATTGAGAGCCTCGGGATCGCCTTTCTGCGCGCGCTGAAGGATCAGTCCTTTCTCTCGAACGGAAATTACCACTGTCTCCTCGCTCAAGGATGCCCCCTTTTGTTCTTTTTTCTTGCGGCCGAAATCTCATCCGCGTGTATTCCGGTCACGAGAATTGGAATAAGCATTCGTCTTGCCAATCCTCCCAATGAACATGGCCAAGGAAAATGACGACTCATCGCGCTGTGCACGGAAGCGACCTCGCTCACTTCAACGCGAGGGCCGTTGAAACGAAGTGTCGACACGACGAAACACCGTCGACATAAGGTCGCGCCAGTCAATATGTCAACACGAACGGTTCGTTGCGATTCGAAGAGCCGGTGATTTCTGAGCGCACGCGATTCGCGACGAAGCTATCCCCTTGAATCCGTGGCATCACAACGAAGCAAAGCCCAATCATTCATCTGCAATCGCGATGGAACATGAGTTGCTCATATGTGCTGAGTGGCCGCGCGAGGGTCACCCGGGACAATTTGATGCTGCGGGGAGAGTCGATCCCCAACAAAACAGGCGGCGTTTGCAAAAAGAGATTCGGAGAAATCGAGTGACAAAAGAAGAGCATGAAAAATGAAAGCTAAAGTTCTGCTGGCGTTTGTGGCGTTGTCATACTCGCCGTTGATGGTGGTCGGGAATGAGGCCACATATCCCAAAGAAAAAGTAACGGCATTCGTCGTCGAGAAACTGGATTTGACTTCACTGCCGTCTGCGTTCCGGCCGAGGAAGGAAAAAGGAAAGAAGACCCTTGCGGATTACGGATTCACAGCCCAGAGGATTGACGAAAACGAAGCCATCATCGAGGCGGGTGGAGTGAGGAAGTTGGCGATCCAGCTTCTCGACCAGAATTCCTCGGGAATCTACGTGTGTGTTGCGGAACCCGGAGATAAGGGAGGCGATACAAAGGCGCAAAGCGTCCTACTTCTAAAGAGGAAGAATCCGAATTCGTTGCTAAAGGGGCGCGAGTCGTTTCGAGAATTTGCTGCATGTCCCGTGATTGGTGGAAGTGACTTCGCGACGAACTCAGACGGAGATTGAGGAGTTCCTTCGAATTGGATTGGAATGGCAGTTGCTGCTTTGTCCTGCGCCGTGAGTCAGCGGACCGATCGTGGAGACAGTCTCCAAGGGCTAGCGTCGGCAACTCCAACGGGACCACGGTTCAAACACTGAGTTTCAACAAAGGAGCAGATAAATGAATTTCGTCACAAATATATTGGTGAAGCTCGGCATCCTCAAAGAGGACCTTGATTACCATTTCGTTCGCACTTCAATGGTGATCATCTTCTTGTTCTTTGGATATCAGAAATGGTTTGACTATGAAGCGCAGGCATTGATTCCGTATATCAGCAATGGCCCTCTGATTTCCTGGCTGTACCCTGTTTTCGGCATTCGAGGCGCCTGCTGGTTTTTGGGAGTTGCGGAATGGTTTTTTTGCGCACTTCTGTTCGCGGGATTCTGGAATAAGAAGTTAGGGATCTTCGGCGCGCTCGGCGGTATTTTTTCGTTCATCTCAACCATCACGATTATTCCATTCATCCCGAATGGATGGGCCCCGTCTGCCGGCGGGTTTCCAGCGATGACCGAAACCGTTGCTTTCCTGATGAAGGATCTGGTTCTTCTGGCCGTATCCGTCTATTTGCTGCGGCAGGACGTTCTGAGAGTGTCACAGTCCGCCAAAGAATCTTCTCCGGCAATCGCCGCACAGCCGCAGCACATCTGATCGTGGCCTCTTAATTACGAGAACGTTTCGAGCATGGGCTTAAGAGGGTGGGGACATCATGCATCTGCAATTCTGGCTCGTACGTCACGGAGAGACTGAGTGGAGCGCCTCTGGTCAACACACCGGAAGAACGGATTTGCCTCTGACGCTCGAGGGGAAACTGCATGCACGGACAGATTGCCGTATTTCTTGGCAGCCGTGTTTTCGCTCTTGTCCTAACCAGCCCGCTACAACGAGCCCGGGAAACATGTCAACTCGCCGGGTATGGCGATAGCGCGATCATCGACGCAAATCTGCGGGAATGGGACTACGGAGAGTACGAGGGACGCACCACTCCCCAGATTCAAATCGAGCGGCCCGGCTGGTCCCTGTGGAGAGATGGAGTAATCGGTGGTGAAAACCTCAAGCAGGTTGCCACCAGAGCGCAAATGGTAATCGAACGAGCGCTCTCCAGTTCGGGCGACGTTCTCGTGTTCGCGCACGCACATATTCTTCGGGTCTTGGCTGCATGCTGGCTGGGTTTGCCGCCCGAGGCGGGCCGTCTCTTTGCGCTTGGGACGGCCTCGGTGAGCATATTGGGATACGAGCACGATACGCGGGTCATCACGCAATGGAACGGCGGCGCAAAGGAACGAGCTCGCCCACGAATCAAAATGGCTTCTCCCGAAAGATCAAACCAAAGCGCAACCGAGGGAACCGAGATTGCAAGCGTTCGTTGCTCAAGCGGCGCGAGGGATCAAAACAACTAAAGGAGAAATCCGTGGAAAAGAAACGCACGAACAAAGTTACTGGAGTCAGCGCGGGTATCGGCCTGAGCGCTGCCAAGCGTGGGCGCCGTCAATCGGAACGGCACAAGGTGCTCGTCACCGGCGCAGGACTGCTGGGTGTTGCCGCGATGGAGAAGTTTCTTGCCGAGGGCTGGGATGTGGTCGGCGTCTCACTTCGCAAGCCCAAGCTGCCCAGCGGCCGGGAAATTGAATTTCTGTCGGTCGATCTCCGGGACGAGAAAGCGGCCCGTGCGGCGTTCGAGCCGCTGACCGACATCACTCACATTGCCTACACGGCTATACACGAGAAGCCGGAGCTGGTCGCTGGCTGGTCAAGCAAAGAACAGATCGAGACCAACAACACCATGCTCCGCAATGTGGTGGAACCGATCGTGCACACCGCCTCCAATTTTCGGCACATCAGCATCCTGCAGGGAACGAAGATCTACGGCGTGCACCTGCACCCGATCCCCATCCCGGCGCGCGAACGTGATGCACATAAAGACCATGAGAACTTCTTCTTTGACCAGCAAAACTACGTGAGTGAGATGGGCGCCCAGCACGGCTTCAACTACACGGCACTGCGTCCGCAGCTCGTGATCGGGCCCACCCCAGGCGCGTTGAATGTTCTCCCTGCCATCGGTGTCTACGCGTCAATTCGCCGCGAGAAGGGTGAACCGTTCAGTTTTCCTGGCGGTCCGTCGTTCGTCTGGGAAGCCGCCGATGCAGACCTCGTCGCGGACGTGATGGTCTGGGCTGCGCAATCACCCCAAGCGGCGAACAAGGCGTTCAACATCACTAACGGCGACGTATTCGAGTGGCGCAATCTGTGGCCGGCCCTGGCCGAAACTCTCGGTGTCGAAACCGGACCAGACATGCCAACGAGCGTGGCAGCCTACCTCGAGGAAAACGCGGATGTCTGGGACCAGATCGTCGCGAAGTACGACCTTCGCTCCCGGAACCTGCGGGAGTTGGTTGGCCAAGGGGACCAGCACGCGGACTTCGCGTTCGCCTATGGCGCTCCGGCAGGACCTCGAGCCTTCGTCAGCACGATCAAGCTGCGTCAGGCTGGATTCACAAGGACGATTGACACCGAGGACTCGTTCCGTAATGCGCTGCAGTCCCTAATCGACCATAAGCTTCTGCCGCCCGCTGCGAAGTAATCGCGGCGGGAGCACCGTTGTGGAAACCCTCCACGATATTGTCCAGGGTGAAGTGACAGTGGCGAGCCGCGCGAAGGATCAAAACAACTAAAGGAGAAAGCTATGGAAAAGAAACTCTCGAACAAAGTTGCCGTCGTTACTGGAGGCAGCGCAGGTATCGGCTTAGGCGCTGCCAAGTGCTTTGTTGCCGAAGGCGCACAGGTATTCATTACCGGGCGCCGTCAATCGGAACTGGACAAGGCCGTTGCTGAGATCGGTAGGAACGTTACCGCTGTTCGAGGAGACGCTTCCGACCTGGCGGATATAGGTCGGATTTACGAAACCGTAAGGCAAAAGGCCGGCCGCATCGATGTCCTGTTCGTTAACGCGGGATTCTACGAGCTTGGAAAGTTCGGAGAAGTCACGGAACAACACTTCGATAGAACATTCAATACGAACGTGCGTGGCCTGTTCTTCGTGGTCCAAAAGGCATTGCCGCTGCTTTCGCAAGGTTCGTCTGTGATCCTCAACGGATCGATAGCATCGATTAAGGGATTCGAGGCCTTCTCCGTTTATGACGCCACAAAAGCGGCTGTACGTTCCTTCGCGCGCAGTTGGATCATGGACCTCAAGGGCCGTGGAATCCGGGTCAACGTTCTGAGTCCCGGCCACATTGATACACCCGGACTGTCGGCCTTGATGACGGACGAGCAGAAGACCAACGTCCTTGCCAACGTGCCGCTCGGCAGATTGGGTACACCCGAGGACATGGGTAGGGTAGCCGTGTTTCTCGCGTCGGATGACAGCGGCTACGTGAACGGTATCGAACTCTTCGCGGACGGTGGCGTCGCGCAGTACTGAGAAAGATCCTCACTCATTCGGCGCTCGTCCGAATGAGTGTCCAGTGAACGTCAGGAGTGTCAATGCCCTCGTGTCTCTATATGGACAGGAGGACCGAATGCGGAGAACGAAGTTCCCGCCCATCGGGCATGCAGCATTGAATTTAGGCCGAGTCAAGCTATCCGTCTCCGCCTCTTTTTTTTTGGTAACCGTCTTGCTTCTGTCGGAAGAGAGATAAGAGTGACTGAAGTTTTGCAACTCGGAGCGCTACTGTTGGAACGGACATCGCCATCCCAAATCGAGTGCGCTGCGAACGAAGTGGCGGTCGATCAGCCAATTGACAGTGTTGTTGAGAAACCTCTGCGAACCGTCCTACCAAGGATGGAAGCCCTGGACGTCGTTGCCAGCTTACGGCTTCATTGGCCGGAATATCTGATGGAAGTTGCCGAGATGGGCTTGTATCTGTTCCTGACTTGTCTCTTTGCCACCTTATTGCAACATCCGGCTTCACCCATCCGAAATCTTATTTCCAACGGAATCCTTCGTCAGGCAATTATGGGAGCGGCGGTGGGTACCACGGTATTCGCAATTGTAGTGTCGCCCTGGGGAAAACAGTCCGGCGGCCATTTCAATCCAGCAATCACCTTTACCTTTTATCGGCTGCGAAAAGTCGACTTTTGGGACGCATCGTTCTACGGCGCCGCACAATTCTTCGGCGCCACCAGCGGTGTCGCAATTGCCACCTACATCTTGCGGGGCGCGCCGGCTCACGAGTCCGTACGCTACGCCGTGACTCTGCCGGGCACGCACGGGAGCGGTGTCGCGTTTGTTGCGGAACTCGCGATCTCTTTCAGTTTGATGGCCACGGTCTTGTTCGCCTCCAATCACGACAATCTCGCACGATACACGCCCTATTTTGTCGGTGCGCTGTATGCGATCTACATAACATTCGAGACGCCGCTGTCCGGGATGAGCATGAATCCCGCGCGGACCTTTGGTTCTGCATTTCACGCCAGTTACTGGCACGCACTTTGGCTTTATTTCCTTGCACCAACCTTGGGCATGTTGGTCGCTGCCGAGGTCTTCCTTCGAGCGCGCAGCGGTGTTGGTCCGTATTGTGCAAAGCTCCACCACGCCAATAACAAGCGCTGCATTTTCCACCACGGATATCGAGCCACGGAAATTCGGAATTTCTAACTAAGAGGAGATACGGTGATGAAAAACAAGATCTGGAAAATTGTGGTCCCCGTTCTGCTAATCGCAGTGTTTGTCGCCTGGTATGCATTTCGGCCCGAGCGGCTTTTCGTCAATAAGTACATCGATGAGAAGCTCCCGAACGCGAACGACGGTTCTGCTCCGCAGTCCCTTGAATCGGGAACGTTCCACAGTGTCGTACATCCCACGCAAGGCACCGCAACGATATATCGCATTGCCAACGGTAGTCGCGTGATTCGCTTCACGAACTTCAAAACATCGAACGGTCCCGACGTTCACATTTATATGGTGGCCGCCGCCGATGCAACGGACAACGCCAGCGTGCCGCGCGCCGGCTTCATCGATTTGGGGTCCATCAAGGGAAACGTCGGAGATCAAAACTATGCTCTCGCGCCTGACGTGGACTTGTCGAAATACCGCACGGTTTCTGTTTGGTGCAAACGCTTCAGCGTCAATTTCGGAGCTGCGCCACTGACCCCCGACGCAGCCGGCGCACGCGGACAACACGCTGACAACACGGAGAATTGAATCGAGCTGTAGTTTGCTTCCCTATGGAGGACTGACATGAAGGCAACACAACCTGCTTATTTCGCCACCTATCGCAGCCTGAAGCTGAGCCGAGATGCCCAGGGCGCGCTGGTAGTCGAGTTCCATACGAAAGGTGGTCCACTAACCTTCACGGCGCAAGATCACACCGAGTTTGTCGACGCCTTTTACCGGATTTCTCAAGACCGTGAAAACAAGATCGTAATCTTGACCGGTGCCGGCGGAGAGTTCATCCCCGGGATTGACTTTGCAACATTTGGCAACGTCGCCGACCCGGAGGTTTGGAGCCAGGTGCACGACGAAGGTGTTCAGATCCTAGAGAACCTGGCGAACATTCGCGTGCCGGTAATCGCGGCAATCGAAGGGCACGTGAATGTGCACTCCGAGTACGCGCTGCTTGCCAACGTGATCGTGGCGGGCGAAGGCGCGACGTTCAATGATTTGCCCCACTTTGCGGGCGGCATTGTTCCCGGGGATGGAATCTTCACCGCGTGGAGTTACCGCGCCGGAGCAGGAAGAGCAGAGGCGTTTCTGCTAAACCCGCATCCGGTGACGGCGCAGACCGCTTACGAATGGGGAGTGGTCGCCGAAGTCGTACGCGATGGCAAGGCTCTCGCGCGAGCTCGTGAGCTGGCGGGGCTGTACCTCAAGGCGCCGGAAGTGACGCGGCGCAACACGAGGGCACATTTTATCCAACCCTTGAAGGAACGCATCGTGAGAGAGGTTGGCCACGGCCTTTCGCTCGAAGGCGCTTCGGCGGCGGATCTCGTCAAGTCGATTCAAGCCAAAGCGAAGGCAGTCGCTGAGAAAGAAAAAGTGGCATGAAGACACTCGAACACACTTCATCCATCCCGTCTCTCGAAAAGAGCACGCCCGAGGAATACGACCTGGTAATCCTCGGCGGAGGTACGGGATCAACAATCGCGGCCTGGACCTTTGCTGGCCAAGGAATGCGTGTGGCGGTGATCGAGCGCAAATACATTGGCGGTTCGTGCCCGAATATCGCCTGTCTGCCCAGCAAAAACATCATTCATAGCGCAAAGCTCGCATCCTACTTCCGCAGAAGCGACGAATTCGGCATTACCCGGGAACCCTTCACGGTTGACATGACTGCGGTGCGCAATCGCAAGCGCTCGATGGTATCGAGTCTGAACGACGTGTATCTCGAAAATTACCGCCAGACCGGAGCAGAGCTCATCCTCGGCTCCGGTCGCTTCGTCGGGCCGAGGACCGTCGAGGCTACACTGGCGGATGGAACAACCCGTAAACTTCGCGGAACCAAGAACGCCGGGTTACCCTATACCGCGCTGCGCGATGCTATCCTGGTTCACCCCACGCTCGTCGAGGGCCTTATCCCCTTGTTCTCATCCACGCCGTCACAGCCAAAGTCCTCGAAATCCGCGCCTGCCGTCCAAGGAGCCCTGAGCGCCCACTAGCTGCAGACCAACTCCGTGGCAGCACCTGTTCGCCGCGACGCAATTCCCGTTATGCCCTACACTGCTCCGACCATCGATGAATATCTGCACCAGCGCCTGATGCCCGTGGAAGGTGTGATCCCGCACCTGCCGGGAATCGAGATGTACGGAGATTCTGTTCCTGCCGGAACGGTCGGCGGCGACTTATTCGAGTACATAAACTTTCAGCAACGCTATGACATCGACGGGCGAATTCGGAACGCTCTGAAACTCTCGGAAGAATTTCTCGAATCGCTCCTCCCGCGTCGGCGGCCGCACAACTGGGTGGATGACCACGTAGAGTGGTTGAAATCAAGGCCGAACCACACACCCACGCAGGAGATGGAATATAGGCGCGCGCGCAGCCTGGAGCAGGTCCGAGTGGCTGAGGATTTGCGCGAGCTCCATTGCATGGCGGGCGTTCTTCTAGTGGACGCGCAGGGGCATGGAATCATTTCGGCGAAAATTGCATCCACCGTTCACGACACATTCCACGCCATCATGCTTTCTGAACTCGATCACCGAGGGAAAACGACGCCGGAATTGTTTGAGAGGATCAATCTGCGGCTGGCAAAGTCGGTCACGGCCCGCAATGCGCTCGGAAGGAGTGAGGACGACGCACGCGAGATCGCAACCATGCTTTACGGCGAAATCCATCCCTCCGGCCATTTCCGGTTTGTGAATTTCGGACATCCGCCTCCGCTCGTGTTTTCCACTGAGATTCAGAGCTTCACACAGGTGGGTAGCGACGGGATGGCGCATTTCCCGCCCCTGGGCCTGGAGATTCCCGAAGATCACCCGGATCGTAATCTGTATTTTTCCACCGTATTCCGACAGAGGCGAGCAGACTCTTCCGACATCGCGGACATCAAGCTGATCACTCCAGGAGACATTCTTTTCCTTTACACCGACGGAGTCTATGACGGCACTGACCATGAAGACCGACAGCTGCTCGAAGAGCTGATGCGCGAGCAATGCAACCGGCCGGCGAAAGAGATCTGCCATGCGTTCCTAGAATACGCCGTTAGAAAGGATGATCATTTGAGGCGAACCGGCGAGCAAGACCGCATTGACGATAAGACTGTGTTCATCATCAAGCGAAACTGAAAGAGACCATATGCGATTCACAACGAGCGGCCTCTTCGACGATGGTCCTGACAGTCTCCGCAGCAGAATTGTCGGAATTTATTGTCTCTTGTTCTTGTTTAACGCCGGTTCATGGATCTGGGCAGTTATGGTTTTTGATGGACATCCCGCCCTGCTGGGAACGGCGTTCCTCGCGTACAGCCTGGGGATGCGACATGCGGTGGACGCGGATCACATCGCTGCAATCGACAACGTCACGCGCAAATTAATGCAGGCCGGCAAGCGTCCTGTTGGAGTTGGATTCTTGTTCTCGCTCGGACATTCCACGATCGTGCTCGCCGGCGCTGCGGCCATCGCCGCCATGGCATTAACGTTGCAGAATCGGATAGCTGCAATTAAGGCTGTGGGAAGCGTAGTTGGGACTCTGGTATCGACTGTGTTTCTGTTCGCGATCGCAATGGTCAACCTCATCGTTCTCCGGTCGACCTACCGCGCCTTCGTAAAGGTGCGCTCTGGTGCCTGTTATCAGGACGAGGACTTTGACACGCTCATGGGTAACCGAGGCTGTCTTTCAAGAGTATTTCGTCCGATCTTTCGGATGATCGAACGCAGCCGCCACATGTACGCGGTCGGTCTTCTGTTTGGCTTGGGGTTTGATACTGCAACGGAGATCGGCCTGCTGGGAATATCAGCTAGCGAAGCGTCGAAAGGAGTCTCCTTCAATTCCATCCTCGTTTTCCCAATGCTTTTTGCGGCAGGCATGTCGCTCATCGACACAACAGACAACATCCTCATGTTGGGTGCATATGGATGGGCGTTCGTGAAGCCTGTTCGCAAGCTGTACTACAACATGACGATTACGGGCATTTCCGTAATCGTTGCAGTGGCAGTAGGAGGGATTGAAGTGTTGGCGCTAATAGCTGGTCAATTCCATCCAAAGGGTGGGTTTTGGGTCGTGACAGCCCGTCTGAACGAGAGCTTTGGCGAACTTGGGTATGCGATTGTAGGCCTCTTTGTTCTGAGCTGGTTGGTGTCCATGGCGGTTTACAAGTGGCGGGGCTTTGACAGAATCGAGATCACACAGCGGATATCAATAGAATCTGAAAGGTAGGTTGAATCACATGCGTCAATTACGCGACCTCTTGCAGCAAGCACATCAGAATGGCCAGGCCATCGGCCATTTTAACGTCTCAGACCTCGCCCTATTGAAAGCGGTGTTCACCGCAGCGAGGGAATTGAACGTGCCCGTCGTTGTCGGTCTGTCCGAAGGCGAACGGGAATTTGTGGGGACTCGTCAGATTGCAGCTTTCGTGCGGAACCTGCGCGAGGAATTCGACTTCCCCATTTTTCTCAATGCCGATCACACCCACTCGCTCGCGAAGGGAATTGAGGCGGCAAAAGCCGGATTCGACTCTATTGTCTTCGACCTCTCGTCCTTGCCCATCGAAGAAAATATGCGGCAAACCAAGCAAGCCATAGAGGCGTTAAAAGCGATCAATCCTTCGATGCTCGTTGAAGGAGAAATCGGGGACATCGGAAGCGGCTCTGAAATACACGATTCATCTCCCAACCTGTCGAGGGGCCTTTCTACTCCGGAGGAAGCCAAACAGTTTGTCGAGACCACGGGAGTGGACATTCTGGCTCCAGCGGTGGGGAATATGCACGGCATGCTCAGGAGCATGGTCAAGGGAGAAACGAAGAAGCGCCTGGACATCGAGAGAATATCTGGCATCAAGAAGGCGGCGCGGGTTTTCCTAACCCTTCATGGCGGCTCAGGAACCGATGATGAAGATTTGCGCAAGGCAATCGGAGCGGGAATCAATATTGTCCACATCAATACCGAACTTCGGGTGGCATGGAGACGGGGACTGGAAAACGGCTTAGCCAAGCAGCCAAACGAAGTGGTGCCCTACAAGATTCTTCCCTCAGTCGTGGATTCAGTCAGAGAGGTAGTCGGCTCGCGCTTGAAGCTGTTCAGCGGTACAAAGCTGATTCAGAACGCTTGAGCCGAGACGAAACTGTCATGTCGAGCGCGCGGGCGACCCTCCACCGCGCGGCTACGCAGCGGGCCTTTCCAGTCCGCCCTTTTCGATGACAAAGCTTGCGATTCGATCGACTCCTTCGCCGCTCTTCAGGTTGGTAAAAACGAAAGGTCGCTGCGTGCGCATTCTCAGCGTATCCGTTCTCATCACATCAAGATTAGCGCCTATGAAAGGAGCCAAATCAATCTTGTTGATAACAAGAAGATCGGAGCGCGTAATACCTGGGCCGCCCTTGCGCGGAATTTTTTCCCCTTCGGCGACATCGATCACATAGATGGTCAAGTCGGCCAGCTCGGGGCTGAAGGTTGCCGCAAGATTATCGCCCCCGGACTCGATGAAGCATAATTCCGCATGCGGGAATTTCCGGTTCATCTCTTCAATGGCGGCTAGATTCATGGAGGCGTCCTCGCGAATCGCGGTATGTGGGCAGCCGCCTGTCTCAACTCCCATGATGCGCTCGGCAGGCAGTGCTTCCGCACGCATGAGAATGAGCTGATCTTCTTTCGTGTAGATGTCATTCGTAATCACATAAATGTCGTAGCTATCTCGAAGCCGTTTGCAGAGCGCCTCCACAAGAGCGGTTTTGCCCGAGCCAACCGGGCCGCCGATACCGACGCGCAGCGGATGGTTCGGGGAGTTTGTGCCGGCAATAGAATTCATGAGCGAAATAACCTCGTATATTGAGTTTCATGTGCCATGGAGGCGAGATCCACCATGAAGGCTGCGGACCCAAGGTCATCCATCGTGGCATTTCTGCCCCGAGCACTGGCGGCGAGTACCGCTTCCTCGAGCGCGGCAATCGCAAGCTGCCCGTCCGTTTGACCGAGCGGGACAAGTCGCACTCCGGCCGTCACCAAATTGGCGATATAACTTTGCAGAAAGGCGGGCAAAGCGAAGCTCAGCGGAATGCCCTCCCTTGCAGAACGAATTCCGAGAACGACAGCTAAAGAGGCCGGAACATGGCTTTCGGAGAGTAATTGCGAAACTGACTCCAGGAGCCCTTCAGGCCAGACTTGTCGCAGTGTCGCGCGGCACGCTGACGCCTGCTGCGATGACTCAAGCGCAAACTCCGATGTTCCGCGAAAGGCGGCCGCCAGTTCCGCTATTTCAAATAGCTTCGGGCAATCCTTGTCTCGGGCACTGCGCCACGCTTCGCTGAAGAAAATCGCTTCGTTTCGTCCCGAGCCGAAGCAAAGATCGGCGTCCAGCCAGTCGACGAGACTTTCGTGGTCCTTTATATATCCGGCTTCGACAGCCCATTCAAGGCTGTGGGAATGGCTGTAAGCGCCGGTAGGGAACGCCGGCGACAGCCAGCTTTGCAGTCTCAGCAATGCCAGCTGCGGGCAGCGCCATGGTTCCTTACTCATGATGGTGCCCGCCGTCGCCATGGTGGTGATCGTGGCCATTCCCGCCGTACGCGCCGCCTTCGGGCTGGAAAGGAACCTGCACCTTGGCGAGATCCGCTCCGAAACCGACCAGCATGTCCTCAATCACATGGTCGGGTCGAATGCGAAAAACCTCGCCTCGAATTTCTGTCGGCAAATGCCGGTTTCCCAAGTGCCAAGCAAGGCGTGCTAGCTGATGAGGATCTTTGTGACGGACTTCGACGATGGTCTCCGCAGCAGCCCGGACCTCGAGCCACCTCCCGTCTTCCAGTCGCAAGCCGTCTCCGTCTGCCATGGCGACGGCCTTCGGCAGGTTGAGGAGGACATCCTCTCCTTGATCAGCAGTCAGGCGAATGCGCCGGCGGTGGCGCGCGTCAAAATCGAGAGTGAGAGTGCCTGCGGATTGTTCCTTCGGCCAATGGCCAGCGGGCCGATGAATGGAAGCGTTTTGCATCATGGTTCATCCTCAGTACAAGAAATAGCGTTGCGCCAACGCCAACACTTTCGCCGGTTCGCAGGTCAGCAAACGGCCGTCGGCACGAACTTCGTACGTTTCCGGATCGACTTCCATGCGTGGTGTGGCGTCATTGAGCATCATCGAACGCTTGCCGATTTTGCGGGTGTTGGTGACGGGGAGAAGCTTCTTCGCGGAGTCCAGTGACTCGCCCCTTTGAAGGAGGGCTTGGCTCACGAACGTGACCGAGCTTTCCGTCATGGCGCGGCCGAAGGCGCCGAACATGGGGCGGTAATATTCTGGTTGTGGATTGGGAATCGAAGCGTTGGGGTCCCCCATGATCGCTGCGGCAATCATTCCGCTCTTCAGTACCAGCGCCGGCTTCACTCCAAAAAACGCCGGATTCCAAATGCTGAGATCGGCAAGTTTTCCAACTTCAATCGAGCCTACGTAATTTGAGATCCCTTGCGCGATCGCTGGATTGATCGTGTATTTCGCAACGTACCGCCGGGCCCTGAAATTATCGTTGTCGCCTTTTTCTTCTGCGCGCCGCCCGAATTGCTTCTTCATTTTGTCCGCGGTCTGCCAGGTCCGGATAATAACTTCTCCTGCGCGGCCCATGGCTTGGCTGTCGGAGGACATGATCGAAAGTGCGCCTAGGTCGTGAAGAATGTCCTCCGCCGCAATCGTTTCCTTGCGGATACGGCTCTCTGCGAACGCGAGATCTTCGGGAATGCGGCGATCCAGATGGTGCGTTACCATCACCATGTCGAGCGCCTCTTCGAGCGTATTCACCGTGTAGGGCCGCGTCGGGCCTGTCGACGACGGAATCACGTTCAGCGAGCCGCACACTTTGATAATGTCCGGTGCGTGCCCTCCGCCGGCGCCTTCGGTATGGAGCGTGTGGATTGTCCTGCCCTTGAACGCCGCGATCGTGTTTTCCACATAACCGCTTTCATTGAGCGTATCCGTGTGAATCAAAACCTGAATGTCCATGTCATCCGCAACAGAAAGACAGCAATCGATCGCCGCGGGCGTCGTGCCCCAATCTTCATGAAGCTTCAAGCCGCAAGCCCCCGCTTCTATCTGTTCAACTAGGCCGGCGGGCGAACTTGCGTTGCCTTTCCCGAAAAAGCCGAGGTTTACCGGGAAGGAATCCGCCGCCGCCAGCATCCTTCGTATGTGCCAGGGCCCCGGTGTGCACGTCGTGGCCGTTGTTCCCGCCGCCGGTCCCGTTCCGCCGCCCATCATTGTGGTGACGCCAGAGAACAGCGCTTCTTCAATCTGCTGCGGGCAAATGAAGTGGACATGCGTATCGATCCCGCCGGCCGTAACGATATTCCCTTCGCCCGCAATCACCTCGGTTCCCGGCCCAATAATAATGTCCACGCCTGGCTGCACATCGGGATTGCCGGCTTTCCCAATCGCCGCAATCCGCCCATCCTTAATCGCAATATCGGCCTTTACAATTCCCCAGTGATCGAGAATGAGTGCGTTGGTGATGACTGTATCCACCGCTCCTTCGCTACGCCTCCGCTGGGATTGTCCCATTCCATCGCGGATAACTTTTCCGCCTCCAAATTTCACTTCTTCCCCATAAGTCGTAAGGTCCTTTTCAACCTCGATCACAAGGTCGGTGTCCGCGAGGCGCACTCTATCGCCAACCGTCGGGCCGAACATTTGCGCGTAAGCGCTTCGACTCATTTTGTGCGGCATTCTCAATTACCTCTGTTTCGGCAAAAACTCACTTCGAGTCGGCGGCAGGCTTCCCATCACTGCCTGGTTGAACCCGTAAACCAAACGCGCGCCTGTATAGGGAACCAGCCAAACCTCACGCGATTGCCCGGGCTCAAATCGCACTGCCGTTCCCGCAGGAGTGTCCAGCCGGTACCCAAGCGCCGCCTCTCGATCGAATGCAAGCGCCGCATTCGTCTCCGCAAAGTGGTAGTGACTGCCAACTTGTATCGGTCGATCTCCCGTATTCGCGACCTTCAAAGAGATGGCCTTGCTGTCCTTGTTCAGAACAACCTCTCCAGCCGCGGCAAACATTTCTCCCGGCACCATCGTTTCGCTCCTTATCGAATGGGGTCGTGAATACTCACGAGCTTTGTGTTGTCCGGAAACGTAGCCTCCACTTGCATTTCGTGAATCATCTCCGGGATGCCTTCCATGACCTGATCGCGCGTCAGGACTTTCCCGCTTTCAGACATGAGTTCTGCTACCGACTTACCGTCGCGTGCTCCTTCCAGCACGAAATCCGTGATCAGCGCAACGCTTTCCGGATAGTTGAGTTTGACGCCTCGCGCGAGCCGCGCACGTGCAACCTGCGCTGCGACCGCTATCATCAGTTTGTCTTTTTCCCTCGGCGTAAGATTCATGATTCTCTCCGATAAGAGCCGCGCTCAGCACGACCACATCTTCGGCACTCGGAAAGGCCCAGGTCCAAGCTGGTTGCCGAACTGCTGCAGCACGTTGCGCAGACCAGCTCTCAAATCGCAGGAGACCTTCGCAGCGAAGCGAACGACCACCAGCCCACCAACCAACGTCGCGGCGCACTGACACTCGAACGAAGAGGCCAGGTCGCGCAGAAACTGCAAACGCTCGCCGGGGTTAGGCCCGAAATAGAGCAGTGTTGCGACGGCTGTGCAGTCCGATAGCAATGCCTTCCGAGAAAGATGTGGAAAAACATCATCGGTGGCGCGAAAGCTGTCGGCCCAGACGAGCCGACCATCTTTCATGACGCGCCAATTGTCCGTGATTTCTCCGGCTGAGACTTTCTCTCCGTGCGCAGCGCGGCCGAGCACCAACCACTCCAAGGCGAGGAGTTCCGCCCCTGACGAGACCTCGATCTCCGTCCTGCGGCAGACACGCGCGCGATTGAAGACGATCGTTTCCTGTGGTAGCCACGCAAGTTTCGCCGCGTCACACGCTCTCAGCGTCGTCGTAATGTGTGCAGATTCGTTGATTGCGCGGTAGACCTTCTCCGCCGCCTGAGTTGTGATTGCGATGGAAGCGTTGTCCATCGCTGTCACGCTTGATTCAAGGCGGTCTCCTCCCGCAATGCCTCCGGAGGTATTCACAAGAACGGCCTCCTGCACTTGGGTGCCGGCCGCTCTTGGGAAGAGAACGCGAATCGGAGATCTTTGGTAAACGTCCATGACGCGAGTGCCTCTCTCGGAGCTCCCGAGTACGATTTGGCAGCAGCCTTCCGCTCTCTGCAAATCCTTATCCGATGAATTGTTCGAGCGTGGCGCCGCCGCTACATCGCGAGTGCTCGTATCGTCAGTCAAGTAAGAGAGCGACGCGGTATCGCACACTAGTTGTCCCCGGTCTTTTCGGTCGTCCACACAGAGTTGTCCGTGATCGTGCTTCGCCTATACCGCTCTTTTTGTGAATACGGTGGAGCGTATAGCGGGCGGTGCGGCCGCTTCCGGGATTGGGCTCGGTACACCGGAGCCACGTGGTATCCCGGAGCGGCCGTTCATCGCCCATGGGGGCAATCAGAATCCCGCCAAACCCTCTGGGCTGTTGTAGGGGATGGCGACACTGGTAACTTCCTCAAGCGAACCGTCTGGCTTCGTGGCGTACCCCACCAGTTTCGAGGCGTTCCCGTAGATCTGGTAGAAAAAGGCGCCATCCGGCGAAACCCAGTTATCGCTCGGGCCGCTGCTCACGTCTCCACAAAGCCCCCGGAACGTGCCATCGCCCTCGACGTCGGGGCACGCGGGATCCTTCGCGACTCTGATCTCGGGGCCGTCGATATGGAACGTGGTGACGTTGCTGTACCCGAAAACCGTACCGTACAAGAGTCGGTCATCGGGGGAGACGGACAGCCAGCAAAGTTCAGCGATTTTGCCTCGACTTGTGTCGATTGGTACGACCTTGCCGACGCCAATTCTGCCGTCTTCGTCAATGCGGCACATGCTGACTCCGTCACCGACGGCGTATCCGACGATGAAGGTATCCGGTCGGTTGTTCAGGAAAGCGATGTAGAAAGGAGAACCGCCTCCTCCGTCCTGGAACGAGGGGTCGCTGAGCGTGCCGTTTGCATTCACGCGGAATATAACGATGCCGTCGGGATCTGGCGCATTCGAGGCCACCGACCGTGTTTTGCCATCTGGTCCCGCCACCCAGAGAATGGGTGAACCGTCCGGATAGGTGCCGGAGATCGCAATCGGCAGATCGAACGTGGTGCCGACAAGGAGAAATTTCTCATCGGGTGAGAGCACACCCATGGTTGGAACACGGTGTGGTTTTTCCGGTGTATTCGCTGTGTATCGCTCCATGCGCGGCGTAAGCTTGCCATCACTGGAGACCGACATGAGCCGGATATGATCGGGTCCGAAGGAGTGGACAACGTAAAGCATGTCCTTCGAGGGAGAATATGCCAGCGATTTGGCGGTGCCGCTCTTTCCTTCCACAGCGGTCCCAGTCGGTTTGGTGTCGATTAGTGTGAGCCTGCCCTGGTCGCCCACAGCGAAGCTGGAAACCGAATTGTCCCCGCCGTTTGTGGCAAACAGAAACCTGCGATCTGATGACAGGATGACGCTGCCCGCCCCTTCAAAGGAGTTGGGCGCGCTCTCCTGGCCGCTGATCGGCTTGAAAGTCCCCGAACCTGCACCGCCGGTGGCGACACGTTCCACCTCTGTGAGCGTGCCGTTAGCGGAGCGATGGTAGTGAATGATCGCGTTCTTGACCTCATTTGTTTGCATGTAGAGATGGCCGCCACGACCGTTCATGCTCATCTCTCTCGACAAACCCATTTCTTTCGACATGCTTACTTCTTTCGCCATGCTTATCTCCTTTTTCTTAAAACACTGCCTTTTTCTTCTGCTCCATGGAAAGTCAGACCAGATAGAAAATCTCCCCACGCGTAGTCCAAACTATTTGGTTTTGTCTCCGTCGCGTAGAATCGGGTAGAACTGGACCCAAGTCATGTCGGTCTTGGCGACGAAGGATTGGTGACAGCCGGCACATTCGGCTGCGGAGGCTTCCTTGGCCCACGAAGAATAGGGAAGCGGGTGATGTCCGAAGTTAAAGAAACCCCAGCCATTCGTCGCAGCAAACCTTTTGCTATCTTTCACTGTGACATCCATGCCGTTGTATTCGCCGTTGAAATATCCTCTACCGGATGGTTCGGTACGCGAGCCGTCGGGAAAGGTTGGATTGAGAACGCGCGTCAGTTCCTTGACGAAGACGGTCCCTTCGGGAAAGGAACCGGTCTTAAGGTAGACGTCCAGGTTTTTCTCCTCGACATAGACATGGTGGTATTCGGGGAAGCCCGCCTTGCCATTGTTGAGGCCATTGGGAGTCAATGGCGCGCCGACAAAGACCCAGTGACGATAACCCTCTGGTAGCTTCAACTTTCCATCCGCATCAAACACAGCTGTTGACTGCGGAGCGGCCGCAACCTGGCCCGCGTAACGGGACAGTGAGCTCGCGGCAAGCACGCCCAATCCCAACATGACTACCACCAGAATTTTTCGCATTTCACGATCTCCTTTGAGTGTCTTAAGAACCGGCCACCGTCACACAGTGTGCGTTACTTTGAGGCGAGAACCGGATAACCTTGCACGTAGACCCAGTCCGTGCCCCTTGCTGGGATGTGGCACCCCAAGCAGTCTTTCTTGTAATCGGTTGCAACTTGCTTGTCGGGGGCGTCGGATTTGAACAGAGCCCAGCCCCAACCATCACCCCACAGCGCATTGTCGGAATAGCGTCCTTTTTCGTCCTTGATCATCACGAACCAGACTTTCGTTCCCGAAGCCCAATGTGCGTCGCCTGTAGTCATTTGGGCGTGGTCCGTTCCGAAGACTTCTTTGACCAGGACGGTGCCGTCGGCAAACTTCCCATTCTTTCGGTAATACTCAGCAGCACCGGATGAGGCGTAGGTCAAGTGCATCTGATCTCCCTTGGGGTCGAGCACCGTATAGGTTCCGAGGGCCTGGTAGTGGTCACGAAAGTCGCCCGGTTTGCGAATGTTTCCCGTCTTGTCGACCAGATCCAATCCGTTGTAGCCATCCCCACCAGTCTGTGGTTTCACTTGCTGATAGCCCACCGCAATGAGTAGCGTGAGAAGAGCCACTGCGCTTCTGAAACTCATAGAGATTCTTCCTGTCCGGAGATTTTCATGAATGCCACGGGACAGCTAACCACCAGGTCATCGACATGAAGCCTCTGCGTCTCACTGCTCCGCGCAGCTCGCGGGATGCTTTCGTGCCCGAGGTTCTGGCCCAGACCGTTGAGTTGTCCTGTCGTTTTCATTTCGCTCCTGTTCATTGCAAACATCGGGCCAGTTCCGAACGGTGCTCTTTTCTCGCGGCAACACAGCGCTTACGCCGCAGGACGGTCAACTATCTGTCAAAACGGATGTCACGCAGAGGTCTCCGAGTGTTGCTATAACGACAGCGCGAATGCAGCTTCAGACCGCCACCGATCTTGCGCAATGCCCGCTTCATGCTGGGATAGGGTGACTTCCGATAGGGCGAGAACCGACGCAGACGACCGTGACGCGGCTTACGCTATGAATGAAGACTACGGGCCGGCGCGCAATCGGAGAACTTCGCGAAGCGCTTGTACTTCCTGCAGGAAATACTGAAGGACGGCCGTGGAGCAATTCTCTTCTTCAATGGCAACTGAACTCGAATCGAGGTGGTGACCGACGTACCGTTGGCTCTCTGCTCCCATCAAGGGCACTATCGCGGAGCTGTTCCTCCGCGGCTCCGCGAACGAAGCGTCGCTGCCTCTTCCTGCTTCTTCCTACATCAGCGGCCAATGCCTAGTCCTCGATGGTGGAGCGGAGAGCGGGGCATTTTAATTCGAATGTGAAATGCTCGCGTTCCGTTCAGTGCTGTCCACGGGACGACTAGAAGTGTCAAAAGCCGTGTCGGTATGAAAGCAGGCCGCTCCGGAATTGACGTGCTCCAGATTTCTTTCCTCCGAGCATCCTCTCGAAAATCAAGCATTTGATTGCGCCGATCGGCACAGGGAGATTGGCATTGCAGGTGCACTCTGCATATGTGCCTTAGCGACAGGATGAAAACCGGCTGAGGAGCATTGGCCGGGAGGTGGTTTATGACGACCAACAACGCACGTATCGCGTTTTTGCGCAGCTATCACCTTCCCGCGATCCTGCTGCATTACCCACGGCTCGTTCGCGCGATGCAGGGAATCGCGATGCTGAACGGAATGGAAGCTGCCGCATGCATTCGCGACCTCAAGGCTGGCCGCCGCTGGAGCAGTGACGCCGTCAATCGTTACGGAGGAACTCATAAGGTTGCCACTGAGGCCTGGAAATATCGCAGAGCAACAAGCTTCCACCCAGGAAGCGTTGCGTGAAATGGACTGCGGAATGTTTGCGACGAAAGGAAGAGAAGGAAGGGAAGGAAGAGAAGGAAGAGAAGGATGACAAGTGGACCGATGACACGGATGTTTCGGGAAGAATCTGACTCGACGCTAGTCGCAGCGACAAAGAACGGGGAGAGTCAAGCCTTCGAATTTCTCGTGAAGCGACACGAAGCAAAGACTTTCTCGATTGCTTTCAGGATAACCCGCAACCGAGAGGACGCTCAGGACGTCGTGCAGCAGAGCTTTCACAAAGCGTTTATGCACCTCAACACGTTCCAAGAGAAATCGTCTTTCTCCACTTGGTTGACGCGGATTGTAATCAACGAAGGGCTTATGTGTCTGCGGAGGAATCGATCGCGGAGGGAAATCTCTCTTGACGATATGAAATCAGAACCCGAGGAGCTGTTCCCGGTGGAGATTCCGGATCGAGGGGAGAACCCTGCAGAGATATACGAACAACTGGAGGACGAACGCATTCTTTGCGAAGCGATGAGCCAGTTAAATGCGGAATTTCGGACCGTCGTCGGCCTGCGACTGGAAGAACGAACGGTCAGGGAAACAGCAGAAATTCTGGGCCTACGGATCGGGACCCTAAAAGCCAGATTGTTTCGAGCGCGGCAGAAATTGCGCGTGCTGCTTACACGCAGTTCGGAATTCCAAGGTGATCGAACAATGAGCAAGACGCGACAGCGTCGTGACATTGGCCTTCGGTCGCATCCCCCGGCGGAGGGAGTGACAAGACAGGGCGCCCGTGCTGCTGGAAGTAAAGCCAGGGCTGCAGCTGTCGTGCGCTGGCGGAAGGGTACTCGGGAGCGGGCATTGCGAAGCACTGAGTCAAGGATGCGAGAGGTAGCATGAGCTCGGAGCATATCTCTAAAACGAAAAGGACTTCATGTGCGGCGCCATCGACACGACGCTCGGTGCAATTTCTAGCGGCACTGTACATTCACGCGTTGGCGCTTGTGATCCTCGTGGTCTTTTCGCGAAACGTGTTCTCAACGGCCATCCGCACGGTGCTCTTACCACTAATTAGGTAACTCCTCGTTCCAGAAAGCTCCTGACCCCCTGCGCACGCGAGCGCCAAGAACGTTAAAACGAACCCAGAGTGCACGCGGATGCCATCGTTATGTCCTCGAAAACCGGAGATTCGATTTGACATACGTTGGACATCGAACGGACATGCTAAATCGCAACAGAAACCGGTCTTGACAAGAATAAGGCAGGGGCAGATAGTGAGCCTCTGCCGACGCCTACTGCGAGCTCGGCCATCACTCTGGCGAACTGCCGTCTTGTCGGCGGAAATGAATGAAATAATGTGCGACGTTTCCCTTGTTCAGCCTGATTCGAAAGCCTAAAGGAAAAAACTTAGAATGCAAGTTAAGGGTGCCGCCGCCGGCAGTCGCATCGGCATCTTCTATCGCGCGTGAAAACGCATGTACGCCCGCTCAGATCGCCTAGGAAGCCGCGTTCATCAGAACGAAGAGGAATTCGAGCGTGGAGGCATCGCCCAGGCCTCGGAGCAGGGTGCGCACAGGGCGGAGTAACAATGCCGAAACTTGAGCGGTCACAGTGGTATGACCTATCCCGTGATATGAATTGGGACTTCAAGTATGTAAATGAGGAAGAGGTTTTTCCCGAGGCGCTTTCGCACAGCCACAGCATACCCTCGGCTGCTTGGTGGACCTGGGACGAACCTTACAAGATCAGCTACTGCGAATACGTCCACAACCAGGCGGAGAAGGATGCCGGGGTGTACTCCGTACGGTCAGCGATCGCCCGCTCCAAACTTTTTGAGAACCTGGACCCGGGCTGGAAAGCTGCGATTATTGCGCATTACGGAGCGATCGCCATGCCCGAGTACCTGGCTTCCATCGGCGAGGCCCGCATGGGCCGGTTTGGACGCGCTGCGGCTTGGCGCAACATGGCCTTGTACGGGACTTTGGACGAAGTCCGGCACGGTCAGATCCAGTTCTCCTTTCCCCACGAGTTGCTCAAAAAAGATCCGCGCTTCGACTGGGCGCACAAGAGCCATCACACCAATGAGTGGGCAGTGATTGCCATCCGTCACTTTTTTGATGATGTGTTTACTTCGAACGACGCTGTCTCCACGGCATTACAACTTACCTTTACCGTGGAAACAGGATTCACGAACCTGCAGTTTTTGGGCATGGCTGCCGACGCGATGCAAACGGGTGATGTAGCGTTCGGCACGCTGATCTCCAGTATCCAAACCGACGAAGCCCGGCATGCTCAGCAGGGCGAGCCGACACTGCGCGTGCTGGTCCAGCACGGCAAGAAGGCGGAGGCCCAGCGATTAATCGATGTGGCATTCTGGCGCTCCTGGCGGGTCTTCGCCTTATTGACGGGCATGTCCATGGATTACTACACGCCACTTGCGCATCGCAGGATGTCCTTTAAAGAGTTCATGCTCGAATGGATCGTCAAGCAATTCCTCGATCAGTTCCGTGACCTCGGGCTGGAGCGTCCGTGGTATTGGGACCTTTTCTTGCAAGAGTTAGACTGGCTCCATCACGCATTCCACTTGGGGGTCTGGTTCAAGAGATCAACGGTGTGGTGGAACCCAGATGCAGGTGTGAGTGCGGCGGAGCGTGAGTGGCTGGAAGCTAAGTACCCTGGTTGGCATGAACGATTTGGCACGTATTGGAATACCATCGCGGAGAACTTGCGCCAGGGGAATGTTGGTCACACTCATCCGGAGACGCTTCTTGTGGTGTGCAACATGTGCCAACTTCCCGTGTGTAGCCCGACGGTCGGTGCACCGCCTTGGCAGGTCACGCACAACGGCCGGGTGTACACCTTCTGCTCCGACCCCTGCAAGTGGATCTTCGAGCAAAATCCGGCACGCTACGCAGGCCACCTGTCGATCTTAGACCGCTTCCTGGCCGGTCACATTCAACCACCCGACATGGCGGGCGTACGGGCCTATATGGGGCTTTCGCCTGCCGAGCAAGGCACGGATGCGATGAACTATGCCTGGGCTTTTGAACAGCCGCGAGCCGCATCCGCCAGCTAACAAGGAGCGAAACGTATGGCCACAGTTCCGCTTTACGCAGTTTTTCGGAGCGATTTTGTGATGTTGCTCGTGCTTGTGGATGATGAGGACACGATGGAGGTCGTCGCTCAGAAGGTAGCCTATCATGTGATTCGCCGACGCTTGCCACCGCGGGATGCCCCCATGCGCGTGCAATATAACCGTCGAGTTTTACAACCCGACCAAACGGTCTCTCAGGCAGGAATCCTGCCGATGAGTTTTGTGGAGGTTTTTTACGATGCCTGAGAACGCAGCCACACTAGAATGGATTGCGGTAGCTACCCTGGACGACCTTTGGGAAGGTGAGATGACAGATGTTCAGGTTGGGGATGATCTCATCCTCCTTGTTCACTTGAACCGTGGCGACATTCGCGCCTATCAGGGATATTGTCCTCACCAAAAGACCGCCCTCGCCGATGGGAAACTCGACGGACACATCCTCACCTGTGCAGCCCACTTGTGGCAGTTCAATCTATTTACGGGCGAAGGAGTCAATCCAAAGGGCTGTCAGCTTTATCGTTACCAAGCCAGAATCCAGGATTCAACTATCTTCGTTGGTATTGTCAGAGCAGAAAATGGAGAAAGTTCGTGGAAACAGTGCAGCCCCCAAAATTCGTAGGCCCGGTGATACGTGGCATGAACCAAGACATCATCGAGGCACTACTTACAGCTATCGAAGCTGACAACCCGGAATCCGAACTCTTGTATGAAGACCACGGTGGGTATGTGCGGATCCACACTCCCTGGCGTTGCCGGGTGACCCGTAAGAGCCTGGAAGCAGCGTTGGGGCGACCCTTTCGATTGGGCGAGCTGGAACCTTCCCTGTCGGGCTTTGCCGGACGGATGCGCTTTGTCGGCGATGAGCTACTTGAGTGGTATCTGGAACGCGAGGACTAGCGATGGCAATGGTACGGCAGCGCGAGCCACCCAAAACATGGAGTCTGTTGGGTGATGTGCGAAGAAGGCCCAGCGAGTACGAGGTCGTCACTACGAAGTTGCACTACCATTTTCGTCGGCAACCTGCTCCCTTTGAACTCGATCCAAACACACCCATCAACACATGGTATCTCCGATATCGGGAAGGTTCTCCACTCGAGGCCAATACTTGGGAAGATTTCCCCGATCCGCACCAGCTCACCTATCAGGGTTACGTGCAGCGACAAGCCGAGCGTGAAACCTATCTGGAGAACGTGGTGGACGAATTTGAACGCCGCAACCACGACGCCAGGCTTCAGGAAGACTGGGTGCGGGTGTTGGATCGACTTTACCTGCCCGCCCGCTTTCCCATGCACGCCTTGCAATTGGGCGCTCTCTACGTAGGCCAGATGGCTCCTTCATCGTCTATTACCAACGCGGCCTACTTTCAGGCGGCTGATGAACTACGGCGTATCCAATGGGCGGCTTACCGGGCGAAATCACTCTCACTCGAACATGATCCGGAATTAGCGTCGAGCGCATACACTCGGCGGCGCTGGGAAGAGGACGCCGTGTGGCAACCCCTGCGTGAGGCCGTGGAAAAAATGCTGATCGCTTACGACTGGGGTGAGGCTTTTGCGGCGCTCAATCTGATAGTGAAGCCGGTCTTTGATGAGGTCTTCAACGTACAGCTCGCTGAGCTAGCCCGTGCTCATGAAGATGTCCTGCTCGCCTTGATGCTCGACGACTTTGCGCTTGACAACCAGCGCTCCCGTGATTGGAGCGCAGCGCTGGTCCAATACGCCACGGCGAAGCGGCCCGCCAACGCAGAGTTGTTCAAGCAATGGATCGAGCAGTGGAAGCCCCTGGCCCATCGGGGAATGGAAGGGCTGGTCGAGCTGTTCGGGCAAGCGCCGCGTCCGCTGGAACCACATGCTGTTTCGGTAAAAGTGCGGACCGCACACCACGCCTTCTTGGCTCGGTGTGGGCTTGATGCAGTCCAAGCCCGAACAGATATCCAGCAACGATTCGCGAGTCAAAAATTAGGAGGTGACGTGATGGCGACCGGGGCACGGAAAGCCAGTGTGGACATCATCGGCGACATGGCAGCCTGGGGTACCCACTTTTGTCTCCTCTACGAGACGAAAGAGGATCTCCGCGACGCGTTGATCTCATATTGCAAGTCGGGTTTGGAAAACGATGAGTTCTGCCTGTGGGTTGTGGCGGAACCCTTGACGATCGAAGAAGCCACAGCTGCCCTGAAAGACGCGGTACCCAACCTTGACAGTTACCTGGCGGATTCCCGTATAGAAATTGTGTCGGCCGGCGACTTTTTTCTCCAGGGTGGCACGTTTGATCGCAAGCGAGTCACAGACGCCTTGCTTGCGAAGCTCACTAGCGTGTCGCGTAAAGGTTACGCCGGCGTGCGGTTGACCGGCGATACCAGCTGGGTCACAAAGAAGGACTGGATCCCGTTTTGCGAGCTCGAGGAGGGTATCAACGAGGTTGTCGGCAATTTCCGCTTGGCCGTGCTATGTACGTATTCGCTCGCGGCCTGCGGAGCGCATGAAATCCTGGATGTAGTGCGCACACACCAGTTTGCGCTCGCAAGGCGCCAAGGGAATTGGGTCGTTATTGAGACCGCCGCGCTCAAGCGAGCCAAGGCTGAAATCAAGCGACTCAATGAGGAACTCGAACAACGTGTCGTAGAACGGACGAACGAACTGATGAAGGCCTCGGAAGCGTTGCGGGAGGCGCAAGCGGAACTCGCACGCGTCACCCGTCTGACGGCGATGGGCGAGCTGACGGCCTCCATTAGTCACGAACTCAACCAACCACTCGCCGGGGCCGTCGCCAACGGTGATGCCTGTTTGGCTTGGCTATCAAGCGAGCCTCCAAATACTGCTGAGGCGCGTGCCGCCGCAGAGGGCATGATTGAGGCGGCGACTCAGGCGGCCGATATAGTCCGCCGAATTCGGGACGTCTTCAAGAAGGCTGCTCCAGAAAGGGTGAAAGTGAACATCAACGAAGTGATCGAAGAGACTCTCCGCCTGATCCGGAGTGAGGTGTTGAGGAATAATGTCTGCTTGCAGATGGAACTTGGCTCCCGGTTGCCGTTCGTGCTTGGCGATCGCGTTCAGTTACAGCAAGTGGTGCACAATCTGGTGAAGAATAGCATAGAAGCCATGAGCAGTGTTGGCGACCGGACACCGCAGTTACGGATACGGTCGGCAAGACAGGATCCGAATCAAGTCCTTGTTGCAGTCGCAGACTCCGGAGCCGGAATAGACTCGCAGGTCATCGGCAGGATTTTTGAACCGTTCTACACGACGAAACCGCAGGGGATAGGCATGGGGTTAGCGATCAGCCGCTCCATTATCGAAGCGCATGGTGGACGCCTGTGGGCGGAAACGAACTCTCCGCATGGTGCGACCTTTCAATGCACATTGCCAGCGGACACCGAAAGCGTGCAATGAAGCATGATGCTCCCACCGTCTTCGTGATCGATGACGATCCGCTAATCCGTAATGGAATCCGAAGCCTCATCGGATCGGTGGGTCTGCGGGTGCTGACATTCGAGTCTGCCAGGGACTTTCTTCTTAGTACACGGCCAGATGCCCCAGCCTGCTTGGTTCTAGACGTTCGGCTTCCGGACCTCAGCGGACTGGATCTCCAGCGCGAACTGCGCGAATCGGACATCCACATTCCCATCATCTTCATTACCGGCCATGGCGACATTCCGATGACGGTAGAAGCGATGAAGGCAGGCGCGGTGGAGTTTCTGACCAAGCCTTTCCGTGGTCAGGATTTGCTAGACGCAGTTCAGAGAGCGATCGCCCGCGACCGCGACGCTCGCCAACAGCGGGCGGAAACATCAGAGCTTCGTAAGTGCTTTGACACGCTGAGTCCCAGGGAGCGGGAAGTTCTGCGCATGGTTGTCACCGGCATGCTCAACAAACAGATCGCTGCGGAGCTCGGCATCAGCGAATTGACCGTAAAGACTCACCGCGCACATATAATGGAAAAAATGCGCGCAGGGTCTTTGGCCGACTTGGTCCGAATAACCGACAGATGCGAAGCGTCCCTCCAAGAGAGTAGTCGACTCCTACCAAAGCAGGATAGCCATCGAATTTGAGAGCTGCTAATACTGCTCCCGGATCGAAACTTCTGCCAGGCAAAATTGGGCTAGTGAATCAATGAGAATCGACTCCGGAAGCCGCTTGATCTCAATCGTCGATGACGACCGGTTAGTGCGTGAAGGCCTGACCGGCCTGATAAGATCCGCTGGCTTCGCGACCCAAGCCTTTGCCTCAGCTGAGGAATTCCTATCGATCGCTCATCGCGACGACATAGCTTGTGTCATCCTCGACGTACTCTTGCCGGGGATGAGCGGCCTCGAACTCCAGAGTCAGTTGAACGCCACCGTTTCCAATCACCGAATTCCGGTGGTCTTCATTACGGCCCACGATGATGAGGCCACGCGCCAGCGGGCATTGAAGGGCGGCGCGGTGGATCTTCTCCGCAAGCCGGTACGCCGCGAAGCTTTACTCAGCGCCGTACACTTGGCGTTGCAACAGAGCGACGGGCGATGATGTCTGTGTCACTGCCGGGCAACTGATAGGAAGGCCCCTAAGGCGTGTAAAGTCGCGCCGCTGTGGAGGGTAGAAATATGAGTTCAGCTTCCACGTCACCAGCGAACATCCCATTGAAAGATTCAATTCCGGAAGCCGGGGCTTCCCTAGAGTCGATCCTCTGCACGGAGGAGTTGCAGCGCCGCCCCTTACGTCCACCCGATTACGAAAAGGAGAACTGCGCGCTCGTGAAGCTGGTGAGCGCGCTAGCCGACTCGCCGAGCACGATCTTTCAGACACTAGCTGAAACGATCCAGGCAATTACTCAGTGTGACTCCGCTGGCCTTAGCCTGCTGACGAGGGATGGCAAAACGCCGGACGCTTGCGGCAAAAGGTTTTATTGGCCAGCTATCGCCGGCATGTGGAATCCCCACGTGGGAGGTGGGACCCCTCGCAATTTCGGCCCCTGCGGAGACGTGCTCGACCAAAATCGTACCCTGCTGTTCAGACATTTCGAACGGCGTTATCCCTATTTGATGCCAGTCATTCCTGCAGCCGAAGAATGCCTGCTGGTCCCGTTTTACGTCGCTGGCCAAGCCGTCGGGACGATCTGGGCGATCATGCACAGTGATCGTCGCAAGTTCGACGCAGAAGATGACCGGGTCATGGCCTCTCTAGGGAAATTTGCCTCTTCAGCGTATCAATCGCTGATACACATAGAAGACCTCAAATTCCAGGTGTCCGAGCGCGAAAAGGCGGAAGCAGAAGTCCGTGAATTGGCAAGAGGGTTGGAAGCGAAGATCCGGCGTCTGGTCGCGGCCAATGTTGTGGGAATTGTTATGGGGAATCTCGAAGGTGCAATCACCGAGGCCAATGATGCGTTTCTCCACATGGTGCAATACGACCGTGAAGATCTCGCCTCCGGTCGCGTGCGCTGGACGGACCTGACGCCAGCCGAATGGCGTGGCAGAGACGAACGGGCGATAGCTGATTTAAAGGCGCGCGGAAGCTTCCAACCGTTCGAGAAGGAGTACTTCCGGAAAGACGGCAGCCGAGTGCCCATACTGCTCGGCGGTGCACTCTTCGAAGGTAACGGGAACGAAGGCGCCGCTTTCGTGATCGATTTGACCGAGCAAAAGCGCGCGCAAGAAATGCTTCAAGAGGCCCAACAAACGCTGTACACAACTCAAGTGGAGCTTGCTCGGGTCTCCAGGCTGACAACCATGGGCGAACTGGCTGCGTCCATAGCTCATGAAGTAAACCAACCTCTCACGGCTGTAACCAATAACGCTAACGCTTGCCTGAGACTGCTCGCCGACCGTCATCTCGATCATGAGGTTCTCCGACGGGCTTTCGAAGAAATTGTTGCGGATGCCACTCGTGCGAGTGCTGTTATAGCTCGGATTCGCGCATTCATAAAGAAGGCGCCTGCCGAAAAGAGCGAACTGGATATAAACGAGGTTATTCAGCAGGTGTTGGTTCTAGCTGGCCATGAGCTTCAGAAGAAACGAATCCTTGTCGAGTGCCAATTGACCAAAACATTGCCCCTCGTCCTGGCTGATCGCGTTCAGTTGCAGCAGGTCCTGCTGAACTTGATTATGAATGGCATCGAAGCGATGACTGCGGTTACAGACCGCCCTCACGTGCTTTGGGTGCAATCCCAGGCCGATGAGTCTGGCGATGTACTGGTTGCGGTACGCGACGCGGGCATAGGCCTCGGCTCAGAGGTAGATCGTTTGTTCACCCCTTTTTTTACCACGAAGGCAAGCGGTACGGGGATGGGTCTGCCCATTAGCCGTTCACTCGTTGAAAGTCATGGTGGCCGACTGTGGGCCACAGCCAACTCTCCTCATGGTGCCGCGTTTTGGTTCACGCTGCCGGTTGCCGGCGGGAGTCCTTCATGATCGGGCCTCCCATAGTTTTTGCTGTCGATGACGACCCATCGGTACGCTCGTCGCTCAAGTTCCTGCTAACCACGGTGGGTCTGCAGGCCGAAACCTTTGATTCGGCAGATAGCTTTCTGCGCAAAAAGCTGCCCGATGTTCCCAGCTGCCTTGTGCTCGACGTCCGGCTACCGGGATTGAGTGGACTCGATTTCCAACGCGAGCTTGCGGCCAGAAATATTCGTATCCCCATAGTCTTTCTCACCGGGCACGGCGATATTCCAATGAGTGTTCGTGCTATGAAAGCGGGTGCGATCGAATTTCTTACGAAGCCATTCCGCGACCAGGACCTACTAAATGCTGTTCGCGTCGCACTGGATCAAGATCGTGCCAGACGCGAACAAGAGAGAGAAGTGGCGGAGCTTCGGCGGCGCTTCAACTCCCTGACTTCTCGCGAGCAGGAAGTAGTCTCCATGGTTGTCGCGGGAATGCTGAACAAACAAATCGCTGCTCAACTCGGAACTGCGGAAAGCACTGTCAAGGTTCAGCGCAGCCGGGCAATGGAGAAGATGCAAGCGGAGTCGCTCGCTGAGTTGATAATAATGATTCAGAAGATCTCGTCCCTCAGAAAAGCGTCGTAAGCCAAAGCTTACGCGCATCCTCCCTTTTGAGAACGTAGAAATACCAACGCCCAATAGATTTCTTCTCCATCTGGGAATAGCTTCAGTGCATTGGAGATTCATAGTGGCGAGGAATCTAATCTCGGTCATTGACGACGATGAGTCGGTTCGCTGGACCACAACACGGCTCATCGAGTCCTTTGGTATTCGAGCGGCACCTTTTGAATCTGCCGAGAATTTTCTTAGCTCTGGTCATCTGAACGACACCTCGTGTCTGATCGTTGACGTCCAGATGCCGGGCATGAATGGACTGCAGCTGCAAAGTCAGCTAGCTGCCGCCGGTTGCCGCATTCCAATCATTTTTATCACCGCTTACGACGATAGAGAGTCGCGTCGGCGAGCCATCCAAGCCGGCGCCGTCGCATTTCTGGCAAAACCTTTTACCGACGATCAGTTGCTCCAATGTGTTCGTTCAGAACTACAAGAGTTCGATAGAGAGGTCGGAGGGATGCGGAATCTGATTTCGGTTATTGACGACGATGAGTCCGTTCGGAGGACCACAACACGGCTCATCGAGTCCTTTGGTTTTCCAGCGGCAGCTTTTGAATCTGCCGAGAATTTTCTTAGCTCTGGCCATCTGAACGACACCTCGTGTCTGATCGTTGACGTCCAGATGCCGGGCATGAATGGACTGCAGCTGCAAAGTCGGCTAGCTGCCGCCGGTTGCCGCATTCCTATCATTTTTATCACTGCTTACGACGATAGAGAGTCGCGTCGGCGAGCCATGCAAGCCGGCGCTGTCGCGTTTCTGGCAAAACCTTTTACCGACGAGCAGTTACTCCAGTGGATTCGTTCAGCCCTACGTCACGAGAAAGGCGGTACGGAGACGACGTAAGCATGGACTGATAGAAGTAAATGCATCAATGGTTTTGTCTGAATGATGCTCAGCTTGCGATTTTAGGGAACTTCCCTGGGAGGTTGTCATGGAAAACGTCAACAAAGGCTCGCCAATTGATCAGGATTGTGCGGAGGACAAATTTGAAGAAATCATAGGCAACAGCACGGGGCTCAAGTTCGTGCTTACTGAAGTGCAGCGCGTAGCGCCGACCGATTCCACCGTGCTGGTTCTCGGAGAGACGGGTACGGGTAAGGAGCTGATCGCCCGTGCCATTCACAATATCAGCCCACGATGCGGGCGCCCTTTCATAAAGCTGAATTGCGCAGCCATTCCCTTTGACCTGTTGGAAAGCGAACTCTTCGGACACGAGAAGGGCGCCTTCACCGGAGCTGTGGCTCAGAAAGCGGGCCGCTTCGAAATGGCTGACACAGGGACATTGTTCCTGGATGAAATAGGGGATATTCCCCTTGCCTTGCAGCCTAAGCTGCTGCGGGTCCTGCAAGAGCAGGAGTTTGAGCGTTTGGGCAGCGGTCGGACCCATCGTATCAACGTTCGTCTAGTTGCGGCGACCCATAGCGATCTTGCGGAGATGGTCAAGCGGAACGAGTTCCGCAGTGACCTCTACTACCGTCTAAATGTGTTTCCCGTCGTGCTGCCACCACTGCGGGAGCGCCGCCCGGATATCCCACAGTTGGTGTCGCATTTTGTCGGGCTGTTTGCCCGGCGCGTGGGCAAGCACATCAATCATATTCCCAAGGAAACGCTGGATGCGTTCAACTCGTATTCTTGGCCGGGGAACGTGCGGGAACTTCAGAACTTGATTGAACGAGCCGTGATCCGGTCGAACAACGGAATACTTCCGAACCCGCTGCCGAAATCTGACAAGAATGCGGCCACCAATCCCGTTTCCGCATCAGACAAGAATCCGGTGACAGTAACTCCTTCACAAGGCACATTCGACGGTTCTACACGAGCCCTGCTTTTGCGAGCCTTGCAGGCGACAGGGTGGATTATTGGAGGACCGAGTGGCGCCGCAGCCCGGTTAGGACTGAAGCGCACAACTTTGATTGCCAAAATGAAGAAGCTCGGGATCTCGAGACCAGTGCGGCGAGTGGAGGTGGCTGGGCTGAACCAGAAGCGCGAGCCGGACAGGCCGTGGCAACCCGTCGCTGATTGAGGTCGTGCGCTGACCACGAACTCTCAACCCTGAGCACGGAAACAAATAGCGGGGGTGAATGATGATCGCTTCGATTGGTACTTCGACGCATTCTCTGTCGAAAAGTAAGAGCGCGCTGTTCCTCTTTTTGTTAGCAGCACTAATTGCAGCGCCAGCGTGGGCGCAAACGCAACTTGGGACTCTGTTCGGTACGGTCACAGATACCAGCGGAGCTGTTGTTCCCGGAGCCGAGGTTTCGGTCGAGAACGTAACCACAGGATTGAAACGGGATGAGCGCACCGACAAAACGGGCGAATATCAGCTGGTGGGCTTGCCGACCGGAAGGTATACGCTTCGCGTACAGAAAGAAGGATTCCAGACCGAGGTTCGCGAAGGAATTGCCCTGAGCCCCGGTGCCGCAATCGGAATCAATTTGTCACTGGTTGTGGGCAAGCTATCCGTCCACGTTACGGTCGAGGCGGGTGTTCCAAGCGTCGACACCACCACCACCGTTGAAGGAATGATTGCGGAACGCAGCTTAACTGCGCTTCCTCTAGACGGCCGCGATCTGTTCAAAGCCGCAATCCTGGTCCCGGGAGTGGCCCCAACACCTAGCAGTGCTCCTTCGTTGTTGTCGAACGGCAAGGCGGGGCAGGTGTCCATTAACGGTATGCGCCCGAGCTGGACGAATGCTCTCATCGACGGCATGGATGCCAATGATCCCGTGTTTGGCTATTCGCCTGCCGGCGCTTCTGGGCTTTTTCTTGGGCTTGATGATTTCGTGGAGGTACGCGTCTTAACCCACACTTTTGGCAGCGAGTACGGTACAAATTCCGGTGGCGTCATCGAGGCCATCACCAAATCAGGTAGCAACCACTTCCATGGATCGCTTTTTGAATTCCATCGCGATGCCGCGCTGGAAGGCAGGAACTATTTCGATCTGAGTAGCCGTCCCATCCCACCCTTCGTCCGCAACCAATTTGGGGCCAGCGTCGGTGGGCCGTTGGCGCACGACCGCACCTTCTTTTTTGTCGACTACGAGGGCTTCCGTGAAGTGCAGGCATCCACGGCTATTGCAACCGTCCCAAATGCCCTTGCGCACGAGGGATTGCTGCCGTCTGCCAACGATCCAAGCGCCTGCACGAGTGCTTCACCCACGGGTTGTGTACCGGTGGTGATCGATCCGCGCGTGCAGCCATTTCTCGGCCTGCTGCCTCCCTCGAATGGTGCAGACAATGGGGACGGAACCGGCGACCTCATCACGGCCGATAAGGGTTACACGTACGAACACCACGGCATGGTTCGCGTGGACCACAATTTCTCCAGCACGCATTCGCTGTTCGCGCGTTACGTTGTGGATGACAGTTCTTCCCTAGTCCCTTATTTCGGAACGCCGCCCGGAACGTATGTCCCGGGGTTTCCGGTGAACCATGACGCGCGGAATCAGTATTTTACTGTGCAGGACCGCAGGAACCTCGGGAGAGAGCTGTTCAACGAACTGCGGTTCGGTATCAACCGAACGACCGCGTCGACGTTAACCATCGATACACATCAGGGTCTCTCCATTTCCCTGGTGCCTAACCGACAATTCGGAATGCTCAACATTGCGGGTGTGAGCTTGATTGGCAACAGCCCGGAAATGCCCTTGGGTGATTTTTCAACGGTCTATCAAGTTCAGGACCAACTCGCGCGTAACCGCGGCCGTCACAGCCTGAAATTCGGGGGTGAGTTTCGGAGGATCCAGCTGAATGGCTATTTGGATTACACCGTAAATGGCTTGTACACATTCCAGGATTTGCGGACTTTCGGGTTTCCGGCGCGCAGCGACAACCCGGCTCTGGAATTCTTCCTGCAGGCGCTGCCGTTATCGTACGTCGGTGCCAATCCTTCGATGGCGAGTTCCGACCGGGGATACCGGCAGAGCGTGTTTTCAGGCTTTGTGCAGGATTACGTGCGAGTCACACGCCGACTGACATTGAATGCCGGATTGCGCTATGACTTCTATTCGAACCCGACCGAGGTACAAGGGCGTCTCTCGGCGATCCGGAACCCGGTAACGGACTCTGGCCCAACCGTCGGAAAGGCATTTGCCGGGACTCCTACGGATCTGCTATCGCCCCAGGTCGGCTTGGCGTGGAACATTTTCGGCGATGGCAAGACCGTGCTGCGGGCCGGGGCCGGCATCTTTCGCGATCAGTTCCCCGGAATCCTCTTCGGTGCGGACCGGTTTCTGCCGCCTTTTTTCGGCATCGGCTCCTATGTCTTTCCCACTTTTCTTAACCCGCAGGATGCCGTCCTGACGCAGCCAATCTACCTCACCCAGACGAACGACCATGCGAAATTCCCGTACGCGCTGCAATACAATCTCAACCTGGAGCGCGAAGTCGCGCCAGGCACGATTCTGAGTGCCGGATACTTTGGCGCGCGCGGCGATCATCTCACCCGGGAAGGAGAACAAAACCCTTTCGAACCAGCTTTTGGGCACCGCTACAATCCAAACTTACCTTCGCCGCTTCAGGCAGTGTTGACCGACGCACAATCTTTCTACAATTCCTTCCAGCTGTCCGTCTCGAACCATTCCGGTAAGAACCTTTCTTGGGAGGCGTTCTACACGTTGGCCCATTCCATCGATGACGCTTCGAATAGCTTTCTCATAGAAGCTGTAAATGAACCGCCTGGGTCTCAGAACATCTTCGATCGTAAGGGAAGCAGAGGACGCTCCAGCTTCGATATCCGACACAATTTTGTCGGACACGTGGTTTACGAACTCCCGTTTGGCCGCGGGAGTTGGCTCGGCGGCTGGGAGATTTCCGGTATCGCCAGCGTTCACAGCAATGTGCCTTTTACTCCCGTGCTCGCTTTTGACAACGCAGACTCGCAGTCGCTAACCATTACCGAAAGACCCAACCTCGCCGGAAATCCGTACGTAGGCGTTTGTCCGGACGGCGCCAGGGTAGGCAGCCCGATCTGCTGGTTTAATCCGGGCGCATTTGCATTGCCGCCTCCCGGTCAGTTTGGCACTGCCGGACGCAATATCCTGCGCGGCCCGGGCTTTGCGCAATTCGATCTGGCGGTGCAGAAGAGTTTCTCGCTGACGGAGGGCCTGAAAATCATGTTACGCGCCGATGCGTTCAATCTTCTGAATCATCCGAATTTCGCCGTCCCAAGCAACACCCAAAGCCCTCTTACGCTCGGGGGCAACGGAGACGCTATTTTCAAGAATGGAGCCGGGGACTTCGCCGATAACGTGGGTCGGATATTCTCGACCGTCGACGCTGCGCGTCAGATTCAACTAGGGGTTCGCTTCGTTTTCTGAAGGCATTTATGCTTGGAAATTAGACGGGAAAGCGCACATTCCCTGGTGAGCTTCAGAACTGATTGTAAAGTCGCGCCTGCGTTCGCACCGCCGGGTCAGCTCGCTGACCGGCGATAACCTTCGAAAACACTCTTGCGAACCGGATGTGACGAGCGGACAATTTGGGTTCTGCCGGGATTCGAGACCTAACCGACCGCACATGTTCGCCATTTTTTTCAAGATCCGAGGTCTCGGGGAGCATCCATAAAGTGACCCGGTCAAACGGTCAAACAGAGGCCTGACGTCGTGGAGATCTCACAATATGTGCGCGAATGTCTCCGTGAGGATGAGGAGTTCATCCTGTATCGAGGACGTGCGAGTGAGGCAGAGCTACCTGCGGTTCTCCTTCTGACGCCTGCCTCATCACGGCCCGCACCGGAAAGCCTCAAGAAGATAGACAACGAATATTCGTTCCGGGACGATTTGGATGCCACATGGGCGCTTCGCCCCCTCGTTCTTTCTCAGTACGACGGAAGGAAGGCGCTCGTTCTTGAAGACCCCGGTGGCGAGCCTCTCGATCGTCTGATTCAGGGGCCGATGGAGATACGGCAATTTTTGCGGATTGCTGTCGGTCTCGCAGCCGCGCTCAGGCAATTGCACAAGCGAAAACTGATCCACAAGGACGTAAAGCCCTCCAATGTCCTGGTTGAATCAGTGACCGGCCGGGTTTGGCTTACCGGTTTTGGTATCACCTCGCGCCTTCCGCGCGAGCGTCAATCGCCCCAACCTCCCGAGTTCATCGCGGGAACACTCAGCTACATGGCGCCCGAACAAACCGGACGAATGAATCGGTCCATTGATTCGCGGAGTGACCTTTATGCCTTAGGGGTAACCCTTTACGAAATATTAGCCGGTAGCCTGCCCTTTACGGCTTCGGATCCGATGGAATTGGTTCATTGTCACATCGCACGCCATCCGGTGCCGCCTCACGAGCGAGTAAAAACCGTACCGCGCTGTCTTTCCGCCATCGTGATGAAACTGATCGCTAAAACTCCTGAGGAACGCTACCAGACGGCGTCAGGCGCGGAGAGCGATCTTCGTCGCTGTCTCGGCGAGTGGGAAGCGCATGGGTCCATCGCCGAATTCTCACTAGGCGAACAAGACGCTCACGATCATCTGCTGATACCTGAGAAGTTGTATGGGCGGGCACGCGAAATCGACATGCTGCTCGGTGCGTTCGACCGTGTGGTAGCCGGCGACGGGCCGGGATTGGTGTCGGTTTCCGGATATTCCGGAATCGGCAAATCCGCGTTCGTCAACGAACTGCATAAGGCGCTGATTCCTCCGCGCGGTCTTTTTGCATCGGGCAAGTTCGATCAATACAAGCGGGACATCCCATACGCGACTTTGGCAAAAGCGTTTCACAGCCTGATCCGTCCCCTCTTGAGTAAGAGTGAAGAACAGTTGAGCAAGTGGCGGGACGCACTTCACGAGGCGTTAGATCCGAACGGACAGCTTGTCGTCGAGTTGGTCCCGGAATTGAAGTTGATCATCGGCGAGCAGCCGGCCGTTCCCGAACTTCCCGCGCGGGACGCGCAAAACCGCTTCCACCGAGTATTTCGTCGATTCATCGGTGTATTCGCGCGGCGGGAACATCCTCTCGCGCTGTTCCTCGACGATTTGCAGTGGCTGGACGCAGCGACGTTGGACTTGCTGGAGGATCTGCTGACGCAGCCCGACGCGAAGCACTTGCTGTTGATCGGCGCTTATCGGGACAACGAAGTAGACCCCGCTCATCCTCTGATGCGCAAGCTCGAAGCGATGCGTCGAGCAGGAGTGATGCGCCAGGACATCGTGCTTGCGCCTCTGACTCGAGAAGACTTGGAGCAACTTGTTGCGCATTCCCTTCATTGTGAGCCGGACGAAACGCGTGCCCTCGCAGAATTGGTCCATGAAAAAACGACAGGAAATCCATTTTTCGCAATCCAGTTCATTTCCGAGCTTGCCGATGAAGGATTGCTAGCTTTCAATCATGGCGAAGGGCGGTGGACCTGGGATCTGAGTCGAATCCGCGCGAAGAATTACACCGATAATGTAGTGGACTTGATGGTTGGCAAGTTGAACCGCATGTCCGCCAGCACCCAAAACGCATTAAAGCAACTGGCCTGTCTCGGTAACAGTGCGGACCTCGGCATGCTCGAGATGGTCTACCAGGACACGAGTGAGGAAATTGACCGTCAACTCTGGGAAGCTGTACTAGCAGGTCTTGTCTTCCGCTCGGAAGATTCCTATCGATTTCTCCATGACCGTGTGCAGGAAGCGGCGTATTCGTTGATACCCGTGCAATTTCGGTCCGAAGCTCATCTCCGCATAGGCAGGCTTCTTGTGGCACAGACGCCGGCCGAAAAGCTGGACGAGGAGATCTTTGAGATCGTAAATCAGCTGAATCGCGGATCCGACCTGATTACATCCGCTGCGGAACGTGGGCGTTTGGCTGAATTGAACTTAGTCGCCGCCAGGCGCGCGAAGAGTTCGGCCGCGTATGCGTCGGCGCTGAGCTACCTTATCGTTGCACGCGGACTCTTGCCGGAAAAGACGTCGGATGACAGTTACGATCTCACGTTCTCGATAGAAAGTCTCTTAGCGGAGTGCGAGCTACTGACCGGAAATCTGGCGGCGTCCGAAGATCGCCTCTTGAAACTGGCACAACAAGCCATGACCAGACACGATCTCGCGGTCGTCACGCGTCTTCAACTCACGGTTTATACGGCTTTGGATCGGAGCGACCGCGGCGTGGAAGTCTGTCTCGAATACTTGCGCCGGGACGGCAGGACATGGCCGCTGCATCCCACGATCGATGAAGTCCACAGCGAGTATGACCGAGTCTGGGCGTTGGTTGGAAGTCGTCAAATTGAGGACTTCCTGGACCTGCCCGTTATGACTGACCCGGAAGTCCTGGACGCCATGGACGTTCTGAGCGAGGTTGTGACGCCAGCAGTGTTCTTCGATGAGAAATTGTCGTCGTTTCTTCTTTGCCGGATGGTGCTGCTGAGCCTTGAGCATGGCAATACTGATGCCTCGTGCTTTGCTTATGTATGGTTCGCCATCATAGCTAGATCGCAGTTCGGCAACTACCAAGACGCATTTCGATTCGGTCGTTTAGGGTATGAACTCGTCGAAAAACGTGGGCTAAGAACCTATGAGGCCCGAACTTTGATGTCTTTCGGAAATATTGTCATTCCGTCTATAAAGCACGCCCAGGAAGGGCGTGATCTGGTACGCCGCGCGTTCAACGCTGCCTATCAAAACGGGGATCTGACATTTGCCGCCTATAGCTGGAACCAGTTGATCGCGAATTTCCTCGCGGTGGGGGATACCTTGAGTGAGGCGCTAGCAGAGGGCGAGAAAGGTCTTGCGTTCGCAGAGAAAGCGGGCTTCGGTCTTGTCGTTGACCTCCTGAAGGCACAGGTCCAACTGATCCGAACCCTCCGTGGGCTGACTCCGCAATTTGGATGCTTCAATGACGAACATTTTGATGAGCTTGAATTTGAACGGCACCTAGCAAGCAATCCACTTTTAGCGACTCCTGAATTCGGGTATTTGGGCCTTAAGGTAGAGTCTCGCTTCCTTGCTATGGATTATGCTGCGGCTGTTCATGCCTCAGCGAAGGCACAACCGCTCCTTTGGTCCGCACCAGCACTGTTGGAGACGGCACAGTTTCGCTTTTATTCTGCGCTTTCGCACGCGGCATCATGGGATTCCGCCTCTCGCCTGGAAAGAGAGAAGCATTTCGAGAGTCTAACGGCTCACCACAAACAGCTCGAAATATGGGCTGAGCACTCCTGCGCGAATTTTGAAAATAGTGCCGCACTGGTGGGTGCCGAAATCGCGCGAATAGAAAGCCGAGTGCTCGAAGCCGAACGCCTTTATGAAAAGGCGATTCGCTCGGCACACGCAAACGGATTCATCCACAATGAGGCGGTTGCGTACGAGGTTGCCGCTCGCTTCTACGCGGCACGAGGCTTCGACAAGATCGCAGATACGTATCTGCGGGAAGCCCGGTATTGCTATCTCTGTTGGGGAGCTGATGGCAAAGTAAGACAACTCGACCATTTCTATTCCCACCTCAGGAGGGAGCAGGCAGCTCAGGGCACCACGAGCACGATCGTGACGCCGGCCGCACTCTTGGATCTAGCGACAGTAGTCAAAGTCTCACAAGCAGTCTCGGGCGAGATGGTTTTGGAAAAACTGATCGAGAGGGTCATGCGCGCGGCCATCGAGCACGCGGGCGCCGAACGGGGCCTCCTGATCCTTGCGCGAAGTGATGAGCTGCAGATAGTGGCGGAGGCCGCGACCGGCGGAAACGATGTCACGGTGCATCTGCGAGATGCAGCCGTCACCGCGGTCGTGTTGCCCGAGTCCGTTATTCGCTACGTGATGCGCACTCGTGAGGACGTTATTCTCGATGATGCCACTGAAGGGAATCCGTTTTCAGCCGATCCCTATATTGTTCAGCACCGCGCGCGTTCCATTGTCTGCTTGCCGTTGGTTAACCAGGGCAGGCTCAATGGAGTCATTTACCTGGACAACAACCTGGCCCCTCACGTTTTCACTACCGACCGGATCACACTTCTCAAGGTGCTTGCGTCGCAAGCAGCCATCTCGCTCGAGAATACGCGACTTTACAGCGATCTCGAAAATCGTGAAGCGAAGATCCGGCGCCTGGTCGACGCCAACATTCTGGGAATCACGACCTGGAATGTCGAGGGTGCCATCCTCGCGTCCAATGAAGCCTTTCTCCGCATGGTGCAATACGATCATGAAGATGTCGCCGCGGGTCGCGTGCGCTGGAAGGACATGACACCTCCGGAATGGCGCGAGCGCACTGAGCGCGCGTTGGCAAAAGTAATGCAGACCGGGACCGTACAGCCCTTCGAGTCAGAACTGTTCCGGAAAGATGGCAGCCGCCTGCCTGCGCTGCTCGCCGGGGCGCTGTTCGAAGAAGGTGGCAACGAGGGCGTTGCTTTCGCGCTTGATTTGAGCGAACAAAAACAGGCCGAAGAAGCCTTACGCAAAAGCGAAAACTATCTCGCAGAAGCGCAGAGGGTGACCCATACGGGCAGTTGTGCCATTGATGGCACAAGCCGCGAGATCCTGTACTGGTCGGAGGAAATGTTCCGACTTTTCGGCTTTGATCCACAACAGGGCTTACCGATGTGGGACCAATGGCTACAGCGAATACACCCAGAAGACCGCGACAAGTTCAGGATGGCAGGTGATAGGACGTTCCTCGAAAAAGTACATTGCGACGTCGAGTTCAGAACCGTGGAACCCGATGGAACAGTCAAACACATTCATGGCATAGGCCATCCAGTTTTGAGTCCTGATGGAGAGCTTGTTCAAGTGGTCGGCACGATGGTGGATATCACGGAGCGCAGGCGTGCCGAAGAGGCTCTCCAGCGCAGTGAAGCCTATCTGGCAGAGGCCCAGAGGCTCACCCACACAGGTAGTTGGGCCTATAGAGCTGTAGTGAACGGCTACTGGGCTACGCGCTACTGGTCAGAGGAGAATTTTCGAATTTGGGCCTTCGATCCACAGCAAGGCCCGCCAACTCGAGAGATGGTGTTGCAACGCATCCTTCCCGACGATCGCGAAAGATTGCTCGAACATATCGAAAAGGCTCTGCGAGGCAGAACAGATTACACCTATGAGTTCAGAATCGTGCTGCCAGAAGGAATAGTTCGCCACATCCGAGTGTTAGGGCATCCGGTTTTCGATGCGAACGGAGAGCTGATCGAAGTGGTGGGAACCCACATCGACGTGACCGAACGCAAACGCGCAGAGAACGAGCGCGAAAGATTACAGCAGCTTCAGGCAGATCTCGCGCACATCAACCGTGTGAGCATGATGGGTGAACTGACCGCATCGCTGGCGCATGAAATTAAGCAGCCGATTTTCGCGGCGTCGGCGGATGCTGAAACCTGCCTGCGGTGGCTTGAGCGTGATCGGCCCGACCTGGTGGAGGCGAAAGAAGCAGCTTTAAGGCTCATGAAGGACGTAAGCCGTGCGTCTGACCTCATTAGTCGCATCGTTTCGCCTTTCAAGAAGGGCGTTCCACAGCGGGAGCTGGTTGACGTAAAGGGAATCATTCAAGAGATGATAGCGCTGCTGCGCGGCGAGGCAGGCCGGTACTCAATTTCGATCCAAGCCGAGCTTATGGAAGGTCTACCCAAAATCCTGGCGGACAGAGTGGCATTACAGCAGGTTTTGATGAACCTGATGCTGAATGCGATCGAAGCGATGAAGGAAACCGGTACTCCAGGCAGACTTACGATCACTACGCGGCAGGTCGAGAATCGTCAAATCCTCGTCTCAGTTTCGGATACTGGTATGGGCCTACCCCCTGAACGGACGGAGCAGATCTTCGATGCGTTCTTTACCTCAAAACCCCAAGGTACCGGTATGGGATTGCCGATTAGCCGGTCGATTATCGAATCGCACGGCGGTCGCTTGTCGGCCACCTCTAACTCTGGCCCAGGCGCAACCTTTCAATTCACCTTGCCCCTCGAGGCCGCTGCATTTCAGTCCGCGTAATCGGCCGACGTAGCAAACGGCAGTGAGCGGACAGCTGTCACTTACGTCCCAGTTGCCACTTCCTCGCCCTCGCCATTCTCAGTCAGGTCAATTGCCTCCCCTTGCTGCGCCGGCCGTGAGATCCCGAGCTTCTTCATTTTGGCAATCAAAGTTGTGCGCTTCAGTCCAAGCCGGGCGGCGGCGCCAGCGGCTCCTCCGATAACCCAACCCGTCGAGCGCAACGCGTGCAGAATCAGCGCTCGAGTGGAAGCCGTAAACGTATCCCGCGAAGGAGGTACCATCACGGGATTCTTGTCCGGCAACGGATTGGGAAGCACTCCGTTGTTCGACCGGATCACCGCTCGTTCAATCAGATTCTGAAGCTCTCGCACATTTCCGGGCCAGGAATATGAGGCGAACGCATTGAGCACGCCTTCCGGTATATGATCGATTCGCTTGCTCATCCGCCTGGCAAAGACTTCTACAAAATGCGTGGCCAACTGCGGAATATCTTCGCGGCGCTCGCGTAGGGGTGGTAACACAACAGGAAACACATTCAAACGGTAATACAGATCACCGCGGAACTCTTTCCGCGAAACCATCTCCCCCAAATCTCGATGCGTTGCCGCCACCAAGCGGACGTTGATGCGATGCGTACGGCCACTTCCCAGACGCTCAAACTCCTGCTCTTGCAAGACCCGCAGCAGCTTAGGCTGCAAAGCAAGGGGCAAATCTCCGATTTCATCCAGAAAGAGGGTCCCTGTATCGGCCATTTCGAAGCGGCCCATTTTCTGAGCGACAGCCCCAGTGAACGCGCCTTTCTCGTGTCCGAAGAGTTCGCTTTCCAAGAGGTCAAAAGGAATGGCGGAGCAATTCAGCTTTATGAAAGGACGTCCGCATCGTGCGCTGATGTTGTGAATGGCGCGGGCGATCAACTCCTTACCCGTACCCGTCTCCCCGAGGATTAGGACGGTGGAATCCGTTGGCGCCACCCGTTCCACCTCAGCGAGCGCGAATTCCAAGGCAGGGCTGTTACCTATGATTTCGTCAAATCCATTCTCGGGACGACCATCTTCATCTGACCGAACTGTCTTGGCGCCATCCACCGACGACCTTCCTACTTAAAGTGAGCAGCTTAGCTATCCAATGCTGCGCGTACGCTGTCGAGTAAGATTCCCCTGTCCAAGGGTTTTATCAGAAACTTCACTGCTCCGGTCCTTAAGGCTTGCATGCGCATTTTCTCGTCACCTTGTGCCGTAATAAAAATGACGGGAATTTTGTGATGGTCTTTACTTAGCTTGGATTGGAGTTCCAACCCTGACATTCCCGGCATTCGGATGTCTGCAATCAAACAGGCGGTCCGCTCCAGTTCGCCGCTGTTTAGGAATTCTTCGCCAGATGCGAACGCCAGAGCTGTGAAGCCAGCCGCTTTCATGAGGCCCTGTAGCGCGCTTCGGATCAACTCGTCATCGTCGACAATTGCAATCACGGTGGGTTTTTCCCCTGAGGCCACGCTGCAAAGATAATCCGTATGGAGCCGAGCGCAACCTATACCTTGGTCTAGGTGCCACACGGTCGCCGCGGATGAACATCTAGGAACACAACCCGTAAATCGGGGCATTTTTTTACGCGAGGGGGAGATGAGTTGGCTCGTGGAGATCAAGGCCGCCAACGGAATCGTCCGACGAGCCAGCAAAAGCAAGAAATTACGAGCATCGGATCGAACGGGCTACTATAAAATCGTTCCTGCCGTTATCGAACGATTCGAAGATGGAAACGCAAAAGGGTCGGTCCCGGCGTTTCTAAGTCGACGGGAAAAGCCGCAGCTTCTCTGCCATTCTCACTAGCTCGGCGAGAGATCTAGCCTGCATCTTACGCATCATTTGAGCGCGATGAAGCTTGACCGTGACCAGGGTAGTCCCAAGTTCCGATGCGATTTGTTTATTCAACAGACCGGACACCACTAGCGCCATGACTTGGTGCTGGCGCCGACTTAGCGTGTCGTAGCGTTTTTGTAAGAGAGCAATATCTGCCTGCCCTTGACGACGGACGGAATCGCGAGCTAGAGCTTGCTGAATGGCATCCAGGAGGACGTTGCGCTTGAGCGGTTTGGTCAGGAATTCTACCGCGCCTGACTTCATAGCCTTCACTGACATCGGAATATCGCCATGGCCTGTAACGAAGATGATCGGAATCTGCCGACCGGCTTTCGTAAGTTGCTGCTGAAATTCCAGTCCATTGATTCCAGGAAGGCTCACATCCAATACCAGGCAACTGGGATTATCCGAAACCTTTGTCTGCAGAAATTGTTCAGCCCTCTCGAAGCCTTCGGACCGCAAGCCCGCAGATTTCAGAAGGCCGCGTATCGATGCGCGTATGTCGGCATCATCATCGATGACGAACACCGTGGGAATATTCGCGGATTCCATTCGCAGCTCTCGTGAAAATGTTTCCATTTCGCTGGACAGAGTCGCGACTGCTCGATCCCCAGCGCCGTCATTTTGCTCTGCCACCGCATAGTGCCCCCATGCCTAGGCCATGGTATACGTCGACCCAACCCCAAGAACACGCAAAACCCTGATCACTTTGCAACAGCATCATAACTCACCTGCTTGTGTTCGTGCGATCTTGGCTGGGGTTGGCGCAACCGATGCCCATTCCTACTGCTCGAGTAGCACTGTTCGACAGACGATTCTCGATTGGGCTATCAGAATCCGGTGCCGGACTGGCTCCGGTTTAGGAGTGAGTTTCGGAAATAGCTAAGAAAATTCCTAACCTAATCTACACGCCAGGCCACCATCAGTCCCAGTGAGAACGTGTCTCTCTAGTCTTAACGGCAACGCGGACTTGCCAGGCTCCCAAGATCGTGGGATTCGACACTGGCTTAATCTCAAACTTCTGCAGTCACAAGGTGCGTCAAATACGGTGCTGCATGAGGCATCTGGGCACTCGCAGTCCGAAGTTCGGTGTCTCTCATGAATGCCAATCCTTTTTCGCCGGGATGCCGGTCGACGATCAACACGTCACCCGAACGCACTTGCTCCGTGGTTAGCAGCCTCGCAAGCGGGCCGACTAGAAAGCGCTCGATGGCGCGCTTTAGATGGCGGGCTCCATACCGCTGGTCGGTCCCCTCTTCAAGCAGGAACTGACGTCCTTTGTTCGTCATTCGAAACAAGAAAGGGAGCGCCGTCGAATCCGATATGCGCTTCTGCACTTGCCCCAACTCAATCGCCAGCACTTCATCCAGTTCTTCACGCTTCAATGGGCGAAAGACCACTACTGAGTCCAGCCGGTTCATAAACTCCGGCGAAAACTTCCTCCGCGCCGCTTCCACCGCCGTCCGCTCCACCTTCGCGTCCAACCCAATTGCTGGCTTGTCCTTCGGCTGGATAAATCCCATTCCTCCCTGCATCAACTCGCTGATTTCTCCCCCGCCAAGGTTGGACGTCAGGAAAATCACCGTCTGGGACAAATCCACTCTCCGGTTGTCCCCCAACGTCAACGTCGCCTTGTCCAACATTCCTAGCAACAACTGCCACAGCGAATCGCTGGCTTTCTCAATCTCGTCAAACAAGAGAAACGACAGCTTCAGCTTTTCCGTGTGCGAGGCCGCCAACGCCTCCTGTGTAATCACCGGATGCGTTTCTCGATGCCCCAGGTACCCTGGAGGCGAGCCAATCAGCTTCGAGATCTCATGGGAGTGCTGAAACTCAGCGCAATCCACCTTGATTACCGCGCGGCTATCTCCGAAGAGAATCTCCGCTGCTGCTTCGACAATGCGCGTCTTGCCTGAGCCTGTCGGCCCCAGAAACAGAAGATTCCTGACTGGACGGCCTGGGGAGCGCAGCCCCGCACAGAACATTTGATGGAGTTCGATAAGCGCTTGCACAGCCTCGTTCTGTCCTACGATTTTCTCCCGCAGCGCATCCTCAAAATGACGCGACGTGGAACTCCTGAGTCTTGGGTCTAATTCCTTCTTATGTGCCGGTTGCGTTGCAGTTGCCATAACGTCTCCTTCTGACAGCGTCTTGTGTCCCGTTCCCCCCTTACGAAATGATGTTGACTATCTTCCACTACTGAAGTGCCTTCCTGTTGTCAGTGCAGTTCGGCTGTCTCTTCTTGTTCCATCTGTGAATAAACTTCTTTCAGTTGTTTGCTGACGTCAAATCTCTTCGCGGCCTGGGTGAACAATAGAAGGGACTTTTTTAGGTCTTTAGACACGCCAACCCCTTTCATATAGACCTCCGCCAAATTAAATTGTGCGACTGGCTCTCCCTGCTGAGCTGCCCAACTCCATAGGCGGATGGCCTCGGGCAAGTCCCGTGTTCCTCCCTTTCCTTCGAAAAGCATTGTCGCCAGTTGCGAGGCCGAAAGAGCATCCCCGCCCTCGATCGCCTTCCGGTACCATCGGGCTGCCTCTTGATAGTCTGTCTGAACCGCTTGCCCAAACTCGTATAGTTCGCCCAAGGACTCCTGCGCTCTGGCGGAGCCGCCCTCCGCCGCAAGCCGATAGAGCCGCACTGCTTGGTCCATATCCTTCGGAACGCCTTTGCCGTTCTCGTACATAACACCAAGCTTGAATTGGCCGTCCGGGTTTCCGGCATCCGCCGACTTTCTAAACCATTTGACTGCCTCGTGCGGGTCAGCTCGCACACCAAATCCTTTCGCGTAGAAGACACCAACGTTGGCAGCTGCACCCGAGTCGTGTTTCTTCGCGGCAATCATGGTCATCATGAAGGCTTGGCGTGGGTCCTGTGGCACGAACTCGCCCTGGGCGTAGAGGCTCCCGAGTAGCGTGTACGCTGACAAATACCCCGCCCTTGCCGCCTTTCGGACCCAATAGAGACCCTCTTCGGGAGTTTTCCTGATCGAGGCCGTGCAGAGATACAAGTGTCCCAGGTTGAATTGCGCCATCGGATTCCCTTCCACGGCTGCACGGAGGTACCACTTCGCTGCCTCGGGCAAATCCATGACGCCGTCAGGCCCAGTTTCATACAGAAATCCGAGATTGTTCTGTGCGGCCGAATCACCGCTGTTCGCGGCCATGCGATACCACCTCGCTGCCTCATAGGCGCTTTGTTCGACACCGTGTCCGTATTGATAGGCGAGACCAAGTTGAAATTGAGCGCGTGTGCTGCCGGATTTTGCCTCGGTCAGAAGATGTTTGAAATCTGAGGGCGCCGTTTTCGGGTCCGATGACGAAAAGGATGATTGTCCCCGCGAGTCGGCTCCGAATGGCCCCGCAATCATCAGCACTACCGTTAAGATCAAGCCTCGACGCATGCATCACTTCCCTGTCGGAGCGCCAGCTGGTAGCACCCAGCTCGGCTTCCACTGCCCTAGGTGCAAATCGATTGCCAGGTCCAGAAGATTTTCTTCCGAATTGTCACAGGCGAAGCTTTTTTGCTTTATCTCCATTCACTCAGTCGGACGGATGCAATACCAAGAAATTGCATTTGCCATGTGCCCCGATGGTCAGTTCGATGACGCGCGATGCAACATCACGCTGGTGACATCGTTCACCATTGCCTTGGGAAACGCCGTGAAGTATGCGCGGGTTACGGACTTCCGGTGCGAAGCGACCGGACAAATTTCCGACGTCGTGGCCAGGGAGACAGCCAAGCAAATTCCCTCGGAGAGTTTCAAGTCAAACGGTTATTTCCACGGGGCAACGAGAAGTTCATCGCGCGGCGGTCTCACGCGATGTCGGCGACCCAGAGTGGTTGCGTCGCTTTTAATTCTTTTCACCTAAGTCGTTTCGCGAAGGGGGACTATGTCAACCGGCTCTCGCTCGCCGATAGTGGCATGGCAGGGTGTCGAGCGGACGTCTCGCTGTTGTTATGTCGACGCCGACGATTCAGTCCAAGACCGCAAAGCACCTTCTCTTTGAAATTGTCGCCAAAATAAGAGCTGTTTCAGCGGATCGATTCATCTCCGCTTTGGTCACCGTCGTGCTTCCTTCATCCAGCAAGCCGAGTTGGCCTTTGTCGATCCCTCGATCGGCACCGTTGATTTGCCTCGCACAGCGGAACACCACACTCGGCAGGGAGAAGTCCGCATGGATATCATCTCACGAGGTTTCTCCGGTCGACGCAGTCCGGAAAATGCCAAACTGCCGCCGGGGCAGTATCTCACCACGGACTTCCCCGTCCTGTCCGCCGGACCGACACCACACGTGCCGCTCGACCGCTGGGAATTTACGATCGACGACGGCACACACGTCTTGCGGCGCTGGGACTGGAAGTCGTTCCGCGATTTACCCAGCGAGACCTTTACGGTCGATTTGCACTGTGTGACTCGATGGTCGAAACTCGGCACATCCTGGGAAGGCGTTTCTCTCGATACGATCCTTATGGATGTACAAACCGATGCTTCCTATGCCCTCGCTCGTTCGTACGGCGACTACACCACAAATTTGCCCCTCAACGATCTCAGAAACAAGCAAGCCTGGATCGCCTTCCGATTTGACGGCAAAGATCTTGCCCCCGAACACGGCGGGCCAGCACGGCTTCTCGTCCCTCATCTTTATTTGTGGAAGAGCGCCAAATGGGTGCGCGGCATCACGCTGATGCCCCACGACAAGCCCGGCTTTTGGGAGGGCCTTGGTTACCACAATTACGGAGATCCATGGCGGGAGCAGCGTTATTCGGGCGACAAGTGATGTGGCGTATCGGAACGGTCGTCGCTCTCCACGACGAAACGCCGACGGCACGGACGATCACGCTCGAAGTTCCGCATTGGCCAAGTCACATCGCGGGCCAGCACGTCGATGTCCGTGTGACCGCTCCGGATGGATACTCCGCTGTGAGATCGTACTCGATCGCCTCTCCGCCGAATTCCCATGGGCGAGTTGAAATAACAGTCGAACGGCTGCCAAACGGCGAAGTTTCTCCTTATCTCACACAAGAGGTCGCCGCCGGCGACCGTTTGGAGTTGCGCGGTCCGATCGGCGGCTGGTTCGTCTGGCGCACGCAACAAACTGAGCCAGTCCAGCTGATAGCAGGGGGTTCCGGCGTCGTTCCGCTGATGGCCATGATTCGCTCGCGCGCTGCTGCACACAGCACTGCGCCTTTTCGATTGCTGTATTCCGTGCGTGAACCGCAAGCCATTTTCTACCGCGACGAGCTGCAGGCGCTAATCGATAAAGACCATTCTTTGAGTATCACCTACGCGTACACCCGCGTCGCCCCGTCGGATTGGCCGCGACCGCCCGGCCGCATCGACGCCTCCGTGATTGCGAGTGCGGCTTGGCCGTCAAACTTCGCTCCAACTTGTTACGTCTGCGGCCCCACATCGTTCGTCGAAAGCGCGACCGACCTCCTCAGCGCTTCCGGCAATGACCGCGACAAAATCAGAACGGAGCGTTTTGGCTCAACGGGAGAACGAAAATGACCTCGCCCACTTACGATTACCTCGACGGTAACGCTGCCGCTGGTGAATTGAGCAAAGTGTTCGCCATGGACGTGACGGCGGCAGAAGGGCAGTGTGCGCACTGCGGCGCAATAAAGCGCTTCGCTGACACGCATGTATACATGCAAGGTCCCGGCGTCGTGGCTCGGTGCTCCGTCTGCCAGCAGGTCCTCCTTCGTCTTGTGAGTGTTCGGCAGCACGTGTTCCTGGACCTGCGTGGCATGACATACCTGACCCTTGACACGGCACATGATCGGCCTTCAGAGCTTACACATTCCGCCTCATAACTGCTCACCCGCCGACTCCGCATCTGCTGCGCAGGCACTTCTTTCGATTCGACCAATCAATCGGATCGCAAGCCGAAGCATGCGACGAAACTTTATAGCACTTGATCACCACAGGAAATCAAACGAGTGAGCAGCGAAAAACAAATGGGCAGATCCGTGGCTATCTTCTTTATCTATGTTGCCGTTTTTCTGTTGCTTTTTGCAGCGGCAGTGCGAGGCGGAGAGCCTAAGCAGAAAACCACCGCTGCAGCCGCGAAGATTACCTACCGATTTGGGGTTGGACCAACTGAGGCGGCGGTTTTCCAAACCGCCGCCCTTTCGGGCCTAACGGTTTTCGACACCGTTGGGATAAAACTGTGATAAAAGAGACGTACATTCGCTCTCTTTGAGCGAAAGAAAAATCTCCGTAACTTCAACGTAGTTTTGAGTTTACTGGCGGAGGAGGTGGGATTCGAACCCACGAGACCCTTGCGAGTCTAACGGCTTTCAAGGCGGGTGATTGTGCTCTGGCTCGCTGGTAAGTTGCTGAACACTAAAGACGCCGTTCGGCTCCCTCTGGACGGTTTGGGCACGGTTGGCAGCTTATTGGGATAAATTGGGATAAAGGCTGTTACACCTTGCGATCGAGGACCGACAACCGGATAGCGCATATCCACACAGATTCCAATCCTTCTGTTAACAGACGAGTACTTTATTTGATCTACCGGGGGAGCCCCACAACGGTCTGCGCCACGACTTTTCGGCTGCCCTCTGAAGACTCTTCTTGGACGAATCGCGAAGGGCCGCAGCATAATTTCCGGATTGTCGACCATCTGCCAGGAAACTTGTGAGAGATTGATCATCCTGACGTGACCGAAAGCTTACGCCGAAATCCCTCCGCTTTGCGGCAGGCGAGGTTGACCAGGAGATTATGAGCATGCATCACGTGCGTCAAGAGAACCTGCCTTTCGTTGGTAGTTCGTATCAGTTTGTCGGTGCTGAGCAGGGCGACACCACTGTTTCGGTGTTCCTGTTCTATGGCAAGCCCGGCTCGGGACCGGGTCCGCATCGGCATCCTTATGACGAGATCCAGTTCATCCGTGAGGGCCGTGGAGCGTGGACGGTCAACGGCAACACGTTCGAGGGCGGTGCTGGAGACATCTTTGTCATCAAGGCCGGCGAGGTCCACAGCTTCAAGGCGGTTGGCGATTCGCCGCTGGTACAACTCGACGTCCACCTCAGCCCCCGCTTTATCCAAGAGAACCTATAATCGCTCTCTCCATCATTTGTCGGTCGCGCACTTGTTGCGTTAGCGTTGAAATCTGCGTTCAAGAGGCGCGATCAAGTGCCGGAGGTCGAGCGGTCCTTTTTGTGATGGGCATTCTGCATCCCGCAAAGGGGCTCGGCAGATCCAGAATCAACGGGCTTCGGCCTTATAATCAAGCTGATGAGCAGTTCTCCTCCGCTCCAAGGGCCGAACCGGTCGCCTTTTCCACCAGAGCGTCTGGCCCCCCACTTCCGCATTCACTCCCTTGCCATTTTCGTTGCCAATATGGATCGAAGTCTTCAATTCTACGTGGACCAGCTTGGATTCAGACTGATAGCTGATACCCACATATCGATCGGGCGGTGGGTAGCGGTCGCTCCGCCGGATGGCACAGCAATGCTTGTGCTTGTTACTCCAGAGCCCGACTCCCAAGAATACAAGCTCATTGGACGCTCCAGACACGTTGTTCTTGTTGCCGAGGATGTCGTAGCGAATTTTCAAGAGTGGTCTAAGCGCGGGGTCCAGTTTCGTCGTCCACCCCAGGCGCAGGCTTGGGGTGGAATGGAAACGAGTTTTGAAGATCCGCATGGAAACTCCCTTGCGCTCGTGGGCTACGACGCTGCGACTCGGGAATTCGAAGTGCAACGCCGCGCTGCACAAGAATTGGAAATTGCCAAACAAGTTCAAGCCAGGCTCTTTCCGCAGATGGTGCCGCCGCTTCCAACACTCGACTACGCGGGCATTTGCCTGCAGGCTCGCAATGTCGGCGGCGATTACTACGATTTTCTCGATCTAGGCCTAGGACGGCTTGGGCTGGTGATCGCAGACATTGCAGGAAAAGGAATTGCTGCCGCTCTATTAATGGCGAATTTGCAGGCCAATCTGCGCAGCCAGTGCGCCATCGCTTTGGCCCAGCCTCAGCGCTTCTTACAATCAGTGAACCAGCTCTTTTACGAGAACACCGAGGACGGTGCTTACGCCACCCTCTTTTTTGCCGAATACGACGACCACGATCGGCGTTTACGCTACGGAAATTGCGGACATTGGCCTGCCCTCCTCCTCCGAAACGACAACACACTCGAGCGGCTCTACTCTACATCCACCGTACTCGGACTGTTCAAAGAATGGGATTCCTCGATAGGGGAATTGCAGCTCTTCCCCGGAGACACCCTGGCGCTCTACACTGACGGTATAAGCGAAACGCTCAACGGTGGAGGAGAGGAGTTCGGCGAACAGCGCCTGGCCGAAGTCCTACGACAGCATGTTAAGCTGCCGTCACAGGCCCTGCTCACATCGGTCGTTGATGAGGTTAACCGGTTCGGCTCTCATGAGCAGCAGGACGACATCACGCTAATCATCGCCAAATGCCGATGAAATGAGTAAACACCGCTTCGCACTAATCTGATCCAGGCAATTCTGATTAGGCCGAATTCTAAATTACCTGAAGTTGTCAGACGGAAAGCGGCAGTCCGCTCCTTGGTTCTAGCGATTGTGCCTGGATTACGGGCAAACCTTCCCCCCAATCCGGTTACGGAAGTATTGCCGACAAGTGAACAGTCGGTTCTTAGGGTTGGGGATCGGGATTTTCAGCGGTCACCGCCCTAAATCCCCGTGAAGATCGGCCAACGCCGTAACACCTAGTGGGCTGCGAGAAACACGCCACGTTTGGGCGTTGCGATCTTTATCGGAGTTCCTAGTAGATCTAGAGAAATATTTTCAAACCGCGACGGAAGCCCATCCGCACGGAATACATGCTCACCATTAGTTAACTGGTAATGAAGATGTGGGATCGGCGAATTACTATTGCCAGCTAGACCGACGACGTCTCCTGACTTTACCCGATCTCCTGTCTTGACTCGCACCGATCCGTGCTGCATATGGCCGAGCGAGCTGTACTCGCTGTTGCCGTGGTCGAGTAGCACGTTGTTTCCCGGGCCCGCGTAACCTGGGTTCGGCAAATGCTCGTGAATGGAAGTATCGACGGTCCCGGGCCGTGGTTGGTCGGGAACATCGTTGCGGGCGTACACGACCATCCCGTCGGCGGGCGCAATGACTTCACGGCCCCACGTACAAAAGTCTGCTATTGTTGCTCCCCCATTCCGTGTTATTTCCCAATGGGGGCCCATTCCGAAGATGTCGTACGCAAAATGCTGACTGCGTCCAAAACTATGGGGCTCATTGAAGTCATGGCTCAGAACGACCATAAACTTTCCCTTCATGGGGAACGTCAGTTTAGTTTTTTGCTCATATCTCAAGAGAGGAATGTCGAGCTCTCGCTCCAGGGCCGATCCCCCAGGACCCGCGAGTGTCAGCCTGTATACCAATCGGCTGACATCAAGGGACACGGGTACGGAAAAATAATGGCGCAAGTCGAATACCTCTTCTTCTCTGTCCAGATCACCGGCAGAACTGATGGATGTGCTACGGACGGCATTCAACGCTTTTTTTGAGAGCTCTACTGTATGGACTCTTTCCTCGAAGGAGTAGAACTCCAACCGCGCACTTTGGGGTTCGATCTTGCCGTTCTGGTCTTTTACAAGAAGGTTGAAAGCAAAGCTTTCACTAGATGCCGGTCCGAGGATGCCATCATTTTCCTTGTAGATGCGATGGGGCCACGTGCTCAGCGTGGTATTCGCTTCGGATTTCTGAGAGCCTGGAACGTGGGAAAGTACCTTCACTGAATCCCAAGTCGGGTGACTTAGAACAAGCCCGCTTGCAAAGCCCGCACTCTGCTGCAAGAACTGCCTGCGAGCAATCTCCTCGGTCATATTTATGACCTCCTTCTGCCATCTCTGCAAATCTTTGTCCAGATTCTATTCTCGAGCCGTCACGGACAAGAAACAAAGAATCCTCGGGTTGTCTCTGCGGGTGACCATAAGCGGATAAACCGCGTCAGTAAGCTTTGCATTTTCATCCAGCGGCATTGAGCAGTCCGGATTTGCGCGGATGGCGGGCAAACAGGAAGGAATCGGATTACTTGTTGTTTGCCGACCACTCGTCCACAACCTCATCTTTCGCTTCCCACAAGCGCTTGTCGTGCGGAATCTGAGTCCAATGTCGGGGTGGCAGCTAGAGATACATCAATTGTTACTGAATTTGGATTCTGGTGTTGGGGACGAACTTCTTCTGGCATTCGATGCCAGTCTGACGTACTGCTTTAAACTCAGCCGAGTCCCGGATTTTGTCGAATAATGGATCTCGGTCCACCGAGGGGTAAACACAAAGGCTATGTTCGGAAGCAGCCCGCAGCAAACGCACAGCGGCATCCTTCTTTCCTACAAACGCCTGCATCGCGGCTCCGAAATACCAAGCATCTGTGAAGCTAATGCTGCGGAAACTAGCTTCCGACTCCTTTGCCGTCTCGGCACATTTCAAGGTGGATGAATCGGGCCAGCAGTCGCGGATCAGCTCAAAATTCTTGCCTCCGGGTAGCAACTTGAGTCTGGGCATCGCTTCTTCTACCCTTCCTTCCCGCACGAGTAAATGACCCAGCATCATCGTGCTGAACTCTCCCGGCGAACGCTCGATCTCCTGGCGGGCCTTGGCTAGATCCCCCATATGCATGTAGAGCATATAGCAAGGACCCGTGGGGAGTTCAGGGTCAAGCTGGTGCGTGGTTTCGCATTCGCGCGCAGCTTCCTCGAGGGCGCCGGCCGCGCGCAATGCCCCGGAAAACGCAAGGTGAACCTCAGCGCGGCGCGGCCACCTTCGAGCCACTTCCTGGACTCGCGCAAAGCTCGCGGAGAGGTCTCCATAGAAAGCCTCACGCTCGATCAGCTCGGTCGAGGGAAGTAACAAAGCTGGATCGAGCTGGTGGGATCGCTCGTACGCTGCGACTGTCTTTTTGTGCATTTCCTCACCACCGCTGCCAAAATCGGCTTCGTCGGAATAATGCAGCCCTAGTGCTAGCCATGCAGGCGCGTAGCCTGGGTCCAACATGACTGACTTTTCGAGAAGTGCGATGGCATCTTTATTGCGCGCCATACTCCAGTACACGCTGCCCTGGCTGCGCAGGTAGAGTTCGTAAGCCTCCTGGTTTTTGGGCTTCGTGACAGAGAGTTCTACGTTTGAGACACCGAGCGACGGCAGGAGTCCTTTTTGCAACAGGGTGGTCAGTTCCTTCCGCAGCACCAGCATGTCTTTGCTGTCGACGTCGACCGAGCCACGCCAAGTGACTTCATCTTTTGCGACATCCATCGCTTCCAGGGTCACGCCGACGCGGTCCGCGCGGCGTAGAAAATGGCCGGTGACCACATCAGTGACCTTCAATTGTTGACCGGCCTCGTGCGGATCGAAGTTTTGGCCCGTGAAGCGCTGCGACATACTGAAAGGCCGGACACTCAATGTGGGTGCATAGCTGAGTGTGGTGATGACTTCGTCCGGCAGTGCCGTGCTCAGATAATCGAGCCTGTTGTCCGCGGTAGTGTTTTGAAAGGGGAGGACGGCGATGGTGGTTCGGTGCGACAGTAGCTGCGGGCTTTGCGTTCTTGGCCTCCTGAGAAACCATCCGAGCACGCCCACGAAAACCGCCAGCATCAGCGCGGCGCCAATCCACATCGGCCCGCAAATTTCTGCGTGCAGCCCTGCTCGACGCCGTTGGCTCCAGGGTACGCGACTCCAACTCGCGCTGCAGCCGCTTCAGGTCAGTTTTCATTCCTGCGGCGCTTTGATAGCGTGCCTTTCGGTCCTTTTCCAACGCCCTGCTAATAATACTTTCCAGTTCGGGAGGGACATCTCCGCGAATGCGTGAGACCGGCGTCGGCGAGGCCGTCAGGATGGAATTGAAGATGATCGCGGCGGTCGCTCCTGCAAAAGCGGGCTTGCCGGCGGCCATCTCGTAAAGCACGGCTCCCACTGAGAACAGGTCGGTACGGGCGTCGAGCACTTCTCCACGCGCCTGTTCCGGAGACATGTACCCTACCGTTCCCATCACCGACCCGGTTGCTGTCGCGGCGAAGCTAACGGTTTCGGAACATTCCATATGCTCCGACCGCCCTAGTTTTGCCAGGCCAAAATCCAGCACTTTGGCATCGCCTCGCAAGGTGACAAAAACATTGCCGGGCTTGATGTCACGGTGGACGATTCCTCGCGCGTGCGCCCCGGCGAGGGCGTCCGTTATTTCGATGCCCCATTTTCAAAAGACTTGAAATCTCTACGGGCCCCGCGGCACAGACTTGCCTCAAGGCCTGGCCATCGAGCAACTCCATCACAAGGAATGGCTGTCCTTCATGTTCACTTACTTCGAATATTGTGCAGATGTTGGGGTGATTCAGCGCAGAGGCTGCCTGCGCTTCACGTTCAAAGCGGAGACGGGCGTTTTCATCGGCCGCCTTCCCAAGGGAAATGAATTTGATGGCTACGTCACGCCGCAGTCGCTCATCCTCCGCTGCGTAGACTTCACCCATGCCGCCCGAGCCCAAACGGCGCAGGATGCGGTAATGCGAGATCCGCAGACCTTCCATGCCCCGAGAATAATACTGCAGGGCGCATTGGGTCATCATGCGGCAGTGGTACGCAATGACATGGCTCGAGAGCGGGAAGGCTCTTGCTAAATCTCGAGAAGTGTGGTTCCGGGATATTGTAACCTCGAGTGACGCTTGCGAGCGATTCTGGTCGGATCACGGGCAAACCTTCCGTTATGGCCTTTAGGGAAGAGTTGCTGACCTATACGCCCGCAATGTAATCGCATCGAACGCGAACCGCAAAAGAAAACTTAGTTAGTGCCGGGAAGGGTCGTAGGGCACGAACTCTGGGACTCCTTCGGATCGCCTTTGCGGGAATAACGAGCCAACACCGGACAAGGCAAACAGGTCGGCAGCGCTCAATGACGTTGTCGCGATGGCAGGCGGTCAGTTCCTCGGGTGAGTGTCCCCTCTGAACCATTTTTCCAGCGCGGTGAGCGCATCGACTTCAGTGAGTCCCGGGACCTCCTCCGCCACGATAAGCCCTGGAATGAGAAGTAGCGCAAGAAGTCTTCAGTTTGCTCACGGCTGCATAAATTTCATCAGTTGAGCGGTCGAAAGGCGTGTCTGAGGTCATACTTCGCGACGTTGCGTCCAAGGACCACCCCCGCGACGCTTGAGAAGTGGTAATGCAAGCCTCCCCAGAAGCGTGCATAGATAATCTCGTTGCGAAGATCGTTCGCCATTTCGAAGCGCCTTACGGCGTTCAGGTTCCCAGCCAGTCCGGTGGCGTCAAAGCCATGGATGTCGAGGTTGAACCGCTGTGTGCCGAGGAAGCTGCTTAAGACCTCGGCCATCGCCGATGTGATCGTGCCATGCGCAGCCGGGTATTCCGGATGGTTCGGTGTCACCAAAAGCGGCCGCCAGCCCAACTGTTCGGCTGTCGCTGGGTTGCCGTCATCGAATCCCGGGACAGGACCGAGGCCGTCCGCCATGACTGCCGTCGGATCGATAGCGGTGACTGGCCGCCAGAATAAATAATGATACTTCGCGAACAGGCACGAGATGAGCGCATCTGCGCCGACTGTGTTGACCATCGCTGCCAGCCGCGCCGTCTGGAGCAACCCAAGGCCTCGCCGGTCCGCGATATCGCGTACAACCCGATTGTATTGTCGGACCACATTCGCCGACCAAAATCTTGCGATCGCCGTCTGCTCGCTTGTCCGCGCGCTACCGCCCGCCTC
>Ga0207646_10000352_pt1 | contig 62342 bp, 48 predicted proteins | sample KBSK5502metaG_FD_184343 | JGI IMG/M metagenome (GOLD analysis project Ga0207646, IMG submission 184343) | Corn, switchgrass and miscanthus rhizosphere microbial communities from Kellogg Biological Station, Michigan, USA - KBS K5-50-2 metaG... | ecosystem: Host-associated > Plants > Roots >... | reverse complement strand
GCTCCCTCCAGAGTCAGCGAGGAGTGTGAGCAAAGCGGAGAGCACTTCAGGTGTGGCCGCCACTTGCCCCATCCGTCCTAATGTCCACGCCGCTGCATCGCGCACATCCACTTCAGAGTCAGCGAGGAGTGTGAGCAAAGCGGAGAGCACTTCAGGTGTGGCCGCCACTTGCCCCATCCGCCCCAGCGCCCAGGTTGCCGCATCGCGCACGCTCCATTCAGTGGCGGCCAGACGCTCTGTCAGTGTTGCCAGCAGGTCTGGTTGAACGCTTGTGCCACCGAATCGAGGGAGAGCTTGGCTGATATCCTTGGTTAGTGAAGGAGGAGATTGGGGGCTAAAATAGATTTCGAGCAACTCATCAAGGATCGTGCGACGCAACTCGGCATCCACGCGCACATCGTCGGCCAGACAGCGCGCTGCCAGAAGCAAGTCGCGATGCAAGATGTCTTCATATTCGCTCTGCGCTTCGAGAATCCGGCGCACGAATTGAGTAGCCTGATACTGGCTGAATTCGCCGAGGCGGCCGGCGGCCAGGAGGATGATCTCATTCCAGCGCGGGTCGTGAAGCAACGGCTTGAGGACCTGATCCCCTTCGCGCTCCCACTTGTCCGTCAACCGGACTGCCGCGAAGTATTCCTCGAAGGTCAAGTGGAGAAAACCGTAGATGCCGCGCCCTTCTTGATCCAGCCCGCGCTCCAGGAAAATCCCGCTGAACTCGTTCACATTGCGGCGGAACTGAGTGGCTTGAGCATGGGTTTCATTCTCGCTCCAGCGCGCATGATGCTGCCGGAGCGTCTCGACCAGCAGGCCGTGCAGTTCCTGCTCGCCGACGAGCCCGCTGGAAGTGGTCTGGTGTAAATGCCAGGCGATGGCCGGCAAGAGCACATCAATCGTCTCTTGCGCATTCCAACCTTCAGGCGTCACACGCCGGGCGCTCATCCATTGATCCACCAGCGTCTCGGCCGCCAGGCGGTAAAGCTTGACGCGATGGTGGGGCAGCTTGTCGCCGCGGTGGTGAATCAATGCGATGACCGTCAGCAGCAGCGGGTTGGAAGCGAGCTTGCGAATCGAATCATTTCCCTGGATGGCATTCACCAGCGCATCGGCAGAGTTCGGCATCCCCAGAGATTGATACCAGCTCTCAGCGAATTTGCGGATCTCCGGCTCCTCGAACGGGCGGATCGTGAACTGCGAAAACTCACCGCTCAGGTGGGCCTCGCGATAGCCGACGATCCGCGAGGTGACAATGATCGGGCACTGCGCATGGGCGCGAGCAAACTGCTCCACGCGCTGCGCCACCTCGCGGCGCTGGGTGGTATCGATGATCTCATCCAGGCCGTCCAGCAAGAACAAGACTCGGCCCTGCGCCATCGCTGTCTTGAGCAACTCATCAGTCATCGGCAACTGGAACAATTGGCACCCGAGCGGGGCATAGTCATCGAGCGTGGCTTCGGGATTCTGCTGGAGGTGTTGTGAATATAAGCCGATCCGCACGTACACCGGCAGGTGTCCGGCCAGGTGTGGGTTCTGAGTGATGAACTCGGACGGGCCGTCTTTGATTTGCGATTGGGCCAGGCAGTAGGCCACGTAGCGCAGCAAAGTCGTCTTGCCCGCTCCCGGATCGCCGAGCACGATGGCTCGCCGTTCACGCAGGAGTTCAGCTATTTCTACCGGGCGAGACTTGACTTCACGCTGAGTTTGAGGCCAGTAATATTCAGATGCTCGTTCCTTCCGGGGATTTTCCCTTCGAGAGGGTTGGTCAGCGAGAAGCATTAATTCAGAACCGGAGAGAAGTTCGAATTTCTCTCCGTCTAATCTGAGAAGGTGACTTGCCGATAATCTGACCTCTTGCTCTGCGCGAAGCGGAATGAAGATCTCATCCATCCGCATCTGCACGATCCGCCCGCCCCGCATCGGAGCCAAACCTTGGAGGTTTACATACTCGTTGTGATACACCAGGGCTTGCAAATAACTCCGGCGCGCACTCGCCAGCGTATCCAAATCCGGGGGCGGCGGGATGAAGAAGGTGCTGCTGCGCCAGGAGTAGAAATCGGCGGCCTTCATGGCAATCTCAGCGAGGATCGCCTGAGTGACCCAGAGGATCACGGCGACATTACTGCGCCCGAAGCGATTGCGCTGAAGGTTGAGCAGCTTGATGGCTTCGGATTGTTTGTCGCGGGGCAGCGCTTCGAGACCTGTGACGGAGACTGCCACTCGGCCTGTGGCGGAGGCCGCAGTCGTGACCGCACCCTCGAGCAGGCTGAGGTGCTCGGCGTCGAAGCGGAAACCGAGCAGCGCAACTTTGCCTTCCAACCTTTCGCCTAACCTCTTGACAGTATGGTCGCGCAAGACCGTATCGTCGGTGACGGCGATGAGGATCAGCGTGTCCTCTACCTGCTCCAGGTAGATGGCCATCTGCTCGATGATTTGATCAAAAGAGTCTTCCACCTTTTGAGCCTCACAACGCTGCCAAGACGTTCGGATGTGCGTCAAACCAGGCATCGTCCGCGCTCTCGTAGGACAACAAGTAGAGATAGCGCAACAGTTCGTCTTCGATCTCGATCACTGCGGGCTGTCCGCCGCTGAGGTTCCCTTGCTGCAACACGCGCTGGAGCGCCTCCCGATGAGCCACCGTGAGTCGCAGCTTGATCTCTTTCCGCTGCTGATTGATCGCCCGGCGCGCGGTCGTCTCGTCGATCTGCATTTTCTCCGTCATTTGGGCGAACGTCGCGGCGTTACGGAAATAACGAATGAGTTCACGCATGACCCCGCCGCTCGACCGGGCCAGCATAGACAATGCCTCCGGTGTAATGATCGCGTCAACCGGCTGAGAGTGCGCGGCCAGGCGTTTGGCAACGACTTGCCGCATGACCGCTAACCCCGCGTCTTCGGCCTCGCGGTCGCTTCTCCAATCGTCCCCCTTCAGCGGGCGCTTGCTCACCGGCGGGATGGGCAGCATTTTCAGCTCGTCGAAGATGCTCGATGATTGAGCCGCCGCGACGCGATGATAAAACTCAATGGGGGCCGCGTAAATCAACGCGCACGCCGGTTCGCACAACAAAGCGCTCTCCGCGAAGAAGAGCCGCGCCCGCGCCACCGGGACTTTGTCGAGGCCGTCCGTGATCATGAGCAGCGGCTTGCCGGCTTTCTTTTCAACCCACGTGATGATCTCGTTCAGCGCGCCGATGACCTCCGCGCGGTTGGCCGGCAGTTCCAGGAGTTTGACGAAATCATCGTTGACGTTCAGCGCCAACTTGGTCGCTCCGACAGTCGCCGCAACGGCCGCACCGCCACCGGGGACCAGATAGTTGATCCCCGTCGTGGCCACCTGTTTAAGAAGCTGCTCCAAGTTGAGGGTGAAGCCTTGGCGGTTTTCATACTTCCGGACGAGCTTGGCCATGCTCTTGAGCAAGTCATCGGTGAGCTTCCGGCGCGGGTTGAGCCGCGCCGCCTGTGCTTCTTTATGAATCGCGACCCCCATGCCCAAGAGCACGTCGAAGTGATTGGCCGTCTCCAGCGTCAGCGTGAACTCGGCATCGAAGCCGACCACGAAGAATGTATCGGCGAGTTCTTGTCCCAGCCGCATCAACTCGGAGCTTTTACCGCTGCCGACATGCCCAGTGAGCAGTCCTTTGTAAAATGTCGGGGAGGCCGACAGGTCGCGGCTGAGATTATTGAGCAAGCTGCTCTTCAATAACTGGAGCAGACTCTGGGTCGGATCATCAGCGTGGCGGTCTACGAAAAAGCGCCTGACTTCTTCCGGCTGCACCGGCCCCACGGGCTGGAAGTCCCTGATGATCGGGCGCCAAAATTCTGATGCGGTGACCATCGCTCTTTCCTCTCGCTAATAGTAATCCTTCAGGGGCTGGCTGAGTAGCCGCCGCGCTTCATTTCGAATCTTGGGTGGTAAAGAAAAGGAGAGTGGTGAAACAAAGGCAGACTGAATGAATGCCTTCTGAGGTCATACTGACCAGAAAGGCGGGCGACCGATTCTCAATTCTTGACCAGCAGTTCGCCGGTCTTCTCCCCAGTTCTCTTGACTGCGCTCTCCTCAATCAGCCGGGTGATCGTCTTGATCAACACGTCCGAGTTCCGGAGCTTCCCCAGGTAGGCTTGCGCGCCCGCTTCCAGCCCGCGTTGCCGGTCGGCCTCGGAGTCCCACAGGGAGTAGAAGACCACCGGCGTCTCGCGGTCAAACTCGCGGATCTGCTGGCAGAGGTCGATCCCACTCCCGTCCGGGAGCCAATTGTCGAGCAGGAGCAGGTCGAAGTGCTCGCTCTTGGCTAAGCTCAACCCTTCGGCGGCCGTCCTGGCGATGGTCACTTCGTGCCCTTGCAGGTTGATGAGCATCACCAGCATCTCACACGTCGCGTGGTAGTCCTCGACACACAGGATGCGCCGTCTGGATTTGGGGGAGTCCATAATCATCTCCTTGTCAAAGTACGTGGCCGCGCTTGCAGCTCTGGGGCAGATGCTAAATCCCGATCACGTTGCGCAGATACTGCCGGCTGCGGGTGGCGCTCTCGAAGGGCCGCACGCCGGGCTGGGTGGCGTCCACGTCCTGCTCGACGATGGCCCACTCGGCGGAGCCGCAGGCCGCGAGACCTTGAATTATCTTCGGGAAATCGACCGTGCCTTCGCCCAGTTCGCAGAACACGCCGCGCCGCACCGCTTCAAGGAAGTCTACACCCTCTTGCCGCACCGATTCCAGCACTGCCAGGCGGAGATCTTTCAAGTGCAAGTGGCGAATTCGCGGGCCGTACTTCCGCACCGCGTCTGCGGGGTCACCGCCGCCATAAAAGTAATGGCCGGTGTCCAGGCACAAGCCGATCAAGCTCTCGTCAGTGTTCTCGCACAGCCGCTCGATCTCTGTCGGCGTCTCGATCAAGGTGCCGGCGTGATGATGAAAGACCGTGGCCAGCCCTAACTCGCGGCAAGCCTCAGCCACGCGGGTGAGAATTTCGGCCGCGCTTTGCCACTGCCGATCGTTCATCCCGTCGCGCTCTTCGACTACGCGCCCAGCCACGGCCATCCGCGCTGCGCTCATCACGTCGGCCAGCACGATCAGGTGGGCGCCCGATTTCGCTAGCAACTCGGCGACCGTCATCGCTTCTCGGAAACCTGTCTCGTGGCGCTCCGCGTCGGCCAACGGGATCGGCACGAACGCCGAGACCAGCCGCAGCCCGCGCGCCGACAACTCCTCGGTCACACGCGCCGGCTCAGTCGGGAAGTAACCGTAAGGGCCGAGCTCAGTGCCTTCGTAACCGGCTCGCTGCATCTCGTCGAGCACTTCGCGATAGGCCTTCTGCCCGCTCCAACCTTCGACTTCCATAATGCCCCAACTGACCGGAGCGGTGCCGACTTTGATTCGCATTCATTCCTCCAGAAGTTTAGTTCGACCGGTGCGGATGAATCAGTACCGCGAGCGGTAGCGAGCGTGACTGTGACCGCGGCTCTCCCGGCGGCACCACGCTCGCTACCGCTCGCGGTACTGATTAGGACTCTGCATCTAACAAGACTGGCTCTTTAGTCCGCGCGGCCCGATAACACGCATCGACCAACTCCACCGCTTGGTAACCGTCGAGTGCCGTCACCGGCGCCGGCTCGCCATGCAGGATCGCGTCAACGAAGGCCCGGTCTTCCTGCACGTAGCCCCAGCGCGATTCCCTCGGCAACTGATCGAAAGACTCTGTGACGAGCGACGCCTCCAGCCCGGTCGTGTGGGAGATGCGCTCCATCTCCTGGGTCTCGATCGTGGCGTGGTGGGAGAAGACCTCCACACGTTCGAACGGAAACTGCCAACTGGCGTCGGCCGAGGAGGCCAGCGTGGCGTGCGTGCCACTGCGGAAACGGAAGAGCATGGAGAAGTCGTCGGTCTCGGGATACTCGTGCGACGTGGCGTGCACGATCACGCTCTCCACTTCGCCGAACAGCCAGCGGAGCAGGTCCAGCATGTGGATCGTCGTCTCGTAGAGAAAGCCGCCGGTGACGGCCGGGTCGCCGACCCAGTCCGGCTTGAGCAACTCGCCGCGATTCATCTTGCCGTGCGCCGAATGGGGGCTGAGCCCGGCTTGCCCGATCAATTTTTTCGCGGCCTGATAGACCGGGGCGAAGCGGCGGTTGTGGCCGATTTGAAAGAGCCCGCGGCCGTGGCGGCTGGCCTCCAGAATCCGCCGGGCCTCGACGAGCGAGGTGGCGAGCGGCTTCTCACAAAAGACGTGGCGTTCGGCCGAGATCGCGCTGAGCGCCGCTTCGACGTGCCGGGTGTTCGGCGTGGTGATGAAGACCGCGTCAACCATCTCGATCAGCCACTCCACGCTCTCGACCGTCTGGGCGCCGCACTCTTTCGCGCACAGAGAGGCGCGGGCAGGAGCGAGGTCGTAAATCGCCTCCACGCGCACGCGCTCATCGCTGGCGAGGATCCTGGCATGCTGGCTGCCCATGTAGCCTGCGCCGATCATCCCGACCTTCAATTTCGTCATCTCCGGCTCCTTCTCTCACAGCCGCACACCGGATGCGGCATCGAAGAAATGTAGCTTCCGCTCGTCGAAGCGAACCCAGACCCGCGCTTCGATCTCCAGGCGGACGTCCGGGCTGGTGCGGGCGACGATCTTCTCCTCGCCGAGCTTGAGGAAGACGAACGTCTCGTTGCCCATCAACTCCGTGACATAAACTGTAGCCGGCAGCCCGCCCTCGCGCTCTTCAGTTGACAGCCGGACGTCTTCGGGACGCACGCCTAAGGTGAGGCGCTCCGTTTGTTCGAGGCCGGATAAAGTTTGGGGATCGAGGCGAACGATAAAGTCTCGATTCACGAATCGCCGCCCGGCCTGGTCGATGCTGCCCTCAAAGAAATTCATGCTCGGGCTGCCGATGAACCCGGCGACGAATTGATTGGCCGGGCGCTCGTAGATCTGCATCGGCGTGTCGAACTGTTGGAGCCGCCCGCCCTCCATCACCGCCACCCGGTGCGCGAGCGTCATGGCCTCGGCCTGATCGTGCGTGACGTAGAGCGTCGTCGTCCCCAACTCGTACTGCAACCGCTTCAACTCGCCGCGCATTTGGACGCGCAGCTTGGCGTCGAGGTTCGAGAGCGGCTCGTCCATCAAGTAGGCGCGAGGCTCGCGGACGATGGCGCGGGCGAGTGCGACACGCTGGCGCTGACCGCCGGAGAGCTCTCTCGGCCGGCGGTTTTTCAGCTCACCGATGCCGAGCAGCTCCGCGACTTTCTCGACCCGCGCCGCAATCTCCGGCCGCGCCAGCTTGCGGACGCGCAGCGGGTAGGCGATGTTCTCTTCGACCGTCATATGCGGGTAGAGCGCGTAGCTTTGGAAGACCATCGCCACGTCGCGGTAGCGCGGCGGGATGCCATTGACGCATGAGTCCCCGATGAGGATGCGGCCATCGGTGATCTCTTCAAGGCCCGCGACCATCCGGAGGGAAGTCGTCTTGCCGCAGCCCGAGGGGCCGAGCAGCACGACGAATTCGCCGGCCTCGATCTTCAGGTTCAGCCGGTCCACGGCCGTGACCGAGCCGTATCTTTTGCTGACCTCTTCAAACGTGACGGCCATGATTGATTCTGAGCACTGAGCGAGAAGACGGGTAGAGGAGCAACCGCCTGTCAAGCAGTGCTGGCGCTCACCCAAGAATGCGATCAACGCGAAGCGTGAGGCCAGCGATGGTTCGCGCAACGACGGACTCGCCGCGTTTGAGCTGCTGGAACTCACGATAAGCGCCTTTCACCGGCCGGGCATAGACTTCAATCAGGTCCTGCGACAAATCTACCAGCCACACTTCAGGAATTCCCGCCCGCGCAAACAGAGGGACCTTCAAGTTGCGGTCTTTCGCGGCAGAGGAATCTGCCACTTCCACCGCCAGCAGCATGTCCTTGGGCTTAGGGTGTGACTGGGCGTAGAAATCATCACGCGGCCGGAGCAAGGCAAGGTCGGGTTCCGGTTCGGAGTATTCACCGAGGTGGATCGGATTTTGTACGCTGACAATCGCAACCTTGCCTGCCTTACGGTTAAGGAGCCTATTAAGTCTGTTCACGCACGCCGCGTGGCGGCTGTTGATCGGGGCCATTTTGATAATCTCACCTTCGATCAGTTCGACGCGGTCATCCTTGGTGAGAATGCCCGCTTCGATCATGCGGTCGTATTCGGAAACGGTGAAATATCGCCGTTCAATCTGGGCTGACATAACTTCCTCACTTAATCAGCATCTCTGCCAAGTCTCTTCGGTGAGCCAGATGATAGCACAGTCGCTTTGCATCGTGGGTCTCATCCCTCTTGCCGAACAGAACTCGGCGCCTCTTCATCCCTTGACTGCTCCCAGCGACAGGCCGCGCACCAAATAGCGCTGGACGGCCAGCGCAAAAACCAAGATCGGGATCATGGCGACGACTCCGGCCGCGCTCATCGCGCCCCATTTGATCTCGTACTGCGTCACGCGCCCGGCGATGCCGACCGGCAAGGTGATCGACGCGTCCGTCTGGGTCAAGATCAGCGCAAAGAGAAATTCGTTCCAGCAGATAATCAGGCAAAAGATCGCCGTCGCTGCCAAGCCGGGAGCGACCAACGGCAGGATCACGCGCACCAGCGCGCCCAGGCGCGAATCGCCGTCCACCATCGCGGCCTCTTCTAAATCACGCGGCAACTCCTCAAAGAAGCCGCGCATCATCCAGACCACGAAGGGCAGGTTGAAGCCCGTGTAGACGATCACCAGCGCCGGGAGCGTGTTGAGCAGCCGCAGGTCGCGCATCATCAGAAAAAGCGGGATGATCGTCACAATCGGCGGGAACATGCGCGTCGAGATGATCCAGAGCGAAAGCCGCTCGTGCAGCTTGCCGGGGAGCTTGAAGCGGGCCAGGCTGTAAGCGGCGAGCGTGCCCAGCAGCAGCGCGCAGGCGGTCGAAGTCACCGCGACGATCGAACTGGTCAAGAGGTACTGCCCGAAGGGGCGGACGAAAAACGTTTCATAGTAATGGCCCCAAGTGGGCTTGAAGTTCAGCCAGATCGGGGGCACCGCGAATTGATCGGCTTCAGTCTTGAGCGAAATGGTCGCCATCCAGTAGACGGGCAGCAAGGCGATCAACACGGCGGCTGTCAGCAGCGCATACTTCAAGAAGGCGAAAGGCGAAAGGCGAAAGGCGAAAGGCCGAGATCTTCTTGGCATCACATTGAGCGCCTCCGGCCTGATGACGCCGGCCTCTCCCCTTTCGCCTTTTTCGCCTTTCGCCTTTCGTCTTTCGCCTTTCATACTTTCTCCTGTCGTTTGAGCAGCCGGATGTAGCCGACGCTGATGAAGTTGATCAGCACGAGCAGGACGAATGACATCGCGGCGGCGTAGCCGAAGTCGAAAAAGCGGAAGGCCGTTTTGTAGATGTAGAGGCTGACCGTCTCCGTGGCAAAGCCGGGGCCGCCCTGCGTGAGGATGAAGACCTGGTCGAAGATGCGCAGCAGGTCCATCGTCCGCAGCAGCAGCGCGATCAGGATCGCTGGCTTCAAGAGCGGCAGCGTCACGTGCCGGAAAGTTTGCCACGGCGATGAGCCGTCGATCAGCGCCGCTTCATACGGCTCCTGGGGGATGGCCTGCAAGCCGGCGAGCAGGATCAGGAACATAAACGGCGTCCACTGCCAGATGTCTACCAGGATGACTGAGGGCAGCGCCATCCGGGGGCTCGCGAGCCAGGTGAGCTTGTCGGTGTTGAGCCCCCAGCTCTTCAGCGTGCCGTTGATCGCCCCGAAGTTCGGGTTGTAGATCAGCCGCCAGATGACGGCGACGACCACCGGCGGGAGCATCATCGGGATGAGCAGCAGCGAGCGGAAAAGGTTGCGCGCCCGAATTTGACTGTCGAGCAGCAGCGCCAGGCCGAGTCCCAGAAGGAACTCGGCGATGAGCGCGGCGAGCGTGTAGATCAACGTTTGCAGCAGGGCCGTCAAGAAGAAACGGTCGGCGAAAAGCCTTGTGAAATTGGCGAGCGTCCAAGCACCCGCCCGTGTTTGCAGGCTGACGGTCACTGCGTAGATGAGCGGATAGATGGTGAGCAGCAGCAACACCAGGACGGCGGGCGCAAGCAGCAGATAGGGCAGCGCCCGCTCGTGCCACGGCGTGCGCAGTTCGGGCGCGTGGTCAGCGCTCACTATTTCAATTCCGCGTTCAGCCATGACAAGAGTGATGAGTGATGAGTGATGAGTGATGAGCAAAAGAGCTATTCACTCATCACTCATCACTCATCACTCATCACTGCTTTAATGTCCGCGTGCCAAAATGCGACTCAATTCCTCATTCGCCTGGTTCATCGCTGCTTCAGGAGTCAGCTCACCGCTGTTGGCCTTGGAGAGGAAAATCCCGAAGGCATTCTCGATCTCGTTCCAGAGCGGCGTGCGTGGCCGCGGGCGCGAGGTTTCGAGCGACTTCAACTGCACCGGGAAGGCCGGGTACTTCGCCCGCATCTCCGGGTCGTTGAAGACGCTCACGCGCGTCGGCGGGTTGCCGCGCAGCGCCGACTGGCGCATCTGCTCCGCGCTCGTCGCCCAGAGGAGAAAATCAAACGACGCCTCTTGATTGCGTGCGGCTTGGGGAATGGCGAGCAGCCAATTGCCGATCTCAGCCTGCCCCGGCCGCTTTTGCCCCGGCATGGTCGTGAACTCGACCTTGCCGAGCACCTTCGATTTCGCCGGGTCGCTGAAGGCTGAAATCCAGGCGGGCCAGTTGATCGTCTGCGCCGCCGTGCCTTGCAGCAGGTGGGCCGCCACTTCATCAGCGTTGAAGCTGACGTAGCCGGGCGGCGAGTATTTGCCCAGCTCAAGCATGAACTTGAGCGCCGCGACGCCTTCGGGGCTATTGACCGTCGGCCGGCCCGCGGCGTCAAACATCTCGGCGCCGAAGGCCCAGAAGAGCGGCAGGAAATCGCTCGCCACCGGATTGCCCTGCGCCCCACGCATGGTGTAGCCGTGGATCTTCTCTTTCTCCGTGATCGTGCGCGCGGCCGTGAGCACGTCGTCCCACTGCGCGGGCGGCCGCAGCCCGTACTTCTCGAAGAGGTCCTTGCGGTAGAAGAAGAGCTGCGAGTTGCCCACGTAGGGCAGCGCGTAGAGCTTGCCTGTGCCGTAAGGGTGGCGGCAGAGCGCGAGTGAAGTCTTGACGAAATCCTCATCCGGCCCCGGCGAGCCGCGGCTTTGATAGAGCGGTTCGAGGTCCGCGAGGTGCTGCTCCTCGGAGGTGAAGCGCGGGAACCACGGGTCGTCGAGCAGGATCAGATCGTAAGCGCCGGTGCGATTGACCGCATCGACCAGCTCTTTCTCGAAGAGGTTGGCGTAGGGGAACTCGGCGATCGTGACCTTGACGCCGCGCTCGGCCTGGTAGTCCTTGGCCGCCGCCTTCAGCCCGTCGCCTTCGACGCCGGAGTTAACGGCAATCGTCAATTCGGTCTGCCCCGATCTCCGGCCGCACGCGGCGGAAAAGACGGCGAGCCACAGCGCTGCCGCAAACAGCGCCGTGGTGATTACTAGTCCGTCACGATGAAGATGAAGGGTTCGGAGTTCCGCCTTCAGGCGGGTTGTGCGTCGCGAAAAAGCCCGCCTGAAGGCGGAACTCCGAACTTCAAGATCAGCGTGATGATTTAGGGAGAGTATGCTCATGCCCGGCCTATCCTCGGGTTGACCCACTTTACGGCTGAACGACAACTTTGATGGCTTCGCCCGTCCGCATTGCCTCCAGCCCTCGGCCCACTTCGTCGAGCCTCAGCCGGTGCGTGATCAGCTTCTCGACCGGCAGCAGTCCAGCCTCCAGGATGCGCACGACTTTGGGAAAGGCCGTCCGCTGGATGAAGGAGCCGAGGATCGAAAGCTCCAGCCGCGTGATCTCGTACTGATTCAACTGCCGCTCGGCGTGCTGGTTCATGCCGAAGAGGATCACCCGGCCGCCGCGCCGCACCAGTCCTAAGGACTCCGGCAGCAGCGTCCCTCCGGCATCAATGACGACATCGGCGCCGATGCGCGTGGCGGCTTTGATTGCGGCGGCGGCGTCTTCGGTCTTCGGATTCAGCACTGCGTCCGCGCCGAGCTGCTCGGCGGTGCGGCGCCGGAATTCGACCGGCTCGATCATGAAGACCTGCCCGGCCCCGGCGGCTTTGAAGAGCATCAAGAATAGAAGTCCGATCGGGCCGGCGCCGAGGATGGCCACGCTTTCGCCGGGCACGAGCGCCGATTTCTCGAAAGCGTGGAGCACGCAGGAGAGCGGCTCGGCCAGCGTGGCGCGCTCGGGCGGCACCTCGCGGCTGATCCTGTGCAGCGCCTTGGCCGGCGCGAGATTGAATTCAGCCAGCCCGCCGTGGCGGAAGATGCCGAGCGTCGTCATATTCTCGCAGACGTTCGACATCCCCAAGCGGCAGTACTGGCACACCCCACAGGTGATGTTGGGGTCGATCACCACGCGGTCTCCCGGTTGCAGGTCGCGGACGCCTGTGCCGACTTCGGCGACCGTGGCCACGTACTCGTGGCCGAGGATGCTGCCGGGCGTGGCCGGGTGCCCCGGCGGCACCGAGAGGATGTGGATGTCAGTCCCGCAGATGCTCGCGCGATCCACCTTGAGCAGCACCTCGTCGTCGGCCGCGATTTGCGGGCGGGGGACATCTTCGATCCCCCAACTGCCGGTCCCTCGAAAAACAATTGCCTGCATGCTTTGGGTCATAAGTAAAAATCTCCTGGGGCGTAGTTGGCCGCCTGATGGTTGAGACCCGGCGGAGGATGTGACGTTTATAAATTCGGGGCCAACAGTTCCTCGGAAAATGTCCCGCGACCTGTCAGGTTGCGGTTGACTTGGCAGCGCACTGATCGCGGGAGCCACCGCAACCTGACAGGTCGCGGGACAAGCTAATAATCACTCACGCGACTGCCGCCGGCCCTCCTTCGTGTGCGGTTGAGAGTTGCGCCCTTGAGGCGCGTGACCGTCATACAACTCGACCATCTCTCCGAATTGAAGCTTGAGCTGCGGCACGTGGAGGGGCAGCGACGGGCCGGGCTGGAAGTGCTCGTCGAGCAGGAAGACTTTGTTCACCGCCGTCAGCTCGCACTCCGCATTCGCCACTTTATTCATCTCGGCCCGCGAGCGCGGGTCGCCGGCTACATCGCAGCGCACCGCCAGCCGCTCGATCTTGTCCATCGTCACGCCCGCGGGCAAGCGCACCGTCGTGCGGAAATAACCATTGCGGTCGATCTTGTAGTAATTGATCCCGAGGTCTGACGTATACCACTTCCGGTCCCCTTTGAGTTTCACGGCGAAGCTCATCGCCGTCCCTTGTTGCTTGGCCGCCGCCTCCAGGTACAGGTAGTGACGCGGGTCGGCGATCTGCTGGCCGACGCGGCTCGACTCGTTGATCTTGCCTTCGCGCTGCAACTCTTCGGCCATGATTTGGTAAGTCCAGGGATGGCGGTCCATCAACTCCTCGCGCGAGGCGTGGCTGAGGTCGAAGGGGATCGGCCGCGGCGCGAACCGCATCTCGGACTGAGAGTCGTCAGAAAAATTGTTGTTGTCCGAAGCCACGCTGAACAGCGGATGGTCGGCTTCTTTCTTGCCCTGGAACTGCCGGGTCTGATGATCCACCCCCTGGAAGATTGCGGCCACCAGCTTGCCCTGCGAATTGAGTTGCGCCTCATAGACCCACTCGATGTCGGTGGTCCGCCCCCAGCGGGCCATCAGGGCGTTGGTTTGCGTGCCGCCGTCTTCGTTGCTGAAGATGAGGCTGTAGCGGATGGTCGTCAGCATTTGATCGCGTTCGACCTCATACCACATCAGCAGCGGGATGTCGCTGAAACGGCCGATGGTGTTCGGCCGGGCGTAGATGATCGGGGCGAGCGCAAGCGCTTGGTATTCGGCTTGGGAACGGCCGACGGTGGAAATCTTCGCGTCCTTGATCTCAATGGTCGAAGCTTTGGCGGCCGATTGCTGGCGATTGAATTCAACCCGGAGCGTGTGATTGCCCGGCGCCAGATGCCCGAGCATCACCGGGTAGGTGAAAGTGCGGGAGCCCGCGAAGAGAATGACGTCTTGATGGTAGCGGCCATCGACATAAAGAGTCGCGACGGCCGCCTCTTTCCCGCTTTCAACCCACGAGGCGCCGGGCGCAGCGGCCGTGAGGTCGAGCAGCGCTTCAGACTCGGCGCCGACCCGGAAAGTTTTTTCGAGCAGCGTCTGGGCTGAGGCCGCCTGGTGGAGTGCGCCTGAGGCCAAGGCGGCGGCCAGGAGTAGTTTGGGGGTCAAGGTGCGCATCGTGAATGTTTCCGGCGGGCCGCGATCACGGCCCGCGATTTAAGGCCACTCCGTCTTAGGCCGGAAATTATAGGTCAGAAAATACTGGTTGATCGTCGCGCTATTCCAGCGCGAGACCGCGGCCATCTTCTTCTGGTCGAGCCAGTCGAGCGGTTCAACCGGCCGGGAGAAATTGATGAAGTCCTCCCAGGTGCCGGAGAATTTTTTCGGCCAGCCCAGGCGCAGTCCGAGCGGGTGGTTGCTCAAGCGCCGGCCTTCCTCGGAGAGTTTGCGAAAGGTTCCCTCGTTGTACTGCTTGAGCGAAATCGGCCGCTCGACCGGGTAGTATTTATTCTCCGCGTCGCCGCGGTCGGCGACGATCTTCAACTCCTCCCAGCCGACGGGCATCGACCCGTGCTTCCCCCACTGCACGTTGATGCGCGAGCGCATCCCATGACGGCGGGCGTCGCTCGTGGCCGCCTCGCCGCCTTCCAAGATGCGGCCGTGAAAGTAGGTCCAGATTTTCTCGACCGAGGCGCGGTCCGGCCCGTACCTGACCCACATCAATTCGTGGTCGCACGGGTCGTTGTCTTCGGGGAAGTCGATGTCGTCCTCCCAGAAAAAGTGATAAGCGATCAGCCGCGCCGTTGGATGGAGAATGACGGCAAAATCTTTGAGCGGGAAAAATTCCGACGGTGTGACGTAGACGCGCGGCGCAAACCGGCGCACGAGCCCCAGCTCCTCAACCGTCAACTCCCGCGGCGGATCCAACTCCAGCGCGCGGGCGTACTCGCGACTCGCATCGTCGAGGCAGCGGCGGAGGTGATAGGCGACGCCCAACTGATGATGGAACTCAGCGGTCTCTTCAGCCCGCTGTGCGCCTTTTGGCGCCGCGCCTTGCGCCGCGCTCAGTCGGTGGAAGCCCCAGCCGGAGCTTGCCAACGCCATCGAAATAATCACGCACCAGGTTTGTATCATCTGAAGGTGAGATCGTCGAGGTTCGGAGTACCACCTGAAGGCCAATGGCATGAAGTTAAGGCATCTGGGATCTGAAATCTCAAATTTGAGATTTCAGATCCCGTGGATGCCAAAAGCCGGGTTAACTTAATTCCGTTGATCCGAAGGCGGAACTCCGAACTCATGGACTACTAGAAATAAAACTTCAGCCCAAACTGAATGATCCGCGCCGGCGTCGCCGTCGCCCGGATCGTCCCGAACGCACTGCTCGCGATGTCAAGGTTCGGGATGCCGAGGTTGGCGCGGTTGAAGGCGTTGAATAACTCGGTGCGGAACTGGAAGTACTTCGACTCCGTCAGGTGGAGATTTTTCGCCAACGTGAAGTCGAAGTTGACCAGCCCCGGACCGCGCATGACGCCGACGCCGGAGGTGCCGAAGACTTGCCCCTTGCTCGGATCGATCAAAGAGAAGGCGGCGGTATTGAACCATTGGTCAATCGTCTTCGGCCCTTCCGGATTGCCGATCAGATTGGGACGCCCGCGGCGCTCGCCTCCGAGGTCAAGCACGGCGCTGCCCGTCTGCACGGCGGTCAGGCCCAGTCCGCTCTGGAAAGTGTGAATGCCGGTGATGTTCCAACCGCCGAGCAGCGCATCCACCAATCGGTTCGCGCTGTCGCCGAACTGGCGGCCGTGGCCGAAGGGCACTTCCCAGATGTAGCTGACGACCGCGCGGTGCTTGACGTCGAATTCCGCCAGCCCGCGCTCGGCCTTGACGTTGTTCGGATTCTGCGGCTCCCGGAAGGTCCCGACGTCGAACCCGGCGCCGACGCCGCTCGTCGAGAGGTGGTCGGGCGATTCGGTCAACGCCTTGCCGAAGGTGTAGCTGCCGAGGAAGGTCAGGCCGCGTGAGTAGCGCTTCTCGATCCGCACTTGCAGCGAGTGGTAATTCGAGAGCACGCGATTCTCCAGGAACTGCACGTCGCCGAGCTGCGGAAATGGACGTGGGCCTCCGCCTTGCGCGACACCGGCTGAAGTGAAGACTACAGTTTTTGGGTTGGCATTGCGGAAGCCGGCGAGCTTCGTCCCTTTGTTGCCGACATAAGCTACCTCCAGCAGCAGGTCCTTCAAGACCTCGCGTTGGATGCCTAAGTTCCACTGCTGGATGTAAGGCGTGCGCTGGTTCGCGTCTTGAGCGCGGCGCCCGACCGTGTTGCTCAATTTGGTGGGATCGAGCAGGCCGGCCGGGTAGCCATCCTGCAAGCGGAAGATCGCCCTGTCCGCCGTCGTATTGGTCTGCGAGACGGTGATCGTGTTATCGACCAGGAAGGGCGGATTGAAGCCGAGCAGCCCTTCGCGCCCTTGCCGGTTGGTGTGGTTGTAGAAGACGCCGTAGGCCCCGCGGATCACCCAACGGTTGCTCGGCGAGTAGGCGAAGCCGAAACGCGGCGCAAAGTTGTTGCGGTCCGGGTGAATCAAGGCCCGCTCAAACAGCGAGCCGTCTTTGGCGAAAGTGATCGCCCCCGTCTTCGGATCGAAGTTGGCGAACTGATTATCATCCTCCACCACCGGCGTCGCGTACTCGTAGCGCAGGCCGTAATTGAGCGTCAGCTTGGGCGTGAGTTTGAAGTCGTCCTGGAGGTAGAGGAAGGTCAGCCGCTGGCTCTGGTTGAAGACCGAATTGCTGGTGAGAATCAATTGCTGCGGCAGGCCGAGCAGTAAATCACCAATCGCGCGGCCCGTGAACACGTTATTGTTGAAGCCCATGCTCCCGATCAGCGCATTGATGTCGCGAATCCCCGTGTGCACGAAGAGCAGCTCCGCGCCATACTTCAAGAAATGTCGCCCGTGCAGGTCCGAGAGCGAGCCTTTGAAGTCATAGGCTCTCGGCGTCTGAAATTGCGGCGTCGAGGTATGGCGCCCGAAGGCCGAGAAGCCCTGGGGCCTGATCTTCGGCAGGCCACCGACGATATCGGCGGCATTCGGGACGTTCTTCAAGCCGACTTGCTCGGCGCCGTTGATGCCGAAGTTCGGGGGGAAGACGAAGTAGTCGCCGCGCGAATGGCCGAAGCGAATGTCGGCGGCCTTCTGCGAGCTGATCGTCCAGGTGAGCCCGACGGCGATGCCTTGCGAGCGGCTGTTGCCGGTGCCGAAAGCGTCGTTGAATGAGCCTTCGGCCAAGCCTGGCATGGGCGCCGGGCGGAAGAGATGCGAATCGACAAAGCTGTAACGCCCGAAGAGGTTGAGCGTGCTGCTGAAGTTGTGATCGACGCGGACATCGAACTGATCGCTGCGGGTGCTGGTCACCGGCGCGGCGACGAAGTTATTGGCAGTGCCGGACAGGTTCGGGTTCGGGAGCAAGGCCACGATCTTGGCGCCCACGGGATCGAAGCGACTCGCCGGGATGACCCATTGACCCTGAGCATTTTTATCGAACTGCGGGCGACCGGGCGCAAACGGATCGAAGACCGCCGAGGTGAACAGTCCCTGCTTTTCGCTCGCGAGCGGCACGGTGGAGAAGCGGACCACGCCCTCGCGCTCGCGCAGGCCCTCGTAGTCGCCGAAGATGAAGGTCTTGTTCTTGATAATGGGGCCGCCAATGGCGCCGCCGAACTGGTTGCGCTTGCGCACGGGCTTCGCCTGGCCCGCGAAGTTGGCGAAAAAGTTATTGGCGTCCAGCGCGTCGTTGCGCAGAAACTCGTAGACGCTGCCGTGGACGCTGTTGGTGCCGGACCGGATCGTCGCGTTGACCACGGCGCCGGCCGAGCGCCCGAACTCGGCCGAGTAGGCGTTGGTCTGAATCTTGAACTCCTGCAGCGCCTCGACCGAGGGCTGGACGACTTGCACATTATCCCCGCGAAAACTGTTCGAGTAGGAGATATTGTCCACGCCGTCCAGGAGGAAGACATTCATAAAGACGCGATTGCCGTTGACGTTGATCGCGCCCTTGAAGCCAATCGAGGCCAGCCGCGGCGTCCCGGCGAGCACCCCCGGCGAGAGCAGCGCCAGTTGATTGTAGTCGCGGCCGTTCAAGGGCAGATCGACGATCTTCTTCTGGTCGATGACGGCGCCGCGCGAGGAGGTCTCGGTCTCCAGCAGCGGCGCCCCGCCGGCGACTTCGATCACCTCGTTGACGCCGCCGGTCTGCAAGGTGATGTCGATGCGCGCGACCTGATTGACTTGCAGCGTGATGCCGCTGCGCAGGATTTTATTGAACCCGCTCTTCTCCGCCGTCACCGCGTAAGCTCCGGGGCGGAGGTTGGGGACGGTGTAAGAGCCTTGCTCGTTGGTTTCAATCTTGACGCTGATGTTCGTCTCGATGTTGGTCACGGTGACCGATACCTTGGGCACCACCGCGCCCGAAGCATCCTTCACTTCGCCCGTGATCGTCGCCGTCTCTTGCTGCGCCAGCAGCGCTGGCGGACAGGTGAACAGCAGCACAAGGAGCAGCGTGAAAAGTGGCCGTCGTTGATCCATGGTTTGATCCTCCTTTTCAGGTGATAAGGATTGGGGTACCACTTCGGATTGCGAGAACTACCGCTTGGTTTTCCCAGCTCGGCTCGGCGGGCATGTCAAGATGCCCAAGGTGTAACATCACTCTCTTTCTTTCTCTAAAATCTATCGTACCCAATAACGGAAGCGACCTATCATTACCTCAAACCAGCGCGGCGGCGAGCGTGCAGCGGCTGCGCTGGACCAGCTTTCATTCTACACGCGTCGTGTTAAGGGCCAGTAAACTGGAGCGCCTTGACAGCGAAATAACATCCCAGCTTGCGCCCTGACATGGCTAATGAGTTAGCTCTCTGATGCGAATATTCCGAAACCGGGCTTTGCTGTGATCGCCCCACGCGCCCGCCCCGCCGTGCACCTGCAGCCCGATGTAGCCTTCACGCGGGTAGCGCTCGCGCGAGTCGGTGAAATCGACCGTCTTGATCTCATTCAACCAGGCCGTGACGTGCGCGGGCTGGCCTTCGACACGCGCGCGCAAGCGGTTCCAGCCGCCCTTGCGGAAATACTTCGGCCAATCTTTGTTCTGCTGAATGAACCCGCCTTCGCCCGAAGCGTAGAGGCTGCCGATAAAACCGCCGTCACGATAATCGATCGTGATCTGATAGCCCATCCCGTCATCGCGCGTGCGCAAGAAGAGGCCCGTGTCTACGGGGTAATCGACTTGGAAGTCCAGCTCGATCTCGAAGTCCGAGAACTTGCGCTCGGTGCCGAGCAGGCCGCCCGTGTGGTCTTTGTCTTGATCAGCTACGAGCGCGCCTTTCTCGACCACCCACACGCCGCCGCGCCCGCCGTGCACGGCCATCAGCCGCCACCCCTGCGTCGTTTTGCCATCGAACAGCTTTTGCCAGCCGTCGCCAGACACGACTGAGGTTGCGAGCGGGCCGAAGATCAAGGCGACTAGAATCAGAAGCAAGGTTTGGTGTCTCATCTCAACTCCGATCAGCGAATGTCAGGTCAGGGCCGGGCGAACCGGGCGCGAGGGCAGGTCAACTCAGGCTGCTCTTTTGCCCCGCCGCTTGGCTTTCGCGCCCTGCGCCCCGACCCGTTCGGCGACGGCGCGAATAAAGTCCGGATCGTTGACGAGCGCCTGTCGATCATCTTCCGTCTCGACCGTGACGCCGCGGTCTTGCATCATGGCGGCGCGCAACTCACGGTTGATCTGTGTCTGATAGGGCAAGGCATTCGGCCTCGCCGCACGCTGCTTGAAGTGTGCCAGTACGTCCTCGTCAAGCAGGATCGTGATGCGCACCTTCTTCGGTGCGGTCGCGGGCAAGAGTCCGGCGCGGATGAGAGGGTTTATCCCGCGCACGAAGCGGTGGCGTCCTGGCTCAAGTAGCATCTCTGCCGGAATGCCTTTGGCGCGGCCGGTCTTGTAGTCGCGCTCCGAAACATCAATCAAGACTTCGCTCTTAGCTTTGGCAGTCTTGCTTGTCTTACAACTCCTCTTCATACTCTCCACATTCGTATGTTCTGCCCTAGTAGTTCATCACGATGAAGACGGGGGAAGTTTGGAGTTCAAGCTTCAGCTTGCCTGATCGCTCAACCAACAAGCTGAAGCTTGAACTCCAAACCTCACAGTCATCGTGACGGACTACTAGGCAACAGCTACTGCCGCACTTCATTCCACAGCAACTCATCCCTCTGCAAATTCTGTCTCCAAACTGTCCCATCAGCGAGCCTCGCTTCGGCGACAAACAAAGCGACGCCGCAGAGGTCTGTTATTGGCCGACCGAGATAAAAGTCGATGACGTATTTCTCCCTTTTGAAAATCTGCCCTTGAGCCAGACTGACCACTGAGTCGTCCGCTTTGACGGAGAAGTGATCCCCTTTGCGGGAGGCTGATTGAGGCACCTCGACCCACCGGCCGACCTGGACCTCGAAGCCGTCTTGGGTATCTTTGACTACGCCGAGACGGTAAGCCACTACTTGATCGGACTTCAATTCCAGCGTCAAGCGATAGGACCGATCAATCTCATGGCACTGCTTGATAACTAACGGGGCAAGTTGACTAGGAAAGTACTGGTGTAGTCGGTTGTAGACCATGCGCGGTGTGACCCAGTGTGAGCCGTCCGCAAATTCGACGGCGAGGGGTCTGACGACAAAGCGGCCGTCGTTTTTAGCGGGAGAGCTTCGATACCCGCCGCTGATCAACTTGTAAGTCTCGCCCACACCAATCGGACCCGCGAGCACATTAACTCTGCCAATCCCTCTGCCCTCGAAAGAAAAGGCCACGATGACCTTTTTGACCTCACGGCCGGAGGTGTTCGTGATCTTGACCGTTTCTCGGGTGATCTTGAATAGCTGTTCCGGCTCTAGCTGCTCGGTCAAGACATAGCTGGCTTCCGAGAGGGCCACTGGGCAGCCAACAGCCATTTCGGTCTCCCCCTCGATAACAGCTTGCTTGTCCGGCTTGGGCTGTTGGCCGATAGCTGCGCCGACCGGAAATAAGAGCGCGAAAACACAAAACAAACGCGTGACGAGCATCATCTCCTCCCTAGGGCCGGGTCAGAATTTGCGCGACCACTCCTTCGGCCAGCGCTCGATGACGACTTTCTTCTCGGTGTAGAACTCCACCGCATCGCGCCCCTGCCCATGCAGCACGCCGAGGAAGCTGTCCTTCCAGCCGCTGAAAGGGAAGTAGGCCATCGGCGCCGCGACGCCGATGTTGACGCCGATGTTACCGGCTGGCGCCTCATAGCGGAACTTGCGCGCCGCGGCGCCGGAGGAGGTGAAGATCGAAGCCGCGTTGCCGTAGGCGCTGCGCGCCAGGATGTCGATGGCCTCGTCAACCGTCTCGACGTGCACGAGGCTCAGGACCGGGCCGAAGATTTCGGTGTCCGCGATCTCGGTGCTGGGCGTGACGTTGTCGAGGATCGTCGGCTTGATGAAGTTGCCTTGCTCGTGATGCGGGACCTTCGCGTTGCGACCGTCGAGTAGCACGCTGGCGCCCGCGCCCGCGCCTTTGGCGATCAGCCCTTCGATGCGGGCCTTGCTCTCGCGCGTGATTACGGGCCCCATCTGCACGCCTTCGTCGAGGCCATAGCCGACTTTGATCGCGCTGGCGCTGGCCGCAATCGCGTCGCGGAAGGCGCGCTTCGCCTCGCCCACGGTCACGGCCACCGAGACGGCCAGGCACCGCTGCCCCGCGCAGCCGAAGGCGCTGTCGCTGACGATCTGAGTGGTCATCTCCATGTCGGCGTCGGGCAAGACGACCACGTGATTCTTGGCCCCGCCCTGGCACTGCACCCGCTTGCCGTGCTCGGCGCCGTGCGCGTAGATGTACTTGGCGACGGGCGTCGAGCCGACGAAACTGACGGCCCGCACCGCGGGGTGTTCGAGCAGCGTGTCCACGGCCGTCTTGCCGCCATTGACTAAGCTGAGCACACCCGGCGGCAAGCCGATCTCTGCCATCAGCTCAAAGACGCGCTGCATGGTGACCGGCACCCGCTCCGACGGTTTGACGATGAAAGTGTTGCCGCAGGCGATGCCGTAGGGGATGAACCAGAACGGCACCATCAACGGGAAATTGAAGGGCGTGATCGCCGCGACGACGCCGACCGGCTGGCGGATCATCAGCTCGTCGATGCCGCGCGCGACGTCTTCCAGGTTGTAGCCCTGCATCATCGTCGGGATGCCGCAGGCCACTTCGATATTCTCGATGCTGCGGCGCACTTCGGCCCTGGCTTCCACGAGCGTCTTGCCGTTCTCTTGGGTGACCCAGCGCGCCAGCTCGTCTTGGCGGTCTTCAAACAGTTGCTTCAGTTTGAAGAGATACTGGATGCGCTCTTCGGGGGGCGTGCGCCGCCACCCGGGATAGGCCGCGGCCGCGGCTTCGATGGCGGCCGTGACGTCAGCCTGATTGCTGAGCGGCGTCTCCGCGATCGTCTCGGCCGTCGCCGGGTTGATCACCGGCAAGTATTCACCCGCCGTGGCGCGCTGCCACTGGCCGTTGATGTAATTGGGTAGTTGACCACTCGTTGGCATGTGATTGACCTCCTACAAATCGTGACTGAAACATGATCCTCTCGGCGCGGCTAAATCGAAGCACACCAGAATGGGACACCTGCTGACCACAGAGGGCACCGCAGGCACACAGAGGACCCACACGTTTCTGCCGCCTCTGTGCTCCTTTGTGTCCTCGGTGGTTCATTATTTGTCCCCATCCTGTGCGCCCTGATTTGACGACAGCCTCAGCTTCTCAATGAACTGCCCTGTAGATAGCCCAGATGCTCAGGATCGCTGTTGATTAAGGCCGCGCTTAGCGTCTTGGCAAGCTCCCACTGACCGATCAAAGGATGGACCAGCAGCGCTTGCCGCGCAAGGTCCGCGGATTTTTCCGCCGCCGCGCGGACCACCAGGCACTCGTAAGCCTTCACCGCTTGGACCAACCCGCGCACTTTTTCCGGCATTCTTCCCACACTCAGCGGCTGCGGCGCCTGAACGATCCCGTGAATGAGCAGCGGCGTTCGAACTCCGCCCCCGCCAACGAGCGTCACTTTGTGGGTGCCTTGCGTCATACCATCGGTGTTTGGAGTTCACGCTTTAGCGTGGCCTGTCTTTTCCCAAAGCCAAAACCAGCCTGAAGGCTGAACTCCAAACTTTAGCGCCGTGCGCTCTTCAATTGATCGAGCGTCGGGAAGGATGCAATCCCGCCTAAGCTCTGGGTGGAGAGCGCACCACAAATGTTGGCGATCCGGAGACAATCCTCGGGCGGCTCGCCGTGCAACCAACCGTAAATAAAACCCGCGTCGAAGCAATCTCCCGCCCCGGTCGTGTCGAGCGGCTCGACCGGGTGCGGCTGGCTTCTGAAGACCTCTCCGTCCCAGAGCAATACCGCGCCGCGGGCCCCCAACTTGAGGGCAACATTGCGCAGCCCCGCCTTGGCCAAGATGCGCAGCATGTCCTCAGGTCTGTCACTCCCGGTCATCAGTCGCGCCTCATGCTCGTTGGGGAAGAACAGGTCAACCTCGCTGAGCGCCTGCCAACTGCGCGCATCTTTGAGCCACGACTCCTTCCACCCGACATCGAGCGAGACGCGGCACCCTTCGGCGTGCAGCGCCCGGACCAGGTCTAAGACTAACGACGGTTCCGGCGCACAGGTCAGGTGAACGTGCCGGGCGCGGGCCAATTCACCTACGACCTTCGCTTCACCCAGCAAACCGGGGAGCGTCTGGTTGGCCCCGAAGTAGGTGAAGAACGAGCGATCGCTCGGGGTCGAAACACTCACCGTCAATCCGGTCGCTTCGCTCGGATGATACCGCAGGCTGCGCGTGTCCACCCCACATGCGTTGACGCGTTCCACCAGCCACTGGCCGTCCTCACTCCCGGCTACCGCGAACAGACCAACCTTCATCCCCAGTTTCGCCAAGCCACAAGCCGTGATCGTGGCGGCCCCACCGGCTTCCCGGCGCATGAGCCGGGCATAGACCTCCTGGCCGGGCTCCGGCCAAGCGGGCAGGCCGCTGAGCACGACGTCCATGAAGACATCGCCGACGCTGATCACATCCCATTCCTTCTCTGACTTCATAGCTGCGGTCAGCTTCACAACTCGGCCGGCCTGACCTCCACCGCCCCCGTAAGCTGTGCTCTGATTGGGACCATCCGGTTGGCGGGGAGTAGATTCCTCGACCGCTCGGGTGGCATTGGTTCGAGTTTTCACCCAGCTCTAACGTCATCCTTAGCGTGGTTGTTTTCTCAGACTGATGATATTGGCAAGGAGACGATAGGCCCCAGGGACCCCCGCCGGCAGTTGCCGGTAGAAGGCGTAGGCCGCGTAAGTAAAGGTCCCGCGCCCATACGGCGCTTGCAGCATGCCGCCGCGTTGCGGCGGTTGCTCGCGGTCGTGACTTTCGAGCAGCGGTTTGTAGCGCTCATCCCACGTCGTCATCCACTTCGACCCGCGCTCCTCGACCCAGCCATCGAAATCAGCGGCCGTGATTTTGTTCGGCCATTGGAAGACAGGGTTAGCCGGATCGAGGATCGTCACCTTCGCGTCTTCCTCTGAGACCTCTTCGGCCCGCGGCGTGAGCTTGTAGGGGTAAGGCCCATAGGGTGCGGCGTCGAATTCCTGCGTTTGATATTGGTAGATCAAATTGCCGCCCCGCTCGGCGTAGTCGAGCAGGCGCCGGCTGTAAGCCTTCAAGTCGTCGCGGACGGTGGTGGCGCGGATGCCGACGATGATCGCGTCGAACTGGTCGAGGTTGCCGGTGGCGAGGTCTTGCGGATTGAGCATCTGGACGGCGACGCCGATCTGTTCGAGCGCCTGCGGCACCTCGTCGCCGACGCCCATCACGTAACCGACTTTGAGACCCGGCGCCACCTTCACATCAATGCCGCGGATCTCCATCGCCGCCGGGCGGTAGAGGTGGCGCGGCTCCAGGTCGCGGTGCGCGATCACCTGGTAGCCTTCGGCGTACTCCTTGCCGTTGTACTCGGCGACGGCTTGCACTTTGTACTCAGTGCCCGCGGTGACGCGTGGAGGCGAGACGCGGAAGGCAAAGTTTTGCATCTCGCCTTCGTGCGTGAAGCTGAACGGCGCTTCGGCGGGCGCGGCCTTCCAACCTTCCGGCAGGCGCAACCGGACTTTGCCGGTCGCCTGGCCTTTGACGTTGTTGGAGACGTTGACGCTCACGTTGAGCGACGGTTGCGCCGTGGAGACAGCGACCACGCCGACGCGCGGCGAGAGGCCGACGCTGATGGCGGGCGCGACCGTGAGCAAGCGCCGCTGCTCGCCCCACGGGCGGTCGACGAAGACCGTCTGCGCCGGCTGCCTGAGCGTGAAGCGGACGCCGTCAACGTAATAATTGAACACGCCGGCCACGTCCGGCGGCGGGAAGGGAAGGTTGAGGTATTCGGGTTTGTTGATCTGGTAGATGTGATCGCGGAGTTCATTGGCCCGCGACCAGTAGGGCCGCGTGTACTCGGCCTCCTGGGGGACGCTGAGTACAAACTGTGCGCGCAGGCCTTGATTATTCACCGGCAGGTCCCCGACGGGCGGCTTGGCCTTGATGCCCCAACCCTTGGGCGGGGCGACGATTGTTTCAGCCTGCTCCAATTTGACCGGGCTGCGATTGACGATGGTCATGGTCAGCGAAAATGTCTGACCCGGAATCGCCACGGCAAACGTCTCGCGTGGCCGGAAGAAGAATGGCTGCCCGCCTTCGTTGGCCCCTTCCGGATCCACCAGCACTTCCATCACCAAGCCAAGCGCTTTGTTCATCGCGTCTACAAACTCGTGCACTTTACTGCCGAGCAGGAAGAGCAGATGATCTTTGCTCGCGGCCTCGATCTGCGAGCCTCGCACTTTCTCCATCGCTGTCCGAGTCGTGCGCAACCCCGCAACTAACTCCGGCGCCACGACCCACGGTTGGCGGGCGTCGAACTTCTTGAGCGCCGCTTCGACCTGATGGCTGATCTCGGTCAACTCCGGTGTGATGTTCAATGACAACCCGGCAAGCTTCGCCATTCCGACAAGCGTCGTGTCGAGCCCGTCAAACAGGCTCTGCTCGTTTGCGACCTTCGGGATCGCGCTCTCGACCAACTGCACGGCCGAGAGGGCGGCGCCCGGCGGCACACGCACCCCGCCGGACCCTTGCGAGCGCTGGTAGCTCAAGCCTTCGCGGGCGACCTCGCGGTATGATTTGCCCAGCAGCGGGTCGTATGCGCCGACCTGGATTTTGAGCGTCGCCCCAGGCTCGTTCTCACGCACGCTCAGGTAGAGCTTCTTGACCTGCCACGGATGCAAGCCCTCGGCGAACTGCTCGGGGAACATCTGCGGGTCGGCCGCCGCCTTGAAGACCAGTTGGCTCACGAGCCCGGCCGTCTGGTGATTGCCGTGCCCGTCACGCGGCTTGCCGTGGAAGCGCGAGACGATCACGTCGGGCCGATACATCCGCACCGCATGCACCACGTCGCGCAACACCGTCTCCTTGCCCCAGTGCTCCAGCGTCTCATCCATCCGCTTCGAGAAGCCGAAGTCCGTGACGCGCGTGAACATCTGATCGACGCCGTAGTAGCGGCCCGCCGCCAGCAGCTCTTCCGTGCGCACGATGCCGAGGGCGTCATACAACTCCGGCCCGATGGCGTTGGCCCCGCCCTCGCCGCGGTTGAGCGTCAAGAGTCCGGTGCGCACGCCCTCTTTGCGACTGAGCCAGGCGAGCAGCGCCCCGTCTTCGTCATCAGGGTGCGCGGTGGTGTGCAAGACGGTGGCCGTGGTCCGCAGCCGCAGCAAGGCCCGCCAAGCCGCGGCCGCGCCCTGGTTCTCTTTCACCTCTTGCACCTGTGCGCGTATCGGCAGGCTTACCAGGCTGGTCCACACGAGGCACCAAACGAGTACGCAGGTTCCGGCTTTTCGCATTCTCTCCTCTCCTCTATGAAGCTTTCTCTTGTAGCCACAGGTTCACCAAAGTTTCGGCTGAGATGCCACGCTGGCGGGCGATCTCGTCGATCTTACGTGCCAGCTTCGCGTCGACGCGGAAATGTCGCCGGACAAGATCAATCTTCACGCCTTTCACTTCACGCGTTTGGTCCCAATAGTCAGCCACGCTGTGAGTGTCCCAAAACTCTGCCGCCTCTTCCGAGGAGGAAAAGTTTTCCGGGATCGGATCGCGTGATTGCTTCTTACTTCCGGCGGGTTTTGCCATACCGCTTCCTCTCTTTTGTATCCATCTCACGGGCGCTGATGATGAGCGCCTTGCCCTTACCTTTGTTGATAAAAAAAGCGCTCAAGTACCTCCCTGCTTCGGTCTGACCGAGGGCCACGTAGAGGTCTTCACCTTGGATGTGGCCCTTCTCAATGAATCGGATTTGCGGGCGGCCTTGAAATACCTCTTCTACCTCATAAGCATTGACGTTATGTTTCCAAAGCAGCTTCTGCTCGATCTCAAAAGGGATGATCAGCTCCGTGAATTCCACGCGGTCAATCTCCTCTTGCCAGGATGATCGGCTTAGCTCCTTATGTACCGTCCGCGGAGGCCAGCGCAAACAGACAATTGACTGCCTGTGCGACTTTTTCTGCGCCGCCCGGCTCAAAGTAAATCTCCCCGCAGCGCACGCAGACCCAAGCCTTAAAGCCAGACAGCTTGATGCTGACTCCTTCTTTCTCGAATTCCTGGGTGATCGTCTCCCACTTTACCTGTCCCCCACATTCGGAACACGGAGGTTTCATCAATGCTTTCATCTGATTCACAGAAAATGCCGTTCTTTCTTTACGGCCTTTTCATACTGTGCCCGCGCCCGCTGGACCGCTTCGATCTCCGAGACCTCCGCGATCGGCACATCCCACCACGACTCGTAGCCGGGCACGCGCATCTCTTTATCCACTTCGACCACGATGACCGTGGTTCGATCCTGACGGCGAGCCTCGTCCAATGCGCGTTGCAAGTCATCGCGGCTCGTCGCCCGGATGGCGTGCGCCCCGAGGCTCGCGGCGTTGGCGGCAAAGTCCACCGGGAGCGGCTCGCCGTCCAATTGGCCGGTATCCGAATGGCGATAGCGAAAGTTCGTGCCGAAGCCGCCCGAGCCGACCGATTGCGAGAGCCCGCCGATGCTCGAAAAGCCGTGGTTGTCCAAGACGACGATCGTCAGCTTGCGGCCCTCCTGAATCGAGGTCGTGATCTCCGAGGACATCATCAGGTAAGACCCGTCGCCCACCATCACGTAGACCTCGCGCGACGGATCGGCCATCTTCACACCCAGGCCGCCGGCGATCTCGTAGCCCATGCAGGAATAGCCGTACTCCAGGTGATAGCCCTTCGGGTCGCGCGTGCGCCAGAGCTTGTGCAAATCACCGGGCAGGCTCCCGGCCGCGCAGACGACGACGTCGCGGGGGCGGGAAAATCCGTTGACGAGGCCGATGACCTCGCCCTGGCTGATCGGCGGGCCGTGGTGGAGGTTGAAGAGTCGCTCGACCTCCGCCTCCCATTCCATCTTGAAGCGGGCAAGGCGGGCCGCATACTCATCGCTCACCCGGTAGTCAGCCAAGGCGGAAGTCAATTCATCCAACGTGACGCGCGCATCGGCCACGACAGGGAGCGCCGCATGTTTGTAGGCGTCGATGCTCGCGACGTTGATATTGATGAAGCGCACGTCGGGGTGTTGGAACGCGACTTTGGACGCCGCTGTGAAGTCGCTCAGGCGTGTGCCGACGGCGATCACGAGGTCGGCCTCACGCGCGAGGATGTTGGCCCCCGGCGTGCCCGTCACGCCGACGGCATCGAGGTTCTGCGGGTGGTCGTAAGCGAGCGAGCCTTTGCCCGCCTGCGTCTCTCCCACCGCGATGCCCGTCTGCTCGACGAAGCGGGCCAGCGCCTCGCTCGCTTCACTGTAAATGACGCCGCCGCCGGCAATGATCATCGGGCTCTTCGCCGCGCGAATCATCCGCACTGCGCGCTCAAGCATCGCGCGGTCGGCCGGCGGGCGGGAGACGTGCCAGACGCGCTTTTCAAACAACCCGGCCGGATAATCCCAGGCTTCGGCCTGCACGTCTTGCGGCAAGGCCAAAGTCACGGCGCCGGTCTCGGACGGGGAAGTCAGCACCCGCATCGCCTCCATCAACGCGAAGGGCAGTTGATCTGCCCGGTTGATGCGGTCCCAGTAGCGCGAGACGGGCTTGAAGGCGTCATTGACCGAGACGTCCTGGCTGTGTTCGGATTCGAGCTGCTGGAGCACCGGGGCCACATTGCGGCGGGCGAAGATGTCACCCGGCAGCAGCAACACCGGCAGCCGGTTGATCGTCGCCGTCGCCGCCCCGGTGATCATGTTGGTCGCCCCCGGCCCGATTGATGAAGTACAGGCGAAGGCGCGCAGACGATTACTCATCTTGGCAAACGCCGTCGCCGCATGCACCATCGCCTGCTCATTGCGACACAGGTAGTAAGGGAAGTCGGGCGTCTGTTGCAGCGCCTGACCGACCCCGGCGACGTTGCCGTGGCCGAAGATGCCCCACGTGCCGGCGAAGAAGGGGAGTTCGCGCCCGTCACGCTCGACATATTGATGCTTGAGGAAAGTAATCAGCGCCTGCGCCATCGTCAATCGTCGCGTCTTCACGGTCAGCCTCCGTTCAGAAAGATTCCACAAACCAATCCTTGCCCTGCACGGCGTCCTTCGCCAGCGCGAGCGCCTGCCCGACCTCCCAGCCCCTGTGAACGATCCCGCCCACGGCCTCGGCCACGACCAGCGGGTCTTCAGCGCCCGGGTAGAGCACGTTGCGCCCGACCAGCGCGCCGCGCACCGGACCCGCCACCAGCAGCTTGTGGCCTTGCCTGGTGCTGACGCTCGTGCCGATGGCGAGCCCGGCGGCGACTTCGCGCAAAAACGGCGTCGCATCGCCGACCGACTCGCCGCCGAGCAAGAGGATCGGCAGCGTCGTGGCCCGGGTCACCATCTCGTAGTTTTCGCAGTAAGGCAGTTTCAGCCAGAGCAGGCGGCTGCTATCGCCCAGCGCCGACGCCGCCCCGGCCATCTTCGCCAACGCCTCAGCCGTCTTGACGACTTTGTAGCCCTGCTCGGTTTTGACCACCGGCAGCGGCTCCAGAAACATCGGCAGGCCCAAGGCATTCAACTCCGAGATCGCCTGCACTGTAGCGAGCAGCGTCTTGAGCGAACCAGGATCATCGTCGCCAATCCGCAGCAGCATCTTCGCGCCGTCCAGCCCCCAGGCCGCACACGTCGCCGGGGTCGCGCCAGTAATCGGGTCATCCAACTCCCAACTTGCCCCCAGCAATCCGCCACGATTGAGGCTCGCCAGCAGCACCTTATCATCAAGCAGCGCCGGGCCGCCGGCCGTTCGGCTGAGATCGTGGAGCAGGAGCAAGTCTTCAAGGATGTCCATCGTCGCCAGCACGCCGTCAACCAGGCTGCTCTGCAACACCCGGACGATGCGCGCGAGGTAATCGTGGCGGTCGGCCATCGCGAGCGGGTTCTCGCCGACACGAAGCACACGGCGGGCCGGGTGGTCGGCGGCGAGGATATTCAACCGGCCGTCAATGGTGAGTCGGGCGCGACGCTTGCGCGCCTTGGCCACGCGCAGCGAGCGTTCGGGGTCGCTCACCCGAACCCCTGTCAACTGAGCCAGCACCGACGCCGGCAGAAAATCTTTCGGACGAAACTCAGCCACTTGAAATCCTCCACGAAAGCGCAAAGCGCATGGAGCATAGAGCAAAGGAAGTTGCTCCTCGCTCTATGCTCCATGCTCTATGCTCCATGCGCTTTGCCTCCTAGAACCCGCCGCGTTCTTCGATGAACGTCAATGCTTCTTGCTCGTAAGGCATGAACGGAGCGCAGCCGTGGCGCGTGACGACGATGGCGCCGCAGGCATTGCCCATCCGCGCCGCCCGGTGCCAATCCCAGCCTTTGAGGTAGCCGTAGAGAAAGCCGCTCGCGAAGGCGTCGCCCGCGCCCAGGACGTTGTAGACTTCGACGGGGAAGGGCGCGGCCTTGATCACCTCGCCGCTGCGCAGATAGACCGTGGTGACCTCGGCGCCGCTCTTCATCACCAGCGCTTCGGGGCCGGCCGCCAGCACTGCCTCGACTGCTTTCATCACATCGCCGCCCACGCGGGCGCCGGAGACTTGCGAGTGCTCGACTGAGACCGCCGCCTCTTCTTTGAGCGCCCCGGCTTTGACCTCATCGGCTGTCCCGATCACCAGATCGACCAAACGCAAGGCCGCGCGGACGGTCACGCCGTAAGCCCGCGCGTCATGCCATTGGTCCGGGCGAAAGTCCAGGTCGAGCACCACCGTCGTGCCGTGGGCCTTGGCCCGCTCGGCGGCGAAGAGCGTGGCGCTGCGGCTCGGCTCGCGGCTGAGGCCCGTGCCGCTGATGAGCAGCAATCGGCTCTCGGCGACGGGCGCCGCGAGCACGTCATCAATCGTCAGTTCGATGTCGGCGCAGTTGTCGCGGTAGTAGACGAGCGGGAATTTATCCGGCGGCTCGATGCCTAAAATCACGGCGCTCGTGCGGCGGCCCGGCTTGCGCGGAATGAAGCTCGTGACCACGCCCTCTTGCTCGAGAAAACGGAGCAGGAAATCGCCCACCGGGTCTTGACCGACGGCGGTGAGCACCGCCGAACGCAAGCCCAAACGCCGCGTGCCGACGCTGATGTTGGTCGGGCAGCCGCCGACGTAAGCGGCGAAGCTCTTGATTTCAGGAAAGGGGGCGCCGACGTCGTTCGAGTAGAGGTCAATCGAACTGCGGCCCATCGCCAACATGTCGTAGCTGCGGTTGTTCATCCTTTTTGCCCTTGCGGATCGTTCAGTTCCTGCTCAATCTCTTTTTCGATCTCTTCCAGAGGAATAGTGCGGCTGTACTGTGATCTTTCGTCTAAGAACCTCTGGAAAGCCTGACTCGCTCGCAGCGCTTCAACCTCTTGGTCAAAATCATCAGCTTCTGAAAGCAGAAATTCCCTGCCATCAGCAGTCAAAAGCAGCACCGGCCCCTGCTGAGCTAGGCTGATTACCTGCTCCAAATCCGGTTTTTCCTCGGCTAAATTGACCGTTTTCATACCTTCACCTCTTGCCCTCTTACCAGGCAGAAGCTGCTTCCTCCGGTTGCTGACAACATGCGGCCTAGCAGGAAGGGTGATAGATTATCTCTACGGTCTCAGCTTCACTTCTCAGATCACCAATGGCACGCGCGGGTCCTGCTCTTTCCACTCCGGGCGCACCCACGCGTAATCAGGGTCGTCCGAGGCGGCCATCGAACGGGCGCTCCCAGCGAGCGCGTTGAGGTAATAAACGTTGTAGCCGTGCGCCGCCACGACCGGATGATAGCCTTCCGGAATCAGCACCAACTCGCCGTCGCGCACCGTGAGCGTCGCGTCGATCCGCCGGTCGGGCGTGTAGACCTTCTGAATCGCGTAGCCTTCCGGGCGGTCGATCTTGTAGTAGTAAATCTCTTCGAGATCGACTTCCGCGGGCGGGTTGTGCACGTCGTGTTTATGCGGCGGGTAGCTCGACCAATTGCCGCTCGGCGTGTAGACCTCGACGATCAGTAAACGGTGAGCGGGGAAGTCGGGTTTCAAGATGTGGTTGATCTGCCGCGTGGCATTGGCCCCGCCCCGGACTTCCACTTCGACCTCGGCGGGCGTGATGAGGTGCGCCGGGTGTTCCGCTTCGGCCGGGCAGAGACAGAAGGCGAGTTCGCAATCGGCCTCGGCCACGACCGTGAAGCGGGTCTGGACCGAGAGGTAGAGCGCGTAGGGCAGGCCATTGAACACGTGTGCACGGCCGCCAAAATTAGGCCAGGAGCCGGCCGAGGATTGGACTGAGCAGCGCCCGCCGAGCACCACCATGCACAACTCGCTCGCGCCGGTCTCGCCTGAATAGACCTCCCCTTTGGCCAACCTCCGCACGCGGAAGGTCAAATACTCGAAGCCCACCGCTTCGGGCGTGATGAACTGCGTTTCACCTGAAGGGCCGGAGAGCGGTTTGGGCCGAATCAGTAGGTCTCTGTCGGGAATCATCATATCCTCCTTGGTCGTCCTCCTTGATCGTCCTCCTTGGGGCTCAAGCCTTGGGCGGGGCCGTCGACTCCCGTACGATCAACTCACCCTTCACCTTGAGGTTGGTCTTGGAGTCCAACCCGGAGAAGAGCTTGAGCAAAATCTCCATCGCCATCCTTCCCATCTGCCGCCGGGGCTGGCGGATGGTCGTCAGCAGCGGCTGGGTGTAGGAGGCGATGAAGAGGTCATCGAACCCGATGAGTGAAATATCGCCGGGTACGCTGAGGCCCTCGGTGCGAATCACGCGCAGGGCGCCGAGCGCCGACATATCGTTGTAGCAAAAGACGGCCGTCGGCGGTCGGGTGAGTTTGAGGAGCTTCTCCATCGCCTGCATCCCGCCTTCCGCCTTGCCGTCGCCGTGGACGACGAGCTCGGGCGCGAAGGGCAGGTCGGCCAGCTCCAGCGCTCGGCGGTAGCCGGCGAAGCGTTCGGTGTCGGACTGGAAGCCGAACTGGTCGCCGAGGTAGGCGATGCGCCTGTGCCCGAGCTTGATCAAGTGCTCAGTCGCTTCGCGGCCGGCCGTGAGATTATCGATCATCACCGAATGGACAAACTCGCCGGGGTGCTGGTTGTTGATGAGCACGATCGGGACTTTGAGTTCAGTCAGCAGCGGCAAGTAGAGCGCCCCGACGCGCGAGGCCGTCACCAGAATGCCGTCCACGCGCCGCTCGTGGAACGAATGCACGACTTTGACTTCGCGGTCGGGGTCGGCGTTGGAGTTGGCCAAAAAGACCGAGTAGCCGTGATCATTGGCCGTCTCCTCGATGCCGCTCACGACCTCCGCGATGAAAGGGTCTGAGATCATCGTCACCACGACGCCGATGGTCTGGGTCTTTTTCGTGACCAGGCTGCGGGCCACCGCGCTCGGCCGGTAGCCCATCCCGCGGGCGAGTTGGCGAATCCGGTCGCCCGTCTCGCGATTGACTAAGGGGCTGTTGTGCAAGGCCCGCGAAACCGTCGAATGCGAGACCCGGGCGGCCCGCGCAATGTCTTTGATTGAGGTTGGGCTCATCGTTGCAAACGTGTTCAATCGGCCGGTAAAAGAAAACGGCAACAGGCCACTGGACCTGATTTGCCGTGCCGCTCGCCGGAGATTCAATACGATAATACCGGGCCAATCATACCGAGGCCCATCTGTTTGTCAAGGCGAAGAGAGTTTAGAGATAGACCAGCTTGTGATTGCTGAAGCCGAGTTCCACCTCTTCGTAGAGCCGGTCGATCAATTCGTAGCCGTAGCGCGCGAGGAAGTAGGTGCTGTTGATCTCGCGCTCTTGAAGATTTTTGTTCGGGTAGAGGATCGCAAAGGCGCGCTCGATCTGGTGGCGCGTCCCCTCGTCGCGCTTGCTCCGGTTGTGGATGAAGCGGGTCCGGAGGTGATTGAGCTGGTAGAGAATCTTCTCGCGCCCGCCCTTGAGCGCCTCGGCCAGGGTCGGGTCGACCGAGGCCAGCGAAGCGCGTAGCTTCTCCAGTTGTTCGTTGAAGACTCTTTCCGTCTCCTCGAAGACGGCGGCCGTGTCAGCGTCCAGGCCGCGCTCGACCACCTTGACCATGACTTCGTGCAGCCCGGCAAACAGGTCGGTGAATTCGAGGCCATGCTTGCCGAGCGTCTTGGCGTGGCGCTTCTCGATGATGGTGAGGCTCGCGCGCGGGAGGATCACCGGTTCGACGCGGCCGAGCAGAGTGTAGGTCGGGCGCAGTTGCGCGAAGTAGGCGATCTCAGCCGGGCCGCCGATGTAGGCCACGGTCGGCAGCAGGAAGTCCTGCACGACCGGGCGCAAGGTCACGTTCGGGCTGAAACAGGTCGGGCAGCGGTCGACCGTCTCCAGCAGTTCTGCGGGCTCGAAGCGCTTCTCGCCCCCTTTGAGGTAGAAGCGTCCGTCTTCGCGCCGCGCCATCGCCGTCCGGCGGCCCTCGTCCATCATAAACAGCGGCACCGACTCCGGGCTAGTGTAGACCTGCGCGTGGTAGCCGGCCGTCTCAAGCGCGGCGCTCTCGGCGACGAGCGCCGCGGCGATCTCCGGCGTGCGGGCCAGGGCGCGTCCGTAGATTTCGCCCGCGATGCGTTTGAGCCGGTCGTCGAGCGGATTGATCATAACCACGCCGTACTTCCCGAGCAGTCTCATCATCAGTTTGCCGAAGGCGTCGGCAAAGCCTTCGCCCGGCGCGTAGGACTCGCGCAGGTCTGAAGTGAGGCGCGGCATGAATTCGGATTCGGGGAGGGCGGCGATGAGTTCGGCGAGGTCTTCGTTGATCTCTTCGCACAGCCGGACGTGGCCGACCGGCTTGCCTTCCTTCGGCGGACAGGCGGTGTAGCTGATGGTGACGAGCCGGCCTTCGCGGTTGACGAGGCGGCAGTGATTGACCTCCTCGAAGTCATGATCCTCGCTTGCGATCCAGAACATCGGCACGGCGTTGGTGCCCTGCTCGCGCAGACAGGCAGCCAGCTTGATCGCGGTCAATGCCTTGTAGATGGTGTAGAGCGGGCCGGTGAAGAGCCCGGCCTGTTGGCCCGTGATGACGACGACCGAGTCGGGTTGGCGCAGGCGCTCGACATTGGCGAGCGTCTCCTCCCCGGCCCCGGCGCGGCGGTTCTGATCCGCGAGCACCTCCACCACCGCATCGCGCTCGTAGTGTTGGGCGATCACGCGCCGGGCGTGCTCGGCGAGGGGATGCCCGTCGCGCCCGCCCCCCTCGTAGAAGCGCGCGACGCGGCCGAAGTCGTAGAGGAAATCCTGGAAGAGCCGAGTCGTTTTCGGGATGTCGCTAAAGCGGACCGCATTGCGCGTCGTCCGGCTCGCCGCCTCCAAAGATGTGTTGCAGGGCTGCCCCATCCTTCTCCTCCGTTTGCCCTATGCGGACGAATCAGTACCGCGAGCGGTAGCGAGCGTGGTGCCGCCAGGAGAACGGTCGCGGCCACGCTCGCTACCGCTCGCGGTACTGATTCGAATCTCAATCAGCGTACTCTAAATCAATGATCCCGGTCTTCTCGATCCAGGTCAAGCCGTCCTCACTCTTGGTAAAGAACCCGCTGGCCGCGATCGCGTTCTCGATCTGCTCGCGTTCCTCGGCGGTCGGCGGCGAGAGCGGCGAGCGCGGCAGGTAGCCGTAGAGGCCCACCAAATCCATGGCCGCCTTGAGGTGGCCCACGCCGGGCGCTGAAGTTATACGCGTGAGCGCGGCCAAACGTTCCTGCAAGATGGTCGCGCGTTGCGGGTCGCCCATCCGCCAAGCATGCTCGATCTCCACGCAAGCGTGGGGGGCGATGCACGAGACGGCCAGGACCGCGCCGGCGGCGCCCACGCCCAGGGCCTCCTGGAGAATCGTCGGCGCGCCCACCAAGACGCTGAATTCGTTCTCCGGCTTGAGCTCTCTGAAGATGTCATTGAGCGCCGCCATATCGCCCGAACTCTCTTTGAGCCCGATGATGTTCGGGTGCTCGGCCAACGCCGCGATGGTTTCAGGCAGCAGGTAGACGCCGGAGAACTGGGGGATGAGGTAGACCAGGATCGGGATCGGCGCGTTGTCCGCCACCCGCCGGTAGTGCGTGGCCCGCTGCTCCTCGGTCAAGAGCTTTTTGTAGTAGAAGGGCGTGATGACCACCGCGCCATCGGCTCCGCGGTCGGCCGCCTTCCGCGTCATCTCGATCGTATAACGCGTCGAAAGCTCGCCGGTCCCGACTAAGAGGAGCTTCTCCGGCGGGATCGCACCCCGCACGGTGTCGATGACGGCGAGCTTCTCATCCACGGTCAGGTGCGGGAACTCGCCCGTCGAGCCGAGGATCAAGTAACCGAGCAGGCCCGTCTGATTCCACCGCTCCAAATTACTGACCAGCTTGTCGTGCGCCACTTCGCCCTCACTGTTGAAGGGCGTCGGAACCGCGGCGATGATACCATTGAGGTTTAGTGACATAGGATACAGTCAGGGATTAGGGGCTAGGGACTAGGGGCTAGTTTGGATTTCAGAGCTTTCTGAAGTCCGCGAAGCATTTTGCCCACTTCGTCCATTTGCGCGATTATCGTTTGGGAGCAGTTCTGCTCCACATAATGAAGTCTTTCAGCTAGTAAGATCTGTGTTTCCAATTCGGCCAACGACCCTAGCGCGATTGATAGGTGATGCAGAAACTCCCTCGTTGAGTCCCGTGCATGTCCTTCAGCTATGTTCGCCGGAAGCGATACCGCCGCTCGTTGCATTTGACTACTCAACCCATAAGCCTCATGCCTGGGAAAGCCTTGCGTCAGATGATATATCTGCTCGGCTACCTGCAAGCTCATCTGCCAAACCTTCAGTCCTCGGTAGCTGCTGACACTCATTGTCTTCCCCTAGCCCCTAATCCCTAACCCCTAGCCCCTGGCTCATGATTGCCCGCAGCGTCTCCGGGTCGTCAATCAAATAATCAGGGCCGGCCGCGGCGAGCGCCTCCCGCTTGCCCGCGCCCCAGGTGACGGCCGCGACGGCTGTCCCCGCCCCACGCCCCGCGGCGATGTCGGCGGTCGTGTCGCCGACAAACATGGCTGCCCGCGGCTCAAGGCCGAAACGCTCGACGAGTTTGATGATGCCTTCGGGGTGCGGCTTGTAGTTAGCGACCTGGTCCCCGCCCAGCACCTCATCAAAGAAATCCAGCAGGCCGGCGTGCCCTAATCGGATCCGCCCCGCCTCGGTGCTCGCGCCGGTGTAGACGGCGAGGCGCAGGCCATCCTGCCGCAACTCCGCCAACAGTTCGCCAATCCCGGCGAAGGGCTTGATCGCCTGGCCGTCGGCGCGGCTCAAGCGGTAGAACTCTTCAACGACCAGCCGGTGTTCCTCCTCGCCGGGGAAGAAGTGCTTAAAGATCTCGGTCTCCGGCGGCCCGAAGTACGGGAGCAAATCCTCCAGGCTCATCTCGCGCCCCGTCCGCTCGGCGGCCAACTGGTTGAAGATGCGAACGACCGTCGGGAACGTATCGGCGAGCGTCCCATCCATGTCGAAGATGACGGCCTCGAATGCGCGCTTGGGTTTTACCTCTGGCATAGCTTAAAAAATGAACCAGCATTATAGCGGCGCCATGCGGCGCGTGGCAAACGTGCGCCGTCCGGCAGGATTCGGGAGTTTGAGTTTTAATGGCCGAGTAGTCTGTTCGAGTCAGGACCGCGAGCGGTAGCGAGCGTCGCTTCCCACAGCGGACCCTTTGCGGAGGCCACGCTCGCGGTCCTGATCCGGCTGCACGGGTCGGATAAATTTGAATCCACCTTTACAGACTCCCGTGCCTATGGTAACTTGTACAACTTGAATTCAAAGAGCAACTTAGATTTGGAGGCAGACAGAGAAGGAATGGCGTTAGCAAAGGAAGCTAAAGCGGAAATCATTACTGGGTACAAGACGCACAATACGGACACAGGCTCGCCCGAGGTCCAGATTGCCCTGTTGACCCGGCGGATTAACGAACTGACGGAGCACTTCAAGACCCACGTCAAAGATAACCACTCGCGGCGCGGCCTGCTCAAGATGGTGAGCCAGCGGCGCAGCTTGTTGGACTATCTCAAGCGGCGCGACATCAACCGCTACCATGAGGTAATCAACCGGCTCGGGATCAGGAAGTAGGAGTTAGGGCGGCGTCCAATCGGCGCCGCTTTCGTTTTGCGGCCGGACGTGACGGCCCGTAATCCCCGCTCCAACAGGTGTCGATCAACGCAATCGGCGACGCGCGCCGGCGAGCACCAGGAGAGCACTCGTTGAGCACCAGTTGAGCAAAAGACGAGCAGGGAGAACGGTGATTTCATCCGCTTCGACGGATGCCTCAGCGCCATCAACTGTGTAGGCCGCGTTGAGTGCCAGAGTGAACGAGAGTTTCAAGAGTTCTGACCGAACCTACCATTTATTTCTTGCTAAGCCACAGCAAGGCTCGCGCTTCGTCAGGAGCGCGGGCCGCGTCTGTGGCTTTTGTTGTTTTTAGTCAGTGGTCAGTAGTCCGTGGTCAGTTGCCCATATCGAGTACGCAGCCACTAACAACGGACCACGGACCACTGACCACCGACCACTGACGTTGTGTGAGAGGAGAATCGAATAATGTTTTTGAAACAAGGCATCAATCTTGGCGGCCGTGAATTTACGCTTGAGACCGGCCGCATCGCGAAGCAAGCCGACGGCGCCATCCTGGTGCGCCAGGGGGAAACGATCGTGTTGGTGACGGCCGTCTCAGCCCGTGAGCCGAAGGAAGGGGCGTCTTTCTTCCCCTTGACGGTCGACTACCGCGAGTACGGCTACGCCGCCGGGCGCATCCCGGGCGGCTACTTCAAGCGTGAGGGGCGGCCGACCGAGAAAGAAGTTTTGACCATGCGCATGACCGACCGCCCGATCCGCCCGCTCTTCCCTGAAGGCTACCAGCATGAGACGCAAGTGATCTCGATGGTCATCTCGGCCGACGACGAGCACGACCCGGATGTGCTCTCGATCACCGGCGCCTCGGCCGCGCTCTACCTGTCGGACATCCCCTTCCACACCCCGATCGCCGGCGTCCGCGTCGGGCTGGTGGAAGGCAAGTACGTCGTCAACCCGACTTACGCGCAACTGCGGGACTCGCAACTCAACCTGACGGTCGCCGGCAGTGATGAGGCAATCGTCATGGTCGAGGCCGGGGCCAAGGAGGTGAGCGAGGAGGTGATGATCGAGGCGCTGCTCTTCGCCCACGGCGAGATTCGCAAGCTCTGCCAGTTGCAGCGCTCGATGCTTGAGGCGCTCGGCCTCAAAAAACGCGAATACAATCCGCCGCCGGTCAATGAAGAAATGCTCAAGGAGCTGGAGGAGAAGTACAGCGCCGAGTTGCGCGAGGCCCTCAACGTCCAGAACAAGACGAAGATCGAAAGCTACGCCGCGATTGATGATCTCAAGCAGCGCATCGTCGAGAGCTACCCCGAAGAGGACGAGGCGAAGCGCAAGGAGGCCGGCGACCTCTTCGACCGCTTGAAGGAGCGCATCTTCCGCGACGACATCCTCAATAACCGCCGCCGCCCCGACGGCCGCCGCTTCTCGGAGATTCGTGCCATCTCGATCGAGGTCGGCTGGCTCCCGCGCACCCACGGCTCGGCGCTCTTCACGCGCGGCGAGACGCAGGCTTTAGTGACCGCGACGCTCGGCACCTCGCAGGACGTGCAGTACCTCGACAGCCTGGAGACGGGCGAGGTCAAGCGGCGCTTCATGCTCAACTACAACTTCCCGCCGTTCTCGGTCGGCGAGACGGGCCGCGTGGGCAGCCCCGGCCGCCGCGAGATCGGCCACGGCGCCCTGGCGCACCGTGCGCTGGACGCCGTCATGCCGGGGGAGGACAAGTGGCCCTACATCGTCCGCCTGGTCTCCGACATCACCGAGTCGAACGGCTCGTCCTCGATGGCCACCGTGTGCGGCGGCGCGCTCGCCCTGATGGACGCGGGCGTGCCGATCAAAGCGCCGGTGGCCGGCGTCGCGATGGGGTTGGTGAAAGAGGATAAGAAGTACGCGATCCTGACCGACATCGCGGGCGCCGAGGACCATTACGGCGATATGGACTTCAAGGTCGCGGGCACGCGCCAGGGGATCACCGCGCTCCAGATGGACATCAAGATCACGGGCCTCAACACCCAGATCCTGGCCGAAGCCCTGGAGCAGGCGCGCAAGGGGCGGTTCTACATCCTCGATAAAATGCAAGAGCTGCTCGCCGAGCCGCGCGCGGAGATCAGCCGCTACGCGCCGCGCATCCTCACCATGCAGATCCCGGTCGACAAGATCCGCGACGTGATCGGGCCAGGCGGCAAGGTCATCCGCTCCATCGTCGAGCGGACCGGCGCCAAGATCGACGTCGAAGATTCGGGCCGCATCTCAATCGCCACGGCCAACGGCGAAGCCGCCGACCAGGCCATGCAGATCATCCGCGACCTGACGGCCGAGGCCGAAATCGGCAAGACCTACCTGGGGACCGTCTCGCGGATTGTCGATTTCGGCGCCTTCGTCGAGATCTTCCCCGGCACTGACGGGCTGCTCCACGTCTCGGAGATCGCCGACTACCGCGTCCGCGACGTGCGGGACGAGCTGAAAGAGGGCCAGCAGCTCCTCGTCAAGTGCATCGGCGTCGAGGGCAACAAGATCAAGCTCAGCCGCAAGGCCGTGCTCCGCGACGAGAAGCGAGCCAAGAGCGGCGGCCAGCGAGAATAACTGAACGCGTTTGGAGTACCGGAGGCGGGTTTTGCCAGCAACGAAAAACCCGCCTCCGGTACTCCAAACTAACTCATGACTGGCTTCGAGAGAGAAAGCATGCGTATCCCCGCCTTGATCACCTTCTGCCTCTTAGTGTCGGCTCTCCTCTTCATTCACCGACAACCACGGGCCCAAGACTCGCCGCTTAAAGACGAGCGCGAGCGGCACTTCGCCAACCTCCGGCAACTCACCTTTGACGGGGAGAACGCCGAGGCTTACTTCTCGCCCGACGGCTCGCGACTCATCTTTCAGCGCGCGGCGAAAGGCGACGGCTGTGATCAGATTTTCTCGATCAAGATCGACGGGTCGGACCTGAAAATGCTCTCGAACGGCGAGGGCAAGTGCACGTGCGCCTACTTCACGCCCGACGGCAAGCACATCATTTATTCCTCGACCTTCAAAGGCTCGCGGGCCTGTCCCGCGCGGCCCGATTTCTCGAAAGGCTACGTCTGGGCGCTCTACCCGGACTTCGACATCTACCGGGCCGACCTCGACGGCTCGCACATTCAGCCGCTGACCACCTCGCCCCGCTACGACGCCGAATCGACGATCCGCGCCGACGGCACGATCGTCTTCACGAGCCTACGTGGCGGCGACCTCGACATCTACACCATGGACAAGGACGGCAAACACGTCCGCCAACTGACCCACGAACTCGGCTACGACGGCGGCCCGTTCTGGAGCTATGACGGCAAGCAGATCGTCTATCGCGCCCACCACCCGCAGACCGAGAAGGAAAAGGCCGACTACCTCGCGCTGCTCAAAGAGAACCTCATCCGCCCGACGACGCTCGAAATCTGGGTCATGAATGCCGACGGGGAACACAAGCGCCAGGTGACGCGCAACGGCAAAGCCAACTTCGCGCCCTTCTTCTTCCCCAACGGCAAGCGCATCCTCTTCGCTTCGAATATGGATGATCCGAAGGGGCGCAACTTCGAGATCTACGCGATCAATACCGACGGTACGGGCCTCGAACGCATCACCTACAACGAGACCTTCGACGGCTTCCCGATGTTCTCGCCCGACGGCCGCAAGCTCGTCTTCGCCTCCAACCGCCATGATGCCAAGCCGGGCGAGACCAATATCTTCATCGCTGATTGGGTCGAGTGAGGCTGCGGACTTTGGGCCACGATTCAAATCAGTGGACGGGATGCAGCGGGTACAGTCCGGGGAGCGTGAGCGACCTGAGCTTCGCTGACGAGGCCCATGACAGAGGTTCAGGTCGCTCACGCTCCCCGTACTGCACACTCAGATGCGCCGCGCAATTCAAACTTTACCGCCCTGCTTCACCAGTGATAGACTACGCCCGCTGATCTTGGCGCGGACGGCCCGCATCCTCCAGCAGATTGCCGCCGCCCTCGACGCCGCCCACGCCGCGCACATCATCCACCGCGACCTCAAGCCGTCGAACGTCATGCTCGTCAACCGGCGGGACGGGGGCGAGCAGGTCAAGGTGCTGGACTTCGGCATCGCGAAAGTCCTCAACGACACGGTCGGCTCGCCGGTCTCGCAGGTGATGGGGACGCCACATTACGCAAGCCCCGAACAGCTTGAACTCGGGGAGCAGATCGATGCGCGGGCCGACGTGTACTCCCTCGGGGTCATGCTCTACCAGATGCTGACCGGCGTGCTCCCGTTCGACGCCTCATCGATTCGGGAGTTGATGCAGTTACACCTGACGGCCCCGCCCCCGTCGGTCCGCGAGCGGCGTCCGGAAACGCCTGCTGCCGCCGAACAGCTTGTGCGTCGGATGCTGGCGAAGAATCCGGGTCACCGGCCGCAACGGGCGAGCGAGGCGGCGGCACTGTTTGAGCAGAGCCTTAAATCCTCAGGCGAGTTGGCGACTGAACAAGAATGGAACCTCCAACCGACCCTCTGAGGCCATGAAAGTCCTCGATGAATTGCAGGAGTTGTCCTTAAAAAAGTGTGTCGAGCCATCGGACATAGGAATCATCTATCTGGGCCTTGGGGAAAAGAATCTGGCGCTTGCCTCGCTAGAAAAAGGATATGAGTTCCGCGAAGACTCGATGCCTCTCCTAAAAGTGAGTCCACACTACGACGGCCTTCGCTCCGACCCAAGATTCACAGATCTGCTGCGGCGTATGGGCCTCACGCCGTGAGATGATCGCACGCGGAGCAACCAACTTGCCTTATTGCGCAGCGCTGTGAACAAGGCTATGCTCCTGATCAGTGGATTCAAGTGAAAGGAAAATAGTCATGCTGACGAATGAGGAAGCCCTGGAAATTATTCGCACTCTCAGCGCGCTGTCGCCGGACAAGGTAGCCGAGGTGCGAGACTTTGCCAATTTTTTGAAAGAGCGCTACGGACGGCAAGTACCAGTTGAGAGCAGCGATGCCTGGACGGATGAAGACCTGCAAGACCTGACTGCGGCGGCCCTGCGTCACGCGGCGCAAGCGGGTTGGAATGAGGAAGAGCGCGATGGCTGACCCGGGCGATGTCGTGACCGTAGATTTCCCTGGCGCGATGGGCATCAAGCGCCGCCCGGCGGTGGTCGTCTCAACCGCTGTCTATCATTCCGCGCGTCCTGACGTGATTCTCGGCCTCCTGACCAGCCAAGCGGCCAAAGCCTCCAGCCCGACGGACTATCTATTGCAAGATTGGGCGGCGGCTGGCCTGCGCAGCCCCTCCGCCTTTCGAGCCTTTCTCGCCACGCTTCCCGCTCGCAGCATCGTCATCATCGGAAAACTTTCAGACCGCGATTGGCAGGAGGTCCAAACTCGGTTGCGCACGGCTTTGGCAGTGACCTAAGCGATGGATTCGCAAAGATGCCAGGCTCAACAGGCTATGGTTGCGCTGCGATCAGTAAACAATTTACGACGGTTGGCAGGGGATCTAATCGCCGCCTTCTTTCCGACCCCAGGTTCACAGACCTGCTGCGGCGCATCGGCCTCACGCCATAAGCTTGATGAAGGTGATCCTGCCCGGCCTCTGTGCCGGTTCACTTAAGCGGCTTCGGCTGGAGCAGGCTCACTGGCGTGGCGGCTGAGGTACTCAAGCACCTCGGCGTTCATCTTCTCAATTTCTGCCAGGTAGCCGCTGGCCATGTATTTGAAGTTCTCCGGCTTTTCGACTTGGCGCATGTTGGCGACTAAGCGGCAGAAGAAGGCGATGCGTTCCTGAGTGCCTTGCAATTCCACATCGTTTTGAATCATGGCTTTTCCTCCAAGACGACTTCAACGATCCCGTGCCGGCTTCGGTCGCGTTTGATTTGCCAGTAAGAGATGAATTCATCGACCGTTGCCAGCAGCACAGTTGAAGGTCTGACCGAAAAGGCGCTGGCTCCGAAAACCTGCTGCGCGCGCAGATGATCGAACAGCGGCTGGGTCTGCTCATCGCACCCAGCCACCTCAAAATCGTCCGTCATCACCAGAATAATGTCAACGTCATTGGGCGCGAGTTTGGCGGTGACGTAGCTGCCGAAAATGATGAACCGGAGGAGCTTCCCAGTCGCGCGCGCGAGTTCGTAGATGCGGATCAGTCGAGCCGTCATCAGTTGGCGCTGAGGCACGCCCTGACCGAAGCGCGCCAGGACTTCATCCAGCGTCGCCTGGTAAACGCCTTCAGGTAAATCTCCTTGGTCATTAAGCTCTGGAAGGGGCACGCGTGCTTGTCCTGATAAAAGCTTACCATCCGGTTTGCTCGCGCCAGACTCGCTGCGCGCGCAGACTCAAGAGTGAAAGAAACTCCGCCAAGTCAACCAGCCCTTCGGCCTCTTGGCGCTCGCTTTCAGTCAGCGTCTCGCCTTGATCCTGGCGGTCGAGTAAATCTTGCAATCGCTCGTTGACTCCGGGCGGCAGCTTAAACTGCTGGAGGGCGGCAGGCATTTCGATTTCGACAAGCACATGTTGCGACATAGAATCAGCTCCTCTTGCCGGGCGGCTCCGCTTCCGTCAGGCGCGAAGTGGTCAAGCAGAATTTACCTGATTAACTGTCACCAGGCAAACGTTTGAAGACCATCGCTCGTGTGTGTTTGGTGTTAAGCGCGGAAGGCTGAGTCGTAAAACGAATAAGTGACCGCGAGGCTACGCCGCGCACGACCTCCAGTTGCAGTATCTGGGCGTGGCCCCGGTGTTCGACAGCCTGAGAATAGGCCCGCGCTTCACCGACCTGCTGCGGCGCATCGGCCTCACGCCGTACCCGCCGATAATTTCAAAACAGCCGCCAGTGCGATGGCTCGGCCGCTCACCCGAAAGAGATGTTGCCATCGCCCATCTTTCTGATATAATCCGGCGCATTCGGAAGACAGCGCCTGAGGTTCAATCTTCCTGATGACAGTACACAGTCTTTGCTGGGAAACAAACATAGGTACACAGTCTTAACTGATTTGTCCGTCCTCTTCTCTAACGCACTCACTAAACTGGAAGATTATCCAGATAATTGGCTCTTTCCAGGTACTAAGGCGGAGCAGTACCCTTAAGTCAGGGCAGCGGCTTGAGCGGAACGACGAGCTTGAGCCCTGGCTTGGCTGAAGCTGAAGCTGACCTTGGTACCCGTCAAGTCACACCATGAGTAATGGGAGGATCTCTCTATGAAGCGTCACGTGTATCTTCTCTCGCTGGCCTTACTGGCTGGCGCAGTGTGTCTCTCTGCTACCGGCGTCTTGGCCCAGGCCTTCCGCGCCACCATCACCGGTCGAGTGACCGACGAATCCGGTGCGGTCGTGCCACGCGTCAGGATTACCGTCACTAATGTGGGCACCAACGAATCGCGCACCGTCGAGACCAACGACACCGGTGACTACACCGTCCCGCAGCTTGCCCCCGGCGACTACACCCTGACGGCGGAGATGGTCGGGTTCAAGAAGGTCGTGCAGCGCTTTGTGCTGGAGACCGGCCAGGACGCCCGCACCGATATCTCGCTCAAGGCCGGGGCGGTGACCGAACAGGTGGAGGTCACGGCCGTCACGCCGGTGGTCTCTTCCGAAGACGCCTCCTTAGGCAACGTCGTCGATCAGAAGAAGATCGTCGAGCTACCCTTGAACGGGCGCGACTACCTGCAACTGGCGCAGTTGCAGCCGAACGTCTTTGCCCCGGCGCAGAATTCGACGCTCGGCTTCCGCGGCGGCTTCAACGTCGCGGGCAACAGCGAGGTCGCCAACAACTACATCAAGGACGGAATCGACAACAACGACGAGACGACCAATCAACCGCTGCACCGCCCGATCCTGGATGCGGTGCGCGAATTCAAGGTGCTGACCGGCACCTACTCGGCTGAGTACGGGCGGCAGGCCGGAGGGCAGATCATCGTCACGACGAAATCGGGCACCAACCAGTATCACGGCTCGCTCTTTGAATTTCACCGCAACTCGGTCTTGGACGCGCGCAACTTCTTCGCCCGCTCCTGCATCAAGCGGGATGCGAGCGGCAACTGCCTGAGCTATAAACCGAGCTTCCGCCGCAATCAATTCGGCGGCGTCATCGGCGGCCCCGTCAGGCGCGACCGCACCTTCTTCTTCGCCGGCTATGAAGGGCAGCGGCGCGGGCAGCAGGAGGCGGGTTTGGCCAACGTGCCGACGGCGGCCATGCGGCAGGGTGACTTCAGCGGCATTGCCAACCTCTTCCTCCGCGACCCGAATAAGACCGGCAACTGCACCGCCGCCGACCGCACGGCCTGCTTCCCCGATAACAAGATCCCGCAAGCGCGGTGGAGCCCGCAGGGGGCAGGGCTGTTGGGACTCTACCCGAGCCCGAATGCGGCGGGGGCGAATAACTTCGTTTCGGCCGGCACGGGCCGCTTCCGCATCGACCAGTTCTCCGCCCGCCTCGACCACAAGATCAGCGATAAGGACAGCCTCTTCGGCGTCTACGAGTTCGCCGACTCCAAGGAGTTCTACCCGATTTCGAACCCGCTCTGCTCGGCGCGTGACGTGCCCGGCTGGGGCTGCGACGAATTGCAGCGCACGCAGCACTTCGCGCTGGTCTGGACGCACCTCTTCGGCCCGCGCTTGATCAACGAGGCGCGCATCGGCTACACCCGCTTCGGCTTCTTCCGCTTGCAGGAGGATCGCACTGTCGACGTCATCAACCGGCTGGGCATCAAAGGGCTGACCGATGCCGGCCGCACGCCCTTCAATAACGGGGCGCCGGAGCTTCGGGTCACTGGCTTTGCCATCATCGGCGGGCCGACCAATCTGCCGCAGGGCCGCCACGACAACACCTACCATTATGTCGAGAACATGACCTTCACCGGCGGCGCGCACACCATGAGGTGGGGCCTAGACATCCGCCGCTTCCTCTTCAACTCCTTCTTCACTTCCTTCGGCCGCGGCAGCTTCCGCTTCGACGGGCGGTACACGGGCAATTCGGTGGCCGATATGTTGCTGGGCCTCTCCTTCCAGGGGGACCGCAACCTGGGCGAGCCGTTCCATAACGCGAAGACTTTCAGCTCCGGCTACTACTTCCAGGATGATTGGAAGGTCAGCCCCACGCTGACCTTGAATCTCGGTCTCCGCTACGAACTCAACCTGCCGCCGATTGAGAATACTAACAAGATGGCCTCTTTCGACCCGCAGACCAACACGATCAAAGTCGCGGGCGGCCAGGAGGCTTTCATCAACCCCGCCACCAATCTGCTCGAGCTCCGGCCTCGCGCTGGCATCGGCCGTAGGTTGTGGGAGACCGACAAGAACAACTTCGCGCCGCGCATCGGGCTGGCCTGGCGGCCGTTCGGCGGAACCCGGACCGTCATCCGCGCGGGCTTCGGAACTTTCTACAATTACCAGATCGTCGGCAACGGCATCACGCCGCTGTCGCGCAACTCGCCCTTCCGCCAGCGGCAGACCGCCGGGCCGTTTGCGGCCACTGCGCGCCCGGACGTGGCCAACATCTTCGCTGGCAACCCCACGGTCGTGCCGCCGGGCATCGACCCGAACTTCAAGACGGCCTACATCAACCAGTGGAGCTTCGGCCTCCAGCGCGAGGTGGCGCAGAACCTGGTGGTGGACGTCTCCTATCTCGGCTCGCAAGGGCATAAGCTGCCGGCGGGCGTGAACATCAATCAGGCGGTCCCGGGGGCGGGGACCGTCAACAGCCGCCGCCCCTTCCAGGGTTTCGGCAACATTACGGGTGGCTATATCGAATCGATCGGCAACTCGAACTACAACGGGCTGACGGGGCGTGTCGAGCGCCGCTTTAGCCAAGGCTTGAGCTTCATCTTTTCCTACACCTGGTCGAAGTCGATTGACGACAACGCCGGTATCTCGACGGGGAGCGACGCGAGCGGCAATATCCAAAACGTGCGCGACCTGCGCGCGGAGCGCTCCTTGTCGGATTACGACGTGGCGCATCGCCTGGTCTTCAGCTACGTCTATGACCTGCCCTTCGGCGACGGCAAACGCTTCGCGCCTGCCAACCGCGTGGCGAGTTTCCTCGCGAGCGGCTGGCAGGTGACCGGCATCTTGACCTGGCAAACCGGGCGGCCCTTCACCATCTTCACCGACACCGACCAGAGCAACACGGGGCAGAACGGCGACCGACCCAACATCATCGGCGATTGGCGCGTCGCCAACCAGGGGCCGGACTTTTGGTTCAATCCCTGCACGCTGCTGGCGAACGGGACCACGCGCAACTGCACCGTGATCACCACCCCGGCCTGGCAGCAGAATGCCGCGGGCACTTTCGGCAACGCCGGGCGCAACATTCTGCGCGGGCCGGGGCTCGCTAACTTCGACCTCGGCGTCTCGCGGTTCTTCAAGGTCACGGAGCGGCACCGCTTCCAGTTCCGCGCCGAGGTCTTCAACCTGGCCAACCACCCGAACTTCTTCCTCCCCGTGCAGAGTCTGGCCAGTTCGTCCTTCGGCACGATCCAGCGCGCGATCAACACGGGCACCGGCGCCCAGCGCCAGATCCAGTTCGCCCTGAAGTATGTCTTCTAGGTGAAGGCCAAGGCCCGGTGAGCAGCCTGCGGCGTTTCAGCAGTCACTGACCGCTGAAACGCCGCGGGAGCATTTCTGAATTTTGGCCCACTGAGGTGAGGATTGTTCGAACGCCGAATAGGCCAGCCGTTCCCTGCGGCCGCCGACTGCGGTGATCACTCGATGCCTGAGTCGATCGCCATCATCGGGATTTACCTCTGACACTCGAAAGCATCTATTGCCCGACCTGCGGCCCGGACTTTCCTCCGTAACCTCTGGGGCGAGTGCCGGGGCAGCGCAAGCCGGGGAGGCGGATTGACACTCAGAAGGCGATGCCGTAGCCTTTGACCAAGCGCGTCCGATCAGACAATCGAAATCGCGTCAGCGTTTCAGGCGGAAAGGCAGTCCCACGGTGAGCGTGACCAGAGACAGACGGATGACCAGCTTCCAGGCGGCGAGCGCCTTACTCGTGCTCGTGCTCGGCTGGCTCTCGGTCCCGGTCTCGCTGGCGGCCTACGAACCGGATGTCTGCTCGATGTCGTGTTGCGTGGCGGCGGGTCATTGCTGCTGCACGCCCCGCCACGCTTTAGTTGAAGGGCAAATTCCAGACGATCAAGAGAAGATCACGACGGCTGAAGTCTCCTCGCCGTGTCCTTCCGGGTGTGCGACCCCAGCCACTTCCGCTCAGTTTTTCTCGCGTGAGGCGGACCGCGCTCCGGCTCACCACGGAGACCTGTCAACTGAAGACTCGCATCAGTCACAGCGAACAGCGTGGCCTCACGACCTCCTCAGTTTCAAATCTTCATCTCCACGCGCTCCTCCCACTTCGCTCGTCAACCTATCCGCTTAATCATCAAAGCCACATTGCCTTGAAGCTCGCCGCCAGTATTTTTGCCGGGCGGTGTGTATTCGCTTGTGGTAATCGGCCGAGGCCGCTTCACTCTTGCGAGAGGTCTTTATCTCTGGGTCCTTTCCTTTCAGCTTGGTGAGGCGATTATCCGGCCGGCCGGGGCGCGTCCTATGAGTCCTCCTCTGGCGCCCCGGCTCTTTGATGGTCAAGGTGCGCGGGATTGGCGAATGACCGAGAGTTTGTTCCCCGCGCGATCAGGAATCAAGCTCACGAGGCGAGCGAGCCTGGCGAATTCCACCGGCCGCGTCGCTATCGATGGCGGTATCGCTCAACGGCGATTCATTCACGCTGACGAGCCAGGAGGCGGAGACACAACGATGAAAAAGCATTCAGTGATCATCTTAGTTTGCGGAGCGTTGCTCTGTGCCACCTCTGCGGTAGCGCGGGCAGCGATCGTCACTCCCAACCGGTTGGCAAGCCCGGCCGCCAGTCCGGGCGACGTGCGCGGAATTGTCCACGATCCCCAACACCGCCCGGTGAAAGGCGCGAAGGTGTCCCTGCGAGCACGCGCGTCCGATTACTCCCAAACCGCACAGACGAACGACCAGGGTGAGTTTTCCTTCCGCGCCGTCCCGCTCGGAGAATACGTCGTCACGGTCGAGGCAAGCGGCTTTACCAAAACAGAGCAACCGGTGACGGTCATCTCCGACAGCGCGCCCGTCCTGCACATCCAGCTTCAAATCGCGCCCATCTCGCAAGGCGTCGAGGTGGTCGAAAGACCGGAGCTGATCGGCTCAGACTCGCCCACCCCGACCACCCTCGTCAACCGCGAGCAGATTGAGCGCACGCCCGGGGCGGATCGCACCAACAGCCTGGCCATCATCACCGATTACGTGCCCGGAGCTTACGTCACTCACGATCAACTTCATATTCGCGGCGGACATCAGGTGACCTGGCTGGTGGACGGCGTGGCGGTCCCGAATACCAACATCGCGAGCAATGTCGGTCCGCAATTCGATCCGAAAGACATTGACTACCTGGAAGTGCAGCGCGGCGGCTACTCGGCCGAATATGGAGATCGCACTTACGGCGTCTTCAACATCGTCCCCCGCTCCGGCTTTGAGCGCCAGCGGGAGGCGGAGTTCGTTCTCAGCTACGGCACTTTCCATCAGACCAACGACCAGGTGAGTTTCGGCAGTCACACCGAGCGCTTCGCCTACTTCGCCAGCCTCAACGGCAATCGCAGCGATTACGGGTTGGCGACGCCCACCTCGCAGGTGCTGCACGATCAAGGCAATGGCTTCGGCGGTTTCGCTTCTTTCATCTACAACGCCACACCCGCCGATCAGCTCCGGCTCGTTACGGGTGCGCGCCGGGATTTTTACCAGGTGCCCAACGACGCGGACGCGCAGGCCGCCGGCATCCGCGACGTCGAGCGGGAGAGTGATGGCTTCATCAATTTCTCCTGGGTCCGAACGCTCAGCCCTCGCCTGCTGCTGACTGTCTCGCCGTTTTATCACTTCAACCGCACGGATTTTGAAGGCGGGGCGAAGGATACTCCGGTCATTCCTCGGGAAAAGCGCGACTCTCAGTACATCGGCGGCCAGGTCGTCTTGAGCCTGCTGACGCGACGGCATCATGCCAAGCTCGGCTTTTACGGGTTTCATCAGCGCGATGACCAGCTTTTCAGCTTGCAGGCCAATGATGGCAGCGGGCAAAGGTTACTTCAGCGAGAAAAACCGGCGGGCCATCTGGCAGCCGTGTTTCTGGAGGATCAGGTCAAGCCAGCGACTTGGCTGACGCTCACCGCCGGCGTCCGGTTCACTCACTTCGCCGGCTCGATCAGCGAGAACATCGGCAGCCCGCGCGTCGGCGCGGCGCTTCGCGTGCCCGGCTTGCATTGGGTGTTGCGCGCCTTCTACGGTCGTTACTACCAAGCTCCGCCGCTCACCACCGTCTCCGGCCCTTTCATCGCTTTCGCGCTCAAACAGGGTTTCGGCTTTCTGCCGTTGCGCGGCGAGCGCGACGAGGAGAAACAGTTCGGTTTGACGATCCCGCTGCGCGGCTGGACGCTGGATACGGATTACTTCCGCACCGGGGTGAAGAACCTGTTCGATCACAACTCTCTGGCCGACTCCAACATTTTCTTCCCGCTGACCATCGAGCGAGGCCGGATCAGAGGTTGGGAAGTGACGCTCAACTCGCCCCGGCTGCTGCGTCGCGCCCAGGTTCATTTGGCTTACGCGCGTCTGCGGATCGAAGGCCAGGGCACGATCAATGGCGGGCTGACCGACTTCTCGCCGCCCGCCGATTACTTCCCCCTCGACCACGACCAGCGCCACACACTGAACGTCGGGGGCGAGGTCACGCTCCCCTGGCACAGCTTTGCGGCCACGAATGTCTCCTACGGCTCCGGCTTCGTTGATGGAGATCATCTGCCAGCGCACCTGCCCGGGCACACGACCTTCGATTTGTCCGTGGGCAAGACCTTCGGCGAGAAATTCTCGCTCGCCGTCCACGCGCTGAACGCCGCGAACCGGCGTTTTCTGCTCGACAACAGCAATACTTTTGGAGGCACGCATTACGCGGATCCGCGACAGATTTATGTCGTGGCCCGTTACAGGTTCCATTATTGACTGAATTCGAGTGCGCCCCAACTTCGTGCCTTTAAGGGCGCGAGCGGGTGAGGGCCTTTCCACCTCATAATCAGCGCCGGCAACATTGGTGCGGTACGGGGAGCGTGAGCGACCTCCAGCCTCGGCAGAAAGCGCATTGCGGGAGACTGGAGGTCGCTCACGCTCCCCGTACTGCACCGTCCTGCTGTCCTAATCGGAGGCTGGTCAAAATGGATTAACTGCCATCGGCACATCCCCTCTTGGCTCAGCCGTCTAGCGCGGGGGCCGAGAAAAAATAGTTTTTGACAGCACCCCTGCAATCTGTTAAATTCCAAACCTTATCAATCTTCCGTACATCGCGACCGCAGATCATTACAACCGCGCTCCGTCGGCTGTCTTGCGTGTCTGGTAGTGTGTGCTGGCCGCCGCGGAGCTTGACCACAGGGGGGACAACAACAGTAAAAGATGAAATCAGCTATTGCCGAGATTGCGCAGACCTACGGCATCGAGAATTGGGGCGCCGGTTACTTCGACATCAACTCGCGCGGGCATTTGATCGTCCGTCCGTCTGAGCACGACCCCCGCCACGTCGACGTCAAGGTCCTGGTGGACGAACTCGTCGCCCGGCGCGTCAAACTCCCCATCCTCCTCCGCTTCCCGCAGATCTTCGCCAGCCAGGTTCGCAAGCTGAACCAGTCCTTCCGCTCGGCCATGCGGGAGTTCGGCTACAAAGGCGAGCATCTGGGCGTCTTCCCGATGAAGGTCAACCAGCGCCGCCAGGTGATCGAGGCTTACCTCGAGGAGGCCTCGAAGTACCACTACGGCCTGGAGGTCGGGAGCAAGGCCGAACTCTATGCCGGCATCGCCCTCGATCAGTCGGAGTCATCGCTGCTGGTCTGCAACGGATTCAAGGACGATAGCTTCATCAACCTCGCTTTCGTCGGCACCCAGCTCGGCAAGAACGTCGTCATCGTCATCGAGAAGCTCAACGAGTTGGGCAAGATCATCGACCGCACGATTGAGACCGGCGTCCGGCCGATGATCGGCATGCGCGTGCGCCTCTACACCCGCGGCTCGGGCCGCTGGGAGAAGTCGGGCGGCGAGCAGTCGAAGTTCGGCCTGACGACGACCGAACTGCTCCAGGCGATCAAGACGCTGCGCGAGGCCGGGATGCTCGACCAACTGCGCGTGCTCCACTTCCACATCGGCTCGCAGATCACCCAGATCAAGCGCGTCAAAGCGGGCGTCAAAGAGGCGGCCCGCGTCTACGCGAAGATCCGCAAGATGGGCGTCGAGGTCGACCACCTCAACGTCGGCGGCGGCGCCGGCGTGGATTACGACGGGAGCAAGACGAGCTTCGAGTCCTCGGCCAACTACACGCTCCAGGAGTTCGCCAACGACGTGGTCTACACGATCAAGGGCGTCTGCGAGGAGGAGAACGTCCCGGAGCCTAATATCATTACCGAGTCAGGCCGGGTTCTGGTGGCCTACCACGCGATGCTCATCACCAACATCATCGACGAGATCGAGACAGTGCATGGGATCAAGAACATCTCGCTCACTGATGACGAGCCGCAGGTCATCGTCGAGCTACACGACCTCTACAAGACCATGAACGCGAAGAATTTCCTCGAGTACTACCACGACGCATTGGAGCACAAGGAGGAACTCTTCACGCTTTTCGACCTCGGCTACATCAATCTGGAGGAGCGGGCCAAGGGCGAGGTGCTCTTCTGGGAGGTGTGCGACAAGGCGAACAACTTCGCCAAACTCTCGCAGTACCAGTCGGAAGAGTTCGATGATCTGAGGAAGTTGCTCTCGGCGAAATACCTCTGCAACTTCTCGGTCTTCCGCTCGGTGCCCGACCACTGGGCGATCGACCAGCTCTTCCCGATCATCCCGATCCACAAGCTCAACGAGACGCCCACGGACGGCGCGACGCTCGTCGACATCACCTGCGATTCGGACGGGGTGATCGATAAGTTCGTCGACCTGCATGACGTCAAAGAGGTGTTGGAGGTGCATGACCTCAAGGACCGCGAGCCCTACTACCTGGCGCTCATGTTGGTCGGCGCCTACCAGGAGGTGATGGGCAACTTCCACAACCTCTTCGGCACGACCAACGAGGCGCACGTCGTCATCGACGGGGACGGGAACTATCACGTCAGCCGCATCGTGCCCGGCTCGCAGGTCGGGGATATGCTGGCCTACGCCAAGTACGAGCGGGATTTTTTGCAAGACGGGTTCCGCACCTTGCTGAACCGACAGCTGAGGAAAGGGAAGCTGACTGAGGAGGAGGCTAATCGCCTGGTGGAGGAGTACGAGAGCCGCTACGCCGATTATACTTACCTCGATTCGAATGGGCACAAATAGTAAGTTTCAAGTTGTGAGTTTCGAGTTTCGAGTTGCTAGACCCAAGTGAAGTAACTCGAAACTCGAAACTCGAAACTCGAAACTCTTTCATCGCCAGAGCCAAAAACAAATGATCAGAAGACTGAAAGGCGCGAAGTACCTGACGAAAGCCACGCAGCCGCTGCAGATCGACCGCGACCGGAGCGTCCCCGGACTGCTCGAAAAGATGGAGGGCATCTCATTCCAAGGGCGCAACCTCGCCCTCGCCCACCAGATCTGGCTCCAGATGCTGCAAGAGAACGCCGTCATCCTGATGGGGCTTAGCGGGGCGCTCGTGCCCGCCGGGATGCGGCGCCTGGTCGCCTACCTCTTGAAGAACCGCTACATCGATGTCCTGGTGGCGACCGGCGCCAACCTCTTTCATGACCTGCACGAGACCCTGGGCCGGTTCCACTACCAGGGCAGCCCGGCCCTCGATGACGCGCAACTGCAGGAGCAGATGGTCGACCGCATCCACGACACGCTGGCCTCGGAGGAGGAGTTCCGTGAGGCCAACGAATGGATCGGCGGTTTCACGGCCCAACTCGACAACACCCACCCTTATTCCACCCGCGAGTTCCTGCACCTGCTCGGCCGGGAGCTCTCTGAGATTGCGACGGAGGACGGGATTCTGACTTCGGCCTACAAGTCGCGGGTGCCGATCTTCTGCCCCGCGATCACCGACAGCGCGTTCGGCGTCTCGATCGCCATCTCGCGCATCGAGAAGAAGAATCCCTTTCAGTTCGACGTGATCCAGGACGTGGTGGACCTGGCGCAGGTCGTCGCCAAGGCGCGCTCGACCGGCGTGATCTATTTCGGCGGCGGCGTGACCAAGACTTTCGTCCAACAGAGCGAGGCGGCGGCGGGGCTGTTGCACGGCACCATCCGCGGCCATAAGTATGCCGTCCAGGTGATCACCGAGCCGCCCTATTACGGCAGCTACTCCGGGGCCGACTTCGACCAGGCGCAGTTCTTCGGCCGGCTGGCGCGCAACGCCCACGCCGTGTCGGTGCGTTGTGACGCGACGATTGCCATGCCGATGCTGGTGACGGCGCTGTCACAGACCGCCTCGAAGGCGATCCGCACCCGCAAACGCGTCCAGTTCACCTTCGGGCGCGACCTGGGCATCTCCCTGCCTTAACCGCGGCAGTCAGCGACAAGCCTTGAGCCACGTTTGGAGTACCGGAGGCGGGTTTTGGCTCTGATGAGCAAGAAAACCCGCCTCCGGTACTCCAAACGAGTCGTCAGCCCATTTCGTGATCTACTGATTACCTCCGCTGTATCCCGCCGTATATTTTTCTGCCCCCGGATGATACCGTATGGCCGCGGATCTCGCTTAAGTAAGTGGCGGCAGTAATTGGATGGAGGGAACGATGAAATACTGTCCTCAGTGCCAAAGGCGATACTCCAAGACTCAGCGTTTCTGTCCGGAAGACGGTGAACCGCTCTTGCTCCAAGACCCCTATCACCTCGCCGGCCGCACCTTGGCCGAGAAATACCGCCTGGATGGGCTGATCGGCCTCGGCGGGATGGGAGCGGTCTACAGCGCGCACCATCTCGGGATTGACCGCCGGGTGGCCGTCAAGATTCTCCAGCCCAACCTCGCGCTGGGCGATCATCGCGTGCTCGGCCTCTTCGAGCGCGAGGCGAAGATGACGGGCCGCCTCCTGCACGAGAACATCGCCATCATCATGGACGCGGGCCGCACCGCCGACGGCATCGCCTACATCGTCATGGAGTGGCTCGACGGGCGCACGCTCGAAGAAGAACTCTCCGCCCACGGCCCACTGAGCTTAGAGCGTACCGCCCGCATCCTGCGACAGGTGGCCGCCGCGCTCGCCGTAGCCCACGCCGGGCATATCATTCACCGCGACCTCAAGCCGTCAAACGTCATGTTGATCCAGCGGCCGGACGGGGGCGAGCAGGTCAAGGTGCTCGACTTCGGCATCGGCAAGGTCATCAGCGAGACGACCGCCTCGCCAGTCTCGGCGGTGATGGGCACGCCACATTACGCGAGTCCGGAGCAGTTCCGCCTGGGCGGACACATCGACGGACGCGCTGACATCTACTCGTTGGGAGTGATGCTCTACCAGATGCTGACGGGCGCGCTCCCCTTTGAGGCCACCTCCGTGCAAGAGCTGCTTCAACTCCAGCTCACCGCCTTGCCGCCGCCCGTCCGCAAGCTCCGCCCCGAAGTCCCGGCTGCCGTCGAGCAGCTCGTGAACAGTCTGCTCGCGAAAGACCCGGATCAACGGCCGTCGCGCGCGAGTGACCTCCCTGCGCTGATCGACCGCGCCTTCAGCGCCACCGCCGAGTCACCGCCAGCGGGCGATCAACCGGCGGTCAAGGGCGAGCCATCGCCGCAGCCGGCGATTGAGGCCACGGTTGAAGAGCAACCGGCGACACTGCTCGATCAAGTTCCCGAGTCGGCACGTCCCGGGCCGACGCTCATCGACAGCACGCCACCTGCCGAAGACGACCGCCACACCCCGGCTTCAGCCGCGGCAGCCCAATGGCAGCAAGTCAATCAATTGTTGGACGCCGTCCTCGGGCGCGAACCGGGAGAGCGAGCGGCCTTCTTGGCCGAAGCCTGCGCTGGCGATGAGGCGCTGCGTCACGAAGTCGAGTCGCTGCTGGCCGCCCACGAACAAGCCGGGAGCTTCCTTGAAGCGCCTCCGCTTGAAGCCGCCGAATTGCTCGCCGAGAACCGATCCCGGTCGATGGTCGGGCGGAACTTCGGCCATTACCAGATCCTCTCGCTGCTCGGCGCGGGCGGCATGGGCGAGGTCTATCTCACGCAAGACCTCAAGCTCGGCCGCCGCGTGGCGCTCAAACTGTTGCCCGCCCAGTTCACTAAAGACGAAGACCGCGTGCGCCGCTTCGAGCAAGAGGCGCGGGCGGCCTCCGCTCTCAATCACCCGAACATCATTACCATTTATGAAATCGGCGAAGTAGACGGCACGCACTTCATCGTCACCGAGTTTGTCGACGGCCAGACGCTGCGCCAGCAGATGGCGAGCGCACAGACGAAGCTTGGCGCCGTGCTCGACATCGCCATTCAAGTCGCGAGCGCTCTGGTCGCCGCGCATGAAGCCGGGATCGTGCACCGCGACATCAAACCCGAAAACATCATGGTCCGGCCTGACGGCATCGTCAAAGTCCTCGACTTCGGGCTGGCGAAGCTGATCGAACGGTTCCCCGTGGGACAAACTACGCTCGTCGATAGCGAGGCTTCAGCCAAGGAGCAGATTCGCACCGACCCGGGGAAGGTCATGGGCACGCCGCGTTATGTTTCCCCGGAACAGGTGCGAGGGTGGAAGGTGGACGGGAGAAGCGACGTCTTTAGCCTGGGAGTAGTGCTTTATGAAATGGTGACCGGGCGAGCGCCGTTTGAAGGGGCGACGCCGGTCGAAGTGATCGCGGAAATCTTGAACCGGGAAACGTCGCCGCTTCAGCGCTACTCACGCGAAGCGCCGGCCGAACTGGAACGGATCGTCAACAAAGCGCTGGCGAAAGACCGCGAGGTGCGCTATCAAGGCGTCAAAGACCTCCTGATCGATCTGAAGAACTTGAAGCTGGAATTGGAGCTGGAGGCCAAACTGAAGCGCGTCGGCCAAGAGGTGAAATATAGTGAGATGCAGCCAACTCAGCCACTGACGGAAGAAGCACGCCAAGCTCCCTCTTCCCAGGCCCGCCTCCGGAAGAAGTTGGAACCGGTCGGCGGCGCCGTGCCGCTAGATTCTGAGTTCTACATCGTGCGGTCCACCGACGAAGAGTTCCGGTCAGCCATTACGCGGCAAGACAGCATCGTGCTGGTCAAAGGCGCACGCCAGGTAGGCAAGACCTCGCTCCTCGCCCGCGGCCTCCAACAAGCGCGTGAGACAGGGGCCAAAATCGTCCTGACCGATTTCCAGGAACTCACCGCGGCCTGTCTGGAATCGGTCGAGAAGCTGGTGCTCACGCTCGCCGAAGGCTTTGCCGATCAACTGGACCTCGATGTCCTGCCCAACGAGATGTGGAAGCCCCACCTCAGCCCGGGCACCAACTTCGAGCGATATTTGCGGCGCGAGGTGTTCGTCAAGGTCCCGTCCCCGATCGTCTGGGGTCTGGATGAAGTGGACCGGCTCTTCACCTGTGATTTCGGGAGCGAAGTCTTCGGGATGTTTCGCTCCTGGCATAACAAGCGGGCGCTAGACCCGACCGGCCCCTGGCGCCGGCTCACCCTCGCCATCGCCTACGCGACCGAAGCGCACCTGTTCATCACCGACCTCAATCAATCGCCGTTCAATGTCGGCACGCGCCTCGCGCTCGACGACTTCAACTTCGAGCAGGTGGCCGAACTCAACCGCCGCTACGGCTCCCCCCTGCGTGACAAGGCGGAGGTGGCGCGCTATTTCCGCCTGGTGAGCGGCCACCCTTACCTGGTGCGTCGTGGCCTTCACGAGCTGGTGACGCGCGGCCTGGAGCTGGCCGCCTTAGAAGCCCAGGCCGACCACGATGAAGGGCCGTTCGGCGATCATCTGCGTCGCCTGCTGGTTTCGCTCACGCAGGATCAGGCGCTGTGTGAAGTGGTGCGAGGAATGTTACAGGGCCAGCCGTGTCCCACCCCGGAGAGCTTCTACCGGTTGCGGAGCGCGGGCTTGATGCTGGGAGATTCGGCGCGGGACGCGAGGCCGCGCTGTCAACTCTATGCCACCTACCTGGAGAGGCATCTGTTGTAAGTGATGAGTGATGAGTGATGAGTGATGAGTGATAAAGGGAGGATAGGATGAATAAGAAGATTGAGCGATTTGAAGATTTCATTGCTTGGCAGAAGGCGCGTGAATTGACGGCAAAAATCTACAAGGTGACCGGGGAGGGAGCTTTTGCTAGGGACTTCGGTCTCAAGGATCAGATGCGGCGGGCGGCAGTGTCCATTATGTCGAATATCGCCGAAGGTTTCGAGAGGGGACGGCCCTCAGAGTTCCATCAGTTCCTGTCAATAGCTAAAGGGTCATGCGCGGAACTTCGTGCGCAACTGTATGTCGCGCTTGATGCAGGATACATGAGGAGTGAGGTCTCCACTAATTTATTGGCCCAAGCAACGGAGGTCGGGCAGATCGTTGGTGGGCTCCGCGCTTCAGTAGAAGAGAGGCGACATTCACTATGATCGACAACTCATCACTCATCACTCATCACTCATCACTTCCTTTCTACGTCATCGGTGGGACGGTCCAGCGCGACGCGCCCTGCTACGTGGTGCGGCGCGCCGACACTGAACTCTATGAGAGTCTGACCCAAGGCCGGTTCTGTTACGTACTGACGCCGCGCCAGATGGGCAAGTCTTCGTTGATGGTGCGCACCGCGGCCCGCCTGCGCGAGGAAGGGGTCGGCGTGGCCGTGCTCGACCTGACCGCCATCGGGCAGAACCTCAGCGCCGAGCAGTGGTATGGCGGGTTGCTGACTCAGATGGGGCAGCAACTGGACCTCGAAGACGAACTCCTGGAGTTCTGGGAAGGGCAGGGCAAACTCGGCCCCTTGCAGCGTTGGATGCAGGCCATCCGGCAAGTGATCTTGCCGCGCTATCCCGAACGCGTGGTGATCTTCGTCGATGAGATCGATGCGGTGCGGAGCCTGCCGTTTTCGACCGATGAGTTCTTCGCCGGGATTCGTGAGTTCTACAACCGCCGGACGGCCGACCCGGAGTTACAGCGACTGACCTTCTGCTTGCTGGGCGTGGCTACGCCCTCGGATTTGATCCGTGATACGCGGACGACGCCGTTCAATATCGGGCAGCGGGTCGAACTCGATGACTTCACTGAAGCAGAAGCCGCACCGTTGGCCCAGGGACTGCGGCGAGATGAGCAGCTCGGAGCGAAGTTGCTCAAACGGATTCTCTACTGGACGGGCGGACATCCATACTTGACTCAACGCCTCTGTCAGTCGGTCGCTGAAGATGCGAGTGTCAACCATGCCGGCGACGTAGACCGGCTGTGCGGAGAATTGTTTTTATCCACGCGCGCGCGGGAGCGTGACGACAACTTACTGTTTGTGCGCGAGCGGTTGTTGCGCAGCGAGGCGGACCTGGCCGGCCTGCTGGATCTGTACGCGCAGGTGCGACGGCATCAACGAGTGAAGGATGATGAAACGAATCCGCTCGTCGGCATCCTGCGGCTCTCCGGGATCACGCGCGTGGGAGCGGGCTGTCTCACAGTGCGGAACCGGATTTACGAACGGGTGTTTGACCGGGAGTGGATCACCGCCAATATGCCGGACGCCGAACTGCGACGGCAGCGGGCGGCTTATCGCCGTGGTTTGTGGCGAGCCACTGCGATTGCCGCTGTGATCCTGGCGGTGATTGCTAGTCTGGCATTGGCTGCGATCAAAGCGCGCAACCGCGCTGAAGAGCAGCGACTCCGCGCCGATCGCAGCTTTCAACAGGCGAGCTCAAGCGCTGAAGAGGCGCAGAAGGCTTTGGCGGAATCGAAGCGGCAATGGCTGAGAGCTGAGGAGCAAAAATCTGAAGCTGAGAAGCAGCAACAAAGAGCTGAAGAACAGAAGGTCGAAGCTGAGCGGCAGCGCCAGGCGGCGGTCGGCCAGCGGGTGATTGCCGAAGAGCAGCGAGGACGGGCCGAAGAGCAGGAACGAGCTAATCGTTGGCTCCTGTATGCGTCGAACATGAATTTGGCGCAGCAAGACTGGGAAACGGCAAACATCGGGCGGATGACGGAACTCTTGAAGGCGCATGTCCCGAAGCCAGGGCAGGAGGATGTGCGGGGCTTCGAGTGGTACTACCTCTGGCGGCTCTGTCACAGCGACCTGTTTACATTGCAGCACGCGGACGCTATCCGGTCAGTCGTCTTCTCGCCCGATGGGAAGAGACTGGCGACCGGAAGTTTTGACCACACAGTGAAGCTGTGGGATGCCGCGACCGGTCAGGAACTGCTCTCCCTCAAGGGGCACGCGAGCGCCGTCTTTTCAGTCGCCTTCTCGCCTGACGGGAAGAGGCTGGCTAGTGGAAGTAGTGACCGCACAGCGAAGCTGTGGGATGCGGCGACCGGTCAGGAACTGCTCTCCCTCAAGGGATACGCGGGCACTGTCTATTCAGTCGCCTTCTCGCCCGACGGGAAGAGACTGGCGACCGGAAGTAATGACCACACAGTGAAGCTGTGGGATGCGGCGACCGGTCAGGAACTGCTCTCCCTCAAGGGGCACGCGAGC